>Ga0137409_10000167_pt1 | contig 65685 bp, 62 predicted proteins | sample CZODoug1_16funga_FD_122059 | JGI IMG/M metagenome (GOLD analysis project Ga0137409, IMG submission 122059) | Vadose zone soil fungal communities from Angelo Coast Range Reserve, California, USA - CZODoug1_16fungal (Hybrid Assembly) | ecosystem: Environmental > Terrestrial > Soil > Vadose zone... | reverse complement strand
GGCTGGCTCGCGAACGATTGGCCGTCCGAGCTGGCGACTTGGGTCGTCGGGAAATAGTACCAGCAACGCTCGCCGCCTGGATGGCTGTGGATCATGCCCACTGTCCCCGACCACCCGGCGTCCTCGCACGTCTGGTGCGGGACGACCCGCGTGGGAGTGGAGTGTTTGGGCTCGACGTCGGCCGGGGCGATGCGCCGTACCAGAACGACGCTGCCCCGCGTCTCGCCGATCATGCAGCCCATGAATTCGGTGGGATACGAGCGATACTGGAGCGCCAGAAAGCGGCGCGCCTGGTCGGACAGGATCAGCCGTCGCACGCCTGCCGAGTGCGCCGCTCCACCCGCGCTCCGCGCCCACGCCGACTCGACGAGACGGACGGACTCAGGCTGCAGGGCCAGCAACGCCGTCAGGCCCAGGGCAGCGACTACGATGCGGACGATCCGCTTGTGACCTTCGCTCACTGCTTCCTCGATCGTGTGTGCCGAACCGGCTGTCTGCCGCAACAGTTCGCAAGACTGGTGCCAATCGACGAAGTCGAATAGTGGTGCAAACACGGGAGACCGCGCCGCTTTTTGGTGCGCGCACCCGGCGCGCTCGGTGCGTAAAACCGCCGAATCTCTGAAATGGTAGGTTTTCTCGCAGGCGGGGAGTGTGGCGCTGGCGGGTCACTGGAACGCCACTAGACTAGAGGTGGGAGGTAATCTCCATGCGAGCGTCTGATCCCGCCGCGTCCGCTGTTTCCATTGGTCGCAAACCCCGCGACGATGAGATCGACGTCTATGGCGTCACCCATCCCGGCAAAGTCCGGCGCGAGAACCAGGACCATTTTCTCATCTCCTCGCTTCACAAGCGCATGCAGGTGCATCTCACGAGCCTCCCCACGTCGGATCTCTTGTCGCAGGACACCGAGCGCCTGGCGTTCGTCGCCATGGTCGCGGATGGTGTAGGTGGCGCCGCGGCCGGCGAAGAGGCGAGTCGGCTGGCGGTCGGCGCGATCACGCGCTACGTGACCCGGGCGATACACTGCTACTACTCGGTCGACCCCGCCGACGAAGAGCGCTTCCCGCGGGCGCTCGAAGAAGCGGCGCTACGGGTGCACGAGGACATACAGGCCAACAGTCCCACGGGTCCGCTGGAAGCGCACATGGCGACGACGCTCACGTTGTGGATCGGCGTGTGGCCGCGCGGCTATCTCCTCCAGGTGGGGGACAGCCGCTGCTACCTGCTCCGGAACGGCGAGCTGATCCAGGTCTCGCGCGACCAGACGCTGGCGCAGGATCTGGTCGATCGGGGCGTGTTCCGCCGCAGCGAAACCCTGAAATCACCCTTCGCCAACGTGCTGTCGAGCTCCTTGGGGGGACCGCAGACCGCACCCATCGTCACGCACATGCAGCAGCACTGGGGCGACGTAGGCCTGCTGTGCAGCGACGGCCTCACGAAGCACGTTCCCGACAGCCGCATCCGCGAGCGCCTCCTCGCGATGACCTCGGCGCAACAGGTGTGCGAGGACCTGCTGCGCGATGCCCTCGACGCCGGAGGCACGGACAATGTCACCGTGCTGGTGGGGCGGACGTTGCCGAAGGATGCAAGCTGAGCACCGATCTCGTCATTCTTAGTACACGCGTCGTCACCCAGGATGGCATTGCACCCGCCGCGGTCGCTGTCACCGACGGTGTGATCACTGCGGTTCACGAGCACGGGGGCGGGCCCGACGCGGCGCGGCGTCTGGACGTCGGAGACGCCGCGCTCCTGCCCGGCGCCGTGGATGTGCACGTGCACGTGAACGAGCCGGGCCGGACCGAATGGGAGGGGTTCGAGACGGCGACCCGCGCCGCCGCGGCGGGTGGCGTGACCACCATCGTCGATATGCCGCTGAACAGCATTCCCGTTACCACGACGAGGCCCGCGTTGGAGCAGAAGGCGCGAGCGGCCGCGGGTCGTGCCACCGTCGACTACGCGTTCTGGGGCGGTGTGGTGCCGGGCAACACCGACCAGCTCGCGCCCCTGGCCCGCTCGGGCGTGCGCGGCTTCAAGTGCTTCCTCGTCCCGTCGGGGATCGACGAGTTCCCTCCCGTGGGGGAGGCTCAGCTGCGGCCCGCGATGACCAAGCTCGCCGCACTCGGTCTGCCGCTGCTGGTGCACGCCGAGCTCCCCGGCCCCATCGCGCGCGCCGCGCGGTCGCGCGATAGTGATCCGCGACGCTATGGCTCGTATCTCGCCTCACGCCCTCGCGCCGCGGAGCTCGAGGCGGTGGACCTGATGCTCGGGCTCTGTCGCGAAACCGGCTGCCGCGTCCACATTGTGCATGTCTCGGCCGCCGAGACGCTCGGCCGGCTGCACGATGCGCGGCGCGCCGGGCTCCCGGTCACAGCCGAGACGTGCCCGCACTATCTCACGTTCGCCGCGGAGGAGATCCTGGACGGTGCCACCGCCTGGAAATGCGCCCCCCCGATCCGCGAGCAGAGCAACCGGGAGCGGCTGTGGGACGGCCTCGCCCAAGGGACCCTCGACCTCGTGGCGAGCGACCACTCGCCCGCGCCTCCGGCTCTGAAATGCCTCGAGACGGGCGACTTCGTGCGGGCATGGGGCGGGATCGCGTCGCTCGAACTGGGGCTTGCCGCTACCTGGACCGGAGCGCGCGACCGCGGCCGCGACCTGGGAGATCTCGCTCGCTGGTGCGCGACGCGACCGGCCGAGCTCGCGGGCCTCGCGCGCAAGGGACGGATCGCGCCCGGGTGCGATGCCGACCTCATCGTGTTCGATCCCGAGGCAACCTTCACAGTCGTCCCGGACCGCCTGCGCCAGCGCCATCCGGTCACACCGTACGCGGGGATGGTACTCAAGGGCGTCGTGCGCCAGACTTTCGTGCGGGGCAGGTGCGTGTACGAGGGAGGGGAGTTTCAAGGGGGGGCGATGGGCAGATGGCAGCGGTGACACACGAAGGCTTGATCGATCTCGCCGCCGCGCGAGTGGGCGGGCGGGCGCTCGCCGCGTCGGACGAATTCTTTGCGCCGAGGCACAGCCTGCTTGCGGCCGGGGGAGCCGTGTTCATCGAGGGCAAGTACACCGATCATGGGAAATGGATGGACGGGTGGGAAACCCGCCGCCGGCGCGGCCCGGAAGGCGGCTACGACTGGTGCATCATCCGCCTCGGCATCCCGGGCGCGATTCGCTTGGTCACCGTCGATACCACCCACTTCCGGGGGAATCATCCAGCCGCCTGCTCGCTCGATGCGGCGCAGCTGTCGGGCGAACTCCGCGTGACCGCCCGAGCGCTGCGCACGCTGGATCTCGCGTTCGTGGAGCTGTTGCCGCGCTCGCCCCTCGCCGGCCACACCGAGAACGAGTTCGCCGTCGCGAGTGATGCGGCCGTTACGCACGTGCGGCTCAAGATCTATCCCGACGGTGGCGTGGCGCGGCTGCGCCTTTGGGGCGAGGCCCGGCCGAACTGGCAGAAAATCGCAACGGCGCGGCGCACCGTCGATCTCGCCGCGGTGGAGCACGGTGGCGTGCCGCTCGCCACGAGCGATCAGTTCTTCAGCGAGCCGTTGAACCTGATCATGCCGGGACCGTCCCGCGACATGGGCGACGGGTGGGAGACGCGGCGCCGGCGCGGGCCCGGTCACGATTGGGTGGTGCTGCGCCTCGGCCGCCGGGGTGTGATCGAGCGCGTCGACCTGGACACCACCCACTTCAAGGGCAATTTCCCCGAGAGCGCGAGTCTCGAGGGGTGCGACGTCCCGGGCAGAGGCGCGCCGCCTGACGGGGCTCCCTGGCGGGAGCTCGTTGCCCGGACGACGCTGCGGGCCAATGCGCGTCACCGCCTGGCCGTCCCGCCCGGGAAGCGCGAGCCGGTCACCCACGTGCGGCTGAACATTTTCCCCGATGGCGGAGTGGCGCGGCTCCGGGTGTGGGGAAAGGTGGCAACGTAACGACTCGCGTGAGCGCGAGTTATCTCAACGCGCTGTCCGAAGAGCGCGCCCGGGCGGCGCTGCACCGTTGCTGCGGCGCGCGGCACTGGGTGGACGGGATGCTCGCGGCGCGCCCCTTCGCGAGCGACGCCGAGCTTCTCTCGGCGGCGGAGCGGGTGTGGTGGAGCCTGGGGCGCGCCGACTGGCTCGAGGCGTTCGCCGCGCACCCCCGCATCGGCGCCCGGGCGGAGGCCATGACGGACTGGGCGCGGCGCGAGCAGGCGGGAGCGAACGGCGCGGCCGAAGCGACGCTCGCCGCGTTGGCGCAGGGAAACCGCACCTATGAGGAGCGGTTCGGGCACGTGTTCCTGATCTGCGCCACGGGCCGGACGGCCGACGAGATGCTCGGCGCGCTGCGCGGTCGTCTCACGAACGATCCCGCCACGGAGCTGCGCGTCGCGGCGCAAGAGCAGGCAAAGATCACACGGCTCCGACTCGATAGACTGGTGGTCTCATGAGCGGCATCACGACTCACATCCTGGACATCGCGCGGGGACGCCCCGCGGCGGGCGTCGCGGTCTCGTTGGCGCGCCGCTCCGGCGACGGTTGGGCCGAGCTCGCGACCACCCGGAGCGACACCAACGGGCGCGTCGCGAACCTGCTCCCCGGCGACCTGAAGTCTCCCGCCGGTACGTACCGCCTGCGCTTCGACACGGGCGCGTACTTCGCGGCGCTGGGCGTCGCGCCGTTCCATCCGTTCGTCGAGATCGTGTTCGAGATTCGCGATGCCGAGCAGTATCACGTCCCGCTGCTCGTCAGCCCGTTCGGCTACACGACCTACCGCGGCAGCTGAGCCGCGCCCCCCGTGAGCGCCCACCTCGAGCAGTGGCTCAACCTCGCGCTCCGCTGGGCCCACGTGATCACCGGTATCGCCTGGATCGGCACGTCGTTCTACTTCAACTGGCTGAACGGCCGGCTCGCCCCGCCTCCACCCGAGCGTCAGGAGCCCGGCGTCGCTGGTGAGCTCTGGTCGGTGCACGGCGGCGGGTTCTACCGCGTGGTGAAGTACACGGTGGCTCCCGGAGAACTCCCCCGTACGCTCCATTGGTTCAAGTGGGAGGCGTACGCCACCTGGCTCACGGGGTTCGCGTTGCTGGTGCTGGTCTACTACCTGGGCGCGGCGTCGTTTCTGGTCGATCCCCGGGTCGTGCGGCTGTCACCGGGTGCGGGTGTGGCGGTGGGGGTCGGGACGCTGATCGTCAGCTGGGTCGTGTACGACGCCCTGTGCCGCTCGCCGCTCGGAGCCAGGCCGCTGGCCCTGGGCGCGACGCTGTTCGTGCTCGCCACGGCCCTGGCGTGGGGACTGTCCCAGCTGCTGAACCCGCGCGCGGCCTACCTCCATGTCGGAGCCGCGATCGGCACGATCATGGCGGCCAACGTGCTCATGGTCATCATTCCGGCCCAACGGGATATGGTCGCCGCGCTCGCCGCGGGTCGCGCCCCCGACGCGGCGCGCGGCAAGCAGGGGGCACTGCGGTCGCTCCACAACAACTATCTCACGCTTCCGGTGCTGTTCATCATGGTGAGCAGCCACTACCCCGCGACGTACGGCCACCGGCTCAACTGGGCGATCCTTGCGGGGCTGGCGGTCATCGGGGTTGCGACGCGTCACTGGTTCAACTTGAGGAACCAGGGTCGGAAGAACGTCTGGATGCTCCCCGCCGCCGGGCTCGCACTGGTCGCGCTCGCGCTCGTGACAGCGCCACGATCGGGCCCGGGCGCGTCGAGCAGCGGCGCTCAGGTCTCGTTCGCGGACGTGCGTCTGATCGTCGCGCGCCGCTGCGCCGGCTGTCACTCGAGCGCGCCCACGACGCCGGGGATTCCCGCCGCGCCGCTGGGCGTGCTGCTCGACACCCCGGACCAGATTCGGGCCAACGCGCCCCGCATCCTCGCCGTCGCGGTGGACGCGCAGACGATGCCGCTCGGCAATTTGACGGGGATGACTCCAGAAGAACGCGAGCTTCTCGGGAAATGGATTCGTGCGGGCGCGCCGCTACGGTAGCGCCGCGCTCGCTTCTGCGTCACTGATCGCCCCACAATCGAGCGCCCGTTGGACCAGGCTGGCGCGCACCCCGCGGACCGCCGGGTCCTCGAGCACGGCCCCGACCGTGGATTCCAGACACTCCCTGTAGAATCCGTAAGCCGCGCTGTACCGCGTCACCAGCTGCGCCGGGTGCAGGTCCCATCCGTGGTAGAAGCCGCTCACGAGCGAGTGCCGCACATCCTGGAAGTGCAGTCGCCACGCGCGGAGCAAGTGGTCGCGTGGCGCGACGGGCAGCATGTTGGTCGACCCGGCCGACAGGGCGACCCCGGTCCCGGCGAGCGCGACCTGCATGACCCGGCGCGCGTGATCGCAAGCCGGATGCCGCAGGCGGTGATGCGAAGGTGCGATCTCCAGCGCCGCGGAGTAGTCGTACACCCCGAAGTGCACGCCGACACAGCGGCCGCGCGCCGCGGCCACGAGCGCCGGGAGCGGGCAGCGACCGTCGGGACCGAGCAGCGCCCGCGGCGTCTCGACCATCAACTCGAGCGTGAGAGCGCCCGCCTCGAGACGGAGCCGCGACTCGAGTTCTTCGAGCAGGCGCACCAGAGCAGCCACTTCCTCGGCGTTCGCCACCTTCGGCAGCGTTACCGTGAAATGCGCGGGGAGCTTCCCCCCACTGCGTTCCACGAGCGACCTCACGAACAGATCGAGCGTGCGGCTCGCCCGCGTGGCTCGCTCGGCCCCGAGGGCCTTGATCCGGATGCCCAGGAACGCCGGCACGGCCTCTCGGGCCAAACCGGACGCGACCTCCGCACCGGCCGACTGCGCCGCCGCGTCCTCCTCCTGATCCGAGCGGTTGCCGAACCCGTCCTCGAAGTCGATCCGGAGATCCTCGATGGGCTCGCGCCGGAGCTTTTCTTTCAAGCGCGCGAACATGCGCTCGTCCACCTGGTAGTCGAGTGCGGCGGTGAGCCCAGCGGCATCGGGGGCACAGTCGGCCAGGGTCTTGAGCGCCAGCTCGCCCCATTCGGCGGCGAGCCTCGCCCGGAACAGATGCGCGCCGACGTACGCGGTATGGATCGGGCGGCGCCCGGGAAGCGGCGTCACGCCCGCTTTCCCCAAAAGTCCCGCAAGTCGTGATACAGCACTCGTGCCATCACGCGCGTGCGGTAATCGGCGCTCGAGCGAATGTCGTCGATTGGAGCCACATCCTGCGCGATGGCGGGCAAGAGGGCTTCCGGGGATGCGATTGGGATCCCGGCCTCGAGCAGCCGCTCGACTGCAGGGCAGCGCCGGATGGTGGGCGCGACGCTCGCCGCCACGACCCGCCAGCCGGCGCCGGAGCAAGTGACGGCCAAGCCGACCTTGGCAATCGCCTGGGCCCGCCGCGCCCCGATCTTCTCGAACACCTGGTAGGTGTAGCGGCGCCGTGGGATCCGGATCCCCACCACCAGCTGATCGGTCCGGCGCTTCATCTGTTTGTAGCCCGCATAAAACCGGTCGAGCGGGACCTCCTCCCGGCCGCTGCGGGATTCGAGCACCACGACCGCGTCATAGGCCATCAGGACCGGCACGCCGTCTGCCGCGGGCGAGGCGTTGACGATGTTCCCGGCCCACGTGCCGCGCGCCTGGATCTGAATCGCTCCTACCTGGCGCGCGGCGTCCACCAGCAGCGGCAACTCTGCACGCGCGCGCGCGTCCAAGATGACGTCCCAATACGTCGTGAGCCCGCCGAGGGTCAACTCGTCCTCGGTCCAGCGCAGCGGCTTCAGGGAGTCGAGCCGGGACAGGTCCACGTAGGTTCGCTCGTGCGCCTCGAGGCGGACCGGCCAGTGCACCAGGAGGTCGGTCCCGCCGGCCATCGGGACCGCCGTGGCGTCACTCGCGAGCTGGTTCAGAGCCTCGGGTAGGCTCGCAGGCAATAAGACGTTCACCCTTCCCGCTTCCCCTTTCCCCTTGCCTCGACCGCTTCCTTCACCGAGTCGATGATCCCGTCATATCCCGTGCAGCGACAGAGATTTCCCGCCATCAGCTCGCGGGTGTCGTGCGCCTCGAGCAGCTCGGGATGCTCGCGGATCCACCACCCCGTCATCACGACGCCGGGAGTGCAGGCCCCGCACTGTGTGGCGCCGCATCGCTCGAACGGCTCGAGCGCGCCCGGGTCGAGGGACTCCACGGTCTCCACCCGATGCCCCCGCACCTGGTAGGTGGGTACGAGGCACGAGTTCACCGGCAAGCCGTCCAGGTACACGGTGCAGGCCCCGCACTCGCCCTCGCCGCAACCCTCTTTGGTGCCGGTGAGCGTGAGTTGATAGCGGAGCGTGTCGAGCAGGCGGGCGGCGGGATCCACGTCGACCGTCACCGGTGAGCCGTTGAGGGTGAAGGTGATGGAGATTGCGGGCATTCGCTTACCGTAGGGGCGCAGCATTCTGCGCCCCTACCTTGGCCTGACCATCCAAGAGCTCCATCAGCTTTTCTGGCGTGAGGGGGATAGCGCGCGGCTCGGCGCCCGTGGCGCGTGCCACCGCGTTCAGAATCGCGGGCGCCGGACCGTCGATCGGCAGCTCGCCCAACCCCTTCGCGCCACCCGCGCCGTGCGGGTATGGGTTCTCGAGGAACGCGACCCTCACGGGGGGGACGTCGGCGGAAGTCGGGATCAGGTAGTTGGTGAGCTGATTGTTCGCCATCGCCCCGTCCCGCCACTTGCATTCCTCCATGAGCGCCCAGCCGATCCCCTGGACCACGCCACCCTGGACCTGTCCCTTGGCGAGCGTCGGGTTCAGCACTTTGCCCACCTCCTGCACCGCCACGAAGTCGATCACGCGAGTAGTGCACGTCCGGAGGTCGACCTCCACCTCTGCGACGTAGGCGGCCCACGCGAACGCGCCGTAGGCGTCACCACGGTACGTCTGGTCGTCCCACACAATGCCGGGGGGCTTCTCGTAGGCCGCTTCGCCGAACAGAGGCTCCCCGGGGTGCTCGCGGTGCCACCGTTGGATTGACTGCTTCACCGCTGCGCCGCGGGCCGAATCGTCGAGGCCCGCACGGCGGCGCAGATCATCGGCCGCGCGCTCGATCAGGCCGCCCACGATCATCGTGGTGCGGGACGCCACCGTGGGCCCGGAGTTCGGGACTCGGCCGGTGTCGGCCTCGGCGATGGTCACGTCTTCCGGCGCCAAGCCCAGCCGTGCCGCCGCGAGCTCGGTAAACACCGTGAGCGTGCCCTGGCCCATCTCGATGTTGGCGCTCAACACTTCGACGCCGCCGTCCGGGCGGCCCGCCACGCGTAGCCGCGACTGGAGCGCCACCTCACCGCCGCCCGTGAACCCGGCGCCGTGATAGAACGTGGCGAGCCCGGAGCCGCGGCGGAGCGTCGGGTGCGTGGCGTTGAACGCGGCGTGCTCCCGTTGTTTGTCCCGGTAGCTGGACAGCTCGAGGGCCCGCTCCATCACGGCCAGGCGATCGGTGCCGTCCCGGATCACCTGACCGGTGGCGGTCGTCTGGCCGTCTCTGAGCAAATTGCTGCGCCGCAGCTCGACCGGGTCGATCCCGATGGTCGCCGCGATCACGTCCATGTGTCGCTCGCCCGCGAACTGTGACTGGGGGGCGCCGAAGCCGCGGAACGCCCCGAACGGCACGGCGTTCGTGAACATCGCGCGGCCGGTGATGCGCACGTGCTCGCACGCGTACGGCCCGGCGGCATGGATGATCGCGCGCGACAGCACGACCGGAGACAGGGTCACGTATGCGCCGCCATCGATCACCACCTCGATGTCCTGCGCTACGAGCCGGCCGTCGCGCGTGAGCCCGGTGCGGTGGCGCACCAGCGCGGGGTGCCGCTTGGTGGTCGCGGCCATGTCCTCACCGCGGTCATAGATCAGCTTCACCGGCCGGCCGCTTTTCAGCGCGAGCAGCGCAGCGTGCAGGGCGATGTGAGATGGGAATTCTTCCTTGCCGCCGAAGCCGCCGCCGGTGGGCGTCTGGATCACACGGACTCGCGTCGCGTCACGCGCGAGCGCGTGCTGCAGCGCCTTGAGGACATAGTAGGGGCACTGCATCGAGCCCTTCACCACCAGCACGTCGCCCTCGAGCTGGGCGATCATCCCCTGGGTCTCGAGGTAGACGTGCTCCTGGGCGCCGGTCTCGTACGTTCCGGCTACCACTACCGGCGCCCCGGCGAGCGCGCGCTCCACATCGCCCTTTTCGATCTTGAGATGCTTGATGACGTTGTCGCTGCCGTATTGGATCTGCTCCGGGGCGGGCGGGACGCGGAAGTCGAGGGCGGCCGGCTCGGGCCCGACTACCACCTCGACCGAGCGGACGGCGCGCCGCACCGCCTCGCGCGACGGGTGCGCGAGCAGCAGCACGGGCTCGTGCACGTGGCGCACATAGCCGGCCGCGAGCACCGGCTGATCTTCCTCGATGAGGGCTACGACGTTCGGTCCCGGGATGTCGCGGTGGTCCACTACGACGAACTGGGACCAGTCGACGTCCTTGCCGAACCGGATCGCGGTGACGCGGCCGCGCGGCGCCGGGCTGCGCACCGTCATGCCCCAGAGGAAGCCTTCGAGCGGCAGATCGTCCACGTACCGCTCGCGGCCTGTGAGCTTGGCGAGTGCTTCGCGACGCTTCATGGTGGAATTCTGTCGCCTTGCTGCACTCCGGGCCAGGGCGTAACGTTGCGGACCTTGATAACGACGCTGGTCTGCACGGTCAACGGCGTGCGCCACGAGCGCGCGGTGGAGCCGCGGCTGCTCCTCTCCGACTTCCTGCGCCACGAGCTCGGACTCACCGGCACGCACGTCGGGTGCGAGCACGGCGTGTGCGGCGCCTGTACGGTGCTGTTGGACGGCGAGGCGGTGCGCTCCTGCTTGATGTTCGCCGTCCAAGCGGATGGGCACGACGTCGCGACAGTCGAGGGTTTGTCGGAGGGCTCGGGGGGGGGCGATGCGCTGCATCCGCTCCAGGCGGCGTTCCGCGAGGCCCATGGGTTGCAGTGCGGCTTCTGCACGCCGGGCGTCCTCATGACGCTGGTCCCGTTCCTGCGCGACCATCCCGACCCGGACGAGCGCGAGATCCGCGAGGCGCTCTCCGGGAATCTGTGTCGCTGCACTGGTTACCAGAACATCGTCGCGGCCGTGAGACTCGCCTGTGGCGCGGCAGCGCGCGCCTAGCGGGATCGGCGAGCGCGTCCGTCGCAACGAGGACGCGCGGCTCCTCACCGGACGCGCGCTGTTCGTGGACGACGTGCAACTCGACGGCCTCCTGCACGTGGCGTTTCTCCGCAGCCAGCACGCCCACGCCCGGCTTTCGAGCGTCGACGCGTCCGCCGCTAGCAGCCGCGCGGGGGTGGTGGCGGTCTACACGGCGCTCGACCTGGGCGACTACTGGCGCCCCGGTCCGCTGCTCGTGCCGCCTCCTCCCATCCCCGGCCTCGTCTTCAACTCCTGCACTCAGGTTCCGCTCGCCAAAGACAAGCTGCGCCACGTGGGCGAGCCCATCGCGATGGTCGTGGCGGAGAGCCGGTATCTGGCCGAAGACGCGCTGGACGACATGGTGGTGGAGGCCGACCCGCTTCCCGCCGCCGTGGAGCTCGAGGCCGCACTCGGTCCGGGGGCCCCCCGCGTGCACGACCAGCTGCCTTCCAACCTCGCAGCGCACGTAGTGCAGCGAAAAGGCGACTGGGCGGCCGCTAAAGCCCGCGCGCATGCGGTCATCAAGCGACGGTTCCGCTACGATCGCGGTGCGTCGGCCGCGATCGAGAACCGCGCCGTCGTGGCGCATTGGGACTCGCGCGCCGAAGAGCTGACGGTGTGGGATACCACACAGGCGCCCATCCCCATCCGGAACGGCCTCGCCCAGTTGCTTGGCCTGCTCGAATCGCAGGTGCGCGTGGTGGCGCCGTTCGTGGGCGGCGGCTTCGGGCCGAAGATCATGATGTTCTATCCCGAGGAAGTGCTCGTACCGTGGGCGGCCATGCGGCTGGGGCGCCCGGTCAAGTGGACCGAAGACCGCCAGGAGAATTTTTTCGCCACGACACAGGAGCGCGGCCAGATCCACGATGCCGAGCTCGCGGTAACGAAGGAGGGCAAGATCCTCGGTGTGAAGGACGTATTCCTGCACGACACTGGTGCCTACGATCCTTACGGCCTCACGGTGCCGATCAACAGCCAGTGCACCCTCCTTGGGCCGTACGACATCCCGAGCTACGAGAGCGAGTTCACCGCGGTCTTCACGAACAAGACGATCGTTACGCCGGTGCGGGGCGCGGGGCGCCAGCACGGCGTATTCGTGATCGAGCGGCTCCTGGATTTTGCCGCCAAGGAGCTGGGGATCGACCGTGTCGAGATTCGCCGCAAGAACCTGCTCCGGCCCGATCAGTTCCCGTTCAACAACGAGATCCTGTTTCAGGACTCCGCGCCCCTCACCTACGACAGCGGCGACTACGCGCCCGCGCTCGACCAGGCGCTCAAGGTCATCGACTACAAGCGCTTCGTCCGGGAGGAGCAGCCACGGCTCAAGGCGGCGGGGCGTCACGTGGGGATCGGAGTGGTGTGTTACGTCGAAGGGACGGGGATCGGCCCCTACGAGGGCGCGCGGGTCACCATCGAGCCGAGCGGCCGCGTGCGGCTGGCGACCGGCGTGGGTACCCAGGGGCAGGGGCACTTCACGGTGTTCGCGCAGATCGTGGCCGACGTGCTGGGTGTGGACGTAACAGACGTCCACGTGATCACGGGCGATACGCGGGAGTTTCACTGGGGCACCGGCACGTTCGCCAGTCGCGGCGCCGTGGTGGCGGGCAGCGCCTGTCACGCGGCGGCTGCCCGAGTCCGAGAGAAAATCCTGGACCTCGCCAGTCGCGAGCTCAAGGCGGCGCCGGCCGACCTCGTGCTCGACGGCGGGCGGGTGCATGTGCGCGGCGACCCCAAGGCTGGCATCGCGCTCGGCGCGCTCGCGCTCAAGGCGAATCCGCTGCGCGGCGCCGTGCGGCCCGGCAGCGAGCCTGGCCTCGAGGCCACCGCGTACTTCGGGCCCGACCGCGGCAGTACCGCGAACGGCGTCCACGCGATGCTCGTCGAAGTGGACGCCGAGACGGCGCAGGTCGAGATCAAGCGCTACGTCGTCGTGCACGACTGCGGCCGCGTGATCAACCCGATGATCGTGGAGGGCCAGATTCAGGGCGGTGTGGCGCACGGCATCGGCAACGCGTTCTATGAGCAGCTCGTGTACGACGAGGAGGGACAGCTGCTCAACGCTTCGTTCATGGACTACCTGCTCCCGACCGCGACCGACGTCCCAAACATAGAGACGACCCACCGGGAAACCCGCTCGCCGCTGAACCCCGTGGGCGCGAAGGGCGTGGGCGAAGCCGGTGCCATTCCGACCGGCCCGCTGTTCGCCCAGGCCGTCGAGGACGCGCTCGCCGGCTCGGGGTTGGAGATCTGCGAGATCCCGCTCAGCCCCAACCGCCTGTTCGAGCTGATGAACGCGACTCGCTCGGACGGGGGGTGAGGACCATGAAGCCCGCGGCGTTCGAGTATTTCACACCGGCCACGGTGGACGAGGCCGTGGCGCTCTTGGCCGAGCACGGCGGCGAAGCGAAGCCGTTGGCGGGCGGCCAGAGCCTCATTCCCGCGATGAACTTCCGGCTGGCCCGGCCCGCGGTGCTCGTGGACCTCAACGGGGTTTCCGAGCTTGCGTACGTGCGCGCCGACTCCGGCGGCGTCGCGCTCGGCGCCATGACGCGCCAGCGGGCGGTCGAGCGGAGCGACGTGGTTGCGCGCGCGGCCCCGCTGCTCGCCGAAGCGATGCCCTCCATCGCGCACCCGCAGATCCGGAACCGGGGGACCATCGGAGGCAGCATCGCTCATGCCGATCCGTCGGCCGAGCTGCCGGCGGTGATGCTGGCGCTCGACGCGCGGTTTCGGGCCAGGAGCTCCAGCGGCGAGCGAGCGATTCCCGCGGGTGAGTTCTTCAAGGGCATGCTCGAGACGGCGCTCGAGCCAGGCGAGCTGCTGGTCGAGATCGCAGTCCCGCGGCTCCCCGCGTCGAGCGGCACCGCGTTTCTCGAACTGGCGCGCCGCCACGGGGACTACGCCCTGGTGGGGGTTGCAGCCATCGTGACGCTCGACCCGCGCGGTCGGTGCAAGGAGGCGCGGATCGGCTTGCTGAGCGTGGGCGATGGGCCGGTGCTCGCAACCGAGGCAGGGAAGGGGCTCTCCGGCCAGACCCCGTCGGCCGAGCTGTTGCGCGCCGCGGGGGAGGCGGCGGCCACGCACGATATCGATCCACCGTCCGACATCCACGCTAGCGCTGCCTACCGCCGCCGGCTCGTCGCCGTGCTCACGCGCCGCGCGCTGGCGCGGGCGTTCGAACGTGCAGAGAAGGCGTAAACAACTGACCCCGGGCGCGAGCCCGGGGATCGAGGAGCCCATGAAGATCTACGACCTCTCCCAACCCCTGAACGAGCGCAGCTCCTTCTGGCCCTATTACCCGCCGTTCGAGGTCAAATACATCAAGCGCAAAGCCGAGCACGGGGTGAACGCCCAGTACATCATGACCTCGAACCACATGGGCACGCATCTCGACGCGCCGCGCCACTTCGTCACGGCCGGCAAGACGATCGACGAGCTGCCGCTCGAGTGGTTGTGCGGCCCGGGCGTGATCGTGGACCTGCGGGACGAAATGGACGAGCTGGCGGTCTACACGCCGCAAATGATCGAGCAGCGGGTCCAGGTGAAACCGGGTGACCTGCTGCTGCTGCACACGGGATGGCATCGCTACGCGGATTTCGGCGCCACGCCGGACGAGGAGCGGTACTACCATTACCACCCGGGGGCGCATCCCGATCTGGTGCCGTGGCTCTTGGAGAAAAAGGTCCACGTGTGGGGCGTGGACTGCGTGTCCACCGACCACCCCATGAACCTGCCGATCGGACGCTTTCTGGGGAAGGGCATGCACGGCCACTGCGACAAGGTGCGCGCCAAGGCGGAGCAGAAGTTCGGCGGCAAGGCCGCGGTGGATAAGATGTTCCCCGACTCCGCCTACCAGCTGACCCACAACGCGCTGTTCCCGAAGGACTGCATCCACATCGAGAACCTGGGCGGCGAAATCGAGGCGCCCGAGCTCCAGAACAAGCGCCTTATCGTCGGCTGCTTCCCGTGGAAGTTCAAAGGAGGCGAGGCCGCATTCTGTCGCACGGTCGCGTTCATGGGAGAATGGAAGATCTAGCGGAGCGCTCCGCCACTGAGCTCGCGCGGCTGGTCCGGTCGCGCGAGGTGTCGCCGGTCGAAGTGGTCGAAGCGTGCCTGGCGCGGGTCGAGAGCTTCAACCCCGCCGTCAACGCCGTCGTCACCCTCAACCCCCGGGCGCTCGACGAGGCTGGCGAGCTCGAGCTGCGGCTGGTGCGCGGCGAGGAGGTGGGTCTGCTGGCGGGCCTGCCGGTCGGCATCAAGGACGTGACGCCCGTCGCGGGCCTCCGCACGACGTACGGGTCGGCCCTTTACCGGGATCACGTGCCCACCGAGGATGCGCTGGTGGTGCGGCGGCTGCGGGAGGCGGGTGCGGTGATTCTCGGAAAAACGAACTGTCCCGAGTTCGCCGCCGGTGGGAACACCTTCAACGACGTGTTCGGCCGCACGCGCAACCCGTGGGACCCCACGCGCAGCGCCGGCGGCTCGACGGGCGGCGGGGCGGCGGGGCTCGTCACCGGGATGATCACGCTCGCCGAGGGGACGGACCTGGGCGGGTCGCTCCGCATCCCCGCGTCGTTCTGCGGCGTGGTGGGGCTCCGGCCGTCGGTCGGGCTGATTCCGACCTATCCGGCGGACTGGGCGTGGGACACGCTCCAAGTCGAAGGCCCCATGGCCCGCACTGCCCAGGACGTGGCTCTGATGCTCCAGGCCGTAGCGGGTCCGAGCTCCCTCTCTCCACTTTCGCAGCCCACCGCCGGCCGCAACTTCGTGGTCGCGGCGGGCCGCGCCATCCCGCAAGGCTTACGAGTTGCTTACTGCCCCGACATCGCCGGGATCGGGATCGATCCCGCCATCGAGCGGGTGTGCCGCCGGGCGGCCGTCGGGCTCGGTGAGCTCGGCGCGGAAGTCGACGAAATCGAGCTCGACCTGTCGTTCGGGCGGAACGCTTTCCTCGCGCTACGCGGTTTGTGGTTCGTCGCGCAGATGTTCCCGCGGATGGACCAACTGGACCGATTCGGAGCCAACGTCGCGGGTAATATTCGCGCCGGGCTCGACACGACGAGCCGTGACCTCGGCGCCGCTGAGGCAGCGCGCGGCCGCATGTGGCATCTGTTCCGCGAGTTCTTCGGGAAGTTCGACCACCTGCTCACCCCCTGCATGGCGGTCCCCCCCTTCCCGGTGGACCAGAATTATCCCGAAACGGTGGCCGGCAGGAAAATGGAGACATACGTCGACTGGATCGCGCCCACGTTCCTGTTGAGTCTCAGCGGTCTTCCGGTTGCCTCGGTACCCTGCGGGGTCGATCCCGACGGGCTGCCGGTGGGTCTGCAGATCGTCGGCAAGCCGTTCGGCGAGGAGGCGCTGCTGGCCCTGGCATCCCACGTCCAGCAGCGCCATCCCATCGGCCGTCCGCCGCTGCTTCGCGACGCGACGAGCCGGTAAGCTTCTCATCCGCGACCGACCCGGCAACGCGTGACAGCCGTCACCCGCCAGTGCGCCTACAATCGCCGATGTTCTCGACAACAAGGAGGCTCAAAGTGAGCGGCAGCCAGTGGGCACGGTTACGCAACGAGGCCAGCGTCCCGCTACGGCGCGGGGCATGGTATCGGGTGCTCCGAGTGACAACCACCGACGCGGTCCTGGACGTGAACCAGCGCGTCGTCAACGTGCCGCGCGCTGCGCTGCAGATGACGGGCCGAGCGCCCGGCGTCTGGGCGATCGTTCCGCGACCCGGCAACGCGCGGCAACTGCCCCACAGCTGGGGTGCCCGCTATGGCGTGTGCCCGCAATGCCACGCGCGAGCGCCGCTCGCGAAAGGGCCCCTCAACATGCGCTGCGGGAAGTGCGGCGGCGTGTTCGACGTGGGCTGGGGCGACTCCTACGACGCATGACGTCGATAGCCGCCGCGGCCCCTAGAGCGCCGACTTGCCAGCCTTTTGTTGCGCCTCCTTTCGCACCAGCGCGAAGCCCAAGGCATTGAAGTTGTAGTCGGCGATCTCGCGGAACAGCTTCTTGGCCTGCGCGGCATCGCCCGCGCCCTCCGTCGCGACCGCGAACTGATACTTGATGTACGGGTCCAACAGATTGCCCTGCCGCAGGTGTGCGGCCGCTTCATTGTACTTGCCCTGATAGAGCGCGATGAATCCCACCAGTTGGTGCATCGGCTCGAGCTTCCGTGGGTTCGCGTCTGGGGCGAGTAGCTGGTTGATGCGGTCGGCCTGCTGCTGGGCCGACGCATAGTCCCCGCGGCGCGCAGCGGTCCACCCTTCGAGGTATGCGATCGTCGCCTGTTGTCCCCGCCGGAACGCCGCGTTGCCTGCTTCGTCGGCCTGTTGCATGAGCAGCGGCTCGAGCTGCTTCAGGGCTTGCTCCGCCGCCGCACGGTTGCGCGTATGAGTCGCGATGACCACGACGTTCGTGAGCGCGGCGACCTTGTTGGCTTTCGGGTCCGGGACTCTCATGCCGTCCACGGACGCGACCAACCGATTGAGCTCGGTGATCGCAGCCTCGGGATCGCCGGCGTACACGCTGACGTAGGCTCGGAACGGAGCGTAGGCGGCTTTTTCATTTGCCCGTCCCACGGCCATGGCGGAATCGTAGTCGGCGCGCGCCGCCGCGTAGTCGCCCAGGAACGTGTTGGCGTGCCCAGCCTTCACGAGCAGCACGGCGCTCCTGGGATCGAGCTCGTGGCCCCGCATGTACTCATCGCGGGCTTTCTCGAGATTGCGCTGTGCCCGGTAGGCATCGCCGACGAGGAGGTGCGCATTGGACTCATCCGGCGCCAGTGCCTCCGCCTCCTGCATGTGCGCGAGCGCCTTCGTAAAGTCGTGCGGCTCCCCGAAGATGTAGTCGTTCCCAATGGTGGCGTGCGCCACGTACAGCTTGGGCGAGAGCTCCAACGCCTTCCCGATCGAGGCACGCCCGTCCTCGTTCTTGTTCAACCCAATCTGGGCTCCGGCGAGGGCGAGCCAGGCGCGCGGGCTGTCGGGATACTTCTCCGCCAGCTGCTTCCCGAGCGCGAGCTGCCCTGCCAGATCATTGTCGAACCCCTTGCGCGCCATCTGGATCTGCAGCCGCTCGGCCTCCGAGGCAGCCGCGGCGTGCTGCTCGGCCAACGCGAGATTGCGCTTGAACTCTTCGAGCGAGTTGGCGGTAAACGCGGCGTTCAAGTACGCGAACGCGAAGCTCGGATCGGCCGCAACGGCTTCCTTGAAGTGCACGTTCGCGTCGATGAACCGACCCAGATCGAATTCCCGCTGGCCCTGGAGGAAGTGGTCCCGCGCCACGCTCGAGGACGTGGTGATGGGGTGCTTCATCACGGCACTGGTGATGGGATCGAGCGCCGACCGCGAGTATTGCGCCGCCAGGCCGGAAGAGGAGCCGCAAAGCGCCAGCACCAGCACCGCACGCACTGGCGCGTGACGAACAGACGTCATCGTCGCCTCCGAGTTGGGAAGTGTCGGTGAACGCTGGCGGCAGGCGACCGGGGGTCGGAACGTTCCCGTGTAGAGGCCGAACATGCCGGCCCGCCCGGGACCTCACAAGAGGATTCGCCGAACTTTGACAGCTCCTTGACACTTAAGCAGTGAAGAGCTTCGCCACCTCGCCCTTCGTGACCTTGCCCAAGGCGTTCCGCGGCAGCGCACCTACCGAGCGGAGCGCGCGCGGAATCTTGTAGGGTGCGAGACGATCCTTGGCCCACGCCTGCAGGACGGCGAGCGTCAATTCGGCTTCACCGCGCCGTTCGACTGCGGCGCAGATTCGCTCGCCCCACTCGGGATCCTCCACGCCCACCACGGCGCACTCCGCGATCGCCGGGTGCGTCCGCAGCACCTCCTCCACCTCGAGCGCCGACACCTTGAACCCGCCGGTCTTGATGATGTCCACGTTCGAGCGGCCGAGGACGCGGTACGCCCCGTTTTCGAGCACGGCGACGTCGCCGGTGCGGAACCAGCCGTCCCTGAACGCCTCGGCGGTCGCGTCCGGCCGCCGCCAGTACTCGAGAAACACCGTTGCGCCGCGCACCTCGATTTCGCCGGGCGTGCCTGCGGGCACGGCCCGGCCCGCATCGTCCACCAGACGCACCTCCACACCGGGCAGCGGCGTGCCCACGAATCCCGGTCGCCGCTCGCCGTGCAGCGGGTTGCCGAGTGCCATGCCGATCTCGGTCATGCCGTAGCGCTCGAGCAGGACGTGGCCGCTGATCTCGCGCCACCGCTCGAGGCGCTGCACCGGCAGCGCCGCCGATCCCGAGACCATGAGCCGCATCCGGGGCCGGGCGCAGCCGGCCGACCATTCGCGGCGCCGCTGGGGCGCGGCGCCGTCCCAGGCCGTGATCAACCTTCCGTAAATGGTGGGGACCGCCATGAACAGGGTCAGCTCGCCGGCGGCGATGCGGCCCCAGACGTGCTCCGCGTCGAACTTCGCAAGCATCTCGCAGCGCGCTCCGGCCCACAGGGCGCAGCTGAGGACGTTGATGATCCCGTGCACGTGATGGAGCGGCAGCACGAGCAGGATCCAATCGTCCGCCCGCCATTCCCAAGCCGTAACGAGGCTCGTGACCTGAGCCGCGATGTTCGCATGAGTCGTCACCACGCCCTTGGGCTTGCCCGTCGTGCCGCTGGTGTAGACCATCATGGCCCGCCGTCCGTCCGCCAGTACAGGGAGCGGGGAGCGGGGAGCGGTACCCACCGCGTCGTCGGTCGTAACGGTTCGCGTCGCCGGCGGCAGGTGCACCGCCTGCATCATGGCGGCGAAATCGGGGTGCACGACGACGGTCTCGGCCTCGGAATCGCGGATCACATAGGCGAGCTCCGCGGGCGGGTGAGAGACGGCGAGCGGAACAGCGATGCCGCCGGACCGCCAGATCCCCCACTGCGTGGCGACGTAGTGAAAGCCGGGAGGAGCGAGGAAGGCGACCCGGGTTTCCACGAGGTCGGTGCGCCCGGCGAGCAGGCACTGGGCGACGCTCGCCGAGGCGTCCAGCAGGTCGCGATAGCTGAACGTGCCCTCGCGGGCGATGATCGCCGGTCGGTCACCGTGCCCCCGCGCCCGGGCGACGAGGGGCAGCTCCGTCAGGGGCGGGCCTCGATCACTTCGCGGACCTTGCGCGCCAGCGCTCCGAGCGAAAACGGCTTCTGCAGGAAGGCGACGCCCTCTTCCAGGACACCGTGATGCAGGATCGCGTCGTCGGTGTAACCGGACAGATACAGCGTCTTGATCGTGGGTCGCACGTGCGTCAGGCGCTCGGACAGGGCCCGCCCGTTCATGTCCGGCATCACCACGTCGGTCACCAGCAGGTCGATCTGCCCGCCATGGCGGCCCGCGATGGCGAGGGCGTCGTTTCCGTCCCGTGCGACCATCACGGTGTACCCCCGCGCCTGAAGCGCCTTTTCGATGATCTGGCGCACCGCGTCTTCGTCCTCGGCGACCAGCACCGTCTCGGAGCCGTCGAGCGGCACCGCCGCCTCGGCCGCGGCCGCTTGCGGCTCTGCGGCGTCGATTCGCGGCAGGTAGATCTTGAAGCTCGTGCCTTGTCCCACCTCGCTGTACAGCCAGATGTATCCGCTGCTCTGCTTCACCGCGCCGTACACCGTGGCGAGGCCCAGCCCGGTTCCCTTGCCGACGGGCTTGGTCGTGAAGAACGGCTCGAAGATCCGGGCCTTGGTTTGCGCGTCCATCCCCGTCCCCGTATCGGTGACGGCCAGCATGACGTAGCGCCCCGCGGGAATGGTGACCCGATCGGTGGGATACTCGGCGTCGAGATCGACGTTCTTGGTTTCGATCGTGAGGCGTCCACCATTCGGCATCGCGTCGCGCGCGTTCACCGCGAGATTCACGATGACCTGCTCGAGCTGGCCCGGGTCGGCCTTCACGGCCCCGCAATCGGGTGCGACCCCGACCCGGATCGCCACGTCCTCGCCCAGCAGACGGCGCAGCAGCTTTTCCAGCTCCAGGACGAGTTCGTTCAGGCGCAGCACCTGGGGAGACACCACCTGCTGGCGGCTGAACGTGAGCAGCTGCCGCGTCAGCACGGCGGCCCGCTCCGACGCGCTCCGGATGTCGAGCAGGCCTTCGCGATCGGCATCGTCCGCCCGCATGTCCTCGAGCATCAGGTCGGTCGTGCCCAGGATCGCGGTCAGGAGATTGTTGAAGTCGTGCGCCACTCCGGCCGCGAGACGCCCTACGGCCTCCATCTTCTGCGCCTGGCGGAACTGCTCCTCGAGCCGCTTTCGCTCCGTCACGTCGTTGATCACGACTTGCTCCGCCCGCCGGCCGGCAAACGTGATTCCGTGACCGCTGGTCTCCACCTCGATAAGCGTCCCGTCCTTCTTGCGATGCCGCCACGTACCGGCGTTGTGGTATTCGGAGGGCATCGTCTCGAGGTGTCGCAGCAGGGCCGGGACATCCTCCGGCGGCCGCAGGTCCTCGATCCGCAGCGCGAGGAACTCCTCGCGCGAGTACCCGTAATGCTTGATCGCGGCGCCGTTCACCGCGAGCACGCGGTGCGTCTCCAGATCGAAGACCCACATGGGATACGGTGTGCTCTCGAACATCGAGCGGTACTGGGCTTCCGACGCCCGCAGCGCGGCGACAGCTTGCTCGCGCTCCTCGCGCAGCAATCGTTCCCGCAGGGCGCGCCGGATGGCCTCGGGCAGCCGCGTCAGATGGTCCTTCAGGATGTAGTCGGCGGCGCCCGCCTTCATGAACTCGACCGCTTTTTCCTCGTTGAGCGAGCCCGTAACCAGAATGACCGGAAGGGTGGGGAAGCGTTCCTTGACGAGCTCGAGCGCCGCGGCCCCGTCGAACCCCGGGAGACCGTGGTCGGACAGGATGATATCCGGCACGAAGTCCCGCAACGCCTCCTCGAAGCGGGCGCGCGTGTCCACCTGCTGGCTGACGAACTCCAATCCCGACTTGGACAGGTGGCGTTCGACCAGCGCGGCGTCCGCCGGCACGTCTTCCAACAGCAGGATCCGTAAGGCCATAGGCGCGACCATGGACCAGTATGCGGCCCCACACGATTCACTACGGTGGTCCGTGTCACAAGAGAGCGGCTTGCGGGCGCGCGCTCATCTGGGGCAACATGTTGTGATGCTTGGCGTTAGGGCGGACTGCCCGATGCCGCGCAGGCATCGCGACTCACCGGTTGGCGGGCGCCGTCGGGACGGGAACTCCCACGCGACATAGTTCATTAATGCACTAAACACCATGAAGACCAAACTAGTCGGTGCGCTGCTCATGGCGGCGCTCGTGGGCTCCCGGGGGATCGGCGCTCAGGCGCCGACGGATGGGGCGGGGACCCAGAGGGTCGTGTTCGAGCCGCTCCTGGCGGATCCCCAGGAGCCGCAATTCTTCGCGACGTACCTGTGGGCCCATTCGACTCGTCTAGCGTCGCGCCTGGGAAGCGTCGGGTTCGGGCAGACCATCGGCCTCGTGCGCGGGCGGGACTGGCAGGTAGCGATCGCTGCGGGGGTGTTTTCCGAGTTCAACATGCAGTCCTCGACCAACGACCTGCTGAACACCGACTACCTCGTCGGCCTGCCGATCACGTACCGGCGCGGCAGCTTCGCGACCCGCTTCCGTGTATACCACCAGAGCTCCCACCTGGGCGACGAGTACCTGGTCCACAATCACGCGCAGCGGGTGGATCTGACGTTCCAGGCGGCCGAGCTCCTCGTGGCCAATGAAGCGTCCCGCTGGCGGGTGTATGGCGGCGGGGCGTACATCTTCGCCCACTCGCCGGCTGATCTGAAACCCGGCGTCCTGCATGGCGGCCTGGAATACCGCCAGCCCCGGGCGTTGGTACGACTCGGCCGATTCGCTACGGGACGCCTCGTGGCGGGGTTGGACGCCAAAGCGTCGGAGGATCACAAGTGGCAGGTGGGGTGGAGCGTGGTGACCGGTCTCGAGCTCGGCGACCCGGAGGTCGCGCTCGGGTCCGGCAGGCGGTGGAGCGTGCTGCTCAAGGGATACACGGGGCCGGCGCCGTACGGCGAATTCTACCGCGACCACGTATCGTCCGTCGGCGTGGGAGTCGGGTTCACCCTGTGAATTGATGTGTTGGGGCGTCAGTCGTTGGTGCGGGGAAACAGCGTGTCGAACAACGCGGTGAGGCGGTAGCCCAGCGCCTCGGCCCCTTGGGTGGGCGCTCGCCGCGGTGCACCAACCGGCTCGACGCCACGCCGCAGCGTGCCACGCGCCGCGTCGATCACCTGCACGTGGAAGAAGACCGAGTCCCCTTCACGGTAGTACGTTCCCGAGATCACGGTCCCCGCCCCGGTCTGGGCGGCCAGGGCTCGAATGCCCGCGGGGTCGAGATGGCGGCCGGTAGCGGCGCCGGGTACGACCTCTAGCCCACCGCGTCGTGCCAGCGCCTGCCTGAGCCAATCGGCCGCGATGCGGCTCAATGGGGCAAGGGTCGAATCGCCCGAGAGGTCTTCGAACCCCGCGACGACGACGCGCCTGGGGTCGAGTGCCGGGGGCCGCTTCCCGAGCAGGGCCCCTGTCGCCACGCCCACCGCCGCGAGCGTGACACCGAGCAGCGCTGCTTTCCAGCGCACCTGCGGCAGGCGCAGGCGCGGGACCAGCCGCCGGCTTACCGCGTCGCGGAGGCGGGTCGCGAACTCGTCCGCAGACCCGAAGCGGTCGCCGGGCTCCGCCGCGAGCGCGCGGGCGACGGTCTCCTTGACGGCCCGCTCGCTGCGGTGGCTCACGCCTTGTGCGCGCAAAACCTTGTCGAGGGCCGCGCCGCCGCGCGGCGAACCGCCGGTGAGTCCCAGGAACGGCGCCTCGCCGACCAACATCTCATACAGCACGCCCCCCAGGCTGTACACGTCCGTACGCGCATCGATGGCGCGGCTCCCCATTAGCTGTTCAGGGCTCATGTAGGCCAAGGATCCCACCGGGTGGCCCCCGGTGAGCGTGTGGCCGCCCGCGGCGCTGATCGCGCGCGCGATACCGAAGTCGGCCACCCAAGCGTGTTCTCCCGACAGCAGGATGTTTTCGGGCTTGATGTCGCGATGGATGATGTCCTGGGCGTGTGCGTAGGACAGGGCATCGGCGACCTCGAGGGCGATGCGCACCGCCTGCTCGAGGGGCAGCCGCTGCTCCCGCTCCAGACGGGCCCGCAATGACTCGCCCTCGATGTAGGGCATCACGTAGTAGCACAGCCCGTCGGGACCATCCGGCACGAACAGACATTCGTCCGCGGCGAGAATCGGCACGATGTGCGGGTGGCTGAGCCGGGACGTGAGCTCGACTTCCCGGATGAAGCGCTCGCGAAACTCGGCCCCCGCGACCTCGGGGTTCATCACCTTCACCGCCACCTTGCGCGGCGGATGGCGTTCCGCGGCGAGGAACACGCGCGCCATGCCGCCGGCGCCGATCTCCCGCTCGACGGTGTAATGAGGCGCGAGCCCTTCGCGCAGGGCGGTTAGGACGTCGACCATGGAGCGCAAAGTATCGCGGCGATGCTCATACCGCGACGGCGCGGCTCATGTGCCGTCGGTCCATTTCTGGAGCGGGTACCCCGCCTGATGCCAGGCGCGAATGCCGCCGAGCAGCACGGCGACGTTGCGCTCATCGTATCCCGCCGCGATCAGCCGTCGCGCCGCCCGGGCGCTTGTGCGCTCATCCACTCACGCGCAGTACAGGATGATCTTGCGATCGGGCGGCAGCAGACCCGCGGGCGCATGCCCCTGGGCGGCTTCGATGGTGGCGAGCGGCAGTGACAGCGCGCCCGCGGCGTGCGCGTTGTCGAACAGCCGCCGGTCGCGGGTGTCGACCAGCACGCCGCGACCGGCCGTCACCAGCTCGTGCGCCTGATCGGCGGTCAGGCCCGATACTGGGGGCCCCTCGTCCGGCGTGGCGTTCGCCGGGTCGGGTGCCGCTGGTGGCGTCATGCGTCGCTCCTCTCCAGGGTTCGATAATCGTTCACAAATGAACCAATGATCGAGATGGTTAGGAAGTTCCCCGGAACTTTCCCGGGATATAGTTCATTCATGAACTGTTGAGCAGGCATCAATCTACTTCTGACCCATGGAGGAACCTATGTCGCCGCGTTTCGTCTCCAACCTCGTCGTGGCCCTGGGCGTGGCCGTGAGCGCGCCCGTCGCGCTCCGCGCCCAGGCCCGCACCCCGTCCCCGGAGCCGGTCAATTCCTGGTCCGATCGCTTCACTCTGGGCGGCGGGTTTGGCGGCCTTTCGGGCGCAGCCAATTTGAACTCTGCGGGTACCGCCGACTGGCGATTGGGCTGGATCGGCTCGATCGACGGGACCGTGTGGCTGCAGCACAATGTCGGCATCCGTGCCAGCGGCAGCTGGGCGCAGGACAGCGTCCGTGGCGCCGCGCTGCCGGGCCGGGGGAAGTTCAACAAGTTCAACTACGACGCGGCAGTCGTGTTGCGCTATCCGATTCAAACCGGCTCCGCCACCCTGAGTCCCTATCTGTTGGGCGGGGCGGGCGCCATTAGCGTGCATCAACTCGGTGCCACCGACACCTGGACCAAGTTCGCCGGCAATTTCGGCGCAGGCCTGGAGTACCGGGTCGGGCGCATCGGGCTCCGCGCCGAGGGTCGCGACTTCGTCTACAAGTTCGACCGCTACGGCTTCGACAAAACCCAGCACGACATCGCGTGGCAGGGTGGGCTCACGCTGACGTTCTGACCCAGTGTCGTTGGCCGGCGTGTGGTTTCGGCGCCGGCCAACGACGTCTGCGGCCCGAGGAACCCTCCGTCGATGCGCGCGCTGATTGCTGCGGCCGTGATCCTGCTGAGCCTGAGCGCCGAGCTCCGCCACCTTTGTAGAAGTGGACAGCCTACGGGGCGGACGAGCCCTGGGCCACGTGCAACGATCCCGCCGTCATGATGCTGCAAGTCCCTTAATTCGGGTGGTGCACTCCCACCCAAACGGGGGAGCCCCAGCCTCGCAGGACTAACCCGCGGGAACCTTCCCCTTACATAGTTCATTACTGCACTATCGATTCGGTCGTCATCACTTTCACCACTGGGTGTTCGCATGAAGCGTTTGATCAAGGCCCTCGCGTGGACCGCCGGCGTCGCGGCTGCACTCGTGCTCGTCGGTGCGGCGGCGGCTCGCCGGCTGGCGCCCGTTGCGAGCGCCGCTCCCCCGGCCCCCGAAGTCTCAGTCCTCACCGTCGTCCCCGAGACCGTCACCGCACGGTTCGAGTACGTGGGACAAGCCGCGGCATCCCGCTCGGTCGAGGTGCGCTCGCAGGTCACGGGCGTGATCGTCGCACGACCGTACGCCGAGGGCACTGACGTCGCGAAGGGGACACTGCTGTTCCGGATCGATCCCACGACGTACGAAGCCGCGTACCGCAGCGCCCAGGCCCGGCTCGCCAACGCGGACCGCACGCTGGCGCGGCTCAAGCCACTGCTCGCCGAGCGCGCCGTCGCCCAGAAGGACGTGGACGACGCGCAGCAGGCGTACGACCAGGCGCAGGCCGCCGTCGATCAGACGAGGAAAGACTACGAGGACACCTTCGTGCGGGCCGAGATCACGGGCCGCGCCGGGCGCGCCGCGTTGGAGCTCGGCGCGCGGGTGACCGGTCCGAGTGACCTGCTCACCACGGTCGAGCAGGTGGACCCCATCTACGTGAACTTCAGCCCGTCCGACGAGGACCTGCTGCGCCTGCGGCGCGACATCGCGGACGGCCGGCTGGTCATGCCGCCCGCGCCCCACGCCCTCGCCGTGCAGGTGACGCTGGCGGACGGCAGTCTGTTTCCGGCCACGGGCGAGCTGAACTTCGCCGATCTGGCGCTGCAACCCGCGACCGGCACTCAGCAGCTGCGGGCGCAGCTCAGAAACCCGCAACACGTCCTGCTCCCCGGGCAGTTCGTGCGGGTGCGGCTGCTCGGTCTCAAGCGGCCGAGCGCCATCCTCGTCCCGCAGCGGGCGGTGCAGCAGGGCCTGAACGGGGCGTTCGTGTACGTGGTGGGTGACAGCAACAAAGTGGTGGCGCGGAACGTGGTGGCCACCTCCTGGGACGGCGGATCGTGGCGCATCGAGCAGGGCCTCGAGGCGGGAGACCGGGTGGTCGTGGACGGGGTGCAGAAGGTGGCCCCCGGACAACCGGCGAGGCCGGTGGCCTATCGGGCGGTCCTCGACAGCGCCGGGACCAAGGCGCAGGATACCACGGTAATCGCTCCTCCCGCCGCCCCTCTTCGGATTAGGAGTCGCCCGTGAGCGACGCACCGCAGATCCGCAATCTGTTCATCCGACGCCCGGTTTTCTCGGCCGTCATCTCGATCGTGATCGTGCTGCTCGGCCTGTTCTCCCTTTCCCGGCTCGCGGTCGAGAGCTATCCGCCTCTCACGCCGCCCGAGATCCAGGTGCAGGCCGTGTACCCGGGTGCGACCGCGCAGGACGTGGCCGATGCCGTGGCCGCCCCGATCGAGCAGCAGCTGTCGGGCATGCAAGGACTGCTGTACTTCAAGTCGGCGAACTCGAGCGACGGGGTCATGAACCTGTCGGTCTTCTTCGACGTCTCGCGCAATCCTGACTTGGCGGCGGTGGACGTACAAAACCAGATCGCCCGCGCCCAGCCGCAGCTGCCCCAGGAGGTGGTACGCAACGGCATCACGGTCCAGAAGCGTCAGACGGCCTTCCTGGTCGTGCTGGCCCTTTCCTCCGACGACCCGCGCTACGACACCGAGTATTTGAACAACTACGCGAAGATCTATATCGACGACGAGCTCAAGCGGCTCCCCGGCGTCGGCGACGCGAGCACGTTTGGCCAGCTCGACTTCTCCATGCTTTTGAGTCTCGATCCGGACCGGATGGCGCAGCTCGGCCTGACCGTGTCGGACGTCGCCGCCGCCGTCCAGGAGCAGAACGCTACGAATCCGGCGGGCCGCATCGGCCGGGAGCCTGCTCCGCGCGGCACACAGCTCACGATTCCCGTGATCACGAGCGGGCGACTCAAGGACGCGAGCGACTTCGAGCGCATCATCGTGCGGGGCCGGCCCGACGGCTCGCTGGTGCACCTCGCCGACATCGGTGAGGCGCACCTGGGTTCGCGCAACTACGACCTCGCCGGCCGGTTCGACGGCGCGCCCACGGCCCTGACCCCGGTCTTCCTGCGGCCCGGCGCCAATGCCCTCGAGGTGAAACGCGAGGTGGTGGCCCGCATGACCGAGCTCGCCAAGAGCTTTCCCGCGGGAGTGCGCTGGACGATCGCGTTCGACACGACGCCCTACGTCACCGAGTCGATCAAGGAAGTCGTGAAGACGTTGTTCGAGGCCATGCTGCTCGTGACGCTCGTCGTGTTTGTCTTCCTGCAGAGTTGGCGGGCCACCCTCATCCCCGTCCTGGCCGTGCCGGTCTCCGTCATCGGCGCCTTCTTCGGCATGCAGGTGCTCGGCTTCTCGATCAACCTGCTCACGCTGTTCGGCCTGGTGCTCGCGATCGGCATCGTCGTGGACGATGCGATCGTGGTGATCGAGAACGTGGAGCGTATCATGGCCCAGGACCGGGTGTCACCCGCCGTCGCCGCCGACCGGGCAATGCGGCAGGTGAGCCGGGCGCTGATTGCCATCGTGCTGGTGCTGTGCTCCGTGTTCGTGCCCGTGGCGTTCCTCGGGGGCATCACGGGACTCATGTACAAGCAATTCGCCATCACCATCGCGGTCTCGGTGGTGCTGTCGGGCATCGTGGCGCTGACCCTGACCCCGGCGCTGTGCGCCGTCCTGCTGCGGCCCGTGCCAGAGGGCGCACCGCAAACGACGGGCGCGGTGGCGAGCGCGTTCAACCGGATCTTCGATCGCTTCAATCGCGGGTTTCGCGCCGTCACTGAGCGCTATCTCGGCGCCGCCGGTCGCGTGATCGACCGTCCCCGAACGTTCTTCGGCGCCTTCGCGGTGGCAGTCGCCCTGTTGTTCGTTCTCGTGCGGTCCGTGCCGACCGGGTTCATCCCCAGTGAGGACAAGGGATACTTCGGGATGCTCATCGAGCTTCCCGACAACGCTTCGCGCCAGCGGACGGAAGCGGTGGTGAAGCAGGTGGAAGCGTTCCTCCTGAAACAGCCGGCGGTCAATCATGTGGTGGGGCTGGTCGGCCTCAACTTCATCCAGAACGCGAACCAGACCAACGCGGCTATCATGTTCGTCATGCTGAAGCCGTGGGGCGAGCGGACCGCCGCGCGGGACCAGTTCCCGGCGGTGCTGGGCGCCGTGAACGGCTTCCTCTTCCAGCTGCAGCAAACGCGCGGCTTCGCGTTCAACCTCCCCGAGATCATCGGCCTGGGCACGACCGCGGGCCTCGAGCTGAATCTCCAGGACCGCGGAGTGAACGACGTGACGCGGTTCGCCGGGCTGGCAGGCGAGTTCGCGGCTGACGCCAACGCGATGCCACAGCTGCGTGGCGTGTACCCGACCATCCGGGTGAACACGCCACAGCTGTTCGTGCAGGTGGACCGGGAGAAGGTGAAGGCGCTGGGGATCTCGCTGTCGGAGCTGTTCCAGACGCTGCAGGCATCCCTGTCGACGCTGTATATCAACGACTTCAACCGGTACGGGAAGACCTATCGGGTGCAGGCCGAGGCGCAGGCCCGGTTCCGCCAGACGCCCGAGGACATCGGCCGGCTGTACGTCCGTGGGCCGAATCAACAGATGGTGCCCGTGTCGGCGCTCACCCGGACGGAATTCCGGGCCGGGCCGAGCGTGATCACCCGGTTCAACGGGTTCACGTCGGCGCTGGTGGTCGGGGCCCCGGCGCCCGGGAAAAGCTCCGGGGACATGCTCGCCGCGGTGGAACGGCTCGCCCAGGACAAGTATGCCGGCCGCGGCGTGGGCTACGCCTTGAGCGGTCAATCGTATCAGGAGCGCGCCTCGGGCGGCCAGGGCAGCCTGGTGTTCGCCCTCGGACTCATCATGGTGTTCCTGGTGCTCGCGGCGCAGTACGAGAGCTGGTCGATCCCGTTCGCGGTGCTGCTCGGTGTGCCGTTCGGCACGCTGGGCGCGCTGCTCGGCGTGTGGCTGCGCGGCATGGCCAACGACGTGTACGTGCAGATCGGATTGATCGTGGTGATCGGGCTCGCGGCCAAGAACGCGATCCTGATCGTCGAGTTCGCGAACGAGCTGCGCGCCCAGGGCCGGTCGATTCGCGAGGCGGCGCTCGAGGCCGGGCGGGAGCGGTTGCGGCCGATCCTGATGACCTCGTTCGCATTCATCCTGGGCGTCACGCCCCTGCTCACCTCGAGCGGCGCGGGCGCCGCCAGCCGGCACTCGATCGGCACCGGCGTGTTTTTCGGGATGCTCCTGGCGACCCTGGTCGGCATCTTCTTCATCCCGCTGTTCTTCACGGCGATCCGGACGTTGAGTGAGCGAGGCCTGGTTCGGCGCCCTGAGCCGTCGGGGGTCCCGCAAGCCGTGCCGCTCGCGGTGGAGGGCGACTGAGATGAGACGCGTCATGCTGCTCGGCGTCGTCGCGCTGTTGGTGCTTACCCAGGCGTGCGCGGTCGGGCCGCGATATCGCCGCTCATCCGTCGGCATGCCGGACGGCTGGCGGCGGCCGGCCACGTCCGAAGACTCCCTCCGGTCGTTCTACGACTCGCTGCGCACCAGCCGCGACACGCTGCTCCCGCCGGGGGCGGACACGGCGCGTGTCCCCTTCGCGTACGACACCGCCTTTGCAGGTCCGCGCGTGGACTCGACGGCCGCGCTCCGGTGGGTCGACCTGATTCAGGATTCCGTGTTGCGACAGCTCGTGGACACGAGCTTGCGGGAAAACCGCGACATGCGCACCGCGCTCGGTGTGATCGACGAGTTCCGCGCCCAGTACCGGGCCGCGCGGGGAGCGCTCTTGCCCGAGCTGACGGCCAACGGGCAGGCCGGCCGCAACGAAACGGCGTTGGGCACGTTCGGGTCGTTCACCTACAACGTGTACCGCGCCACGGCCGACCTGAGCTGGGAGCTCGATCTCTGGGGCCGGCTGCGTCGTGGCATGGGCGCCGCGCGCTCGGACCTCGTGGCGCGCGAGGAAGACCGGCGCGCGCTGCAGTTGTCGCTGATCGGCGACGTGGCGACGGCGTACTTCGATCTGCGCGCGGCCGACCTGAACCTCGCGATCGCCCGGCGCACGCTCGATTCGCGGCGCCAAACGCTCGCGCTCGCGCGCCGGCGCCTCGACCAGGGCTTGATCTCGGAGCTGGATGTCCGACAGTTCGAGGCCGACGTGGCGAGTCCGGCGGCGAGCGTCGCCGACTTCGAGCGCCAGGTGGCCCAGCAAGAGAACGCCCTGAGCGTGCTGGTGGGACACATCCCCGGCGCCATCGCTCGGGGCCGCGCGCTCACCGAGATGGCGGCCCGGATCCCGGTCCCCGCCGGGGTGCCCTCCGCCCTGCTCGGCAACCGCCCAGACGTTCGGGGCGCCGAAGCAACGCTCCGCGCCGCCACGGCCCGGATCGGGGTGGCGCAGGCCGCCTTTCTGCCGACCTTCACGATCACCGGTCAGTACGGCAGCCAGAGCACCGAGTGGTCCAAATGGTTCGGGTCGGGGACCAACGTGTGGCAGGCCTTCGCGGGGGTCTCGATCCCGCTGTTCAAGGAGGGCCGGCCGGGGGCGGGCGAGCAGGTGAACGTCGCCCGGGCGCGCGCGTCGCAGGCGCGGTCGCGCTACGAGCAGACCGTCCTCGTGGCGCTGCGTGAAGTGGAGGACGCGCTCGTGGGACTGCGCACCGCCCAGGACCGGAGCGCCGCGCAAGAGCGGCAGGTGATCGCGCTGCGCCGCGCGCTCGAGCTCGCAGACATGCGCTATCGGAACGGGGTGTCGAGCTATCTCGACGTGCTGGACGCCCAGCGCGGCCTGTTCGGCGCCGAGCTGGCGCTCACCCAGGCGGAGCGGGACCAGCTGGTCGCCGCGGTGCAGCTGTATCGCGCCGTGGGAGCCGGGTGGCCCGTCGGCCGGGAGTGAGCCATAATCAGGCTGTGCGCAAGCGTCCGCGAAACGGCGCGCGCCGCCGCGCGGCCGACTCCCTCGTGTTCTCGTTCTTGAGCGCGGCGGACGTGGTGGAGGCACGCCTCGAAGCGGCCTTGAGTCCGACCGGATTGTCCCTGGCGAAACTCGCGGTGCTCCATCTTCTGGCGGATGCGAGGGAGCCGTTACCGCTGTCCGATCTGGCGGCGCGCCAGCATTGCGTGCGCTCCAACATCACCCAACTGATGGATCGCCTCGAGAAGGACGGCCTGGTCCGCCGGCGTGCCGATCCGAGCGACCGCCGCAGCGTCCTGGCCGAGCTCACAGCTGCGGGGGAGCACGCGCATGCCAAGGGCGTGCGCGCGCTCGCCGAAGCGCAACGGGCCATCGTGAGCGCCCTCAAGGCGGGCGAGGCGACGAGTCTCCGGAACGCTCTCAGCGCGCTGAAGTCCTGATTCGTTCTCCCACCTTATAGAAAGGGGATTCCCGTGGTCTACCTCGTCCCCCTAGGTCGATTCCTCTATTCCGCCATCTTCTTGATGACGGCATTCGGTCATTTCTCCGCGGGATACATCGGGTACGCCGCCCAGGCGGGGGTGCCGGCCCCGGGGTTGCTGGTCCCGCTGTCGGGTGTGATCGCCATCGTCGGAGGCTTGAGCATCACGCTCGGCTACAAGGCCAAAATCGGCGGCTGGCTGATCGTGCTGTTCCTCGTGCCCGTGACGCTCAAGATGCACGCCTTCTGGGCGGTCCCCGACCCGATGATGCACGGGATACAGTTGGCGATGTTCTGGAAGAACGTATCCATGCTGGGCGCCGCGCTGCTAATCACGCACTTTGGCGCGGGCCCCGTTAGCCTCGACGCTCGGCGGTCGGCCCCCGGCGCGATGTAGGCTCAGCGCCGCGGCCGACGCCGCTCCATGTGCCGGGCCATGATGCGCATCAGCTCGGCATTGGTCCACGGCTGCCAGCCGTGGGGCTTCATGGGGCGCCCGTAGACGAATTCGGCGTCGGCCGCGGGCCGCGCGCGGGTGAGGAACTCCTCCAGCCGGTACACGGCGAGGTTCAGGTAGAAGGTGTCCATGTCCCCGGTGAAGACGTGGATCTGGCCCTTGAGCTTGGGCCCGAGCCTCGCCCAGTTCCGCTCCAGGTAATCGCGCAGGTCGTAGTCGTGGGTGCGGAAGTACTCGGCCACGCTGCGGTCGATCGCTCCGCTGCGCAGGTCCCACAGCTCGGCCGGGTAGCCGTCCGCCGCGACCGGACCGTACGTCGCCTCCCAGATCGCGAACTGCTCGCCTGAGCGCGCCCGGCTGCCGAGCACCGCCTCGAACTGACTCTCCTGCCGGATGCTGATGCGCGGCTGGCCGGTGACTTCCTGCTCGGCCGGCACATCGGCCGTCATCCATTCCGCCACCTGATGCACGAACGCGTTCGTGTCGCTGTAGATGTCGGGAATCTCGTAATGGCGGAAGTCCACCGGGTCCGGGTACAACACCCACGTCCCGCCGAAGAAATCCGGATGGTACACCTGGAGCGCCAGCGCTTCCCAGCCGCCGGTCGAGCCGCCGGTGAGCCCGCGCGCCCACGGCTCGCGGATCATCCGGAAGTGCTCCTCGAGATAGGGAATCAGCTCCTGGAGCAGCGCGTCTCCGTACGGGCCGTTGTTCGCCGAATTCACGGCGTATGAGTCGTCGAAGTAAGGCGTGGGATGCTGGAACGTCACGGCTATCAGGCGGGGGAAATTGGGAGCGCTCCACGCCCGATAGAAGTCGAACCCGGGCTCGCGCGCACTGCGCGCGAGTCGGGCCGCCCGTTCCGCTGCGGTCTCGGGAGTGCTGTCGGTCGAAAACCCGAACGGCGGATTGAGGGTGAAGTGCCCCTGTTGGTACACGGTGGGATAGCGACGGGCCGTATCAGCGTCGTAGCCGCGCGGCAGCAACACCGTGGCGCCGAGGTAGATGGGACGTCCCCACCAGGCGGTGAGCAGCTTGCTCTGAATCTTGATGTGCTTGACCCACTTCGTGTCCGGCGGCAGATCCATCGGGGGGAGCGCGCGCGTGAGCTCGAGCCGGATCGTGTCGGATCGGGCCGGATCGAGATGCACCTTGCGGACCGCGCTCACCAGATTCCCCGGCGACTTGTTGAACTGCTGGCCTTCCCATTGATCGTCGTGCAGCCACAGCGTATGTCCGTCCGCGCGGTGGAACTCCGAGTACACGTTGAGCAACGCCTGCACGTAGTAGTCGCCCGCGGGGATCTCCTTCAGGCGCGCCACCGGATAGCCGAGGGTGGTGCCGTCGATCACCCCGGGGGTGCCGGGCGCGAGCTGCGCCACGTCCACGCCGAAGAAGGGGGTGCAGTCGCTCTCGTGGCGCACCTGGAGACGTGGCTCGACGTCGGCATGCCGCGTCACGAACACGTACATGCGTCCGGTTACCGGCGCGCCCGGCGGCGTCGCCGGCACGGTGATCTCCACACGTGGGCCCTGCGAGCCTTGCGCGCCTGCGGGGGAAGCCAATGCGGCGGCGGTGATGAGCGAGGCGACAGTAGCGAAACGCAACGGACGATCCTGAAGAAGGCGGGCTAGAGTGGCCTCAAACGGGAGGGTCCGCAAGAGCGGGAGGCACCAAGATACCCGGCTCGCTGCCGCGCACCCGGACGTACGCCCGGTACCCGCATCCACACGATTCAGTCGTGCGACCGTGCCGATCGGTCCCGAACACGAGACGCTCGGCGCATTGGGGGCAGCGGGGCGGGCCGCCGTCCTTGACGAGGCCCGTCCGCGCCAGCGCCCGGTTCACTTGTACCGGTAGGTGATGCGCCCGCGCGTGAGGTCGTAAGGGGACACTGCGAGCGTGACCCGATCGCCGGCGAGCACCCGGATGCGGAAGCGGCGCATCTTGCCGGCGATGGTCGCGAGCACGTAGTGACCGTTCTCGAGCAGGACGCGGAACGTGGTGTTGGGGAGCACCTGCTCGACGGTGCCGTTGATCTCGATCGCTTCTTCCTTCGCCATCGGTCCGCCCGCGTGAAGGGGGAAACGAAAAGGCGGGACCGGCGCATTGGCCAAGCCCCGCCTTGACGTGCTACGCACGTCGAAGGCTAGCGGTCGGTCCCAGGGAAGTCAAACAGGAAGTTATCTTGGACGTCATCAGCGGAAGGAGAAGCCCGATGGCGCAAAGCGATCAGGACCGGCAGGTCGACTATATCGAATTCGGCGCGACCGACGTGGGCCGTACCCGGACATTCTATGAGCAGGTGTTCGGGTGGCGGTTCCAGGATTACGGACCGGACTACACGAGCTTCCAGGATGGTCGTCTGAGCGGCGGCTTCACGAAGGACGCCCCCGTCCGGCCCGCCAATCCACTCGTGGTGATCTACGCCGTCCGGCTCGAGGCGATGGAAGCGAAGATCGAGCAGGCGGGCGGGAAGATCGTCCGCAAGACCTACCCGTTCCCGGGCGGCCGCCGATTCCACTTCACCGATCCCAGCGGGAACGAGCTGGCGGTGTGGGCCGATCGGGTCGCGTAGTGACACCGCGCCGCCACTCCCGTTTGTCACGTCGCTGTTCAAAGTGGCGCTCATTGTGGGCCTCGTATGCTGGCGATCTGGTTCTTCAAGAAGGGCGGGGTAGCCTTCCTCACCCGCTCGCGCCGGCGTATCGCCTGATCGCTGCACGCCACAACGCGCGCGCCAAAACGAACGCCAGCGCCGCGACCAGAGCGGCCGCGAGCGCGACCTCCGGCCGCAGCCGGCCCGTGAGCGCCGACGCCGGGATGGTCGTGGTCCACGCGATCGGGATCAGGTACACGAACAGGAACCGCAACGCTCCCGGGTACGCCGAGACGGGGTAGCGCGCGCCCTCGTACACCGCGTCGAACAGGACGGCGATGTTCTCGACCGACACGAACCAGAACGCCAGGCTCATCAGCACGACCCAGATGGCGTAGACGACGACGGCGGCAGAGGCAAGCGCCAAGGCGAAAGCCACAAGCTGCGCCACCGAGGGTATGCGCCCCAGGCGCGTGAGCGCATAGCCCGCCAGTGCGAGCCCCAGCACGACGTCCGCGAAGCGCCAAATGTCGAGCCGGCGGAACGAGACGAAGCCCTGGGCGTCCACCGGCTTCACGAGCACCAGATCCAGCTCACCGCTGCGCACCTCACCGGCCAGCTGGCCGATTCCCGGCCGCAGCACCGCCTCGATCACTCCGCTGAGCGCGTTGAAGACGCCGAGTAGCACCACGATCTCCCAATAGTCCCAGCCGCCGAGGCTGGTAGTGTGGTGAAAGAAGAGAGAGAGCGTGAGTAGTGCGGTCGCCATGGAGAACAGGGTGCCCAGCACGCTCGCCACGAAGTTGGCGCGGTACTGGAGCTCCTCGGCGAGGTTCAGGCGCCAGAAGGCGCCGAGCAGGGGGATCCAGCGCCCCCTCATCCGCCCACCGCGCCGTACTTACGAATGCCCCGGCTCCACGCGATCCGGTACGCCACGATCCAAATACCCAGCCAAACGACCTGTGAGGCGAGCCCGCGCACGATCGCGTCGGCGCCGTGCACCGCGCCCGTCAGGAGGTCCACCGGGAAGGCGAGCATCGAACGAAACCACAGGGCTCCCGCGACACCGGCCACCGCCGGCGGCAGCAACGCCAGCGGCGCGATGCGGCCCGCGAGGAACAGGGACACCCCCGCGTGCAACTCCATGATCGCCGTGGCGCGCGTCGTCCAGAACGCCAGCAGGCCCGTGGTGAAGCTGATGAAGAACCGCATCGCGGCCGCGAGCAGCACGGCCACGAACGTGAGCGCCCACCGACCGGGATCGAGCGGCAGGCGCACCGCGGGCCACGCCGCGGCGACGACCAGCCAGACCACGAGGATCACGCTCGCGGTGCGCGCCTTGTACGCGATGTTCTCCGCCACGGCCTCGTGTGCCGGGTGCAGCGGCCGGGCCAGGCGGTAGTTGAGCTCGCCGTCGCGGATCCAGCGGTCCAGATACCAGGAATCCCAGGCGATCGTCAGCTGGTTGATGAGCATGACGGCGAAGAAGTAACGGGCGAAGTCGGCGCGCGCGTACCCGGCGACCGAGCCGTCGCCCGCGATCGCCCACCAGATGCCGAGCGCGATCGCCGGCTCGGTCACGCCCCACAGCAACCAGAGCACGATGGACGCGCGATATTGAAGGTCGACCAGCCAGGCGTTGCGAATCAACGCTGCGTACCGCTTGATCACTGCTCCTCCTCCATGCCGCGCGCGAACGCCAGCCGGATCACTTCCTCGATCGGCGGATCCTCGATCGACAGATCGGCTACGGGGAATGCGGCCAGCAGGCGGGCGCTCGTCGCAGGCGCGTCCTCGCGCCGGACCTCGAGCACCGCATTCGGAAAATGGAAGCTCTTCACTTCGCCGAACGCGGCCAGCGCCTCCGCGGTGACGTGATGGCCGTCGCCGCCGTCTCCTCCGAGCACCAGCTCGATCCGCTTGGTGCGCGCGATCCGCGCCACCAGGACGTCGAGCGCTCCGTCGTACAGCAGGCGGCCGCGGTTGATCATCAGCACCCGCGACGCGAGCGCGGTAACGTCCTGCATGTAATGCGACGTGAGCAGCACCGTCGCGCCGTGCCGGTCGCGGTACTCGATGAGGAACCGGCGGATCGCCTCCTGGGCGGTTACGTCCAGCCCCAGCGTGGGCTCGTCGAGAAACAGCAGCGGCGGGCGATGCAGCAGGGACGCCACGAGCTCGCATTTCATGCGCTCGCCCAGCGAGAGCTGGCGCACCGGCTTCTGGAGCACGTCGCCCAGGTCGAGCAGGGTCACGAGCTCGGCCAGGCGCGCGCGATAGTCCACCTCCGGGATCTCATAGATCGCGCGGTTGAGCAGGAACGTCTCCTCCGGAGGGAGATCCCACACGAGCTGCTGCCGGTTGCCGAGCACGAGGGCGATGCGCCGCTTGAACGGCGGCCCGCCGGTCCAGGGCACGAACCCCGCCGCCTCGACCCGCCCGCTGGTCGGGTACAGCAGCCCGGCGAGCATCTTGAGCGTCGTGGTCTTGCCCGCGCCGTTCGGACCGAGGAACGCGACGATCTCGCCCGGCTCGATGCGGAACGTCACGTCGCGCACCGCGAGCACGTCGCGATAGCGCGGCCGGAACAGCGCCCGCACGGCGCCGCGCAGTCCGGGATCGCGCACCTTGACCTGAAAGGTCTTACTGAGCCCCTCAGCCGCGACGATGGATGTCATGCGTGTGGAGGAAATCTACCAGGGTTCTAGATAGACCTACGGGCAGGGGCTACATTCCCGGCATCTTGACCATCTCCCGTCTGCTTGCCGACCGCCGCCACGGCGTCGACCGGCGTGCCGAACCGCGGCGCCTGGCCCTGGTCGTAGCGTCGCGCGAGCGCCGCCGCGTGGTCGACCGGCGTCGCGGCGCCGAGCGGCGCAGCACCCTGGAACGCCGCGGCCGCCCGCCGCGCGATCCTTCCCTGGAAGGACCGGGCGAGCACGTCCGGAACGCGTTGCAGCTGCTCGCGCAGGTGCCGTTCGACGGCGAGTCGGTGTTCGCCGCCGCGGTGGCTCGGCTGCGGCGCGCGCTGGAGCTCCTCGAAAAACGGAACTAGCGGTGTACCGGATCCGCCGAGCCACCGCCGCCGACGCGGGCGTTCTCGCGCGCCATCGGGCGGAGATGTTCCGCGACATGGGCGAGCTGCCGGCCGGCCTGTACGATACCCTGATCGACGCCGCGCGAGCGTACCTCACTCAGGCCGTCACGGACGGCCGCTACGTGGGCTGGGTCGCGCAGCTGGACGCGGGGTCAAGAGAAATCATCGGCGGCGCCGGACTTCAGCTGAGGGAACTCTTGCCCCGACCCGACGTCGTCCGCGAGCGGCTGGTCCGCGGGCCGCAAGGGTTGATCGTCAACGTGTACACCGAGCGGGCGTGGCGGCGCAAAGGAGTCGCCGACGCGTTGATGCGGGAGCTGCTGCAGTGGTGCCGCGGGAACGGGATCGAGAGCGTAGTGCTGCACGCGTCGGACGACGGGCGACCGCTGTACGAAAAGCTGGGGTTCCGGCCCACGAACGAGATGCGGTACGACGGCGGGGCCTGAAGCTCAGCCTCCCTGGCAGGTCCGGGTGAATTCGCGACGCGTGGCGCCGGGGTCGTTGATGCTCTTGTAGAACCGGTCGTAGTACTCGAGGGCCTGCGCGATGCGCTTGGGTTCGAGTCCCTCGCTCTCGAGACCGCGGTACAACGCGTAAATCGCCTCTTTCTGTGCATTGAACTTCGCGAACACGGGCGCCAGCTCCTCGGGCCGGCGGCATACGGCGCGATAGATGCGCTGGCGCACGGTGGCGGTGCCGAGGCTCGGGTCGGGTTGGGCGTAGGGAGGCATGATGACCCCCGCCCAGTCGAAGTCGTAAGGGACCGGATAGATGACCCCGGTCGAATCGCCGATGAGTACGATGTTGTGCAGGGCGGACACCGCCCAGTCGGTGTTGCCGATCATGTACTGGAACACCGCCACCAGTGTCATCTGCTCGGGGTCCACGTCGAGCTGGGACACGCCCTTCTGCTCGAGCACCTTGGCCTTGTTGCGCCGCGCCATCCGGTCGTCGTCCTCGACGAACAACGCGTAGCGCATCTCAGGCTGGTTCTTGCCCTTCGCGTCCACGTACGTGACGCGCGCGAGCCGCGCCCGAAAGCTTCGCTCGGTCAGCAAGTTGTAGACACGGTAGATCAGGTACTCTTCGAGCAGATAGTTCGCGTTTCCGCGACCGCCGCGGCACTGCACCGTGAGCTTGAGGCTCGACCCCGCGTGGCTGAAAACGGTGTGCGCCGTCTGTGCCTTGTCGAACACGACTTTGAGCGGCGGATACTGACAGATCTTGAGCCGGAAGTGACCGCGCGTGCGAAGCTTCACGTCGAACCTGACCGAGTCGCCCGTGGGCGGGGCGTAGGAGAGAACGCCCGGTTGGTCCTTCTTCTCAGTTCCGCGCTGCTTGCTGACGGCCCCGAAGTCCGCCGTCAGCGTGAGCGCGAGCGGCTCCGCCGCGTCGAACAGCCGAGGGACCTTCGGCTCGGTCGAGTCGGGCGGCTCTTGGCCGACCGCTTGCGCCTCGAGGATCGCGCCCGCGTGGGGTGCGGCGCAGATTGCCGCCAGGGCGGTGAGCGCGGCCCCACGCCCCCAGCGGTGCTTCACCCGGTCTAGACTCACGCAGCAAGTCTACCTGCCTGCATATTCCCTTCAAGGGGAGGGGGGAAGCGCGCATGACCCGAATGACGGTGTTGACCCTGCTCGCAGCCCTGCCGGTCGGGGCTGCCGCGCAGCGCGGTGACTGGCCCATGCCGGCCAGGGACTATGCGGCTAGGCGCTACAGCGACCTGAGCGAGATCACGGGCGCCAACGCCGCTCGGCTGCGCCCAGTGTGGACCTTCTCGACCGGGGTGCTGGGTGGGCACGAGGGTCAGCCGCTCGTGGTCGACAACACGATGTACGTCGTCACGCCGTACCCGAACGTCCTCTACGCCTTCGACCTCACCCGCGAGGGCTACCCGCTCAAGTGGAAGTATCGTCCGGCGGTGGACCCCAACGCCCTGGGCATCGCCTGCTGCGATGCGATCAACCGCGGCGCCTTCTACGCCGACGGCAAGATCGTGTACAACCTGCTGGATGGGCACACCGTCGCCGTCGCCGCGGCGACGGGCAAGGAGCTGTGGAAGACCAGGATCGCGGATCTCGCTCAGGGCGAGACCACGCCCGTCGCTCCCCTGGTCGTGAAGCATCGGGTCATTGTCGGCGCGTCGGGCGGCGAGTTCGGCATCCACGGCTGGCTCAAGGGACTCGATCTCGAGACGGGCCGGATCGTTTGGACCGCCTACAACATCGGCCCCGACAGCGAGGTGCTGGCGAAAGTGGGGACGTTCCAGCCGTTCTACGATCGCGGCGCCGACCTGGCGCTCACGACGTGGCCCGCCGACGTATGGAAGAACGGCGGCGCGCCGGTGTGGGGATGGATGTCCTACGATCCCAGCCTCGACCTGCTGTACTACGGCACCGGCAATCCGGCGCCCTATAACCCCGAGCAGCGCGCCGGCGACAACAAATGGACGGCCAGCGTGCTGGCCCGCCGACCGGAGGACGGGACGCTGGTGTGGGCATACCAGTTCACGCCGCACGACAGCTGGGACTACGATGCGACCTCGGAGATGATCCTTGCCGACCTGTCCGTGAATGGCCGGCCACGGAAGGTCTTGGTCCATTTCGACAAGAACGGCTTTGCGTACACCATGGACCGGGCCACGGGTGAGGTGCTGGTGGCCCAGCCATTCGTGGACCTCAATTGGGCGAAGCGGGTGGACGTGGCCACCGGCCGCCCGGTGATCGATTCCACCAAACTGACGGGCGCCTCGCGCGGCAACGTCAAGGATGTCTGTCCGTCGCTGGAAGGCGGCAAGAGCCCGGCGTCGCCCGCGGCGTACTCACCGCGCACCGGGCTCTTCTACCTCGCCACCAACAACATGTGCATGGACTACCAGGCGACGCGGGCCACCCGCATCGCCGGCACACCGTTCATCGGCGCGAACACTCCCTACCACGCTGGTCGCGGCGGGCAGCTCGGCGCGTTCATCGCCTGGGATGCGGGCGCCGGGAAGAAGGTGTGGCAAACGACGGAGCGGTACCCGGTCTGGAGCGGCGCCCTCGTCACCGCGGGCGATGTCGCGTTCTACGGCACGCTGGACGGCTGGTTCAAGGCGGCGGACGCGAAGACCGGCAAGGTCCTGTGGCAGTTCAAGGTCGGATCGGGAGTGGTGGGCAACCCGATTACCTACACGGGACCGGACGGCAAGCAGTACGTGGCGGTGTACGCCGGGATCGGCGGCGACTGGTTCCTGCTGGCGGGGGACGTCCGGTCGGATGACCCGGCGGATGTGCGGCCGCCGGCGGACTTCATGTCGGACATCGCCCGGCACACCAGCCAGGGAGGCATCGTGTGGATCTTCGCCCTGTAGTCGCCCTGCTGCTCGTGACCGCGGCGTGCCCTGGACGCGAAGCCGCGCGACCTTCCGGGGCTGCGCGACTGGAAGCGCGCGTCTTGGCGGGCGGCGTGGCGCCGCCGGCGGCCGGCCTTCAGGCGGACAAGAATCCATTCAGAGGAGACCGGCAGTCGGCGGCGGAGGGCGAGCGGACGTTCGGCGTGATGAACTGCGACGGCTGTCACGGCGGCGGGGCCGTGGGTTGGGTGGGCCCCAGCCTGCGCGACGGCCGCTGGCGCTACGGGGGCTCCGATGCGGAGATCTTCCAGTCGATTTGTTACGGCCAGCCGCACGGCATGCCGGCGTACGGTGGTCTGCTGCCACCCGATGCGATCTGGAAACTCGTGACCTATCTCCAGTCGCTCGAGCCGCCCGCGAACGTGCCCACGCAGTCGTGGAGGTAGCCATGCGATGGCTGGGCGGGGTGCTGGGCGCCGTGCTGCTCGCCACGGTGCTGTGGGATGCGTTCGAGACGATCATTCTGCCGCGGCGGGTCAGCGGGAGGATCCGGCTCACGAGGTTGTTCTACCGCTCGACGTGGATCCCGTGGCGCGCCACAGCTCGAGCTTTGTCAGGGCGTAGGCGTGACGTATTCCTCTCGATTTTCGGTCCACTCTCGTTGATTCTGCTGCTCGCCCTTTGGGCGGTGGGGAGCGTCCTTTCGTTCGGCCTGCTGCAATGGGCCGCGGGCTCGGCAATGAAGGTTGTGGGAGACGGGGGCGGAGGAGCGCCCGGCTTCTGGTCGGATGTGTACATGAGCGGCACGACGTTTTTCACGCTCGGCCTGGGCGACGTGGTCCCGCGCACCGCGCTCGCAAAGACGCTTACCGTGATCGAGGCCGGAACCGGCTTCGCGTTTCTCGCCGCGGTCATCGGATACTTCCCGGTGATCTATCAGGCGTTCTCGCGGCGCGAGGTGGCCATCTCGCTGCTCGATGCCCGCGCCGGCTCTCCGCCGAGCGCGTCAGAGCTGTTGTGGCGGCACCGCGGCGACCCGGGCACGGCGGCGCTCATCGACCTGCTGCGCGACTGGGAGCGGTGGGCGGCCGACGTGCTCGAGAGCCACCTCTCCTACCCTCCGCTCGCCTATTTCCGGTCGCAGCACTACAACGAGTCGTGGCTCGCCGCACTCACCACGATCCTCGACGCGAGCGCGGTGGTGATGATCGGGCTCGAGGGATGGTGCGCGCGGCAGGCGGAGCTGACGTTCGCCATGGCGCGTCATGCGGTGGTGGACCTGGCGCAGGTGTTCAGCACGCCCCCCGAGCGGGCGCAGCAGCGCTTGTCCTCTGAACAGTTGGCGCGGTTGCGGGAGCGCCTGGCGGCGGGCGGCGTCAGTCTGCGGGACCGGCCCGACTTCGAGGAGCGGCTCACCGAGCTGCGCCGCATGTACGAGCCCTACGTCGCCGCGCTGGCGAATTACCTCGCGGTGCCTTTGCCGCCGTGGGTGCGCGAGGTCGAACGCCCCGACAATTGGCAGACGAGCGCCTGGGACCGGGTGGTCAAGCTACCGGCCCGGGGACGTGCGGCGAGTAGTGAGGAGGAGCACTTCTGACTTCCGGTCACCCCGGGCTTGCGCCCGGGGCTCGGGTCTTCGTGACCCGATGACGGATGTAAGGGCGCGGCATGCTGCGCCCCTACTTCACGGCGGCGTGCTCCCGATGCGCACCCCGACCTCGTCGAGGTGGTTCAGGAGATCGGCGGGATCCTGATACACGCGATACGCCCCCGCCCGCTCGAGCTCTTCCTCTCCATAGCCACCCGACAGGAGTCCCACGCCGAGCGCGCGGGCGCGGCGCGCCGCGAGCAGGTCCCACACGCTGTCCCCGACCACCACCGACTCGTCGATCGGGACCCCGAGCCGCTCGGCGCCCGCGAGGAACAGGTCGGGATCGGGCTTGGCGTGCTCCACCTGGTCGCGGGTCACGATCGGCACGCCGGCGGGAATGCCGAGCATATCGAGGTTGGGCTGGGCGCTCTCCATTCGCCCGCTGGTGCCGATCGCCCACGGGACGCCCACCTTCGTCAGGTAGGCGAGCAGCTCGCGTGCGCCCGGCAGGGGACGCACTTGTGAGACTTGGCGGGCGTAGGCTTCGGCATGCACGCGCCGGATCTGGGCCGCCTGCTCGGGCTGAAGCTCTCGGCCGGTCTCGCGGAACAGCGCGTTGACGAATAAGCCGCCGCTCATGCCGATGCGGCGGTGGATGCGCCACACCGAAAGCTCGATGCCGACGCTCTCGAGCGCGACGCGCCAGGCGAGCACGTGCTGGTATACGCTGTCGACCAGCGTGCCGTCGAGATCGAACAGAAAAGCGGGACCCGATTTCATCGCCCTGCAATCTAGCCCGGGCGCCCCCCGGGGTCAGGCGGTTTGGAAGGCCAGCTTCGCTTCTGCAGTACCTTCGCGGGTGAGGTCCTGCTGCCCAACCTTGACCCCGACCTTTTGCAAGAATTCATTGGGCGGCGTACCGCCCGCGAACACCCACACGTAATCGTTCGGGATTTCCCGGACTTGTCCGGCAACTTCGAGCCGCACCGCCTTCTCGAGGATCTCGACCGGTTGCGAGTTGAAGATGACCTTCAGTTTGCCCGACTTCGTGTACTCGGGCAGACGTTGAGTGTTGCGCTCTTTGATTCGGCTGAACCCTTCGCGTCGGTACGACAGCGTGACCTGGTTGCCCTTTTGGTGAGCGAGGCCCATGGCCGCCTCGACGGCGCTGTCGCCTCCGCCCACGACAAGGATCCTCGCCCCCGTGTAGGCTTCGGTCTCGATGAGGCTGTACATCACCTTCGGGAGGTCCTCTCCCTTGACGCCAAGTTTGCGAGGGGTGCCCCGGCGGCCGAGCGCGAGAATCACGGTCCACGCGCGATACCGACCCTTGGACGTGTGCACCGTGAAGCCGCCGTCCGCGGCCCGCTGGATGTCCTCGACCTTTTCCGACGTATTCACGTGAAGTCCCGCTCGCCCGTGGAGCTTTTGCCAGAACCGCAGCAGGTCTTCCTTGGAGATCTTGAGCTTCGTGAATTTGCCGTGCAGCGGGAACTCAACCGGGCTCGTCATCACGATTTTTTGGCGCGGGTATTTCGCGACCGTGCCGCCGAACTCGTCTTGCTCGAGCGTCACGTGGCTGAGCTTGCGCTCGATCGCCCGCAGCGAAGCGCTGATCCCGCCCGGCCCCGCTCCCACGATGCACACGTCATGCACTCCCCGATCGGTTCTGCCGCCCTTCATCTTCGGGAGCCGGGCCGCGATGGTGTCGACACAGTCGCGACCCTGGTTGACCGCATTCTTGATGAGCGCCAAGCCGCCCAGCTCTCCCACGATGAACATGTTGGGGACGTTGGTCTCGTGCTCCGGCGTGAGGGCAGGCATGTCGCCCCCGACGCTCGGGCTCGCCATCACGATGGTGATGGCTCCCACGGGACAGGCCTCCGCGCACAGGCCGTGGCCGATGCACTTGTGTCCATTGACGATGGCGGCCTTCCCACCGATGACCGCCAGGACATCGCCTTCCGGGCACACTTCGACGCAGGCGCCGCACCCGATGCATTGGATGGCGTCGATGTGCGGATGCTGAGCGCGCGGGCCGTCCGAGAACAGCTTACCGCGCTCCGCCGCCGCTCGAGCAGCCGCTTCCTTCTTCTGCAGGCGACGGACATGCGTCGTCATGAAGAAGATGAGCAGCAGCGCGAACGCGATGTACATCAGCGTGTTTGTCATTCATTCCTTACCCGCGCCACGTTGCAGTTTGCGCTGCCGAATCTTGGCTAACGGGTGCCCGGCGTGACCGTGGCGTGCATCACCGCCTTGGCGCGTCACGTGGAGTAAACACGATTCATGTCTCATTCTGGACCTCTTCCGGGGCTGGATCAGCGGATCGAGCGCCGCTCCAATCCGTCCGTCCGCCTGCCAGTGCGCGTGCAGGCGGTCCGTCCGCCGCTGCCGGTCCGCGAGCGCGGTGCCAGCCGGTGGCCGCTCAAACTCTTCCTCTTTATGCTGGGCGCGATCTGTGTCGGAGGATGGTCGTACTACGCCTCGCCGATGCCAGAGCGGGTGCGGAGCCCGCTGCATCAGTGGCTGAAACCGTCCGGGTACATCGGGCAGAGCGCCGGGATCCTGGCGCTCGCGATTTTCATGTTTCTCTGGCTGTATCCCGTCCGTAAGAAATTCCGTTGGCTCGCGTTCACCGGGACCATCGCCCGCTGGCTGGACGTGCACGTGCTGGCCGCCCTGGGGCTGCCCTTACTCGTCGCGATCCACGCGGCCTGGCGCTTTACCGGGCTCATCGGCCTCGGCTTCTGGTCCATGATGGTCGTGTGGGCGAGCGGATTGGCGGGCCGCTACATCTATGCACGCATCCCGCGGAGCAAGCTGGGCGTCGAGCTGACCATCGAAGAGATCGGGGCACGGCGCAAGGAGCTGCTCGAAGAGATCGCGCGCGCCAGCGGGCTCGCGCCTGACCTGATCGACACCACGCTCGCCGCCGGGAAGGCGCCCGCGGCGCGTCGCGGACTCTGGGGCACGCTATGGCGGATGGTCGCCGATGACCTCGCGCGCCGCCGGGCCGCGCGCAGGCTGCGCCGCCTGTGGGAAGCGCGTGGTTTCCGCCGGCGCAAGAACGACCGGCAGATGCTGCGGGCGATGCTGCGGCTCGCTCGTCGCGAGATGGCGCTGGCGCAGCAGGCACGCATGCTCGATGCCACGCACGACGTGTTCCGGTACTGGCACGTGCTGCATCGGCCGGTGGCGATCGCGGCGCTGCTGGCGGTGCTCATCCACGTGGCCGTCGTAGTCGCCCTTGGCGCGACCTGGCTGTGGTGAGACATGGCCTCGTTGCGCTGGCACTCACTTGCCTCGGTGGTTCTCTCGCCGCTCAGATCTCGCCGGGTCCCCTCACCAAGCCGCACCAGTATCTGGAGGGGGCGCTGCAGTGCGTGCAGTGCCATGGCGGGGGGCGTAAGGAACAAATGACCGTCCGCTGCCTCGAGTGTCACAAGGAAATCGCCTGGCTGGTGCAGCGCGGTCGGGGGTTCCACGCCGGCGTGCGCGATCAGCGCTGCGCCAGCTGCCACCCCGATCATGCCGGGCGCGAGTTTGCGCTGGTCGGCTGGCCTGGCGGCGACCGTAATCGGTTCGACCATGCGCGGGCCGGCTGGCCGCTCGATGGGAGCCATGAGAAGACGAAATGCCTCGACTGTCACAAGGGGGCGTTCCGCGTGTCCCGGGCGGCGAAGCTGTCCGAGCGGCGGGGACCCGATTGGGGCTGGGTGGGGCTTGAGCGCGCCTGCGTCACCTGCCACAACGACCCGCACAGGGGCCGGCTGGGCGCGGCCTGCAATGACTGCCACGCGACCACCAAGTGGACCACGATCAACCGCGGGAAGTTCGATCACGAACGGACCAAGTATCCGCTGCGCGGGCGCCATCGAGCGGTGGCGTGCGAGAAGTGCCATGACTTCTCCGGAGGAAAGGTCAGCTCCAGTCCACGCTTCGCGAATTGCACCGATTGTCACCGCGACGCGCACGCCGGCGCCGCGACGCTTGCCGGCCGGATCGTGGACTGCGCCTCATGTCACGTGGTCGACGACTGGCGGCCCTCGACATATACGGTGGCGCAGCACCGGCAAGCGAAGTATCCGCTCGAGGGGCGCCACCAGCAGGTGAAGTGCGCGGACTGTCACGTGAAGCATCCGCCTGGCGTGCCAGCTACGCAGCTGGGCTCAGCCGGCGTGTGGATGCGGCCGGCGGCGAACGTCTGTCGCGACTGTCATGGGGACGATCACGGCAGCCAGCTGGCCAGCCGCCCCGATCGGGGGGCGTGCGACGCCTGCCACCGCGTGACGGGCTGGACACCGAGCACGTTCACCGTGGCGGCTCACGCGAGCCTGCGGCTACGCCTCGAAGGGCGACACGCCCAGATCGAGTGCAGCGCCTGCCACGGGCCCGATCGCAAGAGCCTGCCGCTCTTGCCCGGGATACAGGTCATCGGGAAGGCCGGGGTGGCGTTCAGGCTGAAGGAGCTCGAGTGCGAGGCCTGCCATGTCGACCCGCACGACGGGCGATACCCCAAGTGCGCCGACTGCCACGGTCTGCGGACGTTCCGGCCGTCCACGGTCGACATCGCCGCTCACAAGCGATACAAGTTCCCGCTCCAAGAAGCCCACGCCGCGGTCGCGTGCGTGGATTGCCACGCGGAGATGAAGCACCCGGCGACGACTTCGTCCCTGGTGCTGGCGCGGTGGTCGTTCCCGCGCCTGCTGTTCGCGGCTCCGAAGGGTGGCTGCGAGGGCTGCCACGCGACTCCGCACGGCCGCCAGTTCGCGGCCCGCGCCGACCGGGGAGCGTGCGAAACCTGCCACGGCACGGACACGTTCCGGCCCGCGACGCGGTTCGATCACGATCGCGACGCGACATTCACGCTCAAGGGCGCTCACGCCGGCGTCGCCTGCAACCGCTGTCACGTATCGAGCCGCGACGCCGCGGGCAGGAGCTTCGTCGTCTATCGTCCCCTGTCGGGCAAGTGCGAGACGTGCCACGGCGAGACCGTCAGGAGGGGATCGTGAGACGGCGAGCCCTCGCACTTGCCGTCGTCCTGGCGTGGCTCGGGTGCGCGACCGCGGGCGCGCAGCAGCCCACGAAGAACCCGCACGGCAAACTGCAGGAAGAGTGCGCCGTGTGCCACAGCCCGGAAACGTGGACCCCCGCGCGCGTCAGCGCCAAGTTCGATCACGCGAAGAAGGGTTTCGCGCTTGTCGGAGCGCACGCTCAGGCCGCGTGCCGGTCGTGTCATGCGTCCCTCGCCTTTCACGGCGCGCCGAGCGACTGCGTGTCGTGTCACAAGGATGTCCACCATAGTGAGCTCGGCACGGACTGCGCCCGCTGTCACACGCCGCGCAACTTTCTCGACCGCTCGATCATGGTGCGGGTCCATCAGCTGACACGGTTTCCGCTGAGCGGGTCGCACCTCACCGTCGACTGCGAGCAGTGTCACACACCCATGCCGCAGGGCCGCCTGACGTTCGTGAATCTGCCGACGCAGTGCGTCGAGTGTCACCTGCCGCAGTTCCAGACGGCCAAGAACCCCGACCACGTCGCGGGCGGCTTATCGCAGAACTGCGCGCCGTGCCACTCGCCGACCGTCTGGACCAACGCCCGGTTCAATCACGACGCCACTCGCTTCCCGCTGACCGGAGCGCACCGCGCCGTCGCCTGCCTGCAGTGTCACGGCGACGGTGTCTATGCAGGCAAGAGCACCGCGTGCGTGTCGTGTCACCAACAGAATTACAACGCGACCACCAATCCCAACCACGCCGCCGCGGCGTTCGCGACTACTTGCCAGGACTGCCACAACACGACAGCCTGGACGGGCGCTTCATTCAACCACACCTGGTTCCGGATTCCGCATCACTCGGCCCAGTGCAGCGACTGCCACACCAACCAGACGAACTACACGACATTCGTCTGCACGGTTTGCCATACCCAGGCACAGACGAACCCCCGCCATACCGGTGTGTCCGGCTATGTGTGGAACAGCACCAACTGCTATGGGTGCCATCACCAATGACGGGCCGCCTGGCGTGGTTAGCCTGCTTGATGACGCTCGCCGCTCGGCTCGACGCCCAGGATTCAGCCACGGTACGCACGAAGACCGCGCGTATCACCTACCTGACCGGTACCACCGCGTACGTAGACGCCGGAAGACTGGACGGCCTGCGTGAGGCGGCACGAGTGGAGGCGGTTCGGGGGGAAGCGACGGTCGCCGTGTTGAAAGTGGTTTACCTCGCGTCGCACCGCGCGTCGTGCGAGATCGTCAGCGGTGCCGCGGCGCTCGCGGTGGGCGACTCGGTGCGCTTCGTGGCGGCCGCGGCGCCGCGGGACTCGACCGTCGCCTACCGCGCGTCGACCACGCCGTCATCGCGCGGCGGCGAGTCCGGCCGCAGGCTGCGAGGGCGGGCGGGTGTTGCGTATTTCCTCATGCAACAACATGCGGGCACGGGCGGCCGGGTCTCGGAGCCCGCCCTCGACCTGCGACTCGACGGGCAGCCCTTGGGCGCGTCATCCGTCAACCTGGCGATCGACACGCGAGCCCGGCGCACCTATACGATCCTCGCTGACGGAAGCGCGGTAACGGACGGCCGCAATCGGGTGTACCAGGCGGCCGTGTCCGTGAACGCTCCCGGATCGCCGACTCGTGTCACGCTCGGGCGCCAGATCTCTGGGAACCTGGCCTCCGTCGGCCTGTTCGACGGCGTCCTGGCCGAGCTGAACCAGCCGGACTGGAGCACGGGTGTGTTCACCGGCAGCCAACCCGAGCCGCTCGGGCTCGGCTTCTCGAGCTCGGTTCTCGAGCTGGGAGGCTATGCGCAGCGCCATAGCCGCCCGGGAGCGGCGTCGCACTGGACCGTGACGCTCGGGGCGGCCGGCTCCTATCAGGCCGCGCACGCCAACCGCGAATTTGCCTTCGCGCAGGGCTCCTATTTCAGCCGGCGCTTCTCGACCTTCATCACGCAGGAGGTCGATTACTACCGTTCGTGGAAGCTCTTGCCCGGAATGAAGCCGGTCTCGCTGACCAGCACCTTCGCCTTCGTTCAGTACCGCGTGACTCAGGATGTGACGCTGGACGCGGGCTTCGATAACCGGCGCAACGTCCGGCTATATCGGGACATCGTGAACCCCGAGACGGCGTTCGACGACACTTACCGACAGGGCGCATGGGCGGGGATGTGGGTGCAGCTCGCCGGACGATTCCGACTCGGCCTCGACGCGCACTCCAGCAGCGGCGGCCCTGCCGGCGGGGCCAACTCCTACACGCTGTCGTTCGGTGCCGATCGGCTCACGCGGCTCGGCATGGGTTTGCGCACCCGGACGACCTACTACACCTCGCCGAACCTCTCCGGGGTGCTGCAGTCCGCCGCGCTCGGGTTCGTACCGGGTGACCGTCTCCGTCTCGAGCTGAACGGCGGCCTGCGCGCCGAGCACGACGCGCTGGCGGGGCCCGGGACAGTGGCCGTGACGTGGGTGGGCGCCGATGCGGATGTCACACTCGCCCGGGCGTGGTACGCGATGGTGTCCGTCACGCGGCAGCGCGGTGGGGTGGACGGTTACGACCAGCTGTACAGCGGGCTCAGCTTCCGATTCTAAGATCACGCAGTAGGGGCGCAGCATGCTGCGCCCCTACGAATTCGCGTGACGCCTTCGGTGCTACGTTGTTGCTCGACGCCTTTCTTATTTGAGCAGCATATCATGCGGCCGCGCCTGCCCCGTCGGGAAGTGGTCGAAGTCCACGTCGAACTTGGCGTCGAGCGTCATCCCCGTGGGACTTACGTTCACGAGCCGCACCCGGTAGGGCACCTTGCCGTCCAGGTTCGAGAGCAGCGAGTTGCTCACGTACAGCCGCTTGTTGTCGGGCGTGAGCTTCATCATCTGCGCCTGCGGAATGGCCACGGTGCTCACGAGTTTCGGCGCCATCGCATCGCTGACATCGTACTGTTGCACCGCGCCGCCGCCGAACAGCGATACGAACAGGAACTTGTTGTCGTACGAGATGCGCATGTCGGCCGGCAGGGAGCCGTCGGCCAGCTTGATCACGCGGTGGAACGCAAGCTTGCCGTCAGTTCCCACCTGCCAATGCCACACGCTATTGCCGAACGCGCAGTTGATGAAGCCACCGCGCGCCGTCGGACCGTGCAGCCAGCGCACCTCGAGCGGCGACTTGTCGAGGTGCTCCACCTGCAGGACCTTGCCGGTCTTCCAATCCCACGCCACGACTTCGTCCCCTACCTGGTCCATCGGCGTATTGCCGGCTTTCACGGCGTGGGGGTGCGCCCAGCTCGACGTGACGATGAGGTTCAGCTCCGGCTTGATCCCGACGTCGTACATGTAGTCGGGGGCGGGATGGGCCTCGAGGAACTTTCCGTCGTTGTCGAGCTTCACCAGCGCGCCCGGCGCGCCGCCATCCTTTGCGCCGAGCATCGCGATCATCACACCCCCCGGCACGGCGTAGAAGGTGTGTGGCCCCGAGTAGCCGGTGCTGGCGGCGAGGTCGGGGATTGTCTTGATGAGCTTCGGGTGCTTCGGGTCGGTGGCGACGTCATAAATGAACAACCGGTTCGAGAACAGGCCGCCCCCGAAAATGCGATCGGCGTTCGCGGTGTAGCCGAAGTGGTGCGCTTCGTTCCCCGGCGATCCGGTCGGCACGGTGGCAATCACCTTTCCGTAACCTGGGGACGCGGGGTCGGCGTCGAGCACCGACAGGAAGTCGGGGTCCTTCTGATCCGCGTCGCTGGTCCAGACATACAGCACGGACTCATGCTGGCCCGCGGGAAGGCCCCGCACGAATACCGACTCATCTGCAGGGCCGCTCGGGGCGGGGGCGGGGGCCATCAGGAGTCCTACGGGCAGAGCGGCGAACAGCAACAGCCGGGTGGTACGGTTCACAGTGGTCTCTCCTCAGTCACAGAGCTGGTCCCAGCGAAGCTACGCGCGGTGCAGCGGGGTGCAAGGCATATATTACCGCGATGCGACTCGATTTTTCCGGCGCACCTGAAATCGCGGCGCCCCCCGACGAGGTGTGGAAGCGCCTGCTCGATCACGAGTTCGTGGCGTCGGTGGCCCCCGGAGTAGAGTCGGTGGAGCCGATCGACGACCGGCACTTCAAGGTGATTTCCGGGTTCGGCGTGGGTGCCGTGAAGCTGAAGTTTCAGCTCGACGTCGAGCTGTCGGATGTGAACCCTCCCAAGAGCCTCAAGATGTCCGCCCACGGCAAGGCACCCGGGTCGGGTGTGGACGTGAGCACCACCCTCGAGATTGAGCTCATCTCCCCGAATCGGTCCCGCCTGAAGTGGAGCGCCAGCTCCGAGGTCCGCGGTACGGTGGCGAGCGTGGGGGCCCGCCTGTTGTCCGGCACCGCCAAGAAGCTCACCGAGAGCTTTTGGGACAAGTTCGCGGCGCGCGTCGGCGAAAGACGGGCTAGCTAGATTTCCGGGAATGAAACAGTGGCTTGAGACGCGCGCCGTCCTGGACTTCCTGTCCGCCGCCCGCACCGCGGGAAAGCGGGTGGGGCTCGCCACCGTCGTACGGGTGCGCGGCTCGGCGTATCGTCACGAAGGGGCCAAGCTCGCGGTCGCCGAGGACGGCAGCACGGCCGGCAACGTCAGCGGCGGCTGCCTCGAGCAGGACGTGCGCGAGGTGGCGCTGCAGGTGATCCGCACAGGAAAGCCGGAGCTCCGCAGCTATTGCTCGAGCGCCGACGAGGTCGCCGCCTGGGATTTGGGAGTCGGGTGCGAGGGGCAGGTCGATGTTTACCTCGAGCCTGCGGAGCCCCGGGCGCGGGAACGGGCGCTCCTCGATGAACGCCAACGGTTCGTGGCTTGCGGGTTGATGCCGGGGAAGGGGGAACGGCTCGTCATCACCGCAAACCGAACCGAAGGCGATCTCGGGTCGAAGGACCTGAACCCGCGGGTCGCGAACAAGGCACGGGAGCTGCTCGACACGGGCGAATCGGGAATCCACGAGATCGGCGGCCGATCGGTTTTCTTCGATGTGCTGGTACCTCCGCCGCAGCTGGTCGTCCTGGGCGCGGGCGACGATGCCCGGCCGCTGGTGCGGTTTGCCGCCGATGTGGGATTCCGCGTGGTGGTGGTCGATCGCCGGCCTGGCTACCTCACCGTCGACCGCTTCCCGGCCGCGGCGGCGCTGATTCACAGCGCGGGCGACGAGCTGGACAACGCGCTATCCCTGGACGCCGATTCCTACGCCGTCGTGATGAACCACAACTTCGCGGACGATCAGGCGTACGTGCGCGCCCTCTTGAAGACGCCCGTCGGCTACGTCGGGATGCTGGGCCCGCGCCAGCGCACCGAGCGTATCCTGCGGAACCTGGCCGCCGAGGGCCCGATGGACGAGGGGCGGGTGTACGGGCCCGTGGGGTTGGACATCGGGACCGATGGGGCGGAGCAGGTGGCCCTCGCCGTCATCGCGGAGATCCTCGCGGTGCGCTCCGGGCGGCGGGCCCGGTCGCTCAGGGAGCGGCAGGCGGCGATTCATGCGCCATCCGACTGAGCCGCTTCGCGTCGCGGGGGTGATCCTGGCGGCGGGCGCGTCGCGCCGCATGGGCAAGAACAAGATGCTGCTCGAGCTCGACGGCGAATCGCTGATCCGGCGAGCCGCCAAGCGTGCCCTGGCGGCGGGGCTATCGCCGCTGGTGGTTGTCGTCGGCCACGAGGCGGATCGGCTGCGCGCCGAGCTGAAGGATCTCCCTCTCCTGTTCGCGGCCAATCCCGCTTACACCGGTCCCACCAGCGGCTCATTGCATCAGGGCCTGAACGCGCTCAGCTCGGATGTCGACGCCGTGGTCGTCATGTTGGGCGACATGGTGCGAGTTACCACAGAGACACTCGCCATGTTGATCGCGGCGGCGCGCGGGACCGAGGCCCCGCTCGTGGTGTCGCGCTACGGTGAGGTCACCGCGCCGCCGTTGTTGTTCCGGCGGGCGCTGTTCGCCGAGCTGCTGGCGTGGACGGGAGAAGGGTGCGGCAAGGCCGTCGTACAGGCGCACAAGCACGAAGCGATGTATGTCGATCGGCCGGAAGTGCTGCTCGTGGACGTAGATACGCCGGAGGATTTCGCGGCTGCCATTGCCGCTGGCCGGCCCACGGGCTAGTGTGGGGTGAGCATTATGTGCAGTGCAATGCCGGCGCCGGTGCGTGGTGGCCGTGGTTGGAGCAGGTTGAAGCGGTTGGAGGCCATCACATGAGCACCGAGCCCAGCGACATTCCCAGTCGGCTACGCGCGCACGTGCAGCTGCAAGGCGCCAGCCTTACCGCGGAAGAGTTATCCCAGCTTGGGGAGTCCTACCCGCGGTTCCGCGGGAAGGAGCCCTGGGACGTGCGCGAATACGCCGCCGCCACCGGCAATGGCGCCCGCGAATATCGCGTCGTACGGGGCAGCAGCACCCAGGACGTCTACCGGAGCCATGAGCGGGACCACGCCACCGCCGTCCGGGCGGCGCTCAACGAGCTCGAGTCGCAGGACGGCAGGACCGAGAAGGGCGAGCAGCCCTCCAACTAGAAGCTGCCCGCCGCTTTCCGGATCGGGTCCGACTCAAAACGCACAATTTCCCGGTGGCGGCTACAGTTCCTTCGTTGCGCGCCATCCCCACCATCCCGCCGTTCTCGAAGAATGTGGTACCAGCAGGGTGGACGTGTGGGGTGCAGGTGGGATCGTCCCAGCGTTCCAGGATCTCCGCCGTCGCATGGGGTTGTGATAGGCGGTTTCCGCAAGGCCCCTCAAAACAGCTCAAGCTGATACGCCACCAGGCCCCTGAGCTTTTCCAGCAGCTTGACCATCGCCCACGTGTCCCGCTCGCAGTACCGCAGCAGCGCTTCGCGTAGCTCGGCCCGCTCTCCAGCAGGCATCTCGGCTCCCCCGAACATCAGCCGCTGCAGGTCGACCGTCGCCATTTCTCCATCCTGCACCTTCAGATCCGAATAGGACAGACCGGGCACGAGTGCCGGCAGCGTCTTCTTGATGCTGAACCTGCCCGCGAAGTCCGGGTGGTACACATGACTCCGTATCGTGGGCAGCAAGTCCACCAGGCGTTTCTCGATCCGTTCGAGCTCCTTGGCCAGATGCGGCGCCCCCTCCCGGAGACGCTTGATGCACTCGCGTTCGAAGCTCGCGTGGTACGCCACGACCCGGCGCGCACCCGCGCACGCCGCGACCACGGCTTCGGCGAGTGCCGGTCGCGGATCCTCCGGCCCGTCGGCGATCCACTGAGGATGCAACCATCCGCCGCCCCGCTCTTCCACGTGCGCGCTGAACTGCACGGGTACCTGCTGCCAGGGCCGGCACCTCGGCCAGCGCGGGATGGCGAGGCTGACCGTCTCGAAATCGAGAAACGCGAGCGGCGGCGTGAAATGGGCGAGCGCCCTCGCGAGCGTAGGCTCCACCACCATCCGTCCCGTCTGCACCGCCTTCACCTGGCGCGCGTGGATGACCGACAACTCCAGGTCGGACGGCAGATCGTAGATCGTCGCATACCCGTCGGCCTCGAGCTCGAGCGCCCGTTTGCGCTCGATGCGGTACAGCTTGCTCACGTGGTGGTCGGGAAGCTTGGGCCAACAGCGCTCCAGGAACGGGCAGTCGTACGGTCGCGTGCAGTGGTCTCCTATCGGGACGTCCGGGAGCGGACCCGCGAGCATCCGCTGCTGCGCCGCGAGCTCGTCCGGCACGCCGATCAGCGCGGCCTCGACCAGCGGTGTCACGTCCTCCCGAATGAAGAGATTGGACAGGTCCGGAAAGCGGCATTCCGGGTTGAGATGCATCACCTCGGCGCGCTCCACCTGGAGACCGGCGCGCCGCAGCACGTGCACCTGCACGGCCGCATCGGGAAGGTGCTCCGGCTTGCGGCTGTTCGACGCCTTCACCTCGATCACCGTGTGGCCGCGGGACGTGCGCTCCAGAATGTCGACGCCCACGTAGGTCTCGTCCGCCAGGAACCAGGCCTCATAGATCGCCGGCAAGCCGCGCTTCAGGGCCTCGTGCGTGGCCGTCACCTTGTTGTCGTACTGGTAGAACGGCACATCGATCAGCTCGCCGCCGGGGACGTGACCCCGCGCCCGCTCACCCACGTCCCGCCCTTGCGAGAAGAGGTTCTGCTGCCCGGGCGTAGGGGTCAGCTTCGGGGCCTCGGGCTCATGCACCCGCCACCACAACTGCTTGTGGCACTGCAGGCCGGACAGATAGCGCGACTTGGAGAGCCGCAGGGACTCAGGAGGCATAAATGAACAGTAACCGATAACTCGCTACCGGACGCCCACTTCCGGCTTGCGGTGTGGCCGGTCGCTTGACGCGGGGCCGTGCCGCTCCGTATAGAGGAGCGCGGAACCGCGGAGGAACGATGTCGCTACGCGTAGTGCTGGCCGACGATCATGTCGTGCTGCGGCAGGGCGTGCGCGCCCTGCTCGAGCGGCACGGCCTGGAGGTCGTGGCCGAGGCATCGGACGGCAGGGCGGCGGTCGAAGTAGCGCGCGAGCACGAGCCCGACGTGGCGGTGCTCGACATCATGATGCCGCTCCTGAACGGCATCGATGCCGCGCGTCAGATCGTCGAGGCGCGACCGGGAATCCAAATAGTTATGCTCACGGCGCTCGAGCAGGAGCGCTTGGTCACCGAAGCGGTCCGCGCCGGCGTGCGAGGGTTCGTGCTCAAGACCCAGGCGGGAGAGGACCTCGCGCAGGCCATCCAGCAGGTGTCCCGCGGCGGGTTCTACGTGGGGGCGGGCGTCTCTCAAGCTGTGGTGGATGCCTGCCGGGCCGCCGCGGCGGAGGACCGCGGCCGGCTGACCTCGCGGGAGCGTCAGGTCGTGCAGCTCGTGGCCGAAGGCAAGTCGACCAAGCAGGTCGCCGCGCTGCTCGCGATCACCCCCAAGACCGCGGAGTTCCACCGCTCGCGGGTGATGAAAAAGCTGGACATCCACGACGTCGCGGGCCTGGTCCGTTACGCGATCCGGGAAGGCCTGATCACTCCTTGACCCGGGTCATCTCCCGGACGTAACTAGGGTTTTGCCGGGTTCTCCCCCGCGTCGTCGTAGCCACATTCACGCGCCATGCCTCCGCGCATGCCGTTCACCCGTTCGCCCGTCGTGCTCCTCGCGAACTCCGGCACGTGGCTCAACCAGGCGCTCGACAGCATGCTCGAGCCGCTGGGGTATCGGGTGGTGTCCGTGGGGAGCGGTCGCGAGCTCCTGGACCGGGCGCCCGCCGCGCGGCCCGACGTGATCCTCATGGACGCGAACCTCCAGGACCTGGACAGCCTGGCGGTGTGCCGCACACTCCGCCAGAACCGCGCGGTCTCCTGGCACACGCCGATTTTCATGATCACGTCGACTCCGGCGACCAAGCAGCAGCGACTCGCGGCGCTCGAGGCCGGAGCCTGGGACTACCTGAGCCTCGTGCTCAATGGCGAGGAGCTGGCGCTGAAGCTCGACGCGTTCACGCGCGTCAAGCTCGAAACCGATCACGCGCTGGACGAAGGCGCGGTGGAGCCGGCGAGCGGGCTGTACACGATGCGCGGGCTCGAGCGGCGTGCCCGCGAGCTCGTGTCGGACGCGTTCCGCCGTCACGCGCCGCTCGCCTGCCTGGCGCTCACCGTCGAGCTGGTCCCTCAGGACGCCAACCCCGCGCGACTGGCGGCGCCACCGGTCGCGGTCGCGTACGCCGCGCACGTCCTCCAGGCGCGCGGGCGTACGTCCGACGCGATCGGCCGGCTGGGCCGCAGCGAGTTCGCGGTCCTCGCTCCCTCGACCGCGCCCGAAGGCGCGGGCCTGATGGCTCGGCGGCTCACGCAGGCGCTCGAAACGGCGGGTCCCAGACCCGCCGGCCTGCCGCCGCTGTTGGTCCGGGCCGGCTACGAGGCCGTCGCGGACCTGCACGCGACGCCGCTCGCGCCCGACCACCTGCTGGAGCACGCCGGAGCGGCGCTGGTCCAGGCTCGCGCCGCGGGAAGCGGTGAGCGTATCCGAGCCTACCAGGGGTAGATTACCGGCTCCATGAACAGGTTGCGTTAGCGTGGCACCGGCGGTCGCGATCGCGATCGTCGTGCTCGTCGTGCTGCTCGCGCTGCTGCTCCTGCGGGGCAGCGCGGACCAGACGCGCGTGCTGCGCGATGTGCACGAGCGGCTCGGCGCGCTGGGCGAGGCGACCAAGCGCCTCGAGCAGATGGGCACCGCGGTGACCGAAGTGCAGCAGCTGCTGCAGGTCCCGAAGCTGCGCGGCACGATCGGCGAGGTGTGGCTCGAAGAGCTGCTGCGCCAGATCCTGCCGGCCTCGCACTACCGGATGCAGCACGCGTTTCGATCCGGTGAGAGGGTGGACGCGGCCCTCCGGGTCGGCGACCGCCTGGTGCCCGTGGATGCCAAGTTTCCGCTCGAGGCGTGCCAGCGGTTGCTCGGAGCGACCGGCGCCGAGGCCGAACGCGAGGCGCGCGCGTTTGCGCGCTCCCTCAAGGAGCGGATCGACGAGATCGCCGACAAGTACATCCGTCCGGACGAAGGGACCTATGATTTCGCCCTGATGTACATCCCGGCGGAGAACGTGTACTACGAGGCGGTGCTGCGCGCGGAAGATCCGGGGGATGCCAAGAGCGTGCTGGGTCATGCACTGCGCCGCCGTGTGATCCCCGTATCACCCCACACCTTCTATGCCTACCTGCTGGTGATCCTCCACGGGCTCAAGGGGATGCGGGTGGAGCAGCAGGCCCGGGAGATCCAGGAGCAGCTCGGTGGACTGCGCCAGCAGTTCGACGCGTTCTGGACGGCATTCCAAACCGTCGGTGCACACCTCGCGAACGCCCAGAAGCGCTTCGAGGAGAGCGAGCGTCAGGCGGGCCGGGTCCAGGAGCGGTTCGAGCGGATAACGGGCGTGGACGATGGGGCGGACCCGGAACCTGGACGCGTGCGCGACGGTTCCCGGTGAGTGCAAGTCTTCGTCACGGGCGCCACGGGGTACATCGGGTTCGCGGTCGCGGCGGCGCTGCGGCGTGCGGGTTATCGGGTCTGGGGACTCGCCCGGAGCGAGGCCAAGGCGCGCCGCCTTACACGGCACGAGATCGAGCCGGTCATCGGTGACCTGGCAGACCCGAAGACCTATCTCGAGGTCGCCAGCGACTGTGCCTTGCTGGTCCATACCGCGTTCGACTACGCGGCGGACGGGGTGGCCAAGAACAAGACGGCCATCGACACGCTGCTCGACGCCGGGCGCCGGGGCACGAAACCCAAGACCCTCGTCTTCACGAGCGGTGCCTGGGTGTACGGCGACACGGGCGACCGCATGGTGGACGAGACGACCCCGCCGAATCCTCCGAAGCTCGTTGCCTGGCGACCGGCTCACGAGCAAATGGTGCTGCAGGCCGCCGGCGTGCGGGGCCTGGTGGTCCGACCCGGAGACGTGTACGGCGGCCCCGGCGGTCTGACCAGCCAGTGGTTCGCCGGACCGAGTACGGGGAAGCCGCCGCTGGTGGTAGGGGATGGTCGAAACCGGTTACCGATGGTTCATATCGATGACCTGGCCGACGCGTACGTGCGGATCGCGGAGAGCGGCCTGGCGGCTGAGATCTTCAACGTGAACGACCAGACGCGGTTTACGGTACTCGAGATGGCGACCGCGGCCGCACGAGCGGCCGGGTATGAAGGGGAAGTCCGCCCGACGCCCCTCCCTGAAGCCCGGAAAACCCTGGGCGACTTTGCCGACGCACTCGCCTTGAGCCAGCACGTCGATGCCCGGAAGGTCGCCCGCCTGCTCGGCTGGCAGCCGCGTCACGTGGGGTTCCTGGACGAGGCGGCCGCGTACTACCGGGCGTGGAAGGCCCACCAGGATTGATGCCCCCCGAATGGGTCGTTGACTTGGACGGCCGCCACTTATTAGGCTTTTTGCAATGACGCAACAGCCCACGCGTGTCTCGATGTGGCCGAATCGCACCTGTTGTCACGGTCTGCGAATTGCGGAGCGTGAGTGGAGGCGTGGGATGTAAGGCGTAGCAGTCGATCGACCTGGGTGAGACCGACGCCCCCGCGCTACAAGGCTCAAGCGAGGGGGCGTCGGCGTTTTTCAAGGAGCTCAAGGCATGGTTGTGCTACTCGTGACAGGAAAACTGCTGCTGACCGTGGCGAGCGCCGGGTTCGGCGCCTCCCTCGGATTTGCCGTCAAGCACTGGCTGGATCAGCGGGAGCAGGTCGAAGACTAGAGGGCTGCTACTTCACTGCGAGCGGGACCTGCACGATGGTCTCGCCCCAGTGCAGGTTCAGGAGCGCCCGATCCGCGGCGGCGGCCGGGAAGTAGAACGCCAGCGATTCCATGAACAGTCCCCCCGTCAGCGGCTTCACCTTGAGCCGCAGCGCGTCCTGGGCCTCGCCGGGGTAGGGGATGTGGAATACGTCCGCCGCGCGGCTGAATATCAGGGTCCACTCGCCGGGGCCGGGAATCGCCCAGATGCTGTACTTCCCGGCCGCGAGCGGCTGGCCGCCGACCACCATGTCCCTGCTGAGCGCGATCGTGGTGGCCGTGTCGGCACCCGGACACCACACCTTGCCCCACGGCACGACTCCCCCGTTCCCGAACAGCGTCCGGCCCCGCGCGTTGGGCCGGTTGTAGACGATCATCACCTGAGTCGTGCCGAGGATCTGGGTCACCGTGGCGTGCTGACTCTTCGGGGCCTGCGCCGCTAGAGCGGCCGGCGGGAGGAGCATTACGGCGGCGAGCGCCGCGCACCGCGGGCTCATCGCTTCTCCGCCACCACGGGATTTCGCAGCGCCCCGACCCCGGGAATCTCCACTTCGACCACGTCGCCGGGCGCGAGCGGCCCCACGCCGGCGGGCGTTCCGGTGGCGATCAAGTCTCCCGGCTCGAGCGTCATGACGTGCGAGACGAAGGACACCAGCGCGAGAATGGAAAACACCATGTCGGGCGCCCGGCCGTGCTGGCGCTCGTTGCCGTTCACCCGGCAGAACACCTCCAGCTGGTCGAATCGCCGCGGGTCCACCGGCACCACCCGCGGCCCGACGGGACAGAACGTGTCGAACCCTTTGGCCCGGGTCCACTGCTCTTCGGTCCGCTGCAGGTCCCGCGCGGTGACGTCGTTCACGCACGTGATCCCGGCGATGCCGGAGCGCGCCTGGTCTTCCGTAGCGCGCCGCAGCGCGCGTCCGATCACGACGCCGATCTCGCCCTCGAAGTCGACCTGCTGCGATTCCGGCGGCAGCACGATCGCCGCGCCGTCTCCGATGACGGCCGTGGGCGGCTTGAAGAACAGCAGCGGCTTGGCGGGCACGGTGTTCCCCAGTTCGGCGGCGTGATCCCGGTAGTTCCGCCCGATCCCGATGATCTTGCCCGGTCGCGCGACGCTCACGAGCGCGCGAGCTCCGCTAACGCTCCCCCGGCGGCGTCCAGCTCGTCCTCCGTATTGTAGTAGTGCGGCGAGAAGCGGAGCACCGTGCTGGCGCCTTTCTCGTCCATGTCCAGCACCCCCGACTTCCGATCAGCGGAGCTGGCGTTGATGCCTCGCCGCCGGAGCCGCAGCTTGAGGTCTGCGCCGTCCCGGCCCGCCACGTCGACGGTCACGATGGCGCACCGCTCCCGCCCGCGATCGAGCACCCGCACCCCCGGAATCTCCGCGAGCTGCGAGCGCAGCAGCGCGGCGAGTCCGCGGGCACGCTCGCGGCCGGCTGAGCCCACGCCGAGAGCGTAGCGAGCCGCCGCCCCGAGACCCGCCACCAACGCGTAGGCGAACTCCCAGTTCTCGAAGCGGCGCGCGTCGTCGGCGAGTCGGAAGGAGTCGGGATCCGTCCAGTCCGCTCCCCGCATGTCGAGGAACAACGGGAACGCCCCGCGCTCGAGCATCCGGTCGGACACATAGAGGAACCCGATACCGCGCGGGCCGCGCAGGAATTTGCGTCCGGTGCCCGCCAGGAAATCGCAGCGCAGCGCGGCCACGTCCACCGCCAGCTGTCCGACTGCCTGACAGGCGTCGATCAGGTACGGCACGCCCAGCTCCGCGCACACCGCTCCGACCGTTGCGGCGTCCTGCACCAACCCCGAGTTGGTGGGCACCCAGCTCAGTGCGACGAGACGCGTGCGCGGGTGGCCCGCGAGCCGCCGCACGCTGGCGGGATCGACGCCGCCTTCGGGGAGGTCGTCCGCGCGCACCGTCTCAACGCCCGCACGGCGAGCGAGCGACAGGTACGTCAGCTGGTTCGAGGGATAGTCGGCACGCGTCGTGACAATGCGGTCGCCCGGACGGAAGTCGAACGCGGACACCGCCTGGCTGAATGCCACGGTCGCGTTCTCTACGATGGCCACATTCCTGGCCGCGGCGCCCAGCACTCGCCCTAGCAGCTCGTACGTCTCGCGCACGCGGGGCTCCGCTTCGTCCTCCGCTTCGTAACCGCCGATCGCTGCCTCGCGCTCGAGGTGCCCGGTAACCGCCTGGAGCACCGCCTGGGGCATCAGCGCGGCACCCGCATTGTTGAGATGGATCCGCTCCCGGCATCCCGGCGTCTCGCGGCGCCAGCGGTCGAGCTCGGCTGGGGCGGAGGGGAGGGACTGGGAGGTTCGGGCGGTCATGTTGGGAAAGGTCGCGGGAACAACCGGCAGGCTCAAGGTGCGCCAGTGCGCGTGCTAGAACAGATTTCGCACCACAAACCACACATTCGCGGGTCGCTCCGCGAGCCGCCGCATGTACCAGGGGAACCAGTGCGTCCCGTAGCTGATCAGCACCCGCACCGGCACCCCTTCGCTCTGGAGCGCGCGCTGCTCGGCGGCGCGGATGCCGTAGAGCATGTGCACCTCGTACGCACCGGGCGCGGCCCCGACCGCCAGAGCCCGTTCGCGCAGCCGCGCGATGAGGCCGAGATCGTGCGTGCCGAACACAGCACGTGCCTCGCCTTGAGCGGCGCGCTCGAGCAGCCGCCCAGCGAGCACGGCGTAGGCGGCGTCCACATCGTGCTTTCTCGGAAGCGCCACATCCGGAGACTCGTTGTAGGCACCCTTCACCAGGCGGATGGCGGGCGCTAGCGGGAGCAGCGCCTCCAGGTCGGCCGGGGTGCGGCGCAGGTAGGCCTGCAGGCATACGCCGACCCCCATGTGGGCGGCGCGGACGGCCTGGAACAGCTCCAGCGTGGAGTCCACATAGCGTGACTCCTCCATGTCGATCCACAGAAACGACCCGGCGGCCGCCGCCCGTGTCGCGAGCGCCAGCAGGTCTTGGAGGCACGCTTTGGGACTCAAGTCGAGGCCCAGGTGGGTGAGCTTGACGGAAATTTCCGCGGGCAGCTGGCGCTGCCGGATGTCCTCGAGCAGCCGGAGATAGTGATCGCGTACGCGGGCGCTCTCGTCGCGGCTCGTGACCTGCTCGCCGAGCTGGGTGAGCACGCTGCCAAGACCCGCCGGGGCGAGATCCGCGGCGGCGGCGAGCGCCGCGCCGATGTCCTCCCCGGGCATGAAGCGCCGCACGGCGCGGCGGAAGAAGGCGCGCTGGGACAGCTGATGGGCGAGCCAGGCGCTGCGGGACGCGCGCAGCAGCAGGCGACGGGAGAAGGACATGAGAAGCCAAGAAACAGGGGGACCGGGGTAGGGGGAAGGGGGTTGCCGGGTGCCTCGTCTGATGATACAATTGTATCACTCATATGATACTGCTACGGTGGCTTGGTCGGATCTGGAAAGCGCTCGCCGCTCCGCCACCGCCGCCACTCCCAGGGCCACGCGCGCTGCCCTCCTACGCGCGGATGGGCCGCTACATCGCGGGCGGGGCGGCGCTCGATCCCCGCGTCGACCTCCTCGTGCGGCAGCTCGCCGCCCAGCTGTCGGGGTGCCGCTGGTGCATCGAGCACGGCCTCCATCGGTGGCGCAAAGCGTTTCTCCCCGTCGCGGAGCTCGGGGCGTTGCGATACTACGCCGCGAGCCCGTTCTTCTCCTCGCGAGAGCGCGCCGCGCTCGCGTTCACCGTAGCGGTGTCGCGCTACGCCGACCGGGCGGGTGGCATTCCCGACGCGGTGCTCGCCGAGCTGCGCTGCCATTTCTCCGAACAGGAAGTGGCCGCCCTGACGCTGGCCGTGTCCGGCGAGCACTTCTTCAATCCCACGACCGGTGCCCTCGGCGCCGACGCGCGCCTTGCGGCGGCTGGCGCGGCGGCCGGCGAGCCGGTGGTGGGGGCGCGGCGCGCCGGGGGGGGCTCCGCGATGCGGAACCTGTGGTGACCGAGCGGCGCGCGCGCGGGCAAGCCGCGAGGCGTCCCCCGTCAGAGACTCCCGGAGGACGCTGGCTCCTCCTCATCCACCAGCTCCCGCCCAAGCCCGACTACTTCAGGGTGAAAATCTGGCGCCGGCTGCAACGGATCGGCGCAGTGGCGATCAAGAACTCCGTCTATGTCCTGCCCCACACGGAGCAAGCGAGCGAAGATTTCCAGTGGTTGCGTCGCGAGATCGTGGCCGGAGGCGGCGAGGCTTCGGTCTGCCAGGCGGCGTTCGTGGATGGCCTGTCGGACGGGCAAATCGAGGCGCTGTTTCGAGCGCAGCGCGACGCCGAGTACGCGGAGCTCGCGCGCGCGGCCGCCGAGGTCGCACGCGAGAGTGGGGGTGGGGGTGAGTCGTCAGGCGAGGTGGCGCGCCTCGAGCGCCGGCTCGCGGAGATCGCGGCGCTCGATCACTTCGGCGCGCCAGGGCGGCGCGCCGCGGAGGCGGCACTGAACCGGGCGCGCGATCGGCACAAGCCTGCCGGCCGGCCCCGAACAGCCGCCGCCCGGCCCACGCGCTCGGTCCACGGACGCACCTGGGTGACCCGGAGCGGCGTGCATGTGGACCGCATCGCCAGCGCCTGGCTCATCCGCCGTTTCATCGACCCGAAAGCACGCTTCCGGTTCGTCGCAGCCCCGGATGCCCGCACTGCGGCGGATGAGCTGCGCTTCGACATGTTCGAGGCCGAGTACACGCACGAGGGCGACCGCTGCAGCTTCGAGACGCTGGTGGCGCGGTTCGGGCTCGCCGACCCGGGGCTGGCCGTCATCGGCGAGTTGGTGCACGACATCG
>Ga0137409_10000166_pt1 | contig 65963 bp, 61 predicted proteins | sample CZODoug1_16funga_FD_122059 | JGI IMG/M metagenome (GOLD analysis project Ga0137409, IMG submission 122059) | Vadose zone soil fungal communities from Angelo Coast Range Reserve, California, USA - CZODoug1_16fungal (Hybrid Assembly) | ecosystem: Environmental > Terrestrial > Soil > Vadose zone... | reverse complement strand
CTGGTACGCGCGGGGCGGCCGCCACAGCGCGCCCATCCCCTGCGAAGGCTCCTCGTACAAGGGAGGCCTTCACTACGACGGGCGCGTGCGGTTCGAGAAGGAGTCGTGGCACGTGAGCTACCGGAACGCGTCGTACCTGCAGGCGACGAGCTCCATCATGAGCCGCTGGGTCGGCTTCAAGACCGTGCTGCGCAACGCGACCGTGGCCGGCAAGACCGCGGTGAAGATGGAGCTGTGGCTCAACGACAGCGCGGACCGCGTCACCTGGTCGAAGGTCTACGACATGACGGACGATGGATCGTTTGGAGGCGACGCCAGCTCCTGCGGCGCCAGCGCGGCCGGCATGCCCATCACTTGGGGCGGCCCGATCGCCACCTTCCGGTGGGACAGCGCCGAGGACGTCGACTTCCGCTGGCTGAGCGTCCGCGAGATCCAGTCGCCGCCGTAATCGGGATGGGCAGGCTGGCACTTGCCCTTGGTCCGTACCCGACGCAGCTTCCAACCGCGCTCGGGAAGGGGAGGCGGCGTCGTTCGGAACCCGACAGGTGTCCGGTCGGGGACGCGGCGAGCCGGAAGTGTGATGGAGCTCTTGCCAGTCCAGCTTCTGTGTCTGCTCGTCCTGATGAATCGGTACGTCCTGGGGCCCTTCCTGCGCCGCGTGCGCGGAGAGGCCGTCGATCGCAAGGACCCCTCGCTCGAGCCCACCGTCGCCATCATCGTCCCCCTCTACAACGAGGGCGAGGGCATCTACCGCACCGTCCTCAGCCTGGCGCAGCAGGAGTATCCCCGGGAAAAGCTCGAGGTGGTGGTGGTGGACGACTGTTCCACCGACGACAGCTACGCCTGGGCAGCGCGGGCGGCGCAGGTCGACCACCGGATCACCGTGCTGCGCAATCCCGAGAACCTGGGCAAGCGCAAGGCCATCAACCGGGCGGTCCTCGCGACCAGCGCCGAGGTCGTCGTGTCGGTGGACTCCGACGTGATCGCCGACCCGCGCGCGGTGCGCGAGCTGATGGCGCGGTTCGTCAGCCCCGAGATTGCCGCGGTGGGCGGGCGCACCTTCGTCCAGGGCCAGGACCGCAACTGGCTCACCCGCATGGTGGCGGTGAAGTTCTTCTTCTCGCAGGAGTGGCTCAAGGACCTCGAGCGCGTCTTCTGCACCGTGATGTGCCTGACCGGTTGCCTCACCGCGTACCGCCGCAAGGTCCTGCTCGAGCTCCACGACGTGCTCGAGGATCGCAACATCGCCGGCGTCGCCATCAGGTACGGCGAGGACCGTTTCCTCACCCGGCAGATCGTCAAGGCGGGGTACAAGACCGTCCTCACCCTCGACGCCTTCTGCTACACCGCCGCGCCCGAGACGCTGAGCGGATACTTCGCCCAGCAGCTGCGCTGGCGGCGCTCGAACCTGGTCGACTTCATGGGCGGGCTGACGCACGCCTGGCGGCTGCACCCGGTGGTGTGCCTGCACTACCTGTCGGTGCTCGCGCTGATCGTCGCTTATCCGGTGGTGATCCTGCACAACCTGGTCACCGGCTTCTTCTGGGACGTGATCACCTTCCACCTCGCGGTCGTCGCGCTGCTCGGGCTCGTCTACCGCATCGAGACGCGCCACCTGCCCGAGTCGCAGCGGGTGCCGGCGTTCTCCTTCCTGCCGATGGCCGTCGTGATGCCGGTCAGCTACCTGCTGCTCACGCCCCTCGCCTTGTTCACTCTCGACTCGGGCAACTGGGAGACGCGCCGGGCGGCCGCGCCAGCGCCGGCCCTCGAACCCGTCGCCGCGGCTGCATAAAGGAAAAGGAGCAGTCATGCGGGATCGGATCGTCGCCCGGCTCAACACCGCCGCCGTCAACGCCTACAAGGCCGCCGGGATCGCGGTGCTGGCGGCGATCCTCGCCGGCCTGCTCTCGTACCTGTCGCTGCAGGGGTTCTTCGTCTTCAGCCGCCGGTGGGTCGCCCCCACCATCCTCTCGCCCACCGACGAGCGGGTGCTGCGCCTGAGCGTGCAGGTGGCGGAGCAGACGGCGGCGCGCGACCGGCTCGCCGGGGAGCGCCGCGAGGTGCAGGCGAGGCTCGACGACGCGGAGCGCGTCCTCACCCAGCAGCTCACCTTCCAGCAGCAGTTCCGAAACGCGCTCCGGTTGGACCGTGCGGGCCGCGCGCAGGAGCTCTCCCTGCTGCTCGCGCTGCGCGCCAAGTACGTGGTCGCGCAGGACGAGGTGGTCTCCGCCAACCGTGCCTACGCCGGGCTGGCCCGCACGCGCGAGGACGCGCTGCTCGCCGCCAGGATGGTCGACCGCGAGCGGTACCTCACCACCAACCACCAGCTGGCCGAGATGAGCCAGGTGGATCTCTCGCTCGCGGCGCGTGGCATCGATCTGCAGTCGCACATCGGCCGGCTGCGGCGGGACGTGCGCTCGATCGACACCATGGCCAGGGGCGCGAAGGGTGACGCCGCGCTGAGCCTCGATCTGCTCAAGCTGCAACAGGACTACGTCCGCTCGACCGCGGACGTCGCCAAGGCTGCCGCCTCGCGCGACAACCTCGCCGAGCAGCTCCGCAGTACCGCCTCGTCGCTGGAGCGGTTCGAGCGGCTGGTGGCGGCGATCCGGAACTCGCCGTACCTGAAGGCCATGGAGGACCACGTCACCGTCGCCTTCGTCCCCTACGAGAACCTCGAGCAGGCCCACCAGGGCGTTCCGCTCTACCGCTGCGCTTTCGGGCTGGTCGTCTGCAGTCAGGTGGGCGTCATCGGGCAGACACTCGACGGCGAAGTTCAACAGCAGCACCCCATCCGCACCACCACGCTTCGCGGCGCAATGGTAGAGATCCGGCTCACGGACGGCAACGGAGCGCGGGAGAAGCTGCTGCACGTGGGCCATCCTCCGTTCCTCTTCTGATTCTGAACGTCGTACGTAGGAGGATCTCGGATGGCGGTGCCGAGGGGAGCCGCCGCGCTCGTGGCCGTGCTGTCGCTTCCGGCCGCCGCGGTCGCGCGCGAACTGGACCGGCAGGAGGCGCAGCGCAGACAGGCGGCAGGCGCGTGCAAGTTCTTGCGCGGCGTCGCCGATGCCGAGGCGGACGTGCTGGTCGCACCGGAGCTCTTCGGACGCTTCGGCGGAGTCAATCTCGTCGAGGCGGCGGCCGACGGAACCACCTTCGGCGCCGAGAAGCAGCGCCTGATGCTCGGCGTGAATTACAGCCTGGGCCACCTGTACCAGGGCATCACGGTCCGCAGGCGGGGCGATGCGGAATGCCGCAGGGAGACCTCGCGCGCCGGCCTCGAGGCGGCGCTCTACGCCGGCACGGACTACGCCAAGGGACCGGCGCTGGCTGCGCGCGAGGAGGTCCTCAAGGCCGCCATCCCGGAAGGGGAGAAGGTCGTCGACGAGCTGCGCGACGAGCTGCGCAAGCAGTCGGCCACCGTCGAAGAGTTGGAGGCCGCGCGGCTGCGGTTGGATTCGCTTCGCGCCTTCCTGACGGAGACCGCGCTAGAGCGGGAGCGGCTGCCCCCGCCGGCCGCGCAGCCGTCCGGCCAGCCTGCGCTCGGGCAGCTCCTGCAGGAGTTCCGCGCCGCGGACGACGAAGTGGAGCAGATCGCAGGGCGCCTGCGCTCCTCGACTGCCTGGGACCTGAGCCTGCGCGGCGCGTACGACCGCGTCTTCGACACCCGGGAGACCACCAGCCCCCCGCTCTTCGGGATGGTGATGGTCAGCTATAATCTGGGTGGGCTGTTCCAACCCGCGGCCAATGCCCGTGCCCGCGAGGGCCGCCGGGAGCGCGAGGCCGAGGATCTGTCCGGCGTCGATCGCCGCGCCGCCGAGTTGCTCCGCCAGCTCAAGGCGATGCGCTCCGCCGAGGAAAAGCGGCTCCGAGACGTCTCGGTCCTCACCGCCGACCTGGAGCAGCAGCTCGAGCAGGTGCGGAAGCTGCAGACGGCGCGGGTGCGGCGCTTCGGCGAGCTGCTCTGGTTCGAGCTGACGCGCCTCCGCGCCGAGCAGTCCTTCCTGAAAGTCCACGTGAAGGACCTCGCCACGGTGCTGGGCGAGAGCGGGCAGTGAGCCGCGGGGCGGCGGCGCTGATGCTGGTCGTGGGCGGCGGCGTGGCGGGCCCCGAGCTGGTGCGGGTGGGCCTGTCCGATCTGCGAGTCACCGAAGGCAAGGTGCTGCCTGGACCCGGCGGCGCTCTCCGCATCGAGGACTCCAAGGTGCGGGCAGTGGTGCGGCACCCGACCGGATCGACCGCCGAGCTGCGTTTCGTGTACCTCGGGCCGTCGGTCGAGCAGAAACCGCTCTCCTCCGGGGAGATGCGCAGCCAGATCGGGCTGAAGCTGCGCGCGGAGGACGGGTGCAACCTGCTCTACGCGATGTGGCGCATCGCGCCCAGGCCCGGGTTGGTGGTCTCGCTGAAGCGGAACCCGGGCATGCACTCCTCGGGAGACTGCGGCAACGGGGGATACACCAATCTCAAACCGCGGCGCGGGTCGCGCGTCCCGGCGTTCGAGCAGGGCGCGCGCCACGCCCTGCGCGCGGAGCAAAGGGGCGACGAGCTGCGCGTCCTGGTGGACGGCACATCCGCCTGGGAGGGCACGCTTCCTCCCGAGGCGCTGTCGCTGCGGGGCCCGGCGGGCGTCCGCAGCGACAACGGCCGCTTCGACCTGGAGCTCTTCGTCTCCCCGCCTTGACCCGGCCCCGAAAGGCGTTTCACGCAGAGCTCGCGGAGGGCGCAGAGGAAAACAAAGAATTTTTTCTCTGCGGTCTCTGCGCGCTCTGCGTGAAACCGCTTTTAGGACGCGGTGTTCAGCGCGACCAGGGGCTGCGGCTGGTCCTCGACCTTGCGGACGGTGCCGGGGAGCGGCTCGACGTTGTCGGGGAGGCGCTCGGCGCAGAGCGACGAGTTGTTCAGCGTGCACTGCCCCTGCTTCTCCAGGTCGAATTGCCAGCGGTGGCGGGGGCACACCAGAAGGTGCCCGCCCTCCACCCAACCCTCGGTAATGTCGGCGCCCTGGTGCGGGCAGTAGCGGTGCACCGCGTACCTCGCCGTGCCGGCCGCGACGATCGCGCGCTCCTTGTTCGCCTCGACCTGGCGGATCGAGTCGCACAGGGAGGGCAGGTCGTCGGCCTCGAGCGCGAGGAACCCGTGCAGCACCGGGTCGTACTCGTCGGGCGATCGGCTGAGGCGGAACCTGAAGGAGAGGAAGAACTCCTCCCACGTGAGCTTGCGGTCGAGGACCTCCAGCGCGTCGCCGGCGCGGACCTTGAAGGTGTAGCGGCGTTCGTCGCGCAGCGCGGAGACCTCCTCGATGCGCTGCGAGGGAAACTCGATGCGGAGCATCCGCTCCGGCAGCTCCTCGAGCCAGACGTAGAGGGCCAGGCCGACGCGGTCGCGCAGCTCCAGGCGCGACAGCTTGTGCGCCATCTCCTCGCGGAGCCGGCCCAGGACGCCCGGCAGGTCCGCAGGAGGCGGCGCGCGGCGAGCCTGGAACAGGTCCTCCATGCGCGCCGCGTAGTCGCGCACGTACCGCTCGAATCGGCCCTCGTCGAGCCGCTCGCGGGCGAGCACGGTGAAGTTCCCGCTCGCCACGTCCAGCACGTCGCCGGGCATCGGCTCGACCAGCGAGCTGTCGAGTCCGGGCAGCCGCTTGTGGAGGTAGGCGAAGAACTTCTGCGCCCGGGGGAAGATGTTCATCTCCTCGAAGTTCAGGTGCACGAGCGCCGGATCGAGGAAGCACGCCGGTCCCGCGGAGGCGAGGAACAGGCGCGGGCGCACCGTCTCCAGCGCGCGGGCCACCGCCTCGAACTTGCCGAACATCTTCCGGCGGGAGATCGCCGCGTACTGCTTGGGCGAGTACTCGTAGCAGGTCGGGTGCCAGATGGCCCCGGAGAACTGCGCGGTGAAGACGTCCACCGGCCCTTCCTCCGCGGCGATCTGGCCGAGGCGGTCGTGGATCTTGCAGTCGTTCAGGTTGAGGAACGTCCGTCCGTCCGCCTTGACCAGCAACCCCGAGTCGCGGTTCAGCCCGGCGTCCTGCACGTACAGCCTCAGGTACCCGCCCGGGATGGGCACCTTCTCGCCGTCGGCGCAGGCGATGACCTCGCACCCGGTCGCGCGAAGCTTATGGGCCAGCTCGGGCCGCCGGAAGCGCGGCACCACCGCGGTGAAGTCGCGGCGCGCGAGCGAGGCGAGGAACTCGCGGTCGAAGTGGTCGGCGTGCTCGTGGCTCACGTAGACGAACCGCGGCTTGCGCGGATCCTCCAGCTTCCCGCGCACGAGCGGCGCCAGGTGATGGTTCTGCGGCAGCTGCATCCACGCCGAACCGAAAGCGCCGTGGCGCGAGACCCAGGGGTCCGCCACCACGACCGCCCCTTCCGTTTCCACGACGAAGCCCGCGTGCCCCAGATAGCCGATCTGCATCGTCACCCTCCCCAACGCCGCCCAAAACCCGCCCGCCAGGTGCTCAGCGGATCTGCCAATCCCCTGCTTCGCTGCGGGCCTCGTGACGCCCCGCCGCGAGCTTTCCGTAGAAGTGCACGTCGATCGCGCCGGCCACGCTCTGGCCGTCGAACAGCCCCAGCTCGCCCTGCGGCGCGAAGGTCAACCCCAGCTGGGCGGCCGTGAACCGCACCCGCTCGCCCGCGGCCAACGTGACCGCCGGGACGTTGCGCGTGAGCGCGCGCCGCAAGTCGGTCGTGAGCACCAGCCCCTGGGTGCCGGCGCCGGCCGTGCCGCGGTTGCGCAGCTCCACCCAGCCCTGCTGCGGATCGAAGGCCTCGATCACCAGGCCGGGGCTGTAGTTCCGCCAGCGCGCGATCTCGCCGCGCAGGAAGGCGGCGCGCGCTGTGACGTAGTCGCGCATGTAGCGCGGCATCTGCTCCCACTTGTCGTACTGCATGTACGGGTCCTGGGCCATGTGCGGCGCCAGCAGCCGCTGGATGGCCTCGAAGCGCGGTTGCAGCAGCTCGGGCTTGAACACCTCGTCGAGCGCCCGCTCGATCAGGGCCAAGGCGCGTCCTCGCAGCTCGGGGTGGAAGGCGATGCGGGTAGCCAGATTCGAGAACACCGGCGTCCATTGCTTGCCCGGATTGACCCTCAGGTTGTCCTGGTACTCGCGCTCGACCCATGGATCGGTCAGCGTGAAGTTGAAGAGCGGGTGGCGCGTCTCGGGCACGGCGGCGGCGGTCTGCCAGGTCTGCCAGCGCAGGTCGGAGTTGTTCAGGTCCCACGGGACGTAGACCCATCGCCCCATGCGCCGGTCGTAGATCACGTAGCTCCCCGAGCCCTCGGTGATGTTCATGGAGATGAGCGCGTCGTTGGCCATGTCGCGCAGGTAAATCTCCAGCTCCATCTTCTCTTCGAGGGTGCGCAGGAGATCCGGCTCGGCGGTGTGATTGATGGCGTCCAGGATGTCGTGCAGCACGTCGTCGCTTTCGCCCAGGTTTGACTTCTTGATCCAGCTCGACTGGAACGGGGCGCGGGACGTCTTCATCTCGCAGTCGTTGCGCGGGCACCGGTAGATGGTCGCTTGGGCGTCGGGAAACCGGTGCGTCTTGGTGAACCGCCCGCCGACGTGCTCCACGTCGACGAACACGCCCTGGAACTTGCCGTTGATCCACAGCCGCGCGTACTGCGCGACCGGCGCGGGAACGTGCATCGCGGCCAGCAGGTCGTACCCGAGCTTGTCGGCCATCATCGATTGGTCGCGGTACTCGGAGAGGAAGTTCAGGACATGCCGGTGATCGAAGTGCGTCCCCTTGGGGAACTTCACGTGCCAGCTCTTCTTTTGCCACAGCCGCGAGCCCTGGCCGCGCAGCCGGACCATGACCGGCTGGTGATGACCGTCGTGCACCAGGGTCGCCGGCTGCTCGGGCGTGTTCACGTCGGCGTGGAACATCGCCAGCGTGCCCGCGTCCATGATCAGCTGGTACTCCGGCACCGAGGTCTGCAGCGGCGGCAGCTCGAACTTCGCCGCCGGGTCGGCGAGGAGCGGCGGGCCGCCCGAGCAGGCTCCGCAAAGCGCCGTGACGGCGGCCAGGGCGAGGGTGCTTCGCGCGGTGCGCATGTCCTTCTCCCCGTGCATGGCTAGGTCGCGCCCTCGAGCCGGGCTGCCGGAGGCAGCTCGGACGGGACGGCCGCCGGGCTGATCAGGTCCATGGCGAACAGGAGCAGGGCAACGATGGCGGCGCCCACGCAGGCCATCCCGATGCTGCCGTGGCCGCACGCCATGCCGAGGCCGAGCAGCACGAAGGTGCCGGCGGCGTCGCGCGGGTCCTTGAGCGGCGCCTTGAAGCGCACGAACCCGCCCAGGCCCACCAGGCTGAACGCCTTCGCCAGGCTGTCGCCGATGACCATCATGAGGAGCGCCGCGGCGGCGCAGAGCAGGACCTGGGACTGGACCATGGTCGCCTTGGGCAGTTCCTGCCCGCGGGCGAAGAGCCTCCAGGGCCGCGCCGCCAGGACCACGCCGATGGCGATGGCGATCAGCACCCGGGCGGCGACCTTGGCCAGGTGAACGGGCGCCACCGCGGACGCGATCTGCTGATTGAACTCCGAGAGGAAATCCATGCCGCCCTCCTATGCTCCGAGCCGGAGCCCGGGTCCCGCCGCCGCTTCCCGCGGCTTGGACCGCGCCTGCATCGCCCGAGCCACCACGAAGTACGCCCCGCGCAGCACCGCGACCGAGTCGGGGAACGCGGCCAGCGCGGCCGAGATGAGCCGCTGCGCGCGCGGCTGCAGCGCGAGCCCGCGCAAGGAGAGCACGGCCGCTGCCGGCCAGACGGCGAGGTAGCGTTCGCGCAGCGACCAGGCGAGATCGCCGTCCGATCCTTCGACCGAGTCGAGCGCCTCTTTCGTGCGCTGGGCGAGCTGGACCCGCAGGGCGTCCGCATAGGCGGCGCTCACACCCGAAAGCGAGCGCAGCACCGGTTTCGGCGCGACCTGCGCCAGTTCCTCGCGCGCGCGGCGTGCGAAGGGCGTGTCCAGCCCCCGCGTACTGGCCAGCGTTTCGAGCCGCACGAGCGGAAACAGCGCCACGCGCGCGGCGTCGGCGCGGTCGCCGGCGACCCCGCCGAGGCTCCGGGCGACAGATGCGTGCAACGCGGCGCGCATCCCCAGCTCGCGCAGCTTCCAGGCGCGCTCGCAATCGAGCCCCGCGACCCCGGGGAGCACGCGCTCCAGCCACCCGCGCTCGAGCGCCTCCTCGCGCAGCGCCCAGGCGCCCGCAGAAGCGTTCCGGGACAGGCCCGCGACGACGGGCGCCGGCGCGCGATCGAACAGCAACCGGCGGAGGCGCATCGCCTGCTCGCCGGGATCGGAGCGCAAGCTTCCAGCCACCTCGGCGGGCGCGACCGTCGCGAGCCCGTGGCGCAGCTCGAAGCTCTGCACGTCGTGGAGCTCGGCCAGGCTCGCGGCCACGTTGCGCGGCCACGCTCCCGCGTGCTGTACCCGCCGCAGATGCGCCCCGCGACCCGGGATGCCGGTCAGGAGGTGCACGGCCACCCATGGCTCGGTGCGGGCCAGGTCGTCCACGGCGGCGAAGAATCCCTGCTCGAGATCGCGAACGGGCGTCGCAGGACGCCCTTGCCCGGACGACGCCGGCGTGGGTCGCCCTTCCAGGCGCGCGGTCACCACCTCGAGGATCTCCTCGACCACCGCGGAAAGTGGGCGCCCCTCGTTGCGCACCACCACGAAGCGGGCGGGCTCCGCCTCGGCCATGCGCAGGAGCTGCGCGCGCACCCGCACCAGGAGGCCGTGCCCGGACAGCCCCTTGCGCCCCGACTCCTCGTCGGAGGTGGCGTCGCGGATCTTGCTCGCCCGCTTGCGCATCCGGGCCAGGTCGGGGTCGACGTCGACGAGCAGTACGAGGTCCGGCCACAGTCCATCGCCGGCCAGCTCGGCCGCGGCGCGCAGCGCTCCCTCGTCGAGGCCGCGCCCGCCGGCCGACAGGGCGATCTGGGAATACAGCGACCGGTCGGTGATGCAGATGCGGCCGCGCGCCAGCGCGGGGCGCACCACCTCCTCGATCTGCTGCGCCTCGCGGGCGAGGTTGAGGAAGAGCTCGGCGCGCGCGCCCATCTCGAGGAGCTGCGGGTCGCGCGTGAGCGGCCGGACGCGGCGGGCCACGGCGGACCGCAGCTCTCCGCCCGCGCGCGCATGCGTGACCGGGAGCCCGCGCGCGGCGAGCCTTCCGGCGAGCGCGTTGGAGAGCGTCGTCTTCCCGCTGCCGTCGATGCCTTCGAAGTCGATGAACATGGGGCTCCTACCCGACCGCCGCGCGCGCTTCCCCGACGCCGTGCACGCAGCGCATCGCCTGGGCGAACTTGCTGTACCCGCGTGCGCCGCCGTGTGCGGCCAGCCAGGAGGGCAGGTGGCTCTCGAGGTGCTTCAGCTCGACGATGGTGCGGTCCTCGCGCCCGGCGGGCTCGCCCAAAAGCTCGCGCCGGAGCGGCTCGGCGGAGAGCGCGAGCCGCGGATCGATGCGGAAGAACTCGACCCCGCTGTCGACCGTCACTCGCCAGGTCTCGTCGCCTTGGTAGACCTCGCGCTCGTAGCTCACCGCCACCGCCGGAGCCAGCGGGCAGTCGCCCATCCAGGCGCGCAGCGCCGGGTCCTCGGGATCCTGCAGGACCGCTTCCAGGCGGTCGCGGGGGACCCACAGGCGCTCCTTGCGGGTCACGCCGCCGGCCTCCCGCTTGAGCTCCAGCACCACGCGGCCTCCCCCGGAGCGGCCACGGTCGGGGAAGTACTCCTTGAAGCGCAGCTTCACGGTGTCGTGCGGCGCGGCGGCGGCGCGCGCGGCGAGCGGCCAACCCGGTCCGTCGAAGTAGACGGAGACGATGCGAGAGACGGCGGGAGCGCCCACCTCGGCGGCGAGGCGAGCCCGGAGAGCTGCGGCCTCGGCCAAAGCCAGGGCCAGCTTCGCCTCCCTGCGCAGCTTGGTGATCCGCCCCTCGGCGAACGCGACCGGCACGGCCGTCTCCTAGAACCGCGCGCCGAACTGGAGGGTGACGGCCTTGCCCGACCACGTTTCCTGCGGCCGCAAGGCGTGCTCGCCCTGGAGCTTCACCTTGAAGGTGTCGCCCATCAGGAGGTTCATCCCCGCGCGCGCCGAGTAGCCCGCGGTGGCGGCCGGGACGCGGATGCCCTCGGCGGCGGCGACCGGCTGCAGCACCCAGTCTCCGCTGTCGTCCAGCGGGATGTCGTAGGTGACGAGCGCGGTACCGGTGCTGAACGCGCCCGGCCAGGCGTGGCCGTGCGTCAGCTCGGCGGTCACGCGCAGCTCGCGCAGCCGCAAGGTCGAGTCGAGCGTCAGCGAATGGCGGTGCGTCGCGCCGGTCAGGCCGCCCCAGTACCCGCCGATCGCGACGGTCAGGGGCTTCAGCACGCGGTACTCCACGCGCCCGGCGGCGTCCTCGCCGGTATGGATCCCGGCGTCGTCGTCGGTGCCCTGCAAGACCGCTGCGCGGAACGAGAGCAGGTCGTGCTTGCCCTTCGCCTTGCGCTCGATCATCAGCCCGATGCGGTGCCCGGTGAATCCAGCCTTCTGCAGGAAGTCGTCGGCGATGCCGCGGTCGACCAGCGGCAGCTCCCAGCTCGACTCCTCGTAGCGGGCGGTGAACGGAGCCTTGAACTGGCCCGCGTAGAGCCGGTACCGGTGCGACGGGTCGCGCAGCCTGCCGTAGGCGTCCTTGATCGGAGCGTGCGAGGACGCGTCCACCTCGAGCACCGTCTGCAGCCAGTCGAACGGATCGGCCGACACGCCGATCCGCGCGTCCGTCACGTTGAACTGCCTCTCGTAGAGGCTCCGCTCGTCCGCGGTCGCATTGGCGAAGACCCTGCCGTACACCCGGGGCAGTTTCGTCGCCTGTTCCTCGTCCTCCGCCCGCGCCGCGCCGGAAAGGAGGAGGGCCGCCGCCAGAAACGGCGTAGACCCCCACCGGACACCCAAGCCGCCGCCCATCCCCTGCCCTCCCCCCTGCGCGGCGGGTTGCAACGCCCGTGCCTCGCCTGCGGCACGACTGGACGAGCGGGCGGTCATTCCAGGGGTTTCCCGCGCTCGTCCCTGCGATTTCTCCGCGAGGGCAATCCGATTTCTCGGATGGGCGGAGCGAAGGACCGGATCGGGCGCGGCAGGGAAAACCTTTCGCGTACCACTCGACCGCGCTCCACCTCGGCTAGCTCATCGACACAGCGCTCCTTGACTCGCAATCCGCCCAGGCAATAAGGCCGGCACGCCCGACCGTGTGTCCCCGGCCGGCAAGGAGAAACCAGATATGAGACTCGAGTTCCCGCAATTGCCCGGCGGAAGACTGCCCTCCGCGGCGGCCCTCGCCGTCGCGCTGCTCACCTGGGCGCAGCCATCCCACGCCAAGGTGACGAAGATCGAGATCGTCTCGCGAGGACCGTCCTGCATCGCGCAGGCTCCCCTTCCTCCACTTTGCTCTTTCGGCGACGTCGGCGAGTACGAGGCGATCGCCGGGTTCGCCACGGGCGAGCTCGATCCGAAGGATCCGCGCAACGCCATCATCCAGGACGTCCAACTCGCGCCGAGGAATTCGAGCGGCAAGGTGGAGTACACGGCGAGCTTCCAGCTCCTGAAGCCCGTCAACATGAGCAAGGCCAGCGGACTCATGTGGCACGACGTGCCCAATCGCGGCGGCAGGATCAACATCGTCGAGATCGAGCGACGTAACGGCGACATCGGCCTGAGCAGCGGCTGGCAAGGGGACAATTCGGGCGGGACGGCTCAGACCAACGCTGACGGGACGAGGCGCACCACCAACGAGTGGGTCAGGGTCCCCGTGCTCAAGGGAGTCACCGGCACGGTGTTCGCGCGCATCGTCAACCGGAGCGGCACGAGCTCGGCTCCTCTCATGGTCCAGAGCAACCCGCTGCCTTACAGGCCCGCCAGCCTGGACACGACCAAGGCGACGCTGACCGCGCGCGCACACGAGTCGATGACTGGCGAGGTCAGCGACGAGACGATCATCCCGAGCACCGATTGGGCCTGGGCGAAGTGCAACCGGGTAGGGACCGAAACCTTCCCGCCGTTCCCTGGCACACCCGATCCGACGCACATCTGTCTGAAGCCGGTTCCCGGAACGGGCCGTGCGAACGGCTTCGACGGGAACACGCTCTACCAGGTCGTGTTCACCGCGACTGACCCGTTCGTTCTCGGCGCCGGCTTCGCCGCCTTCCGCGATGTCGAGTCGTTCTTCAAGTTCGAGGCGAAGGACGAGTCCGGCACTGCCAACCCGCTGGTGGTGGGGAACGCCCGTGCGCCAGCCGTCCGCTGGTCGATCAGCCGCGGCGTCTCGCAGTCGGGCAACTTCCTGCGCGGCTGGCTGCACCTCGGTTTCAACCAGGACGAGGCGCGGCGCCAGGTCTCGGACGGCATGTGGCCGATCATCGCTGGCCGGCGCATTGCGCTGAACCTCCGGTGGGCGCAGCCGGACGGCGTCCTCGAGCTCTACCAGGCCGGCAGCGAGGGTCCGCAATGGTGGGCGCGGTACCAGGACAAGGTCCGCGGGCTACCCAAGCGGGGCATCCTGGACCGGTGCAAGGCGACCCACACCTGCCCGAAAGTGATCGAGCATTTCGGCGCCGCCGAGGTCTGGGAGCTGAAGCTTCCGATCGAGTGGGTGGGCACGGACGGGAAGAAGGACATCCCGATCCCGGAGAACGTGCGCAGGTATTACATCCCGAGCACGACGCACGGCGGCGCCAATCTGGCGGCGGGCGTGAACCCCTTCGAAGCCAGGCTGAATCCGCCCAACTGCCCCGGCAACAACTACGGCACCGCCGTCCTGCCGGGCAACCCGATCCGCCACACCGAGACGGTCAACGCGATCCGCTCCCATTTCCGCAATTGGGTCATGACCGGACGGTTGCCGCCGCCGAGCGTGTATCCCACGCTTCGAGGGCCACAGGATCGCGAGGACGGGGAGGGCGATGACGGCGACGACGACGATTCCGAAGGCGACGACCGCGGCCGCCGCCGGCATCGCGGGTTCCTGGTCGAACCGACCAAGGCCGCCATGGGGTTCCCTGACGGTATACCGGGCCTTCCCGCATCCGTGCCCGAGGGCGCGACTCTCACCAGGTTCGGCAACGCCGTCGAGGTACCCTTCATCAACCCCGTGCTCGACTACGACTGGGGCCCCTTCTTCGACCCGTCGGACGGATCGGGCATCCCGACGAACTTCCCGCCGCGCATCAAGCGGGTCATCAAGATGCTGGTGCCGAGGGTCGACTCGGACGGGAACGAGCTGGGCGGAGTTCCCGTCGTGCTGCGCGACGCGCCGCTCGGCAGCTACTTCGGCTGGAACATCACCGCGGCCGGGTTCCACAAGGACCAGAATTGCGACTACACCGGAGGCGTGGTCCCGTTCGCGGTCAGGAAGGCGGACCGCGCGGCGACCGACCCGCGTCCGTCTCTCGAGGAGCGCTACGGCACGCATGCCGGATATGTCGACGCCGTGCGCAACGCTGCGGCGAATGCCGTCGAGAAGGGCTTCCTGCTGCAGCCGGACGCGGACGCGCTGATCGCCCAGGCGGACGCGAGCAACGTCCTCAAGTAGGCGCGCCGGAAAGACTGGGGGGCGCGTGGCCATCCAGGCACGCGCCCCCGCGGCATTCCGATATGTGTTCAGCGCTATCCGAGCTGCGGATAGTCCAACGTGGCGTCGTGCTGGACGGGCCGCTTGTGCCCGTGGCCCTTGCCCTCGGATTTGGCCGAGCGAGGCTGAGGCTTGGCCGAGGCCTGCACGATTTCATTCGCGCTGTTCGCCTTCGCGTGCACCTGCGGAGCGGCCTGCGCCGAGTGTGCAGCCAACAGAGAAAATGCCGCGCCCATCGCAATGAGCAGTTTGCCCGACTTCATCGAAAACCCCCCGGAAATCCTCGCCGCGCAGGTTGCGCGAGCGAGCCTCAACGGTGGGTAACACCCTGCGATCGGGCGCAGCAACGGAGCCGATCTGGTCGGCTGCGTGTCCCTCTGGCGCGGGCGGGAGCGAGCGAGGCGGGCAGCCTACTTGCGCGCACCCGCTTCCGGTGGGAGCGGCTCCTCCACCTCGACACCGGTCGCCACGACGAATCGGGACACCATGTTGTACCCGGCGATGGTTCCCACCAGCTCGACGACCTGTGCATCGGGCAGGAGCGACCGCACGCGCTTCATGGTGGCGGGCGAGACGTCAATTTTCTGCGTCATCTCCTGGGTGAGCGCCATCGTCGCACGCTCGGCCTCGTCGAACAGCTTGGCGTCTCCTCCGCCAGTCGAGGCTCCGCTCCGCAGCGCGTCCAGCTGCTGGCGCGTGCCGCCGGCCTTGAGGAACTCTCCCTCGTGCTGGATCCACTCGTACTCGGCCTTGTTGAGCACGCCGATCTGCATGATGGCCAGCTCGCGCAGCTTTCCGGGCAGCGACAGCTGGTTGCGGATGGCGGCGAACATCCCGTTCCAGCCCTTGGCGTAGTTCGGGCTGTGCAGGAGCATCCGGTCCAGGTTGAGCAGCCTGCCCCCGCTCCTGCGCGACTTGATGGCGGCGACCAGGTCCGGCGGGCCGACCTGGTCGTCGGAGAGGTAGGGGATGCCCGACTTCGAGACCTTCTGCGCGGACTTCGCCGGATCGTCGGCGCGAGCAGGGAGGGCGGAGCAGAGGACGGCGGCGAGGCCCGCCGCGAGCAGGGAGTGTCTGGAAAGGGCCATGACTGCCTCCTGAAGGGAGCGCGCCGGGTGCGGGGGCGCTCGCCGGCGGCGCACTCTAGCCCAACGGGTGAGGACCGTCTTGCTAGGGGGCGAAGGTGCTGGGTTGAAAGACGGAGCGGTTCCGTGCGTCATCCCGCGCAGGGATGCATCCGGGAGAGCTTCGCAAAGTGCTCGACAGCACCAGTGAGACCGAGGCGCCGCGTCCCGCCCATCCGTGGGTCAGCCTGGCCGCGCGCGCCATCCACGCCCAGCCGGGCGAGCTCAAGGCCGTCCTGCTCGCCTTCTCGTACTTCTTCTGCCTCCTCTCGAGCTACTACATCCTGCGCCCGCTGCGCGACGAGATGGGCGTGGCGGGAGGGGTGCAAAAGCTGCCGTGGCTGTTCACGGGGACCTTCGTGGCGATGCTCCTGGCGGTACCGGCCTTCTCGGCGCTGGCGGCGCGGCTCCCGCGGCACCGCTTCATCCCGCTCTCGTACCGCTTCTTCACCGCGAACATCCTGGTCTTCTGGCTGCTGTTCGCCACGGGCCGCTTCCCGGTGGGCGCGGCGCGCGCGTTCTTCATCTGGACGAGCGTCTACAACCTCTTCGTCGTCTCCGTCTTCTGGAGCTTCATGGCGGACATCTTCCGCCACGAGCAGGGCGCGCGTCTCTTCGGGTTCATCGCGGCGGGCGGGAGCGCGGGCGCGCTGGCCGGCCCGCTGCTCACCACCTGGCTGGTGAAGCCGCTCGGCACGACGAATCTGATGGTCGTCTCCGCCGCGCTGCTCGAGTGCTCGGTGCAATGCGTCGGCGCGCTGCATCGCTGGTCCCTCTCGGCGCGCTCCGCGCGGCCGCGCGACGCGGCTGCCGGGCAGCAGCCGCTCGGCGGGGACTTCCTCAGCGGGATCCGCGTGGTCTTCCAGTCGCGCTTCCTGCTCGGCATCTGCGCGTACGTCCTCCTGCTCACCGCCACCGCGACCTTCCTCTACTTCGAGCAGGCGCAGATCGTGCTGCGCGCCAGCGCCGATCCGCGCGTGCGGACCGCGCTGTTCGCGCGCATCGACCTGGTGGTGAACGTCTCGACCCTCCTCTTGCAGGGGTTCGTCACGGGGCGGCTGATCCGGCGGGCCGGCGTGCGCGCCGGCCTGGGCCTGTTGCCGGTGCTCACCGCTCTGGGATTCGTCGCGCTCGCCCTCGCGCCCACGCTGCTCGTCCTCACCGCGGTGCAGGGCCTCCGGCGGGCCGTGCACTTCGGAATAGAGCGCCCGACGCGTGAGATCCTCTTCATCGACGTCGACCGCGAGCAGAAGTACAAGTCGAAGAACTTCATCGACACCGTCGTCTACCGCGGAGGCGACGCGGTCACCGCCTGGATCTCCTCGGGCCTTGCGGCCCTGGGCCTCGGAGTCGTCCCGGTCGCAGCGGCAGCGGTGGCGCTCTGTGCGGTATGGCTGTGGAACAGCCTGGCCCTCGCCCGCAAGGACCGGGCCCTGGAGGCGCGATGACCTGGTCCCGCCGCGAGGTGCTCAAGCTCTCCGCGGCGCTGCTGGCAGATGGGGGACACCATTTCATGGTGTCCCCTCCACAATCCGCGGTGCTGGCCGCCGGAGGTCGAATGGAACGGATGCGGACGCGACCGATCCCGCGCACGGGCGAGCAGCTTCCCGTCATCGGGATGGGGACCTACCGCACCTTCGACGTGGGCGATTCCGAGGAAGCGCGAAGGCCGCTCCGCGAGGTGCTCCGGCGGCTGTTCGACGGAGGGGGGCGGGTGATCGACTCCTCCCCGATGTACGGGCGCGCCGAGCAGGTCGTGGGCGAGTTGCTGGAGCCCGCGCAGCGCCCGTTCCTCGCCACCAAGGTGTGGGCCACCGGCCGCGAGGAAGGGATCGCGCAGATGCGCCGGTCGATGCGGCTGATGGCGCCGCGCGCCGATCGGCCGTTCGACCTGATGCAGATCCACAACCTGGTCGACTGGCGCACGCACTTGCCGACGCTGCGCGACTGGAAGGAAGCGGGCACGATCCGTTACTGGGGGATCACGCACTACACCGACGCGGCTTTCGGCGAGATGGAAGCGATCGTGCGGACCGAGAAGCCCGACTTCGTCCAGCTGCCGTACTCGGTCGGCGCGCGCGAGGCGGAGAAGCGTCTCTTGCCCGCCTGCGCGGAGCACGGCGTGGCGGTGCTGGTCGAGCGCCCGTTCGAGGCGGGCTCGCTCTTCCGCGACACGCTGAAGCGGCCGCTGCCCGCCTGGGCGGCCGAGATGGACTGCGCAAGCTGGGCGCAGGTGTTCCTCAAATTCATCCTCGGCCATCCGGCCGTGACCTGCCCGATCCCCGCGACCTCGAATCCGGAGCACATGGCGGACGACGTCCGCGCCGGGTACGGCCGCCTCCCCGATGAGCCCCTGCGACGGCGCATCGTCGCCGAAGTGACGGGAGCCTCCCGATGACCAGTCGCCGCGAGTTCCTCTGGACCGTCCTGGGCGGAGCCGCCGGCGCGACCGTCGTGCGCGCTGCCGGGAACGAGCCTCCGGCGCACGACGACGACCTCGCCTCGGCGAAGGGCGCCAAAGGCGCCAAGGCGCAGCGTGCGGCGAAGCCGCTGCGGATCCTCATTCTCGGCGGGACGGGTTTCCTCGGCCCGCACCTGGTCGAGAACGCCCGGGCGCGCGGCCACATGCTCACGCTCTTCAATCGCGGCAAGACGCATCCCGAGCTGTTCCCAGATCTGGTGACGCTGCGGGGCGACCGCAACGGCCAGCTGGACGCGCTGAAGGGCGGCAACTGGCACGCAGTCATCGACACCAGCGGCTACGTGCCGCGGCTCGTGAAGATGTCCGCCGAGCTGCTTGCGCCGTCCGTCAAGCAGTACGTCTTCATCTCGTCGATCTCCGTGTTCGCCGACGACGTGAAGCCGGGCGCGGACGAGAGCACGCCGGTGCAAAAGCTCACCGAGCCCGGCAGCGAGGAGGTGCGCAAGCACTACGGCGCGCTGAAGGCCCTGTGCGAGCAGGCGGCCGAAGCGGCCATGCCGGGACGCGCCACCAACATCCGCCCAGGCCTGATCGTGGGGCCCGGCGATCCCACCGACCGGTACACCTACTGGCCGGTGCGCATCGACCGCGGGGGCGAGGCGCTCGCGCCGGGGTCGCCGGACGATCCGGTGCAGTACGTGGACGCGCGCGACCTCGCCGCCTGGATCGTGCACGCCATCGAGCGCGGCACCGTGGGCGTGTTCAACGCGACCGGACCGGAACGCCCTCTCCGGATCGGTGCGATGCTCGCCTCTTGCGCCAGGGCCGCGGAAAAGCCCGCGGCGCTCACCTGGGTCCCCGAGAAGTTCCTCGAAGAGCACAAGGTCTCGGCTTGGGACGACATGCCGGTCTGGACGGGCTCGTCGGGCGGGTTCTCGCGCATCGACTGTGCCAAGGCGGTCCGAAGCGGTCTCCGGTTCCGCTCCCCCGACGAGACCGCGCGCGACACCCTGGCCTTCTGGAAGATGCTGCCGGAGGAGCGCCGCAAGAAGTTGCGCGCCGGCATCTCGCCCGAGCGCGAGCAGGAAGTGCTCGCCGCTTGGAGATCGCGGAAGCCCTAGCCGGAAAGCGCAGAGCAGACCACTTCGGCGCACAGGAAGCTTTCTTTAGACGGTCGTCGGATCGCCGATATGGTGGCCGTGCCACCTTTTCGGGAGAGACGATGCTCTTCGTGATTGCTGCCCTCCTCGCAGCCAGCTCGGCGCGCGGGGAAGAATTGGCGCACGCGCCGCAAGCGCAAATCGCCTCGACCCGCAGCCTCACGGCGGTCCGCGTGCTGGCGGTGGGCGCCGACGAGGAAGAGGGCGGATCGGGCGCGCCGCTCGACGGAGCGCCGACCTCGGCGGTGGAGCAGGGCCCCTCGTCCAGCTGGTACTCCCTGTACGGCGGCCGGCACTTCGGACTGCTGGTCGACGGCGGCGTACCGGGCGGCGCGGGGCTGGCCGGGATGTTCCGGCCCTGGCGCTTCCTGCGGCTCGAGGGCGGCCTCAACTGGAACTATCTGAGCCTCGGGCTTCGCGGCGGCGTGACCGTGATCCCCTTCGAGTGGGGCCTGACCCCGACCCTCCATCTGGAGGGCGGCCACTTCTTTCCGGGCGATGCGAGCCGGTTCCCCAGCTCGGCGGGCGCGAAGATCCTCCTCGGCTATGTGCCGGAGGATTACCTGTCGGCGTCGCTGGGGCTGGAGTTCGGATCGCAGCAGCGGTTCGTCTTCTTCCTGCGCGCGGGGCTGAGCTGGATCCGCACCGAGGCGCGAAACTTCGCGCAGGCAGTCACCGCCGACAACCCAGGCAGCCCGACCGGGGTGAAATCCGCTGGGAACATCTCGATGCTCTTGCAGGTGCCGACGGTCAGCTTCGGCGTCCTCCTCTTCCTCTTCTAGGACCAATGCCATGAGCCACGCGTTTCACAAGACCCTGTTGACGCTCGCCGCCTCCTCGGCGCTCGTAGGCTGCGGCGGCAAGCTCGTCTACGGCGAGATGGAGGAGCCGACGCTCGTCTTCAGCCAGCCCCTCGGCCAGACCATCCCCGGCGCGCCCCAGGTCCCCGTGACCGTCCCCCAGAGCCTCCTGACGTTCACTTTCCAGGTGCCCGACATTCCCCTGTCGGGAGGCTCCACGACGTCGAAGGAAGCCGGGTTCACCATCGGCAGCACCATGAAGCTGAACCAGGCCGCCTTCATCATGCAGCAGTCGCCCAACGCCGACTTCAACGGAATCGACACGCTGACGCTCACCATCTCGTCCGCGACGCAGCCGCCGAAGATCCTAGCGCGGTACACCAAGGACCCCGCGCGCCTTCCGGGCCAGACGCTCGTTCTGCGCCCCGTCGACGACGTCGAGTTGCTCGACTACCTCACCGCCACGGGCACCGGCAGCAAGACCATCACGCTCGACGTCTCCGGCAGCGGCACGCTTCCGGCGAACAGCTGGACCGCCGACGTGGACCTCGACGTCCGGCTCAAGGTAACCGCGGGCTGGCCGTAGCCGGACGACCGTCCAGGTCGACGAGGCGGTGTGCGGTCCGCGACAGAGCGCGGTCCGGTGGGACGCCGCCCGCCCCGGCTGGGTGAATGGATCGGCCTTGCCCCGAGTCCGCTCGGGGCCAGGGAAGTCCAGGCCGGCCTCGCGTGGCCGCCGCCGGTTTCCGGAACTCCCTGGGCAAGAGCCACCCGGAGGAGGCCATGTTGCCTGTCGCTGCTCTGCTGCTCGGCGCCGCCGTCGGGCAGGTCGATCCGTCTGCTCCCGCCTCCGCCACCGATCCGCCGCCCTGCGCGGCCGCCAACGTCCCGGGGTGCCTGCCGGGATACAAGGCCCGCATCGACCGCTACGGCCGGCTGGTCTATGCGCGCGACCCCGACTACGGCGCGCCCGCGCCGAGACCGGCGGCGCGCTCGGACCCACAGTATTCGCAGCCCGCTTCCTGGGCGTATCCCGCGACCGGCGTTCCAAGGCCCGCTCCGGAGCCGGTGCGGGTCGAGGGCCGCGGACACGTCGCCCTGGTCTTCATGCCGGGGGTGTCCTCCTTCCCCAGGTACACCCGCTTCGACGAGACCAAGCCAGAGGGACAGCTCGCGCTCGAGTTCCGCGGCGACCACGGGGGAGTGCGCTTCCGCCTCACGGGCGAGTACACCTCCTTCGGCAAGATCGGCGAGGCCTCCTTCAAGTACGATTTCTTCGACGGGTTCTTCTTCCGGCCCTTCCTGGGCGTGGGCATCGGCGTCGCGTCGATCAATCCGGATCCCGCGCTCCGCGCCGCGGGAAGCGCCTCGGCCGGCATCGACCTCTACCTCGGGCGGGACTTCTTCCTGACCGGCGAAATCAAGCAGCGCCTGTTCATGGAAGGCACCGACGGCTCCGCCCACGGGCTCGTCACTTCCGACCGCAAGCAGACCTCGTTCCTCGCCGGGATGGGTTTCTACTTCTTCTGATCGTCGCCGGGGCGGGCGCGATTACTCCAGTCGACACTCCCGTGTGAATCAGCCAGCGGCGCCTTGCGCGAGCCGTCGCAAGCATGAGTAGCTGACGACCGGGCGGGCGCCCCCACGCTCACTCCCCTCTCTCCCAGCGGTCCGCTCCGGGCCGCCAGAAAGGTCTCCCCATGCGCGTCGGCATTGTGGCCGCGATCCTGGTCGCGGCATCCATCGTCGCTTGCGGTCCCGAGGGCAACTCCGGCGGGGCCGAGCCGGCTTTCAAGCACGTTCCCTCCGAGACCTTGCTGCGGGCCGACCGGCCGGTGCCCGGACAGTACCTGGTGGTCTTCAACGAGGCGCGGGTTGCGAAGGAGGCGGTCGACGCGCAGTCGGACGACCTCGCGCGCCGCCACGGCGGCCGGGTCTTCGCCCGCTGGAGTCACGCGCTGCGTGGATTCGCCGCGCAGATGTCGGCGGCGCAGGCGCAGGCCGTGGCGCAGGACCCGCGGGTGGCCTGGGTCGAGGAGGACGCGGAGATCCACCTCGACACCACGCAGACCGGCGCCACCTGGGGACTCGATCGCATCGACCAGCGCAACCTGCCTCTCGACGGGAGCTATACCTTCAACGTCGACGGCACCGGCGTGAACGCGTACATCATCGATACCGGCATCCGCACCACGCACACGCAGTTCGGTGGCCGAGCGAGCGGCGCGTTCACCGCGGTGAACGACGCCAACGGCACGAACGACTGCAACGGGCACGGGACGCACGTGTCGGGCACGGTCGGCGGGTCGACCTACGGCGTCGCCAAGAACGTGCGGCTCTTCGCGGTGCGGGTGCTCGACTGCAACGGGTCGGGCACCACCTCGGGAGTGATCTCCGGCGTCGACTGGGTGACGACCAACCATCTGTCGCCGGCGGTGGCGAACATGAGCCTGGGCGGCGGAGCCTCCGCGACGTTGGACCAGGCCGTGAGCAACTCGATCGCCTCGGGCGTGTCGTACTCGATCGCGGCCGGGAACTCGAACGTCGACGCGTGCACGCAGTCGCCGGCCCGCGTCGCGAGCGCCATCACGGTGGGCGCGACCGACATCAACGACGCGCGGGCCAGCTTCTCGAACTTCGGCACCTGCGTGGACCTGTTCGGGCCCGGCGTGAACATCACCTCGTCCTGGGCGACCAGCGACACCGCCACCAACACCATCAGCGGCACCTCGATGGCGACGCCACACGTGGCCGGGACCGCTGCGCTCTTCCTGCAGGCGAACCCGACCGCCACTCCCGCGCAGGTGGCCTCGGCGCTGGCGACGAACGCCACCGCCGGCGTGGTGACCAGCCCGGGCACCGGGTCGCCCAACCGCCTCCTCTACGAGGCGTTCATCGGCGCTCCGTCCGACGCGACGCCGCCCAGCGTTTCGCTCACGGCGCCGGCGGCGGGGGCGACGGTGAGCGGGACCGCCGTGACGCTCTCCGCCACGGCGGCGGACAACGTGGCGGTTGCGAAGGTGGACTTCTTCGTCGACGGGGCGCTGGTCGGGACCGATACCGCGTCGCCTTACTCCATCTCGTGGAACAGCACCACGGTGGCAAACGGCTCCCATTCCTTCACCGCGCGCGCGACCGACACGGCCGGGAACGCAACGACGTCGGCCGCCGTGACCGCGACGGTGTCCAACACCGCCGGGACGTGCGCCACGTCCAGCCAGCTCCTCGGCAACCCGGGCTTCGAGACCGGAGCGGCGGCGCCGTGGACGGCGACGGCCGGCGTGATCGACGGCAGCGCCAGTCCGGCGCCTCGAAGCGGCCGGTTCAAGGCGTGGCTCAACGGCTACGGGACCTCGCACGTCGACGACCTGTTCCAGACGGTGACCATCCCGGCGGGAGCGTGCAGCGCGAGCTTCAGCTTCTGGCTGTGGATCACCACTGCCGAGACGACCACCGTCACGGCGTTCGACACCCTGAGCGTCACCGTCCGGAACTCGGCCGGCACGGTGCTCTCGACGCTGGGGAACTTCTCGAACCTGAACAAGTCCGCCAGCTACGTGCAGCGGAGCTTCGACGTTTCCGCCTTCAAGGGGCAGACGGTGAGGCTCCAGTTCCACGGCGTCGAGGACTCGTCGCTGCAGACGAGCTTCCTCATCGACGACACGGCGGTCACGGTGGTGCAGTAAAGCAGGAGCGCGGCGGCCCGGCTGCGATGGCGGGCCGGGCCGCTGCGCGCGCAGCCTCCTGCGCATCCGGCCAGATCAATTGGCGGGGTAGGGGCGCAGGGATCGGGCGATCAGGCCCAGCCCCGCGGCCAGCATGACGAACATGAGGAGCGTGTTGAACAGGCTGGTCGGCTCCCATCGGATCGAGAGGCTCATCAGGATCGCCGCCAGGATGGTCAGCACGCCGCCGATGCTCAGGATCCAGCCGAGCTTGCTCTTCCCGTCGAAGAAGAGGACCCCCACCCCGATCAGCAGCGGGAGCATGGTGAGTCCGAACCCGGCGGGCCGGCTCCAGCCCCACAGCCCGAAGAAGGTGAACGACGAGGTCACTTGCACCTGGTTGAGCACCAGGTAGCCGCCGACCACGGTCAGGAGCAGGCCGAGGAAGAAGGTGCCGACGCCGCCCGGGGTGCCGCCCGCGCCGCGCGCCGGAGGCGCGTTCGTCAGCGCCTGGTCCTCTACCAGTCTGGAGAGCTCCTGCGCCTGCGTCCGCGGGTCGAGGTCGGCCATCCCTGGATTGTACGACCCGCCGGAGATCGGGCCAGGAATCGTCCGGCTGCCGGAGCGCAGCCAAGATGGTCCACGCTTGAAAAGCGTAGCGCCGCCTTATCGGCGGCGACTAGCGGACCTCGAAGGCCGGGGCCGGGACGGGGACCGCTTCTCCGTCGTGTCGCGGATCGCTGGCGCCGAACTTCACGCCGGTCCGGGCGTCGTAGAGCACGGCCTGGCCGTACCCGAAGTTCGGAGTGCGGGGAGGCCGCACCTCCAGCTTGTGCCCGAGCCCGCCGAGCTGCGCCCGGACCTGATCGGGGACGCTGGACTCGATCTCCACGTCGCACCCTTCGAAGGTGCCCTTGGTGAAGCGGCCCGCCTCCAGCGCCTGCTGGATGCTCATGCCGTAGTCGACCACGTCGACGACGAACTGGGCGTGCGCCTGGGCCTGGTTCCAGCCGCCCATGATGCCGAATCCGATCTTCACCTCTCCCTTTTGTAGGAAGCCCGGAATGATGGTGTGCAGCGGACGCTTGCGCGGCGCGAGCGTGTTGGGCAAGCCGGGCTCGAGCGTGAACAGCGCGCCGCGGTTGTGCAGCATGAAGCCCTTGTCCTTGGGCACCAGGCCTGATCCGAATCCGGAGTAGTTGCTCTGGATGAGCGAGACGATGTTGCCGTCGCGGTCGACCACCGTCAGGTAGATGGTGTCGCTTCCCTTCGCATCAGTCACCGAGGCGAGCTTGGTAGGCTCGACCTTGCACGCGGCAGACTGCGGGTCGACGCGAGCGGCCCGAATCGCGGCGCTCTCCTTGCCGAGCAGCTCGCCGACCGGGATCTGGCCGAAGCGAGGATCTCCGACGTAGCGGAGCAGGTCCGCGTAGGCGAGCTTCTTCGCCTCGATCATCGCGTGGAGCGCGCGGGTCGAGTGGAAGCCCCACTCGCCGAGCGGGAACCGCTCCAGGATGTTCAACATCTCCAGCGCGGCGATGCCCTGCGAGTTGGGCGGGATCTCCGAGACCGTCCAGCCGCGGTAGCTGGTCGAGATCGGCTGGACCCACTCGGGCTGGAACTCGGCCAGGTCGGACAGCGCCATGGCGCCGCCCTGCTCGCGCACGATGTCCACGATCGCCTGCGCGGTGGGGCCCTCGTAGTAGCCGGCGCGACCCTGCTCGGCGATGCGGCGAAGGGAGCGCGCCAGGTCCGGGTTGCGGAAGATCTGCCCGGCGGCCGGAGCGCGGCCGTCGACGAGGAAGGTGGACCGCGAGTTGGGGTGCTCGGCGAGCATCTTCTCGGAGCGCGCCCACAGTCCGGCGGTGATCTCCATCAGCGGGAAGCCCTGCTCGGCGTGGAAGATGGCCGGGGCGAGCGAGACCGAGAGCGGCACCGCGCCGAAGCGCTTCCGCAGGGCGTCCCAGCCCGCCACCACCCCGGGCACCGTGACCGTGAGCGCGCCTCGCTGGGGCAGCTTGTCCAGGCCGCCCTTGCTCCGTACGAGCTCGGGGGTCATCCCCTTCGCCGACCACCCGCTCGCGTTGAGGCCGTACAGCTTGTCTTCCTTCGCCAGGTAGATCAGCGCGAAGAGATCGCCCCCGATCCCGCTCCCGGTCGGCTCCATCACGCCGGTGGTCGCATTCGCGGCGATCGCCGCGTCCACGGCGTTGCCGCCGCGCTCCAGGATCTGCACTCCCGCCGCAGCGGCGAGCGGCTGGCTGGAGGCGACCACGCCGTATCGCGAGGCGACCACCGAACGGCCGGGGACCGGCTCGCGGGGGGCCGTGCTCGAAGGCGAGGCGGCGGCGAGAAGGAGGAGCGCGATCAACATGAGGGCCTCCGGTCCGGGGCGCTTTCCTACCACCGCGTTTGACCCCTGGGTACCATGCGCCTATCGTCGGATCCCGATCGGTCGAGGAGCGAACCATGGCACAGGAAGCGAAGGCCAGGCTGCACCGCTGGGAGTCCATGCCGAAGGAGCGCCTCTCCGAGAAGCTGGACCGGCGCATCATCACCGCCGACCGGATGATGATCACCCACGTGTATCTGAAGAAGGGCTGCGTGGTGCCGCGCCACCAGCACGAGAACGAGCAGATCACCTACATCCTCGAAGGGACGCTGCGCTTCCGGCTCGGGGCGGACGGCGCGCAACAGGTGGACGTGCACGCCGGAGAGGTGCTGACCATCCCCTCCAACCTGCCCCACTCCGCCGAGGCGCTGGAGGACACCGTCGACGTGGACATCTTCGATCCGCCGCGGAAGGACTGGCTCGACGGCAGCGACCAATACCTACGGAACACGTAGGGTATGGACCTCGGCGTCCGGGGCAAGGTGGCGCTCGTCACCGGGGCGAGCTCGGGGATTGGCGAGGCGGTCGCGCTGGCGCTCGCGCGTGAAGGAGCAAAGGTGGCCGTCGCCGCGAGGCGCCGCGAGCGGCTGGAGGACCTCGCCGCCCGCGCCCGGAAGGCGGGCGCGCCTGACGCGCGGGCGGTGGTCGCCGATCAGACCGACGCCGCGTCGCTGGCCCAGGCGGTGCGCGATGCGGAGGCGCAGCTGGGCCCCGTCGAGATCCTGGTGATCAACGGCGGAGGTCCGCGGCCCGGCACGTACACGCAGATGACGGCGCGCGACTGGGACGCCGCCTGCGCGCTCACGATGCAGAGCGCGCTGCGGCTGGTCGAGGCGGTGCTCCCGGGGATGCGCGCCCGGCGCTGGGGGCGGATCGTCGCCTTGGAGTCGATCTCGGTGAAGCAGCCCATCCCCACCCTGGTCTTGTCGAACGCGTTCCGGACCGCGGTCGTCTCCGCGCTCAAGACCCTTTCGCTCGAAGTGGCGGCCGAGGGCATCACCATCAACTCGATCGCGACGGGGCTGGTGGAGACCGACCGCTTCCGCGCCCTGTACGGCACGCCCGAAAAGAAGCAGGAGGCGCTCGCGCGGATTCCGATGAAGCGCGCGGCCTCGCCCGACGAATACGCACCGCTGGTGGCGTTCCTCTGCGGCGAGCCGGCCCGGTATGTCACCGGCCAGACCATCTCCATCGACGGCGGACTCACCGCCGGCCTGTTCGGTTGATCCCAAAGGGGGACCCATGACGGCGGCACGCAGGACCGTGTGGCGGATGCTCTTGGCAGCGGCGTGCGCCTTGGCGTTGTCGGGCGTGCGGCCCGCGGCAGGGGCCGAGCAGAAGCTCTCGTTCGCCGTTCCCGGGGTCCCGCCGGTCTTCGGCAGCGTGGTCGTGTACGTCGCCAAGGAGGAGGGCTTTTTCAAGAAGCACGGGGTCGACGTGGACGTGCGGCCCTTCGACTCCGGCGCGGCCGCGGCACAAGCGGTGGTCGCCGGCAATCCCGACGTGGCGCTGTCACCGACGCCGGTGATCGTCCGGATGATCTCGAACGCCGGCGTGAACCTGGTCGGGATCTACGGGCTGGAGCATCCGGACTGGCTCCTGGCGTCGACCGATCCGGCGCTGGACACGTGCCCGGAGGTGAAGGGCCAGCCCGTCGGCGTCGACTCGGTCGGTGGGGCGCGCTCCGTCGCTCTCGAGCAGCTCATCCGGCCCTGCGGGCTCAAGATCGACCAGGTGAAGCTGGTCGCGCTCAGCACCAACGTGGGCGCCGCGATGGTGGCCGGCCAGCTCAAGGTCGGTGTGCTTCATCTCGACGACATCCCCGTGCTGGAGGAGCAGACGGCGCGCCGGCTCACCATCGTCTCGTCGTTCAAGGAAGTGAACCAGCTCAGCCACTACCTGATCCTGGTCGCGACCAAGGAAAATCTGGAGAAGAAGCGCGACGCGTACGTCCGCATGGTGGCGGGATTGATCGACGCGACGAAATACATGCTGGACCCGCGCCATGCCGACCGCGTGGCGCAGATCGCGACGGTGACCGGGCGCACTCCGAAGCTGGCGAAGGACGCGCTGCCCCGTTTCGCGGGCATCTCCTTCTGGCCGGTCGGCAACGACGGCTTGACGAAGACCAACCTCGAAGCCGTGGTGACGGTCGAGAAGGATCTCGGCGGCATCAAGCCGGGGAAGACGCCGGTCAGCTACGACCGGCTGGTGGACCGCACCGTCTGGAAGGACGCGAGCGCGCTGGCGAAGTAGAGCACGCCCCGGCAGGCGGCCTGGCGCCCGTTCGCGCGATCGGTCTGCGGCTCTCCCGCGCGCCCGTCCGGCTGCCCAGCTTGATCGTCGGGCGGTGAACGCGCGTTTCGCGAGCGCGCGCCGGCGGCGCGGCTGACGGGAGGGGTCATGAGGGGAATCGGGATGGTGGCGGTGGTGCTGCCCGCGCTCGTGGGGTGTACCTCGGTGCGGATGGTGCAGCGCGAAGGCTGCTGGTTGAAGCAGACGGAGAAGTGGCCGAGCCGCGTCTCGGAGGAGCTGGGCTTCTGCAGCAAGCCGGCGCCGGTGTGGGCGGAGGACCGGGTGGCCCGGCTGGTCCAGGAGTGCATGGTCCAAGCGGACTTCCGCTGGCAGAACCGCGCCCTGGCGGCGTGGACGCGCGGCGACCCGATCCCGCCGCAGGACTCGGACGACAAGATCGCCCAGACCTGCATGAAAGAGGCGTCGGCGGCGCTCGGGCAGGAGGCGGAGAACTCGGCGCTCAAGTCGCGCCTCGCCGAGCTGAGCCAGGACCGCGAATCGCTCCGGAACGTGAGCGAAGGCGACCGCGAGTTCTTGAAGCAGAACAGCGACAAGATGGTCTCGGCGCTCGGGGAAGCGGCCAAGAAGCCGGCGCCCGCGGCGGTCGCGACGGCGACGAGCACCGGGACGGCGAAGACGGAGAGTGACCTCCGCGCCTCCGAGCAGCCGCCCGTGCAGTCCGCGCCCGCGACGGTGGTCGAGGTCCACGGTGCGCCGGCTCAGCCAACCGCACCGGCCCCGGTGGTCGTGACGCCCAGGACGGTGGTCAAGCCGGCCGAGCCCTGCCTCGCCGCGCGCAAGCCCGCGGTCCGCAGGCACACGGGCTCCAAGGTGCCCACGGACGAGACTGCCTGCCCGAAGACGGCGCAGCCGCCGAGCCCGGTCTCCCTGGGCGCGGCTGGCAGCGACTAGCCGCGAGCAGGGCTAGAAGCGTTTCGCGCGAAGCGCGGAAGGAAAAGGAAAGCGCGGAAGGATACAGGTTCGCTAGCGCGCCGCGGTGGTGGTGCCCAGCGCGGAGGCGCCGGCGGTCGCGCACTGTCCGTCGTGCTCGGCCAGGTCTCCGGACACGCCCAGGGCGCCGACGAGCTTGCCGTCGATCAAGAGCGGTACGCCGCCGTCGATCGGGACCGCTCCGTCCAAGGCGAGCACGCGCAGGTTCGCGCCGCCCTTCTCCAGCGCGTCCTGGAACGCCTTGGTCGGCCGCTTGTAGAGCGCCGCGGACCGCGCCTTGCCGATGGCTACCGGAGCGCTGCCGAGCTGCGTGGTGTCGGCCTTCTCGAAGTAGACCAGCGTGCCGGCCGGATCGACCACCGCGATGGCCATGAACCAGCCGTTCTTCTTCGCCTCGGCCGAAGCGCCGGCCGCGGCCTTCTTCGCAGCGTCGAGCGAGATCGCCGTGCCGATCGGGATGGCGTAGGAGCTGGGCGCCGCCGGTTTGGCCTGCGGCGTGGTCTGGCCAGCGGCCGCCGTGGCGACGAGCGCGATGAAGGATGCTGCCTCGAGCGTCGATTGGAGCGACATGGGGCCCCCTTGTCCACCGCCCCGCGGGATGTCCGCGGGACGATGAGGGGCGCACGATTGCACCAGTCGGGGCGGCGTGCGCTCCGACAAAAGTCAGATTGGAGCCGCGCGGGGCAGGTCGAGGAATCCGCGGGCGCAATGCCAGAAGAGCCGCCGGTTGATGCCCAGCGCCAGCGAGTGCGCGAGGCCGGGCAGGATGCTGAACTGGCGGTCCGGACTGGGCAGCTTGCGGTAGAAGTCGAGCAGGTCCTGCTCGGTGGCGATGCCGTCGTACTCGCCTCGGACGACCAGGGTGGGCGCCAGCACCTTGGCGGGATCGACCACCGGCAGGTTCGCCGTCATGTCGAGATAGGTGCCGGTCGGGATGGTCTCGCCGAACGGCAGCTCGGCATCCGCCATCGCTTCGGCGACGGCCAGGTCCGCGCTGCCGGGCTTGTCGCGGGTGAAGATGGTCCGGATCATCTCGCGGTCGCGCTTCCGGCGGTTGTGGGTGCGGAAGTATTCAACCTGCTCGGCACGCTTCTGCAGCGTGGGCGAGCCGGCGCCCGTATAGGTGAACGCCATCAGGACCAGGCGGTCGATGCGCTCCGGGCGCGAGACCGCGAAGGCCGCCGCGCGCAGCGCGCCCGAGGACTCGCCCATGAAGTGCATCTTCTGCTGCCCAGTCTCGCGCGCGACGAGCGCGCTGCCGGCCTCGAGGTCCTCCGCGCCGCTGCGGATGTCGGAATTGCCCTCGGTGCGCGTCGAGCGGCCGTAGCTCTCGTGGTCCATCGTCCAGACGTCGAACCCGTAGCCGGCGAACACGTTCATCAGCGAGTATTCGCCCTTCCCCGGAACCGCCAGGTCGAACGTCGGACGGGACGAGACCGACGAGCCGTGGACGAGGAAGAGGACCGGCCGGGGCGGCTCGCCTTTGGCCGGCGCTCCGGCGCGCTTGCGAAACAGGTAGAGCGAGACGTCGCGCTTCTTCGCCCAGTACTCGGCGCTCCACGGTCTTTCCGCGCCGGGCTGGGCGGCAGCTCCGGGACGTGGAGCAATGGGGCTGGCGGCGAGCCCTGCCCCGGCGAGCTTGAGGAGAGTGCGGCGCGACGGACGGGACACGGGACCGGTCACGGCGTCCTCCAAGGCGATCGGCGCGGACATTGTACCGGGTCCTCTGGGAACGTGGGTGTCCGGGCGGCACCCGCAGGACGACCGCCGCGCATCGGGTGTAGCATCGCCCCGCTCGTCATCCTGCAAGGGGGAACGATCATGACTCGTCGAAGGCTCACGATGGTGGTGGCCGGCGCCGCCGCGGCGCTGGCCGGCGTTTGGGCAACCGGATCGCTGAAGGCGCAGCAGCCGGGATTCAAGCGCACCGAATTGCAGAAGCACGATCTCAGCATTCCGGGCCGCGAGGTGGTCCAGGCCCGCGCCGATTTCGAAGCGGGCGCCTCGATCGGCAAGCACACCCATCCCGGCGAGGAATTCGGATACATCCTCGAGGGCACGCTGGAATTCGAGGTGGCCGGAAAGCCGAACGCCAAGCTGAAGGCGGGCGACACCTTCTTCATCCCGGCCGAGACCATCCATGCGGCCAAGAACGTCGGCAGCGGTCCGGCCAGAGTGCTCGCCACCTACGTGGTCGAGAAGGGCAAACCGCTCGCCACCATGGTGAAAGAGACCGCGGCTTCCACTCCCGCGCCGAAGTAGCGATTCCCTCAGCTGCCGCGCTTCTTCAGCGCCTGTTCGCGAATGGCGGACAGCGTAGTGGTCGGCGTGATCACTTCCTCGGAGAGGCGCAGCTCGAGCAGCGCCGGCCGGCCGGCGGAGAGGGCGCGTTCGAACGCGGGCGCGAATTGCTCGGTGGTCTCGACGAGCTCGCCGGAAGCGCCGAACGAGCGGGCGTAGGCGGCGAAATCGGGATTGGTCAGGCGCGTGCCGTGGACGCGGCCCGGATAGTGCCGCTCCTGGTGCATGCGGATGGTGCCGTAGGCGCCGTTGTTCACCACGATGACGATCACCGGCAGATCGTGCTGCACGGCGGTCGCGAGCTCCTGCCCGGTCATGAGGAAGTCGCCGTCCCCCGCGAACGCCACCACGATCCGGTCGGGATGGACGGCCTTCGCCGCGACGGCCGCCGGAACGCCGTAACCCATCGCGCCGCTGGTCGGCGCGACCTGCGACTTGAAGCGGCGATAGCGGTAGAACCGGTGCGCCCAGGTGGAGAAGTTGCCGGCTCCGTTCGTGACGATGGCGTCGGGCGGCAGCCGCTCGCGCAGGTGGCCCACGATCTCGGCCATCTGCAGCGGACCGGGCACGCGCACCGGCGCGTTCCAGGCGACGTACTCGGCCCGCGCAGCCGCCGTCTCCTCCGCCCAGGCCGGCGCCGCAGCAGGGCGCAGCTGCGCGAGGGCGGCGGCCAGCTCCGGCATGGCGGAGTGGATGGGCAGATCGGCCGCGTAAACGCGTCCCAGCTCCTCGGCCCCGGCGTGCGCGTGCACCAGCATCTGCCGCGGGACGGGGACCTCGAACAGCGTGTATCCGCTGGTCGTCATTTCGCCCAACCGCGGACCGAGGACCAGCGCCAGATCGGCCTCGCGGACCCGCCGCGCGAGCTTCGGGTTGATGCCGATGCCGACGTCGCCGGCGTACTGCGGATGGTCGTTGTCGAACAGGTCCTGGAAGCGCCACGCGCAGGCGACGGGCAGCTGCCAGGCCTCGGCGAAGCGGCGCAGATCGGCGCACGCCTCGGCGGTCCAGCCGCTGCCGCCGAGGATCGCGACCGGCGAGCGCGCGCCGGCCAGGAGCGCGCCGAGCCGCGCCAGCTGCTCGGGAGCCGGCGCCGCGGCGACGCGCTGGTAGCGCGGCGCGGCGTTGGCCTCGGCCTGCTCGGTCAGCATGTCCTCCGGCAGCGCAAGCACCACCGGACCCGGGCGGCCGGAGGTGGCCGCGTGGAACGCATGGCTCACGTACTCGGGGACGCGGCGGGGATCGTCGATCTGGGCCACCCACTTGGCCATCTGTCCGAACATGCGGCGGTAGTCGATCTCCTGGAACGCCTCGCGGTCGGCGAAGGCGCGCGGTACCTGGCCGACGAGCAGGAGGAGCGGCGTGGAATCCTGCGAGGCGGTGTGCACGCCGATGGAGGCGTTGGTCGCGCCTGGTCCGCGCGTGACCAGTGCGACGCCCGGCTCTCCGGTCAGCTTCCCGTATGCGTCCGCCATGTTCGAGGCGCCGCTCTCGTGCCTGCAGACGACCAGGCGGATGCGGTCGCGCGCGTCGTAGAGCCCGTCCAGCACCGCCAGGTGGCTCTCGCCCGGGACGCAGAAGACGTGGTCGACGCCCTGGCTGAGCAGGCTCTGCACCAGGATCTGCCCGCCGCTCCCGGCGAGTGTCGAGGGGCTTCCCATGGGCCTACAATCTCCATCCCATACTGCCGGCGCGGCGAAAAGCATGGCGCCACCCTCCCGGCGACTACTTGTACCTCTTCGCGTCGGCCGCGACGCGGGCGGCGTCGAACCGGTTCATCTCGTCGACCAGCTCGTTGGTGACCAGGTCGCCGGCCGGGACCTTCGCCCCGATCACCTTCCACTTCACCAGGAAGTCCTGGTAGGCGTCGAAGTCCTTGAGCGAGCTCTCGCCCCAGCGCTTCACCCCGCCGGCCTCCAGCTTCCAGTGCTCGGCTCGTGCGAGGAGCGTCTTGACGTCGTCGCGCAGCGCCTGCTCGTCGCTCTTCCCGCTCGGCTTGGTCTGCGGATACACCTCGTAGACGATCTTCACGGCCGCCTCCGGATTCGCCATCGCGAACACCGTGCCCATGGCGTATCCCTTCCCGAGCCCGACTGCCTGGGCCCGGTCCTTCTGGAGCGTCTCCTGGAGGGCGAGAAAGCCGTTGGAGGGGAAGCGCGCGACCGGTCCGGAGTCGAGGAGCCGCACGGGGACGCCGGCGCTGTCGACGAGCGCGTACTGCGTGTCGTAGAGCGAGAGCGCCGAGACCTGCTCCCCGCGCAGGAGGGCGGCCGCCTGCGCCGCCTCGCCCACCACCACGATCTGCGCGTCCTTCTCGGGGTCGAGCCCGTTCATGGCGAGCAGTCCGCGGGCGACGGGGACGCCGGCCGATCCCATCGAGGCCACTCCGATCTTCTTCCCCTTCAGGTCTTTGATCGAGCGGACGGCGCTCTCCTTGGGGACCGCGATCCCGTAGATGTTCCCCTGGTAGGCCGTGTAGAAGATCTTCGCCTTGACCCCCTGCTGGAGCGCCGCCGGCAGTGGCTCGATCGAGGGCAGCGAGTAGGGCAGGTCGCCCGTGGCCACCAGCTTCACGCAGTCGGTCGATCCCGCGACCGGGACGAGCTGGACCTTCATTCCGGCCGCGTACCAGCCCATCTTCTGGGCGATGGCGAACGGCGCCGCCGCCGAGGTGATGGTGCGCGCGCAGAAGCCGACCTTGACCACGCTCTCCGCGCCGCGTCCAGGGGAGGCGAAGGCGGTGAGCACCGCGAGCGAAGACACGAGCGTCGCGAGGATCCTCTTCATAGGCCACCTTTCAAGGCAGCGGCGTTTGCTGCCGATTTCTGCGAAGGGTCCCAGAACAGCACGCGCCGGCGGACGGAGACCAGCGCCGTATTGAGCAACAGCCCCATGACCGCCAGGATGAACAGGATCGCGAACTCGCCCGCGACGTCCATGCTGAAATTCCTGCTCTGGATGAGCATGCCAAGCCCCGCCTCCGCGCCGACGAACTCGGCGACGATCGCGCCCACCAGGGAGAAGACCATGGCCACCTCCAGGCCGGCCATGATGAAGGGGAGGGCGGAGGGGAGGCGCAGCATGCGGAAGATCTGCAGCTCGCTCGCGGCGAGCGAGCGCATCAGGTCGACGCGGTCCTCGTCCGCCGACCGCAGCCCGACCACGGTGTTCACCAGCAGGGGAAAGAAGGCGATCAGCGCGGCGCTGACCACCTTGGAGGTGAGGCCCAGCCCGAACCAGATCACGACCAGCGGCGCCAGCGCCACCTTCGGCATCGACTGGAACATGACGATGAACGGGTAGAGGAAGTACTCGGTGCGGCGGCTGACGGCGAGCGCGGTGCCGACGACGAAGGCGACCGCCGAGCCCAGGGCGAACCCCAAGAGCGTCTCGGCCAGGGTGATCCACAGGTGCTGGAGGTAGATGCCGCTCACCGCGCCTCGGTACAGCGCCGCCCCCACCTGCGACGGCGGCGGCAGGATGAACGCGGGGATCCGCATCGCCCGGACAGCGGCTTCCCACACCGCGAGCGAGCCGATCAAGATCGCCACCCGCAGCGCTGGATTGCGCAGCCCGTTCATGCCTCGATCCCGCCCTTGGAGCTGAAGTGCGCGCGGATGCGCCGGACGATGCCGCCGAACTCGGGTGCGGCCATCACGTCGAGTGTGCGGGGGCGCGGGATCGCGACCGGGACCTCCTCGGCGATGTGTCCCGGCCGCGGAGTCATGATCAGCACCCGATCGGCGAGGAAGACCGCTTCCGCGATGGAATGGGTGATGAACACCACCGTCTCGCGGCGCTCCAGCCAGATGCGCTGCAGCTCGAGGTTCAAGCTCTCGCGGGTCATCGCGTCCAGCGCGCCGAACGGCTCGTCCATGAGCAGCATCGCGGGGTTGTGGATGAGGCCTCGCGTGATCGCCACCCGCTGCTGCATCCCGCCGGAGAGCTCCCATGGATAGCGATGCTCGAACCCGTGCAGTCCCACCAGGGCGAGGAGGTCGAGCGCGCGCGAGCGGTTGTCCTCGCGGCCCAGCCGCTGCACGTCCACGGGGAGCAGGACGTTGTCGAGCACGGTCCGCCAGGGGAACAGGACCGGCGACTGGAACACGACGCCGATGTCGCGGCGCGGGCCGGTGATCGACACGCTGCGCAGCCTGACCTCGCCGCCCGTGGCGGGAAGCAGGCCGGCCAGGATCTTCAGGAGGGTCGATTTCCCGCAGCCGGAGGGACCCACGACGGCGATGAACTCGCCCTCGCCCACGGTGAAGTCGATCCGGTCGAGCGCCACCACGGTGCCGCGCGGGGTGCCGTACTCCTTGCGCAGGCCCTTCACGCTGATCACGTCGGCGGACCGGGCCATCGCGCCTCCCCAACTGTACTTTATCACCCGCCGCCGATAGGGCAGCGGTGCGCTTTCACGGCCCGGCTCTGGCCCGCCGCGGCTGTTCCCGGGGCCGCGACTGAGCTACACGTCACCGGATGGACGGACGGGACCGCGCGCTGGCGGAGGCGTTCGACGGGCAGGCGGCGCAGTTCGAGCGCGCGCCGGTGCAAACCGACCCGGTCGCCCTGTCCCGGATGGTGGAGTTCGCCGCCTTGGCGCCCGAGTCGCGCGTCCTCGACGCCGGCTGCGGGCCCGGCCTGGTCGCCGAGGCGTTCCTCGCCGCCGGCCACCGGGTGCAAGGCGTCGACCTGGCCGGCGAGATGGTGCGCCGCGCGCGCGAGAGGTGCGCCCGGTTCGGCGCCCGGGCGCGCTTCGACCAGGGCTCGGTGTTCGGGCTCGCCGCGGAGGCGCCGTTCGACGCCGCCGTGTCGCGCTTCGTCGTCCACCATGCCGCCGATCCGGTGGCGTTCATCCGCGCGCAGGCCGAACGGGTGCGGCCCGGGGGCGTAGTGCTGGCGAGCGATCACGTCACGGATCCGCACGAGCCCGCCGCGCGCTGGCACCAGGAGATCGAGCGGGCCCGCGATCGCACGCACGAGCGGAACCTGACCCCGGGAGAGCTGGCGGACGCCTTCGGCCGGGCGGGGCTCTGCGGCGTGCAGCTTGCCGAGGACGACTTCGAGCTGGATTTTGACGAGTGGTTCGATCGGGGCACCCCGGCGCTGCCGAAGGCGGAGGTCCGCGCGCGCGTGCTCGCGGGTCGTGCGCGCGGCTTCGAGGTGCGGAACCGGCCGGACGGGGGCATCACGCTGAGCTGCATCCGCGTGCTCGTGCGCGGGATCCGCTGAGCCAGTCGGTGATCGTGCGGACCGGCGCTCGTCGCCCCCACTCGCGTGCGATGCGGATGCGCTCGCCCCGCGTCCCGCTACCCTACGGCGCATGGCACAGCGTCGGCTCGCGGGAGTGCAGGTCGCGGTGTTGGCGGCGGACGGGTTCGAGCAGGTCGAGGTCACCGTTCCGGTCCGCGCCTTGCGCAAGGAGGGAGCCACCGTGCGCATCATCTCGCTCCGGCCCGGCCGGATCCGCGGGATCAACTTCCTCTGGCGCGGCAAGAAGATCCCCGTCGACGACACGGTGTTCACCGCCGATCCGGGAGACTTCGCCGCGCTCCTGCTTCCCGGCGGATTCATCAGTCCGGACCTGCTGCGCCAGAGCGAGCGCGCCCTGCAATTCGTCCGGGCGTTCGAGCGGGACCGCAAGCCGATCGCGGTCATCTGCCACGGTCCCGAGGTCCTGATCTCAGCCGGTCTGGTCAAGGGACGCCGGATCGCCTCCTGGCCCGGGATCGCGGACGACGTCCGGAACGCCGGCGGAACCTGGGAGAACGAGAAGCTGGTCCGCGACGGCAACTGGGTCTCGAGCCGCGCCCCGCACGACCTGCCCGCCTTCAGCGAGGGGATGATCGGGTTCTTCGACGAGCGGGCATCCCGCAGCCTCGCGCCCGCTCCGCGGCGCTTCCGCTGGGTCGCCACGCTGATCCGCGCCGGCCTGGCCGTCGCCGCCTGGCGCGCCGGGCGGCGACTCCTGGCGGCCCGCGCTTGAGGCGGCGGCCCGCACTCCGCGGTCAGGCCATCACTGGCCAATGCACGCGTTGCCCATGCAGGCCTTCGGCAGGTTGTCGAGCATCCGCCTGGTGCGGATGCGATCCTCCTCGACCTCGGCCTTGTACCTGCAGATCCACTGCGGCATGTGCGTGCCGGTGATCGTCTCGCGCTTGCAGATGAAGTCGCCGCCTTGGTCCGGGCCGGAGGTCACGCCGATCTCCTGGTTGGCGACTGCGAGCCCGTTCATGGCGTCGTGGTGGGAGGAGGCCATCACCAGCTCGCCGTCGGAGCCGCGGCCCACGTAGAGCGGGTGCGCGTCGCCGCGCTTGGGCGCCACTTCGGACGCCGCCGGGCGCTCAGCGACGGCGCTGTTCTTGACCGCGGCGCATGCGCAGACGAGAACGCCCAATCCGAGCGCGACGTTCTTCACCATGATCGTCTCCCCCCAGCGCAGCCTTTCGAACCACCGGACTGTACTCCCCCGCCGGCGCCCAGCGAAAGCGCTCAGCCGATCCGCTGCGCGATCCAGGCGCGCGCCGGCGCGGCGGAGACGCCGAGCTTCTCCAGGCCCGGGAGCACCACCTCCGCCAGCGTCCGGACGAAGATCTCCTTCTTGCGCGGACCCGGGAGCACGCCGTGGCGGAGGAGCTCGTCCGCTCCGGGCTGGCCGGAAGAGAACAGCTCCGCCTCCACCGTGCCGGCGAGCATCGACGGGACCCACGCGGAGAGGAACGAGACGTCGCGGACGGCCGCCTCGCGCGCAAGGTGAGCCCACCCCATGCGGCCGTGCACGACCTCGTCCCGGGCGATCTCGCGCAAGACCGTCCGGACCCGGGGTTCCGCCCGCTCGCCGAGGAGCGTGGCCAAGGTGGCGACGCTCTCCGTCTCCGTGATGCAGCAGGCGGCGACCACCTCGTAGAGGACGGCGTCGCGAGGACCGAGGCTCCCGGGAGCGATGCGGACGTCGGTCGCGCCGCCGCCGGCCGGACAGCCGTAGGCGGCCGACAGTCCTGCGCAGAGCGCGGCGTGACGGTCCTCGTCCCCGGCGGCGCGCCGCAACAGGCCGGGCACCGGCGATCCGGGGTCGAAGTCCGGGATCGCCGCCGCCAGGCGCGCGAACCTGCTTGCCGCCTCGCGCTCGACACGCGCCCGGAACGCCCACGCCTCCCCTGCCGCACGCCGCACCGCGTCCGTCACCAGCCGACGACCCCGCCGCCCGCGTCGGCCGCGGCTCCACCGGCGGTGTCCTGCGCCTTTGCCGTCCCGCCGTCGGTGTCCTGCGCCTTCGCCGTCCCGCCGTCGGGGGAAGTGCCGCCGTCGCGGCCCTCGGGGTTCTTGTCGGCGGCCTCCTGGCCCTTGCCCGGCCCAGCGCACCCGGAAGCGGTTCCCACCATCGCGCCGCCCAGAACCAGCAGCTGGAAGAGCTTCTTGAACAGCATGGTAACTCCCTTCGAAAGGCGGAGGAGAGTACCCCACTGCTTGCCGGGGAAGCAGCTGTTCGTCGCGTAGTCGTAACCTGCGCCGCGCCCGCCCAGGCGGCGACCGCGCCGGCGAGAGTCCAGCGGTTCGCCGGGGTCACGAGGCACTGAACGTCTGCCCGCGGCGCGAAAAGCGCAGCGCCGCCGGATGCGGCGGCGACTGGCCACTGGTACTGGTGCTAGGGTTCGCCGCGGAGGTCTCTTGGGGGTGTCGCTGCTCGCGGAGCTGAAGCGGAGGCGCGTGTTCCGCGCGCTGCTCGGATACGCGATCGTCGCCTTCGCCGTGCTCCAGGTCGTCGAGCCGGTCGTGCACGGCCTCCACTTGCCCGAATGGACGCTCTCCTTCGTCGTGGTCGCGCTCGGCGTCGGTTTTCCCGTCCTCCTCGTCCTGGCCTGGGTGTTCGACGTCTCCTCGAGCGGCATCGAACGGACGCTCCCGCTCGGGACCGAGGGAGGTCCGCCTTCCTCGGGCGCGCTGCTGGCCCTGCTCGCCACCGGGGTCGCGCTACTCGGCGTCGCCGCGGTGGCCTGGCACTTCGTCTCGCGCACGCGGGCCGGCAGGACGGTCCCCTCCGCCTCGGCGCCCGCGGCTCCGTCCGTGGCCGTGCTGCCGTTCGTGAACATGAGCCCGGAGAAAGACGCCGAATACTTCTCGGACGGGATCACCGAGGAAGTGATCAACGCGCTCGCGAACGTCGAGGGGGTCCGGGTGGTGTCGCGCACCTCCGCCTTCGCCTTCAAGGGCAAGAACGTGAGCGTGCGGAAGATCGCCGAGGAGCTCGCGGTCGCCACCGTGCTGGAAGGGAGCGTGCGCCGCCAGGGCAGCGACGTCCGCATCGTCGCCCAGCTGATCAATGCGGCGGACGGCTACCATCTGTGGTCGAAGACGTACGACCGCAAGCTGGAGAACGTCTTCGCCGTCGAGGACGAGCTGGCCCGCGCCATCACCGAGGCGCTCCGGCCCCAGCTGCTCAAGGAGGGTCCGCCCCTGGTACGGCAGGCGACCTCGAGCACCGAGGCGCACGACCTCTACCTCCGGGGCCGGCATTTCTGGAACAAGCGCACCGACCAGGACCTGCAGCGGGCCATCGCGCTGTTCGGGCAGGCGCTGGCCGTGGATCCGGGATACGCGCTCGCGCATGCCGGGCTGGCCGACTCGTACGTTCTCCTCGGCGAGTACGGCTCGGCGCGGCCCGCGGAGGTCCTGCCGCAGGCTACCGAGCATGCGCGCAAAGCGCTGGAGCTGCGCCCGGAGCTCGCCGAGCCTCACGCGACCCTCGGGCTGCTCGCGATGGAAGGATACGATTGGTCCGGCGCCGAGCGCGAGCTCAAGCGCGCCATCGAGCTGCGCCCCGGATATGCCACGGCGCACCAGTGGTATGCGATGCTTCTGGTCACGCTGGGCAGATTCGCGGAAGCGCGAACGGAAGCGGGGCAAGCCGTGCGGCTCGATCCCGCCTCGCTGGTCGTCAACAACATGCTGGGCCTCGTGTTCTACACCAGCGGCGACTACCCGCGGTCCATCGACGCATTCCGCCGGACGCTGGAGCTCGAGCCGGGGTTCGCGATGGCGCGGGGGTTTTTGGCCTGCGCCTACGTCGCCGCGGGAAGGAACCAGGAGGCGCTCGCGGAAATCGCCCGGTTCTCGGACAAGGACTTGGACCACGCCGCGATGCGCGCCTGGGTGCTGTGGGCGGCCGGCGAGCGCGAGGCCGCGCTGCGGCTGGCGCGAGAGCTGGTGGACCGTCCCCGGGGGGAGCCGATCCGGCGGTGCACCCTGGCCGCGCTGTACGCGCTCCTGGGCGACCGCGACCGCGCGTTTGCCCTGCTGGAGCAGGCGTACGCGGAGAGGGACTGGACGTTACGGGAAGTGAAGGTCAGCCCGATGCTGGATTCGCTGCGCGGCGATGAGCGCTTCGCGAAGCTGCTCAGGAAGCTCGATCTCGACTGAGGGACTGGAGTCCAGGTCGCCGGCATCTGCCTGCCGAGTTCACTAGCAGCGAATCCGCCCCTCCTGCCCTCCTCGGAGGTCGGCAAAGTGGCTAAGCTTGAGAGCATGGATTCAACTGCCCGTGTTTCGACCGGAATCGAGGGTCTCGACCACCTCCTTGGCGGGGGCTTGCCCGCCGCGCGGTTCCACCTCGTCCAGGGCGACCCCGGTTCGGGGAAGACGACCCTGGGGCTGCAGTTCCTGCTCGAGGGGATGCGCCGCGGCGAGAACGTGCTGTACGTGACGCTGTCCGAGACGGGCGAGGAGCTGCGCTCCGTCGCGCACTCGCACGGCTGGGACGTGTCGGCGTTGCCGGTCTTCGAGCTGGCAGCGGGCGTCGAGTACCTCAACGTGTCCGAGCAGAATTCGCTGTTCGAACCGTCCGAGGTCGAGCTGGCCGAGGTCACGCGCGCCCTGCTCGCCGAGGTCGCGCGGGTGAAGCCGGTGCGAGTCGTGTTCGATTCGCTTTCCGAGCTGCGCCTCCTCGCGCAGAGCGCGCTGCGCTACCGGCGCCAGCTCCTCGCGCTCAAGCAGCACTTCGCGGAGCGCGGCGCCACGGTCCTGATGGCCGACGATCGAACGAGCGAGGTGAGCGACTTGCAACTGCAGAGCCTCGCGCACGGAGTGATCACGCTCGAGCAGCTCGCGCCCGTGTACGGACCGGAGCGCCGCCGCCTGCGCGTCGGGAAGATGCGCGGCATCGAGTTCCGCGGCGGCTACCACGACTTCCGCATCGAGCGCGGCGGGCTGCGCATCTTCGAGCGCCTGGTCGCCTCCGAGCACCACGAGACCTTCGCGGCCGGCGCCGTGTCCAGCGGCGTCGCCGAGCTCGACGCGATCCTCGGCGGCGGTCTCGACCGGGGCACCAGCGCGCTCTTGATCGGCCCCGCCGGAACCGGGAAGTCGGCGATGGCGATGCAGTACGCCGTGGCCGCCGTGCTCCGAGGCGACGCTGCGTCCTTCTACGCGTTCGACGAGGGACTCGAAACCCTCCGGGCGCGGTCGGAGGGCCTGGGCATGCCCACGACGAAGTTGATGGAGACGGGGAAGCTCCGCGTGCAGCAGATCGATCCCGCCGAGATGTCTCCCGGCGAGCTGGTCGACCAGATCACGCGTGAGGTCACCTCGCGCGGCACGCGCGTGATCGTGATCGACAGCCTGAACGGGTACCTCGCCGCCATGCCCGAGGAGAAGTTCCTCATCATCCAGCTCCATGAGCTGCTCTCGTTCTTGCGGCAGCGGGGCGTCCTGACCATCCTGACCGTCGCGCAAGCGGGCCTCATCGGGCAGGTGATGGGGCCCGTCGACGTGAGCTACCTGGCGGACACCGTCGTCCTGCTCCGCTTCTTCGAGTTGCGCGGCCAGGTGCGCAAGGCGATCTCCGTTCTGAAGCGACGCATGGGAAAGCACGCCAGCGACATCCGCGAGCTGACCATGAGCTCGAAAGGGGTGGGCGTGGGGCCCCGCCTTTCCAACATGGAAGGCGTGCTGAGCGGGATCCCGCGCCTGCTGTCGGGGGGCGAGTGAAGGGTGAGCGCATCCTGGTGCTGGCGCCGCTCGGGCGCGACGGGGCGCTGGCGGAGCAGGCCCTTGGCGGGGGCGGCCTTACGGCGCGCGCGTGCACGGACATCGACGATCTCTGCCGCGAGATCGCTGCAGGGGCCGGGGCCGCGGTGCTCACCGAGGAGGCCCTCTCCCCGGCCGCCGCCGCGCGGCTCGAGGCGACCCTCGCCGAGCAGCCGCCCTGGTCGGACTTGCCTCTGATCATCTTCGGGAAGAGCGAGTTGTCCATCGGGCACGCCGCGAACGTGACCCTGCTCGACCGTCCGGTGCGCATCCGGACGCTGCTCAGCGCGGCGCGGACCGCCCTGCGCGCGCGGCGACGGCAGTACCAGGCGCGGGATCTGCTGACGGTGCTGGAGCGGTCGGTGCGCGACCGCGACCAGTTCCTGGCGATGCTCGGCCACGAGCTGCGCAACCCGATCTCGGCCATCCTCACCGCGAGCGAGCTGATGGATCGCGCCGCCGGGGGGCAGCTCGATCGCGAGCGCGTCGTGATCGCGCGGCAGGTGCGGCTCCTGTCGCGTCTGGTCGACGATCTCCTCGACGTCTCGCGGGTGACGCACGGAAAGATCCCGCTCCAGCAAGAGAACGTCGACCTGCGACCTCTGGTCCAGCGAGTGGCGCAGGGATTCGAGAAGGCGGCTCGGCTGCAGGGCGTTCAGCTCATCTGCACGCCCGGCGCGGATCCGCTGATCGTGCGCGGCGACCCGCTGCGTCTCGAGCAGATCGTCGCGAATCTGACCTCCAACGCGGTGAAGTACACGAACGGCGGCGGCCGGGTCGAGCTGCGGCTGGAGCGCGAGCAGGGCGAGGCCGTGCTGCGGGTCCGGGACACCGGCGTCGGCATCAGCGCGGGGATGCTCCCGCGCGTCTTCGATCTGTTCGCGCAGGCGCCCGGCGCCCTCGACCGTGCGCAGGGTGGAATGGGCATCGGGCTCACCCTGGTGAAGCGGCTGGTCGAGTTGCACGGCGGCACGGTGCAGGCGGCGAGCGATGGGCCCGGCCGGGGCAGCGAGTTCGCCGTGCGATTTCCCCGCGCGCGCTCCGGCGCCGAGCGCGCGGCGGAAGCGATCCCGCGGAGCGTGCGCGCGTCGCGCGGGCTCCGCGTGGTGATCGCCGAGGACAACGTGGATTCGCGCGACCTCCTGCAGTTCGCGCTCGAGCAGCTGGGCCACCGCGTCGAGCCCTGCAACGACGGGGCCTCGGCGATCGAGTGCGCGGTGGCCGGCAAGCCGGACGCCATGCTGATCGACCTCGGGTTGCCGGGCAACGATGGCTACCAGGTCGCGCGCGCCGTGCGCGAGGCGCTGGGTGGGACGGTCCGGCTGGTCGCGCTGACGGGATATGGGCAGCCGGGCGATCGCGAGCGTGCGCTCGCCGCGGGATTCGACGTTTTCCTGGTGAAGCCGGCGGAGATCGACGCGGTCGAGCGCGCGCTCAGCGCCTCCGCGTAGCCGCGCCCACCAGGTGGCGCCGTGCTCTTTCCAGCGCGGACGTTGGGGGCATCTGCTCTGGCCGCCCGACCCGGGCGCCTTCCTTTCCGGCCGGCGAAGGGGCAGGGTGGAGGGCGTGTCGAAGGCGTTCACCCGCGAGGACGACGTGGTCGAGCCGCCGGCCGAGGGGCCCCAGCCCCGGGTCCAGCCGGGCGAAGTCCGCTACGTCACGCCCGAAGGATTTCGCGCGCTGCAGCGGGAGCTCGATCTGCTCGACCCTTCGTCGCGGCGGGGGAAGATGCTCGCCGCGACCCTTCCGCTCCTCACCGTGCATGCCCCCCGCTGCGAAGGGCGGGCGGTGTTCGGCTGCTGGGTGCTGCTCCGTGACGGGTCCGGCGCGGACAGCGCCTGGCGCATCGTGGGCCAGGACGAGGCGGACGCGAAGGAGCGCCGGCTCAGCGTGGCCTCTCCGCTCGCTCGCGAGCTGCTCGGCAAGCAGGCGGGCGACGCGGTCTCGCTCGAGCTGCCTCGCGGCACGGCCGAGTTCGAGATCGTGACGGTCTCCGCGGACGATCCCCGCGGGCGGTGAAGCACACGCATGCAGACGCTGGAGACGGCCACCGAGCTCTTCTGCACCGAGGCGCTGCGCGCGATCGGGCGCAACAAGCTCAGGAGCGCGCTCGCCGGGCTGGCGATCATGATCGGCATCGCGGCGGTGGTGTGCGTGGTCGCCATCGGACGCGCCGGATCGCGGCGCGCCGAGGAGCAGCTGCAGAGCCTGGGGGACAACTTCGTCTGGGTCGAGGCCGGCTCGCGGGCGCCGAGCGGAGTGCGCACCGGTACCCACGGCACCACCAGCCTCACCCTCGAGGATGCCGCGGCCATCCTGCGCGAAGTCCCGCTGATGAAGCGCGTCACCCCGAACGTCGACGGCAGCCTGCAGGTCGTCTTCGGAGAGCGGAACTGGCGCACCCACTACCGCGGCGTGGGGCCGGACTACCTGGAGATCAAGCGCTGGAACGTGGCCGGCGGCGCGCCCTACACCGAGGAGGACGTGCGACGCGCTTCCAGCGTGTGCCTGATCGGCGAGACGGTGCGGGAGAAGCTCTTCGACAAGGTCGATCCGGTGGGGCAGACCATCCGCGCGGGGTCCAAGCTGCTGATCGTGGTGGGGGTGCTCGAGCGCAAGGGACAGTCGGGCCCCGGCCAGGACCAGGACGACGCGATCCTGCTTCCCTGGACCACCGCGCAGAAGAAGATCCGCGGCCGCAACCAGACCTGGCTGGACGACATCATCGGCTCGGCCGTCTCGCCCGAGGCGGTGAACCCGGCCATCGACCAGATCCAGTCCCTCTTGCGGCAACGGCACCGGATCCAGCCGGGCGAGGAGGACGACTTCAACATCCGTCGCCCGGACGAGATCCTGAAGGCCCGGGTCGAGACCAGCCGCACGCTCTCCGCGCTCCTCGTCGCCGTCGCTTCCATCGCGCTGGTGGTGGGAGGGATCGGAGTGATGAACGTGATGCTCGTCTCGGTGACCGAGCGCACGCGCGAGATCGGGCTGCGCCTGGCGGTGGGAGCCACCGACGCAGCGGTGCAGCTCCAGTTCCTCGGGGAGGCGGTGATGCTGACGCTCTTTGGCGGGCTCCTGGGCGTTCTCCTCGGGGCCGCCGGCTGCGCCGCCATCGGAGCCGTGCTCGGATGGTCCGTGTCGGTGCCGTTCGAAGCGCTGGCCCTGGCTCCGGCCATCTCCATCGCGGTGGGCGTCTTCTTCGGGTTCTACCCGGCGCGCCGAGCGGCCCGCCTCGACCCCATCGAGGCGCTCCGGCACGAATAGGCGAGCGCCCGCCTCAGGCCGGCCGCGCCGAGGCGCGCGCGCGGTGGAACTTCTCCAACTCGTCGTTCGCTCGCACCACGACGGCCAGGCTGTCCTCGACGGCGGCGAGGTGCGCGCCTGGAATCGCGAAGTACGCCTCCTCGTCGGTGGCGCCCGTGTAGACGCGGTTCCCCACGCACCCGAAGCTCGCGGCGGTCCGGCCGGACTCGATCGCCTCGGGCAGCACGGCGCACGTCGGCCGGCCCAGGGCCGGTCCGGCACCCGCCGCGCCCGCCGCCTGCGCGGCTTCCGCCAGCAGCATGAGCTGCCTCGGGTTGCCGCGCACCAGCACGACGTCGGGCGGCAGGGGAGCGCGGTCCAGCGGCGCGTACACGGCGACTCGCAGGGGTGTCTTGCGAACGGGAATCCGTGGAATTTCCTCGGCTTTCAGGTACGAGAGGCCGACCATGGTCTGCAGCATGGCCCCCAGTTCCTGCTCCTCGGCGGGCGTGAGGGTCACGTGGTGCGTATGGGCCCCCACGGGGCAAGCTTTGTGGTCGTCCGCGACCGTATAGAAGACCTCTCCCGCGGCGGCGCGGCGCCAGTAGCCGCAGCTGGCCGGCTCGCCCGCCGCGACCCGCGGCACGCCGGGCGGGGCAGCGTCGACGAAGGTGATGCTCACCGGAGACGCGGCAAGCCCGAGGAGCGCTGGAAGCGAGCTGCTGCGCGCCATGGTTCCTGCCTCCCTGGTCGTTCGCCGGCCTGGCGAGTGGCGCGAGGCTGCGGGCTTGCGGTAGACCGGACAGTGTAGCAAGGGGGGAGTCACCATGCCCGGCCGAAGACGGCCACCATGATGCGCGCCGCGAAGGCGACGACGCGGTTGTTCCGGGTCCTGGCCAGCTTCCTGTCCGGTGCGCTCCGCCGCTCGATCGGCAAGCGCGCCGAGAAGGAGCTCCACTTCCAATCGCAGATCCTGGAGAACGTCAACGATGTCGTGGTCGTCGTCGATCTGGCCAAGCGCATCATCTTCTGGGGGCGCGGCGCGGAGACGCTCTACGGGATCGCCGCGCGGGACGCGATCGGGAAGCGCGACTCGAAGCTTTACCAGATGCGCTGGATGCCCCCGACCGGGCTCGCGGACTACGAGGCGGCGCTCGCCGCGCGCGGCTCCTTCCGCGGCGAGATGGTTCACGTCCTGCCCTCCGGGCGCGAGATCCAGCTCGAGGCGAACGTCACCGTCCTCAGGGACCGGCAGGGGCGCGGCATCGGGCGCATCGGAGTGCTCCGCGACGTGGGCGACCGGACGCGGGCCGAGCGCGAGAGCGCCGCCAACGAGGCCCGCCTGCGGGTGGCGCTGGGCACCCTGGACATGACCGTGTTCAGCCAGGATCGGGACCTGCGTTACACTTGGGTGTACCAGTCGCAGCTCGTCCCTGCCGAGGACATGCTGGGGAAGACCGATCACCAGATGCTCGAGCAGTTGCGTCTGCCGGAGATCAAGAAGGTGATCGCCGCCAAGCGTCGCGTGCTGCAGACCGGGGTGCCGTCGCGCACCGAGATCCGATTCGGCCAGGGCGCGAACGCGAGGTGGTTCGATCTGGCGATCGAGCCCATTCGCGATCAGTGGGGCACCGTGGTGGGCATCACCTGCGCATCCCTCAACGTCACCGCGAGCAAGCGCGCGGAGGAGCGCGTGCGCCGATCGGAAGAGGAGCTGCGCGCCCTGGCCGGGAGGCTGCAATCGATCCGGGAGGAGGAGCAGACGCGCATCGCGCGGGACCTGCACGACGAGCTGGGCCAGGCGCTGACGGCGCTGAAGATGCAGCTGCGCTCGCTGGAGACCAGGACCTCCGCCATCGACCCCGAGAACGTCCACGGGGTGCTGGACCGCGTAGTTGCCGCTTCCGAGCTGATCGACGAGACGCTCGCAACCGTGCGGCGAATCGCCACCGAGCTGCGGCCGGGCTCGCTCGATCGCCTGGGGCTCGTTCCCGCCGTGCGCGAGCAGCTGCGGCGCTTCGAGCTTCGCACCGGGATCCGGTGTGAGGCGTCCCTCCCGGAGCAGTTGCCCGAGCTGAAGCCCGAGATGGCCACCGCGCTGTACCGCATCTGGCAGGAGGCAATGACCAACGTGCAGCGCCACTCCAAGGCGTCACGCGTCGCGGTGCGGATCGGGATCGCCTCGGGCCGGATCACCCTCCAGGTGGAGGACGACGGGCAGGGCTTCGATCCGGTGGCGATCTCCAGCCCGCACGCGCTCGGATTGCTCGGCATGGTGGAGCGCGCCAAGGTGCTGGACGGGCATGTCCACTTCCAGCGCGGCGCGGCGGGCGGAACCGTGGTGACCGCGTCCATCCCCATCGCCGAGGTGGTGGCGGCCGCGGGCCGTGCGCAGGAGCAGACATGACCAAATTCCTCATCGTCGATGACCACGCCGTCGTCCGGCGGGGCGTGAACCAGATCCTCGCCGAGTCGTTCCCGGAGGCGCAGTTCGGCGAGGCGGGCTCCGGGGCGGAGGCGCTGGACCTCGCGGCGCGGCATCGGTGGGACATCGCCCTGCTGGATCTCAACCTCCGTGACTGCGACGGCCTCTCGCTCCTGGAACAGATGAGGCGCGCGCACCCCGCGCTCCCCGCGCTGGTGTTGAGCGCCTACCCCGAGGAGGAGTTCGCCATCCGCTGCCTCCGCCTCGGCGCGGCCGGGTACGTGACCAAGGACAGCGCTCCGGACGAGCTCGCAGGAGCCGTGCGCAAGGCCCTGGCGGGTGGGAAGTACGTGACCGCCGCGCTGGCCGAGAGGCTGGCGGGAATCGTGGCCGCGGACGTAGCCGCGATGGCGCACGAGGCGCTCTCGAACCGCGAGCTGCAGGTCCTGCGCCGGGTCGCGAGCGGCCGCTCGCTCAAGGAGATCGCCGCCGAGCTGAACCTTTCGGAGAAGACCGTGGCGACGTACCGGGCGCGCATCGCCGAGAAGCTGCAGATCTCCTCGAACGTCGAGCTGACCCGCTACGCCTTGCGCCACAAGCTCGTCCAGTAGTCACGCCCGGGGCGCCGAGGCCCGGGGCCGGGCACGTCTGCTCCGCCCGTCAGCGGTGCCGCGCTACGAGCCGCTCGGGATCGGGCATCTTGTCGACGGTCACCGTCAGGGTCTTCACCTGGCCGTCGCGGATGACCTTCAGCTCGGCGGTGGTCCCCGGCTTCAGGCTCGCGACCAGCCGGGGGAGCCGGTTGCTGTCGTCGATCGGCCGCCCCTGGATGGCGACCAGGATGTCGCCGGGCTTGACCCCGGCTTTCGCGGCCGGCCCCTCGGGCTCCACCGCCACGACCAGCGCTCCCTTGGCTCCCGCACCCGCGGGGACCCTCTCCGGCGGCGTCGGACGGACGGCGACGCCAAGCCATCCGCGCGTGATGCGACCGTCCTCCTTCAGCTGCGCCAAGAGCTCCTTGGCGAGGTTGATGGGGATGGCGAAGCCCACGCCTTGTGCTTGCGCGATGATGGCCGTGTTGATGCCCACCACCTCGCCGCGCAGCCCGAAGAGCGGTCCGCCCGAGTTCCCAGGGTTGATCGCGGCGTCGGTCTGGAGGAAGTCGTCGTACGGCCCGGCGATGACCCGGCCCTTGGCGCTGATGATCCCTGCGGTCACGGTCCCTTCCAGGCCGAAGGGATTGCCGATGGCGACCACCCAGTCGCCCACGCGCGCGGCGTCGGAGTCGCCCAGCGAGGCCGATGCCAGCTGCTTTTTGGCATCGACTTTCACCAGGGCCAGGTCGGTGAGGGGATCGCGCCCGCGGACCTTGGCGGGGTACTCCTCGCCCGAGCTGGTCGTCACCTTCACGCTGCGCGCGTTCTCGACCACGTGGTTGTTGGTGAGGATCAGGCCGTCCGGGCTGATGACGAATCCGGAGCCGGCCGCCTGGACCACCGGCGGCGGCGCGCCCGGGCGGCGGAAGAAGTACTCCCACGGGGTACCCTCGTAAGGCGATCGCGCATTCGGGTCGACCATCACCACCTGGATGTTGACCACCGCGGGCTCGAGCCGATCGGCGAGATCGGCAAACGACGGCAATGCCACCGCGGGCGCCGGCGCGGCGGGAATGGTGCCGCGTGCGCCTGCCTGCTGCTGGGGAGGATTCCCCGGCTGATCCGTGGGAGCCTGGGTCGCCGCCGCGTCGCGCCCGGACCCGGAGGCCGAAGCGCCGTCCGCTCCCTTGGTGGGCCGATCGCAGCCAGCGAGCGCGACGAATGGAAGCAGCCAGAACGGCAGAAAGGTTGCGCGCATGTGCTCTCCCGGCCGGGACGTTACGTCGCATGCGTGCAAGCCGCGATACCGTCTCACCCGCAGCGCAGCGCGTCCATCGGGGGTGTTCGTGCCGGAGGGCGCGGCCGAGTTCGTCGCGTTCGACCTGGCGGTGCGCGGGGATGCTCTGGCAATCGCCGGCACCGCCGTCTTCGCCGGTCCGGACGGCGTCGCCCCTCTCGCGCTGAAGACGTCCCCGGGGGCCTGGCCGCACGGCTAACGACGAACGGCCGGCCGAACGGTTGACGGCGCACCTCAGCGGTACTACATGGACCGGACTGCTCCACAGCAGGCTCGCGGCGACTTGCCGCTTGTACACGAAAGAAGTTTGCGCGAATGGCGACCGGTACAGTGAAGTGGTTCAACGACGCGAAAGGCTTTGGGTTCATCACTCCGGACGGCGGCGGGAAGGACGTCTTCGTCCACCACACCGCCATCCAGTCGGAGGGCTTCCGCAGCCTGGCCGAGGGTGAGAAGGTGGAGTTCGAGCTGCAGCAGGGCCCGAAGGGTCCGCAGGCGGCCAACGTCCGCAAGGCCGGCTGAACACCCTCCAGAGAGGCGCTCCTTCCGGGCCGCTCAGCGGGCGCCGGCCCGCGGAGCGCGCGAGGACAGCCAGGCCTCGCGCGTCAGCTCGAACCGCCTGTCGATACCGCCGTAGGGACCGGGACAGAGGCCGGCGTCGCACAGCCCTGCCTTGCGCAGGACCGCCGCCGAGGCGGCGTTCTCCACGGCGGTGAAGGCCTGCAGCTCGGCTAGCCGCAGATCGGCAAAGGCGTGCGCGACGAGCGCCTGAGCCACCTGCGTGGCCAGGCCGCGGCCCCACGCGGGGCGCGCAAGCATGAACCCGAGCTCGGCCGGGGCGCCCTCGCGCCGGATCATGAGCACGGCGCCGCCCACCGGCTGGCTGGTGGCGCGGTCGCGCAGCACCCAGTACCCGAACGGAAGCCGTTCGCCGTGCGCGAGTAGCCAGTCCAGGTTCCTGCGCGACTCCTCCTCGCTGCGCGGGCCGTGGCCGATGTACCGCATCACCTCCGCATCGGCATACAGGGCGACGAGCCAGGCGTAATCGTCCCGTGTGAGCGGGTCGAGGAGGACGGACTCTGTCTGCATGCGGTCCATGCGGGGTTCTCCTACCGCGCTCGCGGCCGGAACGGAACGCCACGGCCGTTCGCGCGTGGTAGGCTCCCGCCAGTGCCGGCCCGGCTCCACACTTGCATGCTTTGCGAGGCCGTGTGCGGCTTGGCCGTCGAGATGGACGGCTCCGCGGTGAAGAGCGTCCGCGGCGATGCGGACGATCCGTTCAGCCGCGGTCACATCTGTCCGAAGGCGGCGGCGATCGCCGACGTGCAAGGCGATCCCGACCGCATCCGGGAGCCCCAGCGGCGCGAAGGAGGGGAGTGGCGCGCCGTCTCGTGGGACGCGGCGCTCGACGAGGCCGGCGAGCGGCTCGCCGCCGTCCAGCGCAAGCACGGCCGGAGCGCTGTGGCGTTCTACGTGGGGAACCCCAGCGTCCACTCCTACTCGGCGATGCTCGGCGTCCCGTTCTTCTCTCGCGCCCTGGGAACGCGCGCGCGATTCTCCGCCACCTCGGTTGACCAGCTCCCGCACATGCTCGCGGCCCTGGAGATGTTCGGCCACCAGCTCCTCCTACCGGTGCCCGACGTCGACCGGACCAGCTTCTTCCTCATGCTCGGCGCCAATCCGCGCGCCTCGAACGGCAGCCTGATGACCGCGGGCGGAATCTCTCGCCGGCTGGACGAGCTGCGGGAGCGTGGCGGCAAGCTGGTGGTGGTGGATCCCCGCCGCACCGAGACGGCGGCGGAAGCGGACCAGCACCTCGCCATCCGCCCGGGCACCGACGCCCTGCTCTTGCTCGCGATCCTCCAGGTATTGTTCGAGGAAGGGCGCGCGGACCTGCGTCACCTGGCCGGGTTCACCGACGGGCTCGCGTCCCTGCGCGAGGCGGCGGCCCGATTCCCGCCGGAGCGCGTCGCCGAGCGGACCGGCATTCCCGCCGCGGACATCCGCGAGCTCGCCCGCGCCTTCGCCGCGGCGCCGTCGGCGGTCGCGTACGGGCGGGTCGGCGCCTCCACCCAGGAGTTCGGCGGCCTGGCCGCGTGGTTGGTCATCGCGCTCAACGCCGTCACCGGCAACCTGGACCGCGAGGGAGGGTTCCTCTTCACCAGCCCGGCGGCCGACCTGGTCGGTCTCTCCGCGCGGATGGGCGATCAGGGGCACTTCGGAGCCTGGCGGAGCCGCGTGCGCGGCCTGCCGGAGTTCGGCGGTGAGCTGCCAGCCGCCACTCTCGCCGAGGAAATGGACACCCCCGGCGACGGCCGCATCCGCGCGCTCGTCACCTTCGCGGGGAACCCGGTGCTCTCGACCCCGAACGGCGCGCGCCTCGAGCGGGCGCTCTCCGGGCTCGAGTACATGGTGTCCGTCGACCTGTACCGGAACGAGACCACGCGGCATGCGAACCTGATCCTACCCACCAGCTTCGGCTTCGAGCGGGACCACTACGACGTGGTCTTCTACACGCTCGCAGTGCGCAACGCGGCCCGGTACGTGAAACCGCTCGTGCCCGCCCCCGAAGGCGTCCGCGGAGATTTCGAGGTGCTGCTCGACCTGGCGCTCCGCCTCCGGCGCCACGGCGGCGGGCGGCGCGGACGCGTGCTGGGCGCGGTGCTGCGGACGGTGCGGGCGATCGGCGAGCGGCGGCTGCTCGATCTGCTGCTCCGCTTCGGTCCGCATCGGCTCTCGCTGCGGAAGCTCGAGCGGAACCCGCACGGGATCGACCTGGGTCCGCTGCGCCCGCAGCTCCCCGACCGGCTGTGCACCAAGGACAAGCGGCTCCAGCTCGCGCCCCCGATCTTCCTGCGCGACCTGCAGCGGCTGGAGGCGCGCCTCGGGGAGGCTCCGGCCGAGCTGGTGCTCATCGGCAGGCGCGCGCTGCGCAGCAACAACTCCTGGATGCACAACAGCCTGCGCCTGGTGAAGGGACCGCCCGGGTGCGTGCTGCTCATGCACCCCGAGGACGCGGCGGAGCGCGGCCTGCGGTCCGGCGCGCGGGCGCGGGTGGAATCGCGCGTGGGCAGCGTCGAGGTCCCGGTGGGCATCACCGCCGACGTCGCGCGCGGGGTCGTCAGCCTGCCTCACGGCTGGGGACACACGCGTCCGGGCGCGGCGCTGGGCGTCGCTTCCGCTCACGCCGGCGCGAGCCTGAACGATCTCACCGACGAGCAGGCCGTCGACGCGCTCTCCGGCAACGCGGCCTTCAGCGGCGTCCCGGTCACCGTCACCAGGGCGGAGCTCGTCTGATGGAGCGGACGAATCGCCAGTGGCTGCTCGCGCGGCGCCCGACCGGCATGCTCGATCCGGCGGACTTCCAGTGGGTGGAGGGTCGCGTTCCCGCGCCAGCCGACGGTGAGGTGCTGGTCCGGAACCAGTGGCTCTCCTGCGACCCGACGCAGCGCGGGTGGATCGCAGGCGACACGTACCTCCCCGCGGTCGCCATCGGCGAGGTGGTGCGTTCGTTCGCCGTCGGGTCGGTGGTCGACTCGAGGCACCCGAAGTTCAAGGCGGGCCAGCTCGTGCAGGGGCTCTTCGGGTGGCAGGATTACGCTTGCGCCAGGCCCGGGACGATCTCCGCGCCGGCGCCGGTGCCCGAAGGCGTGCCCATCGAGACGGCGATGAGCGCACTGGGAGCCACCGGCATCACTGCCTACTTCGGCCTGCTGGAGATCGGCCGTCCGAAGGCGGGCGAGACGGTGGTGGTGTCCGGGGCGGCGGGCGCGACCGGGTCGGCGGTGGGCCAGATCGCGAAGATCCAGGGGTGCCGCACGATCGGGATCGCGGGCGGCGCGGAGAAGTGCCGCTGGCTCATCGACGACTACGGCTTCGATGCCGCGGTCGACTACAAGGCCGAGAACGTGGGCAGGAAGCTGCGCGAGCTGTGCCCGAAGGGCATCGACGTCTTCTTCGACAACGTGGGAGGAGAGATCCTCGACGCCGCGCTGGCGCGGCTCGCGTTTCATGGCCGGGTGGTGCTCTGCGGCGCCATCGCGCGCTACAACGACGCCGCGCAGGCGCCCGGGCCGAAGAACTACCTGAAGCTCGTGGTGCAGCGCGGGCGGATGGAGGGCTTCATCGTCCTCGACTACCTGCCCCGCGCCGCCGAGGCCACGGCCGCGATCGCGCGTTGGATGAAGGAAGGCCGCTTCAAGGATCGCGTCGACGTGCAGCAGGGGCTCGAGAACGCGCCCGCCACGCTCCTGCGGCTCTTCAAGGGCGAGAACCGCGGCAAGCAGCTGCTGCGCATCGCGGAAGCGCAGTGAAGGAAGAAGCAGGAGAAGCAGCAGGCGAAGTAAGGTCCGGAATCGCATCGCCCCGACGAAAGTCAGCGCGACCAAGGTCAGCCGGACCAACGTCAGCGCGACTCGCGTCCGACTTGAATCGGGAAGCACGCTCAGGCGGGATCGTCCGTTCCGCGGTGCACCCCCTGATTCCCGATCGAGGATTCCGACATGGACGCAAAGCCAGTCGAAGAGCGCGCGCGCCTGCTCGAAAATCGGTGGCTGCTCCTCTTCTTCAGCGTGCTCAGCATGGTGGCCGTCGCCAACTTCCAGTACGGGTGGACGCTCTTCGTCCCTCCACTGCAGAAGCATCTGCGCGCCGAGCAGGCGGCCGTGCAGGTCACGTTTACCGTCTTCGTCCTGCTGGAGACCTGGCTCGTTCCTTTCGAGGGCTGGCTGGTCGACAAGTTCGGGCCGCGGCTGCTGGTCATGGCCGGCGGCGTCCTCGCGGGCCTCGGCTGGATCTTGAGCGGAAGAGCGGAGTCCCTGACCACGCTCTACCTGAGCTACGCGATCGCGGGCCTGGGAGCGGGGGTCGTCTACGGGACGGCGATCGGGAGCGCGCTCAAGTGGTTCCCCGATCATCGCGGGCTCGCCGCCGGCCTGACCGCGGCCGGGTTCGGCGCCGGTTCCGCGCTCACCGTCGCGCCGATCGCCAACATGATCAACTCCGCGGGGTATCAGGACGCCTTCATCCGCTGGGGGCTCATCCAGGGTGGGGTAGTGGTGCTTGCCGCGCTCTTCCTCAAGGCGCCGCCCGCGGGGTGGCTGCCTCAGGCCTGGAAGAACGCTCCGCACGGCGAGGAGCTGAAGAGACGCCAGACGACGGCCGAGTTCACCTCGGGGGAGATGTCTTCCACCACCCAGTTCTGGGTGATGTACGGGATGATGACGCTGGTGGCGACGGGCGGCCTGATGGCCACCGCGCAGCTGAATCCGATGGCGGTCGATTTCAAGGTCGACAAAGTGCCGATCACCTTCCTGTGGCTCACCTTGCCCGCCTTGCAGTTCGCCCTTTCGGCCGACCGCGTGCTGAACGGGATCTGCCGGCCCGTCTGGGGCTGGATCTCCGACCACATCGGCCGCGAGAAGACCATGGCCATCGCCTTTTCGCTGGAGGCCCTGGCGATCTTCCTGCTCATCAAGTTCGCCGCCAACCCGAAGGCGTTCGTCGTCTTCAGCGCGTTCACCTTCTTCGGGTGGGGCGAGATCTACTCGCTGATGCCGGCCATCTGCGGAGACTTCTTCGGCCGCAAGCATGCCACGCAGAACTACGGGTTCCTGTACACCGCCAAGGGCACCGCGTCGGTCTTCGTGCCGATCGGCTCGGCGCTCGCCGCCGGCAAGGCGTTCGACTTCCGCGCCGACGTGCTGCTCCTCATCGGAGGCGCCCTCGCCTTCTTCTCCCACTTCCTGGCTCCCACCGTGTTCCGCCTCGAGCTGCGCCGGAAGACGCATGACATCCTCTTCGGCATCGGGCTCGCCATGGTCGCCTACGGGATCCTGCTCACGGTGCTGCCGGGGATCTGGACCCCGTTCTCGGCCAGGCTCACGCTGCCGAAGATCGGCTGGCCGGGCGTCTTCGCCGTCGCCATCGTCTTCGATCTGGCCGCGGCGGCAATGGCGTTCTTCGTGCTGCGCAAGATGAAGGTGCCGGTCCAGGGCCGCGCCCCGGCCGGGATGGTCGCGCAGCCCGCGATGGCCTCGGCGCACGAGTCATAGAGACGTCCCTCTGGCGCGAAGGCGGCCGCGGCGTTAGGGTTTACGGTCCCGTACGTGCATAGGAGGGTCGTTCCATGGCATTGCGTATCGGCGACGAGGCTCCCAACTTCACCGCGCAGACCACCCAGGGCCCGATCGACTTCCACCAGTGGATCGGCAACCAGTGGGCGGTCCTCTTCTCCCATCCCAAGGACTTCACCCCGGTGTGCACCACCGAGCTCGGCTACATGGCCCGCATCAAGCCCGAGTTCGACAAGCGCAATACCAAGATCATCGGCCTCAGCGTCGACTCGGTGGACGACCACCAGAAGTGGTCGAAGGACATCGAGGAGACGCAAGGAACCGCCCCCAACTACCCGATGATCGGCGACGCGGACTTCAAGGTCGCCAAGCTGTACGAGATGCTCCCGGGGTCGGTCTCCGGCGACGCGAAGGGACGCACCCCGGCGGACAATGCCACGGTGCGGGCCGTGTTCATCGTCGGGCCCGACAAGAGGATCAAGCTCATCCTCATGTACCCCATGACCACCGGGCGCAATTTCGACGAGGTGCTCCGCGTCCTCGACTCCATGCAGCTCACGGCGAAGCACAAGGTGGCGACGCCGGCCAACTGGAAGCAGGGACAGGACGTGATCATCGCCGGCTCGGTGAGCGACGAGGACGCGAAGAAGCAGTTCCCGCAGGGGTGGAAGGCCCCCAAGCCGTACCTGCGGATCACGCAGCAGCCGAAGTAGGCGCCGGCCCGGGCGGCATGAAGTCCCTCGGGACGCTCCGGCACGTCGCCCGGTATCCGGTGAAATCGATGCGCGGCGAGGAGCTGCGGTCGGCGCCGGTGGGCTTGCAGGGCCTGCCGGGAGATCGGCTCTGCGCCTTCGTCCAGGCTGGCCTGCGGTCCACCTTCCCTTGGCTGACCGGCCGCGAGCTGCCCGAGCTGCTGCGGTACCAAGCGACGTACGAGGAAGCCGGGCGTAGCCCGCCCCGCGAGGCCACGGTCCAGGTGACGACCCCGGCCGGTGAGCGGCTGGAGATCGGCAGCGAAGCCCTGCGGGAAGAGATCGAGCGCGCTTCCGGGAGATCGGTCCGGCTCCACCTCGACCACCGCGGCAACCACGACTCCGCCTACGTCTCGCTCATCACCGCCGCGACGCTGCGGGCGGTGTCCGAAGCAGCCGGCGTGCCCGTCGACCACCGCCGGTTCCGCATGAACTTCGTCGTGGAGGGCGAGGACCCGCCCTTCTCCGAGAAGGCCTGGGTGGGCAAGGTCCTGCGGCTGGGATCGGTGCAGCTCGCCATCACCGAGCTGGACCGCCGCTGCATGATGATCACGCTCGACCCGGACAGCGGCGCAAAGTCCCCAGGGGTCCTCCGGGTCGCCGCCGAGCTCAACGGCGCGTGCGCGGGGGTCTATGCGTCCGTGCTCGCCGCCGGCGAAGCGGCGGTTGGCGATGCCCTCTGTCTCTAACGCGCTGCGTCCCGCGCCGGCGGCAGCTTCTCGTAACCGAGGATCGCGTTCGTCGAAGTAGAGGAAGTAATGGCCCGTTGAAGACCACGTCCTGGCGGTCGACCTCGGCCCGGCGGACGCGCAGGGTGTGGAGAAGGTGAAGTCGTCGCGCGTCAAGCGATCCCAGTATACGGATTCCAGGATTCGAGAGGGGTCGCCTGGACGCGCCAGCCGCTTGATGGCAGCATCGGCGCGCTTCGAATACCGCGTACACCTCACAAAGGAGGTCGCATGCTGCGTTTCATCGCGCTAGCTGCTGCCGCAGCGTTGGCTGCGCCGGCGGCCTGGGCGCAGGACACGGTCAAGATCGCCATCCTCGGCCCGATGGCGTTCGCGCAAGGGGAGAACCACTGGGCGGGGGCCGAGCTCGCGCGCGACGAGATCAACGGCGCCGGCGGCATCTCGGTCGGCGGCAAGAAGAAGCAGGTCGAGCTGGTCCGCGTCGACACGAACGAGATCCAGTCCGTCACCGACGCAACCAACGCCATGGAGCGCGCGATCACTCGCGACAAGGCCGACTTCGTCATCGGCGGCTTCCGGTCCGAGGCGGTGCTCGCGATGCAGGAAGTCGCGATGGACAACAAGAAGCTCTTCCTGGGCGTGGGGGCCGCGGACGCAAAGCTCGGCGGCAACGTGGAGAAGGACTACAACCGGTACAAATACTGGTTCCGCGTCTCGCCGCTGAACTCGCCGGACCTGGGCAAGACGATCTTCACCGTGCTCGGCACCATCGCCGGCCAGATCCGCGCCTCGCTGCACAAGGAGACGCCCAAGGTGGCGATCCTCGCCGAGAAGGTCCTCTGGACCCAGGCCATCGTGGCCGGCGCGCAGGCGAACCTGCCCAAGATGAAGATGGAGGTGGTGGGCCTGTGGCAGCCCTCGGCGACCGCGACCGACGTGACCGCCGAGCTGGCGGCGATCGAGCGGGCGGGCGCCGACATCGTCTTCACCGCGCTGTCCGGCCCGGTCGGGATCGTCGTCGGGCGGCAGATGGGCGAGCGGAACATGAAGGCCATCGCCTTCGGCATCAACGTGGAAGGGCAGAAGGACGGCTTCTGGCAGGCGACGGCCGCCAAGGGCAATTACGTCGCGACGCTCGACACCTACGCGGAAGTGGAGATGACGCCGAAGACGATCGCGTTCGTGAAGGCCTTCAAGGCCCGCTTCCACAAGGCCCCGACCTATACGGCCGCGACTTACGACGCGATCAACCTCCTCAAGGAATCCATCGAGAAGGCCGGCTCCGCCGATGCGGACAAGCTGGTGCCCGTCCTCGAGCAGTCGAGCTCCGTCGGCACCGCCGCGAACCTCGAGTTCACCAAGACCCACGATCCCGTGTGGGGCATCGGCAAGACCACGGGCATCGCGGTCCAGTGGCAGGACGGCGAGAAGGTCCCCTTCTGGCCGCAACAGGTGAAGGGAATGAAGCCGTTCAAGCTGCCCGGCGAACGCCAGGCCAAGGCCGAACCGGCGAAGTGATCGCCGCGGCCCGCGCGCCTCGTCCGGCGCGCGGGCCACCCGGTCATGCTGCAGGACATCCTCATCACCGGGCTCGTGAACGGCGGCGTCTACGCGCTGCTCGCGATGGGCTTCTCGCTCATCTTCGGCGTGGCGCGCATCGTGAACGTCGCGCACAGCGCCTTCTACATGCTCGCGGCGTACTGCCTGTACACGCTGCTCACCTATACCGGCATGGGGATGGGTCTCGCCTCCCTGGCCTCGGTCGCGGCGGTGACCGCGCTGTCGCTTCTGTGCTACCGCTTCTTCATCGAGCCGGTGCGGCAGCACGAGTCGGCCGTGCTCATCGCGACCATCGCGCTCGGTCTCATCTTCCAGGAGCTGATGCTTCGCCTCTTCGGCGGCCACTACCTGGGCATCCCCAATGCCTTGGAGGGCGTGGTCACCTTGCTGGGCGTGACGATCCCCTACCAGCGGTTGCTCATCCTGGTGATTGCGGGAGCGTCCCTCGCCGCCGTCTGGTTCGTCCTCCACCGCACGCGCCTCGGGCTGGCCATCCGCGCCACGGCCAACGACCTCGAAGTGGCCAATCTGATGGGCATGGACGTGCGCACGGTCGCGATGGCCACCATGGCGATCTCGGTGGCGCTCGCCGCGGTGGCCGGCGTTTCCGTCGCGCCGGTGTTCGTCGTGGATCCCTTCATGTGGCTCGCGCCGCTGGTCACCGTGCTCGCCGTCGTGGTCCTGGGCGGCCTGGGCAGCCTCAAGGGCAGCCTGATCGGCGCGCTGGTGATCGGATACGTCGAGGCCATCACGGTGTTCCTGCTGCCGCAGGGCGCCTTCCTCAAAGGCGCCGTGGCGCTCTCGATCATGGTGGTCGTCCTCCTCGCGCGGCCCGAGGGGCTGTACGGGGTGGCCTTCGAGGAGGAGCGCTGACGGCGGACCGATCCGCCCCTGCTGCCATGGCGAACTCGCTCTCCTTCTTCGCACGACGCGCGTGGGTGAACCTGCGCAGCGATGTGCTCGTGCTGCCGTCGCGCACGGTTGCGCTCGCCTGGGCGGCGGGACTCCTCTTGCTTCCGCTGCTCCGAGACGACCCGTACCTGCTGCGCATCATGGCGATGACCTGCATCTTCGCCGTGTACGCGGCGAGTTGGGACCTGCTCGCGGGGTATGCCGGCCAGGTGAGCTTCGGCCACGCCCTCTTCTTCGGAGCCGGCGCTTATACCTCCGCGCTCACCTCGCTCGAGCTGGGAATCTCGCCCTGGTTCGGCATCGTGTTGGGGGCAACGGTGGCGAGCGCGGCCGGCGTCGCCGTCGGCTACCTCTGCCTGCGCCTGCGCGGCTCATACCTGTCGCTCGCCACGCTCGCCTTCCCGCTGATCACGCTCGGGATCCTGTTCGCGTTCCCTGAGCGCTCGGGAGGCGAGCTGGGCGTCTCCGGGTTGCGCTCGCTGTTCGCGTCGCGCACGGCGAACTACTACGCGATCGCGGTCGCCATGCTGGCGCTCGTTTACGCTCTGTGGGCCATCGCCGACTCACGGTTCGGCCTGGTGCTGCACGCCATCCGCGACGACGAGGTCGCCGCGCGCGCGTCGGGGATCAACACGCCCCGCTACAAGCTCGCCGCGTTCGCCATCTCCGCCTGCGCTGCGGGCATCGCGGGCGCCCTGTACGCCCACTTCATGCGCGGCGCGGGTCCCTCCACGCTGGAAGTCGGCCTGTCGTTCCAGGCGGTCATCTGGGGCATCTTCGGCGGCGTGGCCACCATCTACGGTCCGGTGGTCGCCGTGTTCGTCCTCTATCCCCTGACCGAGTGGCTCGGCAGCTTCACGGCCTTCGGCGAGCTGCGGCTGCTCATCTTCGCCGTCATCGTGCTGGTCGTCTTGCTGTTCATGCCGCGCGGTCTCACTCCCTGGATCCGCGACCGGATCGAGACGCCATGCCCGCGCTGCAAGGGGCCGAGCGCCGCCTGGCGCGCCACCTGCCGCATCTGCGGCGTGGCATTGCACCACGTCCCGAGGGCCCCGGCGGCCGCGCCCGCGCCGCCGGCCCTCACAGACCCAGGTACCCCGCGCGCAAGCTCTCGTCTGCCGTGAGGTGCGCCGCCGTCCCCGCGGCGATGATCCGCCCCTGCGACAGCACGTAGTTGCGGTCGGCCATCTCGAAGACCTGGGCGACCTCCTGCTCCACGAGCAGCACCGGGATGCCCTCCGCGTGGATGCGGCCGATGGCGGCGAACAGCTCCGCGCGCACCCGGGGAGCTAGACCGAGCGACGGCTCGTCGATGGCGAGGAGCTTTGCGTCGAACATCAGCGCGCGCGCGGTGGCGAGCATCTGCTGCTCGCCGCCCGAGAGCGTTCCGGCCACTTGCTCCTTGCGGGTGGCGAGCTGCGGAAAGAGGGCGAAGCACTTCTCCAGGCGCCGCTGGTTGTCTCGCGCGCTCCGCGAGAGGTACGCGCCGGCGAGCAGGTTCTCGAGCACGCTCAGCTCCCGGAACGGGCGCCGCCGCTCGGGGCAGTGGACGAGACCGCGCTTGCGGATCTCGTGGGCCGGCAGCGCGTCGATGCGCTCGCCGGCGAAGCGAATCCGCCCCTCGAGGACGATGTCGCCCGCCGTGCCGCGCTTCATCTGCTCCTCGAACCGGACCAGGCCCGAGATGGCGCGCAGGAGCGTGGACTTGCCGGCTCCGTTCGGCCCGACCACGCCGACGAACTCGCCTGCGTCGACCGTCAGCGAGACGCCGTTCAGGATCGAGGCCTTGTCGTAGCGGACGGCGAGGTCCTCGATCTCAAGCAGCGGCATGCGCCGTCCCCAGGTAGGCCTCGATCACCTTGGCGTTCTTCACCACCTCGGACGGCGTGCCGTCGGCGATGAGCTCGCCGTGATCCACCACGATGACGCGGTCGACGATCGACATCAGCTCCTTCAGCTTGTGCTCGATCATCAGCACGGCGGGGCCTTCCGAGTGCAGCCGGCCGAACCGGCCGCCCTTGTGCAGCCTGCGGATCGACTTGGCGAGCAGCTCGGATTCGGCCGGGCTCAGGCCGCCGAGCGGCTCGTCGAGCAGCAAGAGCTCCGGCTCGGTGGCGATGGCGCGCGCCACCTCCAGCCTCTTGAGATCTCCCTGGGACAGCGCCGACGCGGGCTCCAGCGCCATATCGGAGATGCCGACGAACTCGAGCGCGTCCATCGCCTTGGCCTCGACGCTCTTGAGCCACTCGCCGCGCCGGCGCGCCCGCGGCGCGACCAGCGGCACCATCACGTTGGCGACGATTGGGAGGTGCCGGAAAGGGCGCGTGTTCTGGAAGGTGGCCGCCACGCCGCGCTCCACCACCTCCCACGGGCGCAGCGCGGTGATGTCCTCGCCCGCGAACACGATGCGCCCCTGGTCGGGCCTGAGGATCTTGGTGATCAGGCGCAAGAGGGTCGTCTTGCCGGCACCGTTCGGGCCGATCAGCCCGACGATCTCGTCTCGGCGCAGCTCGAACCCGAGGTCGCTCACGGCGGTGAGGCCGCCGAAGCGCTTGGTGAGGTGCTCTACGCGGAAGAACGGCTCGGCCATGGCTGGGGCCCTCAGGGCAGGGTGCCTTCGTCGCGCAGCTCGCGGCGCGAGACCTTGCCCACGTCGGTCTTCGGCACCTCTCCCCGGAACTCGACCACGTGCGGGACCTTGTAGTCGGCGAGCCGTTCGCGGCAGTACGCCTTGATCTCCTGCTCGCTCACCCGGCCGCGCGCGTCGGTCTGCAGCACCACCACGGCCTTGATGCGCTGGCCGACCGAGGGGTCCGGGACGCCGATGACGCCGGCCGCCTTTACTTGTGGATGGCCGTAGAGCACGTCCTCGACGTCCTTGGCGAAGACGGAGTGGCCCTTGTACTTGATGAGGTCCTTGGCCCGGTCGTAGAAGTGGAAGTAGCCTTCGTCGTCCATGCGCACGATGTCGCCGGTCCTCATCCAGCGCACGCCCGCACGTTCCACGAATGCCCGCTCGGTCTCTTCCGGCCGGCGCCAGTAGCCCCTCATCACGTTGGGTCCCGACAGCACCAGCTCCCCGGTCTGGCCCGGCGGGACGAATTCCAGCGTCTCCGGGTCCAGCACGGCCGCGAGCACGTTGGGCACGGGACAGCCGAACGATCCCGGCTTGCTGCGGCCCAGCGGGTTGAGGTGGCTCGTGGCGCAGGTCTCCGACAGCCCGTATCCCTCGGTGATGTGCGAGCCGGTGCGGCGCGCCCATCCCTGCATGGTCGACTCGTGCAGCGTGTCGGCGCCCGAGACCACGAGCTTGAGGCGCCGCCAGTCCACCTTGTCGGTGTCCTTGTGGTCCTTCAGGTACTCGTAGAGCGTCGGTACGCCGAAGAACGCGGTCGCCCGGTGCCGCTCCATCGCGGTGAGGATCGCGGAGGTGTCGGGATGGGTGAACAGCACCAGCAAGTGCCCCTGCGCGAGGCTGCTCAGCATGATCGAGACCTGGCCGTAGATGTGGAAGAAGGGCAGGAAGGCGAGGATGACTTCCTGTCCCTCGACCAGGCCCGGGAAGATCACGCCCGCCACGGTCCGCGCCGCCACCAGGTTGCGATGGGTCAGCATGACCCCCTTCGGATGCCCGGTGGTCCCTCCGGTGTACGGCAAGGCGGCGAGGTCGGCGTCGGGATCGATCGCGACGTTCGGGGGCCGGGGCGGATACTTCTTCAAGAGATCCTGCAGCCAGTGCTGGTTCGGCGCGGGCGCGACCTGGGGCGTCCCCTGCTCGAGGTCCGAGAAGAACCTGGCCAGCGGTCCCCGGCCCAGGAGCCGCTTCAAGGCGGGAAGGTACTCGGCGACGTTGGTGACGACGATCAGGTCGAGCGGCGCGCCGGACTTCACCACCTTGTCGTGGAGGATGTCCTGGCAGACGATGGCGCGCGCGCCGCTGTCCTCGAGCTGGTAGCGGACCTCGTGGCTCGTGTACATCGGGCTGATCGGCGTGACCGTCGCGCCGCACTTCAGCGCGGCGAAGTACGCGATGATGAACTGGGGCGAGTTGAGCAGGTAGAGAGCCAGGCGGTCGCCCTTGCGCACTCCCTTCTCCGCGAACGCGGCGGCGAGCCGGTCGGCCCCGTCGCGCAGCTCGCGATAGGTGATCTCGCGGCCATAGAACGCGACGGCCGCGCGGTCCGCCCAGCGCTCCGTGGCCTCGTCGAACACCTGGGAGACCGACTTGCGAGGCACCTCGACCGTCGCGGGAACGCCCTTGGGGTAGAACCGGAGCCACGGTTTCTCGAGATACCGGTCGGCGGCGCCCATGTCCGGCACGATATCCCGCCGGCGCGCCGCCCGTCACCTCCGGGGCCGAGAATGTGGCCACGTCGCGAGACTGAGCCAACATCCGTTATCCTCCGGCGCGATGGCACCGCTGCACACCGTCCGCACCATGTGCCCGATGAACTGCCACCCGACCCTGTGCGGGATGCTGGTGGACGTGCAGGACGGCCGCGTCGCCGGCGTGCGGGGCGACCCCGACAATCCCGACAGCCGCGGCTTCCTCTGCGTCCGCGGTCACGCGGCGCGCGAGATCGTCGGCAATCCCCGGCGGCTGCTCCATCCGATGCGGCGGAGCGGGCGCAGCGGCGCCTGGCAGCGCACGACGTGGGACGACGCGCTCGACACCATCGCCGAGAGAGCGCGCGCGGTCGGGGCGCCGGCCGTGGGGACGTGGTCGGGGCACGGGTTCTTCGCCAACGACTACGGCACGCGCGTCTCCTCCGAGCTGCTGCGCCGCTTCGCGAACTTGTACGGTTGCCAGTGGTGGAGCCCGACGATGATCTGCTGGGGCCTCGGCGCGTTCGGGCTCGGGCTCACCGGCGCGGTGCGGGTGAACACCAAGGAGGACATGGGAGCGCACTCCGCGCTCGTCCTCCTGTGGGGCGCGAACCTCGCCAGCCAGCCGAACACCGGACGCCACCTGGCGGCCGCAAGGCGGCGTGGCGCGTACGTCGTCACCGTCGACGTGCGGCGCACCGAAGCGTCCGCCCAGTCGGACGAGACGCTGCGCCTGCGGCCCGGGACCGACGCCGCGCTTGCGCTCGGGATGATGCAGGTGATCGTCGCGGAGCGGCTCCACGACGCCGCATTCATCGCGCGCCACACCTCGGGCTTCGACGCGCTCGCCGATCACCTCGCCAGGCACGACCTCGCGTGGGCAGCCGCGACGACGGGCGTGGACGGCGAGCGCATCGCCGCCCTCGCGCGCCGCTACGCGAGCACCAAGCCCGCCATGATCCTCCTCGGCGGCAGCTCCATGCACAAGGGCGCGGGCGGCTGGCAGGGGGCGCGGGCGGTGGCGTGTCTGCCGGCGCTCACGGGCAACTTTGGCATCCCGGGCGGTGGTCTCGGGCCGCGGCACGGCGCAGCAACGCACGGCCAGGGGCTGGCGAGCATCGCGGCACGCGAGCGTCGCCCGCCCGGCGAGTACGTGCCGAATCAAATGCCGCGAATCACCGAGGCCCTGGAGGACGGCCGTGTGCGCGTGCTCTTGCTCTTCGGCACGGACATGCTGTCGTCGTTCGCCGAGGCGGGGCGCGTAGGTGGAGCGCTCGGGCGGCTCGATCTCCTCGCCAGCTACGACCTCTTCATGCACGAGACGGCGCGGCGCCATGCG
>Ga0137409_10000165_pt1 | contig 66013 bp, 62 predicted proteins | sample CZODoug1_16funga_FD_122059 | JGI IMG/M metagenome (GOLD analysis project Ga0137409, IMG submission 122059) | Vadose zone soil fungal communities from Angelo Coast Range Reserve, California, USA - CZODoug1_16fungal (Hybrid Assembly) | ecosystem: Environmental > Terrestrial > Soil > Vadose zone... | reverse complement strand
CTCGCCGAGGTGGACCTGGACAAGCTGGTCGAGGTGGGTTTGATAAAGCAACGCAAGGGCGGCCTCAAGATCCTGGGCGACGGCGAGCTCACCAAGGCCGTCTCGGTCCGGGCGCACCGGTTTTCCGGCTCGGCGAAGGAGAAGATCGAGAAGGCCGGGGGCAAGGCGGAGGTGATCGTGGTGGCGGCCAAGGTCACACCCCAGCAGCGCAAGGCCGAGGAAAAGAAGGCGGCCGCATCCGCGAAGAAAGAACTGCGTTAGAATCCGCGCTTTCCAGGAGACGCCGTGTCTTTCGCCAACGCCTTCTCGAACCTGTTCAAGATCCAGGAGCTCCGCAAGCGGCTGGCCTTCACCCTGATGTGCCTCGCGGTGTACCGCATCGGCGTCTTCGTCACCGCGCCGGGCGTCAACCGCGAGGTGATGAAGAAGGCGATCGAGTCCAGCGGCGGCTTCCTCAACCTCTTCAACCTGTTCACCGGCGGCGCCCTGGAGCAGCTCTCGATCTTCGCGCTGGGGATCATGCCCTACGTCAGCGCGAGCATCATCCTGCAGCTGCTCACCGTGGTGGTGCCCACTCTCGAGAAGCTCTCCAAAGAGGGCGAGATGGGGCGGCGCAAGATCACCCAGTGGACGCGCTACGGCACCATCGTCCTCTCCGTCGTGCAGGGCTTCGGCATCGCCCGCTACCTCGAGTCGGTGAGGGCCGGCAACGAGAGCGTGGTCCCGGACGACGTGAAAGGCTGGGGCTTCCGCCTGCTGACCGTGATCACGCTCACCGCCGGGACCGCCTTCATCATGTGGCTGGGCGAGCAGATCACCGAGCGCGGCATCGGCAACGGCATCTCGCTGATCATCTTCGCCGGCATCGTTGCGCGGGTCCCTCAGGCCATCTTGCAGACCTGGACCACCTTCCAGGACAAGGCGGAGGGGTCGGACGTCGATCTGCTCATCCTCGCGGCGGTGATGCTGCTCACCATCGCGGTGATCACCTTCGTCGAGCGCGCGTACCGGAAGATCCCGGTGCATTACGCGAAGCGCGTGGTGGGCAAGCAGACCTTCAGCGGCCAGAGCACGCACCTTCCGCTCAAGGTCAACATGGCGGGCGTCATCCCGCCCATCTTCGCCAGCTCGATCCTGCTCTTCCCAGCCACGCTCGCCACCTGGATCCCGGCCTTCAAGCCCTTCGCCGATGCCATGCAGCGCGGCGGCTGGATCTACGACGGCCTGTACGTCATCGGGATCATCTTCTTCGCCTACTTCTACACGGCGGTGACCTTCAACCCGGTCGACGTGGCGGACAACCTCAAGAAGTACGGCGGCTACATCCCCGGCATCCGCCCCGGCAAGAAGACCGCCGAGTACATCGACCACGTACTCAGCCGGATTACCTTTGGCGGCGCCCTGTACATGTCCGCGGTGTGCGTGCTGCCCTCCATCCTGATCACCAAGTACAACGTGCCGTTCCAGTTCGGCGGCACTGCGCTCCTCATCGTGGTGGGCGTCGCGCTGGACACCGTGCAGCAGATCGAGAGCCATCTCATCACGCGGCATTACGAGGGCTTCACCGGCCCCCGTGGTCCGCGCATCCGCGGGCGCCGAGACGTGACCGGCGCGCCCGCCGCCGCCTAGGAGCGGGGGGCAGAGCGTGCTGAACCTCATCTTCCTGGGTCCACCTGGAGCGGGGAAAGGCACGCAGGCGCAGCGCCTCGCGCGGCGCTTCGCGATCCCGCAGCTCTCCACCGGAGATATCCTGCGGCGCGCGGTCGCCGAGGGGTCGCCCGTGGGCAAGAGGGCCAAGGCGCTGATGGAATCGGGCAAGCTGGTGCCGGACGAGGTGGTGAACGAGATCGTCGACGAGGCGCTGGCCAGGCCAGAGGCGCAGCGCGGCTTCCTGCTCGACGGGTTTCCCCGCACCGTCGCGCAGGCTACCGCGCTGGACGAGATGCTGGCGCGACGCGGCCGGAAGATCGACTACGTGCTGAACCTCGACGTGCCGGCGGAGGTGTTGGTCGACCGGCTGAGCGGCAGGCTCACCTGTCCGAGGGACGCGTCGACGTACCACGTCCGGACCAATCCGCCCAGAAGGCCGGGTCTCTGCGATCGCGACGATACGCCGCTCGTCCAGCGTCCCGATGACCAGCCCGAAGCCGTGCGCCGCCGGCTGGCCGAGTACCAGGACAAGACAGCGCTGCTCACCGGCTACTACAAGCCGCGCGGGGTGGTGCGCACCATCGCGGGCGTGGGCACCCCCGAGGAGGTGGAGGGACGCATCGTGTCGGCCCTTCGCGACAACGTCACCGCGGGGCCTGCGAACCCCTGATGGGCATCGAGCTGAAGACAGCGGAGGAGATCGCCCTGATGCGCCAGGCGGGCCTCGTCGTCTACGAGGTGCTCGAGGAGCTGGAGAAGCTCGTCGAGCCCGGCATCACGCTGGAGGAGCTGGACCAGGCCGCCAGGCGCGAGACCGAGAAGCGCGGCGCGAGCTGCGCCTTCAAGGACCTGTACGGTTTCCCCAAGCACATCTGCATCTCGGTGAACGACCAGGTGGTCCACGGCATCCCGGGCAAGCGGAAGCTGCAAGACGGCGATCTCCTCAAGCTGGATCACGGCGCGGTGGTACGCGGCTGGTACGGAGACTCGGCCCGCACCGTGCCGGTCGGCAAGGTTTCGGCGGAGGCGCAGAAGCTCCTCGAGGTGACGCGCGAGAGCCTGGAGGCGGGCATCCGCGCGATGGTGGTCGGGAACCGCGTCTCGGACATCGGCGCCGCCGTCGAGGCCGTGGTCGCCCCGCACGGCTACGGCATCGTGCGCGACTACGTCGGACACGGGATCGGCAAGCGGCCGCACGAGGATCCGCAGGTCCCCAACTACGGGCCCGCCCTGTGGAGCCGGGGACAGCCCAATCCGCGCCTGCGCGCCGGTCTGGTGCTGGCGGTCGAGCCGATGGTCAACATCGGCACCCACGAGACGCGCACCCTGGGAGACGGCTGGACGGTCGTCACCCGGGACGGGAAGTACTCCGCGCATTTCGAGCACACCATCGCGGTCACCGAGGCGGGGCCGGAAGTGCTGACGCGTCCGTGATCGCGCTGCTCGCCGCCGCCGCCGCACACGCCTACGTGCTGCCCTGGGCCGTGCTCTTCGAGCTGCCGGTCGCGGGCGAGAGGGCTTGCGCGGTCAGCTCGCTCCGGTACGGGCCGCCCGACGGCAAATGGGAGCGCGGCAGCCAGCAGGAGAAGCCCGCCTCGTGCGAGTTCCGGCAGTTCGTCCTACCCGGTCCGCTGCTCCCGGTCTGGGCGGAGCCTGCCGAGCTTGCCGAGGTGAGGGTCACCTACACGGTGCAGGGCAGCGACGAGCCACAGACGATCTCGTTGGTGGCCGAGTCGATCGACCCCGCGACGCTCGCCGACCCGGCCAACTCGCTCACCGCCACGGTGGAGAAGGTCAAGGGCAACGTCCGCGCGAGGGTCACCAGCAATGCCTCGCACCCGGTGCTGCTCGGCGACGCGATCACCGGCCGGAACAAGCCCCGCGACGATTGCCGCGGTCCCGGACCGTTCGCGGTGCTGCAGAAGGGCGAGTCGCTCCTGGACATCCGCCCCGGGCTGCTCTCGCCCTCGATGCAGGTCTGGGTGGCGGCTTTCACGGGCCCCAGGCAGTGCACCTGGGTCAAGGCGGCGACCCGGCACCGCTGAGGCCGCCGGGCAGCCGGCCGGGCGCCTCGCGCCCCTTCCTTGACACTGCGCGGTGCCCCTGTTATCAGCACCGGTCCATTCTCGCCGGGGAGGCCCCAGCCGTCGCGAGGCGGCAGTCGGGGTGCGGCGGGGAAGGGCGCGAAACGCTCGGTTGTTGAATTGGTTTTCGTTCCCGGCAAGCTGGAGGAAGTCGTGAAGGTCCGCGCTTCGGTCAGGAAGATCTGCGTGAAGTGCAAGGTGATCCGCCGCAAGGGCGTGGTGCGCGTGATCTGCGCCGCGAATCCGCGCCACAAGCAGAGGCAGGGATAACGAATGGCACGTCTTTCCGGAGTCGACCTTCCCCGCGAGAAGCAGATCCAGATCTCGCTCACGTACCTGTACGGGATCGGCAACACCAGCGCGCGGAAGGTCTGCGCCCTGGCCCAGGTCGATCCGACCAAGCGGACCAAGGACTTGACCGACGACGAGGTCCATCGCATCCGCGAGAGCATCGAGCAGAGCTACAAGGTGGAGGGTGACCTCCGTCGCGAGGTGAGCCTCAACATCAAGCGGCTCATGGACCTGGGCTGCTACCGCGGCCTGCGCCACCGCAAGGGCCTGCCCGTGCGCGGCCAGCGCACCCACACCAACGCGCGCACCCGGAAGGGACCGAAGCGCGGCATCGTCCGCCGCGCCGTCGCCGCCCCTCCTCCCAGAGCGTGATCCACTCAGGACGAACATCCATTGGGGGACAGCCATTGGGGGACACCATGAGAACATGGTGTCCCCTCCCCCCTCCGAAGTAGAGGACAGAGAGCCACATGGCCGAAGAGCAGAAGCCCGCAGCCCCTCCCGCCCCCGCCGCTGCGGCCGGAGTTACTGCGCCGACCCCGAAGAAGGGGAAGAAGAAGACCAAGAAGAACGTGCAGACGGGGATCGTCTACATCCAGAGCACGTTCAACAACACGATCATCACCATCACCGACGTGAGCGGGAACGTGCTCAGCTGGTCGTCGGCCGGCGCGCGCGGCTTCAAGGGCTCGCGCAAGTCGACGCCCTTCGCCGCGCAGGTGGCCGCGGGCGACGCGGCCGCCAAGGCCATGGAGCACGGCCTCAAGAACGTGACCGTGCTGGTGAAGGGCCCGGGCGCGGGCCGCGAGTCGGCGCTGCGCGCGCTGGCCGCCGCCGGCCTGAAGGTCTCGCTGATCCGCGACATCACGCCCATCCCGCACAACGGTTGCCGGCCGCCCAAGCGCCGCCGCGTATAGAAGGACGCAAAGACGATGGCTCGCTATACGGAAAGCTCCTGCCGCATCTGCCGGCGCGAGAATCTCAAGATGTACCTGAAGGGCGACCGCTGCTACACGGACAAGTGCGCCATCGAGCGCCGCCCGTACCCTCCGGGCCAGCACGGCCAGGGCCGCGCCAAGTTCTCCGAGTACGGCGTGCAGCTGCGCGAGAAGCAGAAGGTCAAGCGCCTCTACGGCCTGCTCGAGACGCAGTTCCGCGGCTACTACGCGCGCGGCTCGGCCGCCAAGGGCAAGACCGGCGAGAACCTGCTCCAGTTCCTCGAGCAGCGCCTCGACAACGTGGTCTTCCGGCTCGGCTTCGCCGACACCCGCGCGGAGGCGCGCCAGCTGGTGCGGCACGGCCACTTCCGCGTCAACGCCAGGAAGGTGAACATCCCCTCCTTCCAGGTCAAAGTCGGCGACGAGATCGCGGTCAAGGACAAGAGCACCAAGGTCGTCCGCATCAACGAGGCGCTCGAGGCGGTCGAGCGCCGCGGCGTGCCGGCCTGGCTCGAGCTGGACAAGGGCGCGTTCAAGGGCACGGTGAAGGCGCAGCCCTCGCGCGACGACATCACCATGCCCATCCAGGAGCAGCTGATCGTCGAGCTCTACTCGAAGTAAGCGGTAGGCAGTTGGGGGACACCATAAGAACATGGTGTCCCCTCAGGAACGCGGAGCGCGACCCGATGGAGCCCGGAATCGTCCGGGAGCAGGGCGGCGCCGCAAAAGGAGAGGCAACAGTGGCAGACGCTTTGATGACCAAGAACTGGCGCGACCTGATCAAGCCCCGCGGGCTGTCCGTCGATCAGGAGTCCCTCACCGACACCTACGGCAAGTTCGTCGCCGAGCCGCTCGAGCGCGGTTTCGGCATCACCCTGGGGAACGCGCTCCGGCGCGTGCTGCTCTCCTCGCTGCAGGGCGCGGCGATCACCTCGATCCGCGTCGAGGGCGTGGAGCACGAGTTCACCACCATCCCCAACGTCGCCGAGGACGTGACGGACATCATCCTGAACCTGAAGGAAGTCCTGCTGCGCATGCACACGCAGGAGGAGAAGACCATCCGCATCGAGGTCGAAGGGCCCAAGGAAGTGAAGGCAGGCGACATCGTGGTCGACCAGGACGTCGAGGTGCTCAACCCCGGTCATCACCTCTTCACCATCAGCGAGGGCGGGCGCATCCGCATGGAGATGACCGCCCGGCGCGGCCGCGGCTACGTCCCGGCGGAGCGGAACAAGGTGGCGGGCGCGCCGATCGGGGTGATCCCGGTCGATTCGCTCTTCAGCCCGATCAAGAAGGTCAACTACCAGGTCACCAACGCGCGCGTGGGCCAGGTCACCGACTACGACCGGCTGGCGCTCGAGGTGTGGACCAACGGGAGCGTCTCGCCGGCCGATGCGGTGGCCTACGCGGCGAAGATCGTGAAGGAGCAGCTGTCGATCTTCATCAGCTTCGACGAGACGCAGGAGCCCGCGCCGCTCGAGACGCCGGTCAAGGCGGAGGAGAAGCTCAACGAGAACCTCTTCCGCTCGGTCGACGAGCTGGAGCTCTCGGTGCGCTCGGCGAACTGCCTGCAGAACGCCAACATCAAGACCATCGGCGATCTGGTGCAGAAGACCGAGGGCGAGATGCTCAAGACGAAGAACTTCGGCCGCAAGTCGCTGAAGGAGATCAAAGAGATCCTCGCCGAGATGGGGCTCTCCTTGGGAATGAAGCTGGACAACTGGCCGCCCAAGGCGCCTACCGCGCCGGCGCCGATGCTCAAGCAGTAACTCCGGGAGACCGACGATGTCGCGCCACATGAACACCGGCCGCAAGCTGAGCCGGAACACCAGCCACCGCAGGGCGCTCCTCGACAACCTGGTGCGCAGCGTGATCCTGAGCGAGAGCATCCGGACCACGACCGCCAAGGCGAAGGAAGCGCGCCGGGTGGTGGAGAAGATCATCACCAAGGCGCGCGTGGGGACGCTGGCGGCGCGGCGCAACGTGCACCGCACCGTCCGCGATCAGGCGGCGCTGGCGAAGCTCTTCGACTCCATCGCGCCCCGTTTCAAGACCCGCCCGGGCGGCTACACGCGCATCATCCACGTGCAGAACCGCGTGGGCGACAACGCGCCGATGGCCATCCTCGAGCTGGTGGAGAAGTCGAAGGCCGAGGACAAGCCGGCCGAACCGGAGAAGAAGGCCAAGAAGCCCGCCAAGTCCGAGGCCTCCTCTTCCGACAAGCCCGAAAAGCCCGCCAAGCAGAAGAAAGAAAAGAAGAAGGACGAACCGGAAAAGCGCTAGGTCCTCTCTTCCAGCACTCCCGCGAAGGCGGCAGGCCCCTCGGCCTCGCCGCCTTCTCGCCTTTCACCGTCAGACCGATGGACTAAAAGCGTCTCACGCAGAGCTCGCAGAGGGCGCAGAGGAATGATTCTCAATCAGCTGTCGGAAATGGTCATCGGTGCGGCTATCGAGGTCCACCGTGAGCTTGGCCCCGGGCTCCTCGAATCGGTCTACGAGGCCTGTCTGTCCCACGAGCTTTATGAGCGTGGGTTGGTCGTCGAACGCCAGAAGGCGCTACCCGTCCGTTACAAGTCGGTTCTCGTCGACCTCGGATTGCGGCTGGATTTGATCGTCGATGGTCAGCTCATCATCGAGATCAAGTCTGTTGAACGCTTGGAGCGCGTTCACGAGAAGCAGCTGCTCTCGTACTTGAAGTTGTCTGGCTGCCATCTCGGGCTGCTCATGAATTTCAATGTGCCACTCATGCGCGAAGGCATCCGCCGAATCGTGCACCGGTTTCCGGAAGCGCAACAGAAACCGATTCCCTCTGCGCCCTCTGCGAACTCTGCGTGAAACGCTTTTAGTCCTACGGGGCGGAGAGGCGGATGCGGATTCGGGAGATCAGCTCGGCGTTTTCGAAGGGTTTGCGGATGAACTCCTCGGCGCCGGCGGCAAAGGCGCGTTCGACCACGTCCTTGCCGGGGCGGGCGGAGACGACGAAGACGGGCACCTCGGCGGTGCGCGGGTCGCTCTTCAGCTCCTTGCAGAGATCGATGCCGTCGCGGTCCGGCATGGCGATGTCCAGCAGCACCAGGTCGGGCCGACCCTGCTGCAGCTGCTCGAGCGCCGCGGCGGCGCTGGTGGCGACGCTGGACTCGATGCCCTCCAACTCGAGCAGGGTAGAGAGGAAGGTGACGATCTCGGGATCGTCGTCCACGACCAGCACCTTGCTGGGGAGGCCGCGATTCATCACTTCAGCTCCGTCTCGTAACGGCCGCGGTCGCAGTCGAGCGCCAGCGACTGCAGCAGCAGGTTCTTGGGAGGCCGGCGCAGGATCTTCCCCGAACCGTCTTTCACCGCGAACGCCTTGTCCAGGTCGAGCGGCAGGCTCTCGCCGGCCGCGATCTCGTCCCGCGAGTGCGAATAGATCCCGTTCACGACGATGCGGGCGTGCTTCCAGGCAAAGCTCGAGTCGTTGCGCACGAAGATGAGCGTGGACACCGGCAGCTCGACATGCTGCACCTTCACGTACACGCCCAGCGGGTTGGACGAGTAGAGCTGCCCGGTCAGCGTCGCTGCCACGATCAGCCCATAGCAGCCCAGAGCATAGGCGCGCCAGCGAGAGTGCTCGGGCCGGGCCCGGAAATCGCCGACGGCGGTCGCTCCGCGCGTCCTGACCTGGCCGAAGAGCGTCGAGCTGCCTCGGACCAGCGCACCCGCAGCGGCCGAGAGGCCCCGGGCGAGTACCGAGGGACGCTTGGGCTCGGGCGGCCCGGCCGGGCGGGCGCGGGCGGGTTCGGAGGACGCCGCGGGCGCGCGGGCCGGCTCGGGGCGCGCCGGAGCGGTCCGGGGCCCGGCCGCCGCCACGCCCGGGGTCGGGCGGACGGCCGTCCCGGAAGCCGCGGTAACGGGCGTCATCATGGGGATGCCGCCTGGGGTCGGAGGGACAGGGCGCCCTCCCGGTCCCGGGACCGCCGGGCTAAGGTGCACGCCGCTTGCGGCCGGGCCGCGCGGCGAGACCGTCGGCGTCGGTATCCCCGGGGGCGGGACTGCCGGCGGGCCGCCGAAGGCCGGCGTCGTGCCGCTGGGAGAAGCCGGAGCGGGCCCCGCGGCCGGAGCCGGTCCACCGGGAGCGGCCCGCCCGCTGACAGCAACGGGCCCCTGGGCTGGGGAGACTGCCGCCGCCGCCGCAATGACCGTCGGCGTACCCGCGCGCGGCGCGGGGCCAGCCGGCCCGGCGCCGGGCGACCGCATCGCCGGCGCCCCCGCGGGTGCGGCATTCCCGGCGGCGGACCTCGGCGGTGCCGGGGTGGAGAGTGGCGGCGGGGAAGCAACGGGTGGGCGCGCGCTCGTTGCCGGCGCGACCGGCAGAGGCGGCGCGGGAGTGCGGACCAGCCCGGGCGCTGCGGCTCCGGCAGGCGCAGGCCGCGGGGACGGTGCCGCCGCGATGCGTGGCGTCTGGGACGAGATCGGAGTCGTGGGCCCCGCGCCCACCTGGGCCACCGGAGGCGGCGCGGTCTCTGCCGCGCCGGCGTCCGGAAGCCGCGGCGCCTGCGCAAGAGCGCGAGCTCCGACCGACGGTGGGTGGTGGGCCGGAGGCGGGGCCGCGGCAACCTGGGCGCCGCTCGCCGCCTGTGCGGGGCGAAACGGCCGCTGCGCTGGAACGGCATGGCCAGAGGGCGCCGAGGGCCGTGGAATCGATGGCGCGGCCCCTGTCCCGACCTGTGGCGGTCCTGACGGCGAAAGCGCTGCACCAGCGCGCGCGGGCGCCGGGCGGCCTTGCGGCGGCGGAGGCGTGGGGACGGGGGCGGAGCGCGGAGGGGATCCGGCGATCCCTGGCGGGGCGGGGCGCGGTCCGGGAGCGGAGGGAGGTCGCGGCGGCGGCGGCGCCGGCCGGGCGCCTGCCGGACGCGGCGCACCTGGAGGCAGGGGAGGCGGCGGAACCGGCCGTGCACCTGGAGGACGCGACGGACCGGCCTGCCCCGGGGTCCCGGAGGCTGGTGGTCGCGCCGTCGCGGGAGTCGGTGGCGGAGCGCTCGACGGGGCGGGTCGCGGTCCGCTCGGCGAAGGCGGCGCGCCCGGCCGGGCGCCGGCGGGCGGCGGTGGCGTGGGCCCGGCGCCTGAGGGCGGTCGAGGCGGTGCCGGAGAGGCAGGTCGGGCGGGCTGACCGGTACCCGGTGGTGAGGTCGCCGTGACGGGGGCCGGCCCGGAGGCGGCCGGCGGGGCGTGCAAACCGGGCGTGACGGCACTCGGCTCTCGCGGCTGCCCGCCTAGCCCCGCCTGGACGGGCGGCCGGGCGTCGTGGAGCGTTCCGCTCGGGCCAGCGGCCTGGTCGGGAGCCGGAGACGTGGGCGCGGCGGCGCCGGACGACGCCGGTTGACCCGGTTCGCGCGGCTGCCCAGGCTCGCTCACCTTCTCATCGTACCGGATGAGCCGACCGAGGCAAGCCTGCGACCGCGCGCCGTCTCAATGCGGTCAATCAGGGGTGTGCGGAGTGGGTGAGCCACATCCGAACACATCGCTATTTCAACGGGTTGCCTTCGCTCGATGGCGCTCGAGCGCCGTCCGTCGGGGCTCCGCGGGCAAGGCGCGGGTGGGGGGATGCCGGCGGGTGATCAACGCGTGGCGTCAATGGCTCGGGAAGCGAACCCCGCGGCCCGGCGGAACCCCGGGTCGACCGCGAATGGCGCGAAGGCAGGCTCCGCCTCCATCTGCTCGCGCGATCGCCGGGTCGTCTCCGCCGTGGCGCGGTCGAGCGCCTCGCCCTTCATCCCCTGTTCGGCGAGCCGGCGCCGCGCGGCGGCTTCCACCCGCTGGTTCGCCGCGGCGAGCCCCTCCGCCGCACGACCACGGTCTCCGCGGCGCGCAGACCACAGAGCGCGTCCGAACCATCCCTCCGGCGCGTCCGGCGCGACCTCCACCAGCCGATCGAACGTGCGGCCCGCCTCGTCCACTTGCCCGTCCTCGAGCAGGGCGGCGCCATATTGGAACAACGCGGGCACGTTGCGGGACTCGAGGTGCACCGCAGCCTCGTAATCGCCGAGCGCGGCCTTGGGATCTCCGGAGCGCTGGTACAGGTTGCCGCGGGACAGCAGGAGGTAGAGGTTCGTCGGCTGCCCTCGCAAAGCGATCGTCAGCTCCTCGCGCGCATCCGACAGCTTGCCCTGGGCGGTGAGCACGCGCGCGGCGCCGATGCGCGCGGTGAACGCCCCGGGATCGCGCGCCGCGGCGTCGCGGTAGGCGGCGAGCGCCTCGTCCTTGCGCCCCAGGTCGTACAGCACGTCGCCGAGGCGCTCCGCCGGCAGGGGACTCTTGGGCGCGAGGCGCGCCGCCTCGCGGTACTCGGCGGCGGCCTCCTCGCGCTTGCCGTTGTTGACCAGCACGTTGCCCCGGGCCAGGTGAGGGGCGGACGGATCGCCCGTGCAGGCGGCGGCGCAGGCGAGCAGGGCGGCGAGGCGGCGCATCCGGCCGGGAAGTCTACTCGCAAGCAGCGTCTGACCCTCGCGAAAAAGATGTCGCGGACCCCGGCTATGCCCCGCTGCGCTTCGCCTGCCCCGGCTCCTTCCCCAGCCGGCGCTCGACCCAGAGGTACTCGGTCAGGACCTGGGCGCACACCAGCATCGGCGTCGCGACCACGGTCCCCAGCAGCCCGAAGACGGCGCCGAACACCCCCTGACCGAACAGCAGCAGCGCCGGCCGGACCTCGACGGCGCGCCGCATGACGACCGGCTGGACCAGGTACCCCTCGACGAGGTGGACGCCGAGGTACACCGCCCCGGCGAGCACGAAGTGCCGCGGCGATTGCGCCAGCCCGGCGAGGAGCCCCGGGACGGAGCTGGCGATCGCGCCGACGTACGGGACGAAGGTGCCGAGGAAGGTCAGCACGCCCAGGAGGAGCCACTCCTCCATCCCGACCACCGCGAGGCCGAGGGCGGTGAAGAGCCCCATCAGCGTCATCGAGATCACGATCCCGCCGACCCACTTGCGCAACCCTTCGCCGGTGCGCCGCCACGCCTCGTCGAACACCCCTTCGTGCTTGACGGGGATCAGGAGCCGCACGCCTTTCCGGTAGACGTCGGGCTGGTAGACGAGGAAGGCTCCCAGCACGATCACGAGGATCACGGCGGTGACTCCGGAGACCACCGCGAACAGCGCGGGCACCGCCTTCTCGCCGACCTTCGCCGCGACCTCGGGCGCCTTCTCCACGGCCTCGCCCTTCTCCCGCGAGCCCCCGGCGCCGGTCGCCGACTGCACCCGGCGCACCCAGCCCTGCGCCTTCTCGATCGCGCGCGGCGCGCGCTCGCGCAGCTGCTCCACCTCGCGCTGCAGCACCGGGGCCGCCAGCGCGACCAGGCCGGCGGTCGCCCCGACCAGCGCGATGAGCACGAGAAGCACCGCGAGGCCGCGCGGCATCACGCTCGAGAGCCAGCCGACCGGGAACGAGAACACGACGCCGATGAGCACGCCCAGGAATCCGAGCAGCACCACCTCGCGCGCGAGCCACAGCGCAGCGAGCCCGGCCGCGCAGGCGAGAAGGACCAGGCCGACCTGCACGGCGCGCCTGCGCTCGGCGAGGGTTTCCACCGGAGCGCTGCCTACGCGGATCGGGGCGATTGCGCGAGGGCGGCCGGGCGGCATTGGCCTGCAGCGAACAGCCGAGCGGAAATCCTTCAGCGGGCGGCGGGCAGGCGCACCGCGAACGTCGCTCCCGAATCCGTCTCGAGGAGCGAGAGGGCGCCGCCGTGCGCTTGCGCGATCTCGCGCGAGGTCGACAGGCCCAGCCCGTTGCCGCCGGGGCGGGTGGTGACGAACCGCCGGAAGATGCGCTCGCGGTCCTGCGGCGGCACGCCGGGACCGTCGTCGGCCACGACCACTTCGGCTTGGCCGTCCACCGCGCGAGTGGTCACCTGGATGCGCGTGCGCGCGAAGTCGAGCGCGTTGAGGAGCAGGTTGAGCAAGAGCTGCCGCACGGCGAACGGATCGCACACCACCCGCGGCGGCTCGCCCGAGACCTCCTGCAGCTGCAGCTCCTTCATCCGGGCCATCGGCCGCACCATCGAGAGGGCGTCGCGGACCAGCTCGTTCACGTCGCGCGGGATGCGCGCCCCGCGCTCGCCGCTCGAGTAGCTCAGGAAGCTCTGCAGCTGGGCGACGGTGCGGCGCGTCTCGTTCTCCACCTCGCGCAGGTGGCGCATCACCTTCGCGTCGGTGCCCGCCTTCTCGCCCAGGGTGCGCGAAAGCTCGGTGAAGCCGAGGATCACGGTCAGCGCGTTCTTCATCTCGTGGGCGAAGCCCGCGGTGAGCAGGCCGACCGTGCTGGTGCGCTGCGCGCGCTCGAGCGCATGGGAGATCTCGCCCATCCGCCGCTGCAGCGTCCACCCCGAGGCGACGCCGAAGACGGCGAGCAGCACCACGGCGAGGTACATGAGGCCGCCCAGGTTCACGCCTTTCCAGAGCCCCACCACCAGAGCGGCGGTGGCCAGCAGGAAGATCACCGGCCCCCAATAGAGCGCGGCGACCGCCACGCGGCGGGCGGCTTGCGCGGCGAGCAGGCCGGGAGAAGCGGGCTTGCGCTGGGGCACGGCAGCGCAACCTACCAGAACTTCCGGCCGGGCCGCTTCGGGAGCATCATGCGGCGCGTGGAGGCGCTTCGAGGGCGCCGCGTGCTGCTCTGCGTGGGCGGCGGGATCGCGGCGTACAAGTCGTGTGAGGTGGCGCGGCTGTGCGGCAAGGCCGGCGCCGAGCTGCGCGTCGCGCTCACGCCGGCGGCGCAGCGCTTCGTGACCCCGCTCACCTTCCAGGCGCTCACCGGGACCCCGCCGTCGACCGACCTCTTCGACGCGCAACAAGAGCTGGCTGCCGGGCACATCGCGCTGGCGGACTGGGCCGAGCTGGCGGTGGTGGCACCGGCGACGGCCGATCTGCTGGCACGGCTCCGGGCCGGCGCCGCGGACGAAGTGGTCACGGCGACGCTGCTGGCGATCGACCCGTCGCGCTGGCTCCTCGCGCCTGCCATGAACGAGCGCATGTGGGCGAGTCCCGCGACGGCTGAGAACGTGCGCGTGCTGCGGCAGCGCGGCGCGCGCCTGGTGGGGCCCGCGGTCGGAGAGATGGCCGAGCGCTCGCATACCGGGCCGGGGCGCATGTCCGAGCCGGGCGAGATCGCTCTCGCGGCCGCCGCCGCCCTGGTCCCGCGCGATCTGGCGGGCGTGCCCGTCCTGGTCACTGCCGGGCCGACGCGGGAAGCGCTCGACCCGGTGCGATTCCTGAGCAACCCTTCGAGCGGCAGGATGGGCTTCGCGCTGGCGGAGGCGGCGCGCGACCGCGGGGCGGAGGTGACGCTCATCGCCGGTCCGACCGAGGTGCCGCCTCCTTCGGGCGTGCGCTGCGTGCGCATCGTGAGCGCGCAAGAGCTGCAGCAGGCGCTCGACCGGTCGCTGGACGGAGCCCGTGCCGTGGTGATGGCCGCCGCGGTGAGCGACCAGCGGCCCGCGCAGGCCGCGCTTCAGAAGATGAAGAAGAAGGACGGCGAGGAGACCCTGCTTCTGGTCCGCACGCCGGACATCCTCGCCGGCCTCGGCGCACGCTACGCCGGAGAGGCGAGGCCGCCCGTGCTGGTCGGGTTCGCGGCCGAGACGGAGCGGGTCGAGGAGCACGCCCGCGAGAAGCTGCAGCGGAAGAACCTCGACCTGATCGTGGCCAACGACGTCTCCGCGCAGGGCGCGGGGTTCGCTTCGGAGACGAACCGGGTGGTGGTGCTGGATCGCGACGGGGGCCGCGCCGAGCTGTCGGGCAGCAAGCTGGCCGTGGCGCATGCCATCTGGGACCGCGTTCGCGCCCGGCTGCGCTGAAAGGCCCTCGCCCCTGCGTTCCGCTATAGTCGAGGGGTGGAGACCGACGTGCAGGGAGAGCTGGCGGCCGCCGTCGCGGAGCTGCGCGCGTATCTGAGCTGGGCCGAGGAGGGCGGACCGGTCATCATCGCGCTCCCGCCGACTCCGATTCCGACCTCGACCGCGACTTCGACCTCCACCGCGACTTCGACCTCCATGCCAAAGCTGCCGATCGTATCGCTCGACGAGGTGCGCGCCCGGATGGGCGAGTGCACGCTGTGCAAGCTGCACAAGGGCCGCCACAACATCGTCTTCGGGGTCGGCGATCCGAAGGCGCGGCTCATGTTCGTCGGCGAGGCGCCCGGCGAGGACGAGGACCTGAAGGGCGAGCCGTTCGTGGGGAAGGCAGGCCAGCTGCTCACCAAGATGATCGAGGCGATGGGCCTGCGGCGGCAGGACGTCTACATCTGCAACACGGTCAAGTGCAGGCCGCCGAACAACCGCAATCCGGAGCCCGAGGAGTTGGCCGCCTGCGAGCCTTTCCTCAAAGGGCAGCTCGCCTCGGTCAAGCCGGAAGCGATCGTCACGCTGGGCAAGTTCGCCGCGCAGGCGCTGCTGCGCGAGCAGACCCCGATCAGCCGCCTGCGCGGCCAGTGGCGCGAGTACGAGGGGATCCCGGTGATGCCCACCTTCCACCCGGCCTACCTGCTTCGCAGCCCGCAGGAGAAGGTGAAGGTCTGGGAAGACCTGCAGTCGGTGATGAAGAAACTGGGACTGGAGCGCCGATGATCGCCGCGCTCGCCGCCGCCTCCTTCGTCGCCTACGCCGAGCTGACCGGCTCGGTGGACCCCGGCTCGGCGCGGTACCTGATCGACGCCATGCGTGACGCGGAGGCGCAGGGCGCCGAAGCGCTCCTGATCCGCATCGACACGCCGGGTGGGCTGCTCGCTGCGACGCGCGACATCGTCCAGGCGGAGCTGTCCGCCAAAGTGCCGGTGGTGGTGTGGGTCGGGCCGCCCGGCGCGCGGGCGGGCTCGGCGGGAGTGTTCATCACCCTCGCCGCCCACGTGGCCGCCATGGCGCCGTCCAGCAACATCGGAGCGGCGCACCCGGTCGACATCGTCGGGAAAGGCGGGGCCGAGAAGAGCCCCGAGCTCGATGCGATGACCAAGAAGATCGAGAACGACACCGCCGCCTTCATCCACGGCATCGCCGAGCGCCGCTCGCGCAACGTGGACTGGGCGGAGAAGGCCGTTCGCGAGAGCGTCTCGATCACCGCCTCCGAGGCCCTGCGCGAGAAGGTCGTCGACCTGGTCGCCGAGGACGTCCCGGAGCTCTTGCGGAAGATCGACGGCCGCGAGGTGCACCTCGGCGGCGAAACCCGCCGGCTGCGCACCTCCGGCGCGGAGCTGCGCACGGTCGAATGGACGGTGCGCGACCGCGTGGTGCACGCGCTGGCCGATCCGCAGATCGCCGTGCTCATCGGTCTCTTGGGCGTGATCGGCATCATGCTCGAGCTGTTTCATCCGGGCACCATCGTCCCCGGCGTGGTGGGCGCCATTTGCCTGCTCATCGCCGGCGTCGCCTTCCAGATGCTGCCGGTCAACGTCGGCGCCCTGGCGCTGTGCATCCTGGGTGTCGGGCTGCTGGTGGCCGAGATGTACGTGGGCGGCCACGGCTGGTTCATCGGCGCCGGCACGGTCTGCATCGTGATCGGGTTGCTGTTCCTCATCGGGCACACCGGCCGGGGCTTCTGGGCCGACCCGGACTTCGGCCTCGGCTGGGGCGTGGTGATCCCGGTGGGAGCGGCGCTGGGCCTGATCAGCGCCACCCTGGTATGGAAGCTCACCAGCAGCGCGAGCCAGCCGCTCCAGTCCGGTGCGCCGGGCCTGCTCGGCGAGGAGGGCGAGGTGCGCGAGGCGGTCGGTCCCGGAGGAGGGCGCGTGCTGGTGCACGGCGAGCTGTGGTCGGCGCGCGCGCCGGTGCCCATCCCGGAGGGTGCCCGCGTCCGCGTGGTGGGCGTCCGCGGGCTCACCGTCGAAGTGACGCCGATCGAACGGCAGCTGAAGGAGGCAACGTGAGCCCCCTGTGGTTCTTCCTCGTCCCCGTCGGGTTGTGGCTCATCTCGGGGTTGCGCGTCATCCAGGAGTACGAGTCGGGCGTCATCTTCCGCCTGGGCCGCTTCGCCGAGGTGAAGCGCGCCGGTCTCAACTGGATCGTCCCGGGCGTGGACCGCATGGTGAAGGTCGACCTGCGCACCGTCACGCGCGACGTGCCGCCCCAGGACGTGATCACCCGCGACAACGTGAGCCTCAAGGTGAGCGCGGTGATCTACTTCCGCGTCATCGACGCGCAGCGCGCCATCATCCAGGTGGAGAACTTCCTCTACGCGACCTCGCAGCTCGCGCAGACCACGCTGCGCTCGACGCTCGGCAAGCTGGAGCTGGACGACCTACTCGCGCAGCGCGAGAAGACCAACAAGGAGCTGCAGATCGTGCTCGATCTGCACACCGAGCCGTGGGGCATCAAAGTGACCGCCGTGGAGGTGAAGGCGATCGACCTGCCGCCGGAGATGCAGCGGGCGATGGCGCGGCAGGCCGAGGCAGAGCGCGAGCGGCGCGCCAAGGTCATCGCGGCCGAGGGCGAGTACCAGGCCGCCGAGAAGCTGGGCATGGCCGCCGACGTCATCGACGCGCATCCGGCGGCTCTGCAGCTGCGGTATCTCCAGACGCTGGTCGAGATCAGCGCGGAGAAGGCCAGCACCACGATCTTCCCGGTGCCCATCGACCTCTTGCAGACCTTCCTCGAGCGCCGCCCGCCCCGGGCGCCGCCGCCCCGGGCGCCTGCCCAGGTCGGTCCGCCCGCCACGCCGCAGCTCAATCCGCAGGCGCCCCAGCGTCCGCTGCCCCCGCGCACGCCCCAGGGGGACCACGATGGGTGACCCGTACGGGCTCCGCCGGGTGGTGCGTCCCAAGGGCGCGCTGCCGCAGCAGGCGGAGGTGCTCGATCCGCACCTTCCGCTGGGGCCCGACGAGCTGTCCATCGAGGTGGAGCGCCTCAATGTCGATGCCGCGAGCTTCCGCCAGCTCGCGCAGGAAGCCGGGGGCGACGCGCAGCGCATCTCCAGCCGGGTGGCCGAGATCGTCCGCGAGCGCGGCAAGATGCACAACCCGGTGACCGGCTCGGGCGGCATGCTCATCGGCCGGGTCGCCGAGGTCGGACCCGAGCACCCGGCGGCCTCCGAGCTGAAGCCGGGCGACCGCATCGCCACGCTGGTCTCCCTCACCTTGACTCCGCTGGTTCTTCAAGACATCGCACGCGTGCACCCCCGGGCCGAGCGGCTCGACGTGCGCGGCCGCGCCATCCTCTTCGCCACCGGGCTCTGGGCGCGCCTCCCGGAGGATCTCCCCGAGGCCTTGGCCCTGGCGGTGCTCGACGTCTGCGGCGCTCCGGCCTGGGTGGCGCGCCTGGCGCGTCCCGGGGAACGCGTGCTGGTGCTCGGCGCCGGAAAGAGCGGCTCGCTCGCCTGCGCCCAGGCGCGTAGGAACGGCGCGCACGTGACCGCGCTCGACTACCGGCCGGACGCGCCCCGGAGGCTGGTGCACGAAGGCCTCGCCGACGCGGCGATCGCCGTCGACGCCACGCAGCCGCTGGAGGTGTACGCCCGCGCGCGCGAGGCCGGCCTGTACGACCTGGTGGTGAACTGCGCGAACCTTCCGGGCACCGAGATGGCGAGCATCCTGGCGGCGCGAGACGGTGGGGAGGTCCTCTTCTTCAGCATGGCGACGAGCTTCACCGCTGCGGCGCTGGGGGCGGAAGGGGTCGGCAAGGACGTCCGCCTCACCATCGGGAACGGGTACGCGCGCGGCCACGCCGAGCTGGCGCTGGAGCTGGTGCGCTCGACTCCCGCGCTGCAGCGCGTCTTCGCGGCGCGCGTGGGATGAGGAGCGCGTCGGCGATCGCGCTCGCCGGAGGCCGCAGCGCGCGCTTCGGATCGGACAAGGCGCTGGCGACCTTCCGCGGCGCGCCACTCCTGACCGCGGTGCTGCGAGGGCTGCGGGCGGAGTTCGGAGAGGTGCTGGTGGTCGCCAAGAGCGCCGGCCCCTACGCGCCCCTGGGCGCGCGGGTCGTGCTCGACCGGTCGGAGTTGTACACGCCGCTGAGCGGGCTCGAGGCGGGACTCGCCTCGACATCCTCGGAGGTGGTTTTCTGCTGCGCGGCCGACATGCCCTTCGCCGCAGACGGCGCGCTGCTCGATGCGCTCTTCGCCGCGCTCGCCGGGCACGACGCCGCCGTGCCGGTGCACGCGGGGGCGCGGCAGCCTCTCTGCGCCGTGTATCGCCGCGAGCCGTGTCTGCGCGCCGCCACCCAGCTGCTGGCGCGTTCGGCGGTCGGTCCGAAGCGTCTCCTGGACGCGGTCCGCACGGCCTTCGTGGACTGGTCCGACGAGCATCCTTTCCTCGACGCCGACACCCCGGAGCAACTGGCGCGGCTCGAATCGAGCGGGTGAACCGGACGGCCGCGTTTCAGCCGCGAGCTGCGAGCGGAGGCAGCTCCTTGACGAACGCGACCTCGGCGAACCCGAGTCCCACGAAGAGCGCGCGCAGCGACTGCTCCGCAGAGACTCGCGCGCGCGCCTTGAGCTTCTCGTCGCCTTCGACCTCCCTGCCGAACGCGGTGCGCGCCAGCTCGAAGAGCTGGGCCGTCTCCTTCGAGTCGAGGTTCGAGCCGATGACCTCCGTCTCGGCGGGCTTCAGCTCGACCTGCACCTGCACGGGCGGCAGCACCACCTCGACGCGGCGCCCGCTGACCCGCAGCGAGGACGCGTCGAGCTTGGCCAGGTCGACGGCCAGGTGCGCTTCCGCGAAGACGATGGCCTTCCCGCGCGGCGGCCGCAGCGTCCAGCTCGCCCACTGGACCAGATCGCTCCACACCGACCCGGTGTCGCGCGGGTCGGGCGCGAACACGACCTTCTTGTAGAGGGAGACGTCCAGCGCCTGCAGGCGCGCCACCTCGCGCACCTTCACCACCAGCGCCGGCGCATCGGGCAGCGGCGGCTCACGATGCGTGAAATGCCAGACGGCGCCCGCGCCGAGCGCGGCGGCCAGGAGGCAGGCAACCGCGATGGCGGCCAAGGTGCGAATGCCGCAGTGTACCGCAAGGCGCACGTGTGCCAGCGACCCACATCGACCTCCTTGCGGCCGTTTCCATACCGATGAGGATCGTCCGGGGGTTGTCCGTGAGAAAGCTGTCACCGACGCTGCTCGTCCTGGCCATCGCCGGGTGCCGGTCCAACAACGACCTGAACACGCGGCCGTCGTTCGTGACCTCTGCCATCGTCACCACGCCCTACGACGGGAACAGCGACGACCTGCTGACGGGTGGACTGGGCAGATCCGGGCTCGCCTTCTTCGCCCCGGCGCCTGGATTCGTCAATGCGGCCGCCCCGACCGCGGGTGAGCTGCGCAGGCTGGCCATCTACCAGAACTATCGCGCGCTGGTCGACACGACGACGGCCGGCGGCTACGGCGTGCTGTACGGCCCCAACATCGACGTCCAGGGTAACGACACGCTGGACGAAGGGAAGATCGCCGGCGACGAGACGCTCGCCTTCGACGACGGAGGCACCGGGCAGGTGAACGCCACCATGATGGTGCAGGTCCCGGCCAGCTTCGATCCGAAGAGCCCGTGCATCGTCACCGGCACCTCGTCCGGGTCGCGGGGCGTCTACGGGGCGATCGCCACGGCGGGCGAGTGGGGGCTCAAGCACGGCTGCGCGGTCGCGTACACCGACAAGGGCAGCGGGATGGGCGTGCACGACCTGGCCGGCAACACCGTCAACCGGATCGACGGGACCCGCGCCGACGCGGTCACCGCCGGCGGCGCGTCGACCTTCACCGCGAGCCTGAGCGACACCGACCGTGCCTCGTTCGACGTCCGGCGCCCCAACCGCTTCGCCGTGAAGCACGCGCACTCGCGGCAGAACCCGGAGAAGGACTGGGGCAGGTACACCCTGCACGCCGTCGAGTTCGCTTTCTATGTCCTCAACGAGAAGTTCGGCGAGCACACCTCGAGCGGCACGATGCGGACCATCCATCCGGGGCGGACCATCGTGATCGCCGCCAGCGTCTCGAACGGGGGCGGCGCTGCCCTGGCGGCGGCCGAGCAAGACACCCAAGGGCTGATCAGCGGAGTGGTGGCGGGCGAGCCCCAGGTGCAGGTCGCCCCGACCGCGACGATCCACCGGGGCGGGGTCGCGGTCGCGGCGTCGGGCAAGTCGCTCTTCGACTACGTCACCTACGCCGACCTGTACCAGGCCTGCGCGACCCACGCGGCGGCGTATTCGGGGTTGCTCCCAGTCGCGTTGGGGCCGCCCTTCGACGCCACCGCGGCAGCCGCTCGCTGCACCTCGCTCAAGGCCAAGGGCCTGCTCACCGCCACCACCACCGCGGCGCAAGGCGACGAGGCGCTCTCCAGGCTCAACCAGTACGGCTGGGAGGCGCAGTCGAACCTGCTGCACCTCTCGCATTTCTCCTCGTACGCGACCCCCGCGATCGCGGTCACCTATGCGAACGCTTACGCGCGGGCGAGCGTTGCGGACGACCTGTGCGGATATAGCTTCGCGATGGTGGACGGCGCCAACACGCCGCAGGCCGTCTCGGCCACGGCGGCGAACCAGAGCTCGCTCGCGCAGATCTTCGCCATCGGGACCGGCGTCCCACCCATGTCGACCATCCAGCTCATCAACGACAATGCGCAGAATGGCCCGACGCGCGACCAGGTCTCCCAGGGCCAGGCCGGGGTCGACTACAACACCGACGGCGTCCTCTGCCTGCGCAGCCTTTCGACCGGGACCGATGCCGCGGGCGCGCCGCTCACCGGCGCAGCGCTGGACCGCTCGAACGCGGTCAAGGCGGGCAGCAATGAGGTTTTGCGGACCGCCAGGCTCCGCGGGATCCCGACCATCCTGGTGCAGGGTCGCGCGGACGCCCTGGTGCCGGTGAACCACGCCTCTCGCGCGTACCTCGGGGCGAACAAGGTGGCGGACGGGGAAGGCAGCCCGACCGTCTACTACGAGGTGGAGAACGCGCAGCATTTCGACACCTTCCTCTCGTTCCCCTCCCTCTCGACCCGCTACGTTCCGCTCCACCCGTACGTCATGCAGGGCCTCGATTTGATGTACGCGAGGCTGAAGAACGGCGCCGCGCTGCCGCCGAGCCAGGTGGTGCGCACCACGCCGCGCAGCAACTCGTTCACGCAGATCTCCACCGCCAACGTGCCGCCCATCTCGAGCGCCCCGGTGGCAGCCGACCTGATCACCTTCGCGAGCGGCACCGTCAGCGTCCCCTGAGCCCCGCGCCGCGGCCAGAACCGTGTGTTGCCCCCGCCAAGAGGGTAGAGTAGTCGCCGCCCTGTTCGGCGGCGCCAGGTTTTTCATGGCGCGGACCTCAACGGATGTACTCTAGTCCTGCGTCTTCGCGGAGGAGATCTGGGGCAGCTCTTCGTCGAGCCGGGGAAGGTGGTGCGCGCGCGCGAGCTGGCGCAGCAGGCGGCGCGCGGCGTGCAGGCCTTCATCGACCGGCACAGCACGGTGGCCATCGAGCGCACGGTGCTGCGGCTCCTCGGCATCGGCGGCGCGGGCGCGCGCGGAGCGCCGCTCGCGAATCTGCTGGTGGACAAGCTCCGCGACGCGAAGGTGCTGCACAAAGGCGCGGCCTATTGGTTGGGTCGCGCGCTCAGGGCCAGCCCCGGCCGGGACCCGCTGCAGGCGGTCGAGCGCGTCGCCGCGCACCCGGAGAAGCTGCCGCCCCTCACGCCGGCCGAGGACGCCGAGCTGCGTGAGACCCTGCGCGCCGATGCCCGGGCGGCCGCCCGCGAATTGCGCGAGAAGGTCGAGAAGCGCAAGGAGCTGAAGCGCAGTCTTCAGCTAGGCAGCTTTCCCGGCGCCCCCTGGAAGTACGTGATCGTGGCCACGGGCAACATCCACGACGACGTGGAGCAGGCGCGGGCGGCGGCGCAGCAGGGAGCGGACGTGATCGCGGTGATCCGCAGCACCGCCCAGTCGCTGCTCGATTACGTCCCGCACGGCGCCACCACCGAGGGGTACGGCGGCACATACGCGACGCAGGAGAACTTCCGCATCATGCGCGAGGCCCTGGACGAGGTCTCGCGCAAGCTGGGTCGCTACGTCCACCTCACCAACTATTCGAGCGGCCTGTGCATGCCGGAGATCGCCTACATGGCGGCCGCGGAGCGGCTCGACATGCTGCTCAACGACGCGATGTACGGGATCCTCTTCCGCGACATCAACATGCAGCGGACCTTTTGCGACCAGTACTTCTCCCGCCGGATCTGCGCCTTCGCGGAGATCATCATCAACACCGGGGAGGACAACTACATCACCACCGCCGACGCCGACGAGGCGGCGCACACGGTGATCGCCTCGCAGCTCGTCAACGAGACCTTCGCCCACCTCGCCGGCATGCCCGACGAGCTGATCGGATTCGGGCATTCCTTCGAGATCGATCCCGCCCGCGAAGACACGCTCCTGCGCGAGTTCGCCATGGCGATGATGGTGCGCGAGCTCTTCCCGCGCAGCCCGATCAAGTACATGCCCCCCACCAAGCACAAGGAGGGGGACATCTTCTTCAGCCACGCCTACGACGTGATGGCCGACCTGGTGGCGATCACCACCCGGCAAGGCATCCAGCTCCTCGGAATGATGACCGAGGCGATGCACAATCCCTTCCTGATGGATCGCTACGTCGCCCTCAAGTCCGCCGCCTACGTGTACCGGGCCGCGCGCCACCTGGGCGACGAGATCGCCTTCAAGCCCGACGGCATCGTCGCGCGGCGGCAGCGCGAGGTGTTCGACAAGGCGGTCGCGCTGCTGGAGGAGGTGGCCAAGGACGGCATGATGGCGGCCATCGGCAAGGCGCGCTTCGGGGATACCGCGCGGAGTGAAACCGGGGGAAAGGGCCTCGACGGGGTATTCGAGCGCGCCCCCGACTACTTCAACCCCTTCCTGGAGATCTTGGAGTCCGATCGAACGCCGCAAGGCGCTCCGATTGGGGCCCCTACCAAGGGGGAGGGCCGGGCGTGAGCGAGAAGCAGCTCATCCGGCCGTATGGCGATCGCAAGGAGGACGGGGTCATCCAGCTCTCCTTCGTGCTGCCGGTGCCCGTCTCGGAGAAGGCGAAGGAGGCGGCCGCCCAGGTGGCGAAGAAGCTCGGCCTCTCCCACGTGCTGGTCGCCTCCATGGACAAGGCGGGCGACGACTACAGCTTCTTCGTCGTGTACGGCCGGACCCACATGCAGCTCGACTACGGCTCGATCGAGGTGCCCGTCGTCGAGCATCGCAAGCACCCGTTCGACGAGCTGAACGACGTCATCGAGCGGGACTTCGGCCGCAAGATCGTGGTGGTCGGCGCCTGCATCGGCACCGACTCGCACACCACGGGAATCGACGCCATCATGAACATGAAGGGCTATGCCGGCGACTACGGCCTGGAGCGCTACCGCATGTTCCGCGCCATCAACCTGGGGTCGCAAGTGGAGCCCCGCGCGCTGGTGCACAAGGCCCAGGAGGTGCAGGCCGACGCGGTGCTGGTCTCCAAGGTCGTCACCCAGCGCGACGCGCACAAGGAAGATGCGCGGGCGCTGGTCGAGGCCGCCCGGGAGGCGAAGATCTTCGAGAAGACCATCTGGATCTTCGGCGGTCCGCGCGTCGACCACAAGACGGCGCTGGAGCTGGGATTCGACGCGGGATTCGGCCCGGGGACCAAGCCCAGCGACGTCGCGAATTACATCTATTATCGTCTACTCGAGCGACAGGGGCGGGCGCCGCCGCCGCAGCCGACGGCGCACGGCACGCCGGACGCGACCATCCAGGGGGCGACCAAGCCATGAGCGGGGTGGGACTCAAGACGATGCTCCGGCTGCGCCTCTCCGCGCACGACGCGCATTACGGCGGCGGGCTGGTCGACGGCGCGCGCGTGCTCGGCCTGTTCGGCGACGTGGCGACCGAGCTCCTGGTCCGGCTGGACGGCGACGAGGGGCTGTTCCGCGCCTACGAGTCGGTCGAGTTCCTCGCCCCGCTGCACGCGGGCGACTTCATCGAGGTGGAAGGCGAGATCGTCTCCACCGGCAAGACCAGCCGGAAGATGCGGTTCGAGGCGCGCAAGGTGATCTCGCCGCGTCCCGACGTGTCCGACTCGGCGGCGGAGGTGCTCGAGCAGCCGGTCGTGGTGTGCCGGGCCGTCGGCACCTGCGTCACTCCCGCCGCCAGGCAGCGGGCACCTCGCCGCTGACGCGCGCGAGACGCGTGCGCATCTTCCCGCGGACTTCAAGCCACGGGAGGCAGCCATGCGCGTGCAAGAATTGGTCAAAGGGAACGTGATCACCGTCCGGGCGGACGCCGGCATCCAGGAGGTCGCCCGCAAGATGGCCGAGGAGGACATCGGCTTCCTGCCCGTCGTCGATCCGTCGGGGAAGGCGATCGGCACCATTACCGACCGGGACATCGTCGTGCGCCTGATCGCCAAGGGCGGCGCCGTGAACGACACCAAGGTCGAGCAGGTGATGACCAAGGACGTGGTCAGCGTCCGGCCGGACGAGGACATGCAGAAGGCGGCCGAGCTGATGAAGGAGCGGAAGATCTCCCGGGTGCTGGTGTGCGATCCGCAAGGCAAGCCCGTCGGGGTGATCAGCCTGGGCGACCTGGCCGAGCGGCACGAGGAGGGCGAGGTCGGTCGCACGGTGAAGGAAGTGAAGGAAGGCGCTTCGCTCACCCATTGAGCAGACCTCCGGCGGGCGGGTAGGATCCGGCGCATGCCGGTCCCGCCCGCCATCCTGACCGCGGCGATCTGCGGCGCGGAGACCACCCGCGAGCAGACGCCATACCTGCCGATCACCGCCGAAGAGCTCGCCGCCGAGGCCGCGCGCTGCGCCGCGGCGGGCGCCTCGGTGATCCACCTCCACGTGCGCAAGGACGACGGGACGCCCACCCAGGACCGGGCGCTGTTCGAGAAGGCGATCCGGGCCATCCGCGCCCGCTGCGACGTGATCGTCCAGACCACCACCGGAGGCGCGGTGGGCATGAGCGCCGAGGAGCGCGCGCAGCCGCTCGAGTGCAACCCGGAGATGGCCACGCTGAACGCGGGCTCGCTCAACTTCGGCGACGACGTGTTCTCGAACCCGTTCCCGATGGTGCGCGAGTTCGCCCGGCGCATGCGCGAGCGGGGCATCGTCCCGGAGCTGGAGTGCTACGACGCGGGGCACGTCGAGAGCTGCGTCGCGCTCGCCAAGGAGGGCGTGATCGAGCTGCCCGCCCACTTCGACTTCGTGCTCGGGGTCCGCGGCGGATTGGGCGCCTCGGAGGAGAATCTCCGGTTCCTCCTCGGCAAGCTGCCGCAGGGGTCCAGCTTCAGCGTGGCCGGCATCGGCCGGCACCAGCTTCCGCTGGCGGACCTGTCCTTGCGCCTGGGCGGACACGCACGGTGCGGGCTGGAGGACAACGTCTACCTGGCCAAGGGAGTGCTGGCGAAAGGCTCCTACGAGCTGGTGGCGCGGCTGGCAGAGCTGGCGCGCGCCGCGGGTCGCGCGGTTGCGACGCCCGCGCAGGCGCGCGAGCTGTTGCGACTGCGGCCCCGGGCCTGAGAGACTGCGCCGCCATGCGCCTGCTCGTCCTGGTCACGTTCGTTCTCGGCTGCGCCTCCGAGCGGCCGGTCGCCTCCCGCCAGCCGTCCCACCCCGGGCCCGCGTCCCCGTCGCGCGAGGTCGCCGCACCCCTGGCCGCGCCGGTGGTCGCGCCGGTGCAGCCGGTCTCGGGCCCGCCGCGCTTGCAGTACCCACCCACTCGCCGCGCCGACGCCGCCGAGGCGGTCCACGGCGTGCGCGTCCCCGATCCGTACCGTTGGCTCGAGGACGAGAGCTCTCCCGAAGTGCAGGCCTGGATGCGCGCGCAGGACGGTTTCGCCCGGGCACATCTGCGCGGTTTGCCCGGTCGGGACGCCATCGCTCGCCGGCTCTCCGAGCTACTCTACGTGGACGTCCTGGGCGCGCCGAGGCACCGGGGCAACCGCTATTTCTACGCCCGTCAGTTCGCGACCAAGGAGAAGGCGGTCGTCTTCGTCAAGGAGGGCCGCGGGGGGCGCGAGCGGGTCCTCCTCGATCCGAACGGCTGGACCCAGGACGGCAGCGACGCGCTGGGAGGCTGGTGGCCGTCGTGGGACGGCAAGACCGTCGCGTACACGGTGCGGCACAACAACTCCGACGAAGCGGTCCTCTACCTGCTCGACGTGGCGAGCGGGAAGCGCTCCGAGATCGACGTCATCGAGGGAGCGAAGTACGCCGCCGCGTCATGGACGCCGAAGGGCGACGGCTTCTATTACACCTGGCTCCCGGTGGACCTGAGCATCCCCGTCGCCGAGCGCCCGGGCTGGCAGACGATCAAATTCCACCGCGTCGGCGAGGATCCCCGCAAGGATCGCGTAGTCGTCGACAAGCTGGGTGACCCGACCACGTTCCAGAGCGTGCAGCTGTCGAAGGACGGGCGCTGGCTTTTGCGCACGGTCGCCCACGGCTGGGGGCGCAACGACGCCTACTTCCGCGATGCGCGCAAGGCCGATGCCCCGTGGACGCCCCTCGCCGCCGGCAACGATGCGCTGTACGAGGTGGACGTGTTCCGCGGCCGCTTCTACGTCTCGACCAACGAGGGAGCGCCGCACTCGCGCATCTTCGCGGTGGATCCGGAGCGTCCCGCGCGCGAGGCGTGGAAGGAGATCGTGCCGGAGCGCAAGGACGCCACCCTCGACAGCACGCGGCTGGTGGGCGGCAAGCTGGCGCTGGTGTACCTGAAGGACGCGGTGACGCACCTCGAGGTGCACGACCTCGACGGCAAGCTGTTGCGCGAGCTGCCGCTGCCCGACGTGGGCACGGCCAGCAACCTGGTCGGGCGCGAGGACGACGACGAGGCGTACTTCGAGTTCAAGTCGTATACGCACCCGCCGGAGATCTTCCGCACCTCGGTCGCGCGGGGCGGCGCCGGGCTCTACTCGCGCGTGAAGCTGCCCGTCGATCCTTCCCTCTACGAGACCGAGCAGATCTTCGCCACCAGCAAGGACGGGACGCGAGTGCCTCTCTTCGTGGTGCACCGCAAGGGCGCCGCGCGGGACGGCAAGGCGCCGGCGCTGCTGTACGCCTACGGCGGCTTCAACGTGGCGATCACGCCGGCCTTCAAGGGGACCATCTATCCCTGGCTGGAGCGGGGCGGCGTGTACGCCGAGGCGATCCTGCGCGGCGGCAGCGAGTACGGCGAGGACTGGCACCGCGCGGGGATGCTGCAGAACAAGCAGCACGTGTTCGACGACTTCGTCGCCGCCGCGGAGGAGCTGGTCAAGCAAGGCTTCACCCGTCCGTCGCAGCTGGCCATCCGCGGCGGGTCGAACGGCGGGCTGCTGGTCGGGGCGGCGGAGACCCAGCGGCCGGACCTGTTCGCCGTGGTGCTTTGCCACGTGCCGCTGATCGACATGCTCCGCTACCACCTCTACGGATCGGGGAAGACGTGGATCCCCGAGTACGGCACCGCGGATGACCAGGGTCAGTTCAAGTACCTCGCGGCCTACTCCCCGCTGCAGCAATTGCGCGAAGGGGTGAAGTACCCGGCCACCCTGGTGCTCTCGGCGGACGCGGACGACCGGGTCGACCCGATGCATGCGCGGAAGTTCGCTGCCGCCCTGCAGCACTCCTCCTCAGGCGGCCCCGTCCTGCTCCGCATCGAAAAGCACTCCGGCCACGGCGGCGCCGATCTGGTGAAGGCCACCATCGAGAAGACCGCCGACGAATACGCCTTCACCCTCTCCCAACTCGGTGTAGCGGAACGTCCAGCCGCTACCGCGACCCGCTAGGACAAGACGATCACACCACAGAGCGCACGGAGGACACGGAGTTTTTTCGATTGCATTCTCCGTGAGCTCCGTGTTCTCCGTGGTGAAATCGGTTTGGCCTTCACACGGGGGGGATTTCGCGTTTGCGGGAAGGGCGTTCGACTCGTTTGCCTTCCGTGATGCGCAAGTAGTGGGCGAGGAGGGGGCGGGTGTCGCGGGGATCGATCACGTCGTCCACGTAGCCCTGCGCGGCGACGCGGTAGATGTCGATCTTCGGCCGGATCCGGTCGGCCAGCTCCTTCTTCAGCGCCTCGGGATCCTCGGCTTGCGCGAGCAACTTGTTCGCCGCGATCGCCACCATTCCCTCCGCGCCCATCACGCTGATCTCCGCGCCGGGCCAGGCCAGCAGCGCGTCGGGCTCGTAGGCCCGTCCGTTCATCACGTAGTAACCCGCGCCGTATCCCTTGCGGAGCACCACGGTCAGCTTCGGGACCGTTGCCGAGGCGACCGCGTGGAGCATCTTCGCGCCGTGGCGGATGATCCCTTCCTTCTCGACCTTCGTCCCGACCATGAATCCCGGGACGTCCTGCAGGAACACCAGGGGGATCTCGAACGCGTCGCACAGGTTCACGAACCGCGCCGCCTTGTCGGCCGCGTTCACGTCCAGGACGCCGCCCAGGTGCATGGGGTTGTTCGCCACCACGCCCACGCTGCGGCCGTCGATGCGCGCCAGCGTGGTCACGAGGTTGCGCGCCCAGCGCGGCTTCAGCTCGAAGAGCTTGCCGTCGTCCACCACCGAGGCGATCACCTTCCGGACGTCGTACGCCTGGCGCGGATTGTCCGGAACGGCGTCGAGGAGGGCCTCGTCGCGGCGGTCCACCGGATCGGAGCCCGGGCGGCGCGGCGGTTTCTCCCCGCAGCGGAGCGGAAAGTACGACAGGTACTCGCGCACGGCGGCGAGGCAAGCGGCGTCGTCCTCGACCTCGAGGTCGCCGCAGCCCGAGATCTCGGTGTGCACCTTGCTCCCGCCCAGCTGCTCTTCCGTGACGTCCTCGCCCACCACGCTCTTGACCAGGTAGGGCCCGCCGATCGCCATCGACGAGGTGCCCCTCACCATCGGCACGAAGTCGGCCAGGCCGGGGATGTACGCCGTTCCCGCGGCGCCGGGTCCCACCATCGCCGCGACTTGCGGCACCACTCCCGAGAGCACCACCTGCTCGCGGAACAGGTAGCCCGTGTCCGCGAACGAGCTGACGATCGCCGCTTCGTCCGCGTCCGCCGACAGTCGCGCGCCGGCCGAGTCGACCAGCCAGATCATCGGGATGCGCTCCCGCAACGCCAGCTCGCGCAGGCGCGCGACCTTCCGCTCGCCGACCGGCCCGATGCTCCCACCGTGTACGGTGAAGTCGTAGGAGGCAACGCAGCAGGGCCGGCCGTCGATGAAGCCCGTCCCGCACACCACTCCGTCGGCGGGGGCGGGCCGCTGCGCTTCCTCGGGCAGCTGGCCGAGGTGGGTGGCCAGAAGGCCGATCTCCACCAAGCTGCCCGGATCCAGCAACAGCTCCAGCCGGGCGCGCGCGTCCAGCTTGCCCCGCTCGCGCTGGCGCCGCAGCCGCTCCTCGCCGCCCATCCGCAGCGCTTCCGCCCTGCGGCGGCGCAGCTCCTCGACCTTGTCGCGCATCGACATACCTGCTCCGCAAATTACCACTATTTGGCTACATATGCTGCGCCGCGATCGATAATCCGGATGTTTGACCCTCTGTAGAATGGTGGTCTAGCGTGAACCGACCCGCATGCCCGCGACGTCGGCCCCTCAACCTTCGCCAGCCGCCGAGGCCGACCCGCTCATCGGGCGCACCGTCAACGACCGCTACCGCATCGTCGAGGCCATCGGCCAGGGCGGCATGGGCCGCGTCTACAAGGCGCTGCAGTCGCCGCTCGATCGGGTGGTGGCGCTCAAGATCCTCGGCGCCGGGCACGACCGCGATCCTCATTTTTACAAGCGCTTCTTCCTCGAGGCGTCGGTCACCGCCAGGCTGACCCACCCCAACACCATCACCCTGTACGACTACGGGCGCACCGAGGACGGCATCTTCTTCATCGCCATGGAGTACCTCGACGGGCGCACGCTCTCGCAGGCGATGCAGCAGGACGGGCCCCTTGCGCAGGAGCGCGTGATCCACGTCGCGCAGCAGATCTGCCGCTCGCTGCGCGAGGCCCATGCGCTGGGGATCATCCACCGCGACCTGAAGCCGGCCAACGTCATCCTGCTGCGCCAGCAGGACGACCACGACTTCGTCAAGGTGCTCGACTTCGGTCTGGTGAAGTTCTTCCACGGCGACAACCCGGACAGCGACATCACCAACGCCGGCACCTTCATGGGGTCGCCGCACTACATCGCGCCCGAGCAGGCGCGCAACCAAGGCCCCGACCAACGCTGCGACATCTACTCGTTGGGCGTCCTGCTCTACCACATGCTCACCGGCAAGGTTCCGTTCACGGCGCCGAACCCGGTGGACATCATCCTGAAGCACCTGCACGAGGCGCCGGTGCCTCCGCGCGAGCTGCGGCCGGAGCTGCAGATCGACCCTCGGCTCGAGGCAATCCTGCTGCGCTGCATGGCGAAGGAGCGCTCCGAGCGGTTTCAGTCGATGGACGAGCTGCTGGCTGCGCTCAAGGTCGCGCGCCAGCAGCTCACCGGGAGCACCGCACCGTCCTCGGCTCCTCCCCCGGCCACGCCCGAGGCGCTGCGTCCCGTGGCGCTTCGGACGCCGTCCGCGCCGCAGGTTTCGCCGAGCACGCCCGGCGAGGCGCTGCCCGCGATCCAGACGACTCCGCAGGACGGCTCGCGCGCCGTGCGGCCACCCGCACCGCCGCAGGACGGCTCGCGCGCCGTGCGGCCACCCCCACCGCCGCAGGACGCGGTCGAGGATTCAGCTCTCGGCCTGCGCTTCACCGGATTGGGAGACCCTCCTTCGTCGATCCGCTCCATCCGGATCGCGACCGGGGTGGCGGTCGCCGTTGCCGCCGCGCTGACCCCCTGGATGGCGACAGGGCGGCAGAAGCGCCAGCAGCCGGTCGTCACGGTGGAGCACGCCGCCCCCGTGGTGATCGCCTCCCGGCCCTCCGCTCCCCCTGGCCCCGCCTACCAGCCCGCCAGCGCCGGCGTCACGCTGGTGGCGCTCACCAGTGCGCCCTCCGGCGCGGAAGTGAACGACGCCGATGGGCGCGCCCTGGGCCGCACGCCGATGGACCTGCCGGTGAGCGCCGGCAAGCCGCTGGAACTGGTCCTCAAGCTCGAAGGCTACAAGCCGTTCCCGGTGGTGCGCAGGTCGCTCTCCGGCGATCGCCTCGCCATTTCCGCCACGCTGAAGAAGGAACCCCCCAAGGCGGAGCCGCAGCGTCCGACCGTCCGGCGGTCGGTCGGCTACAAGGACGACCCGTACTGAGGACGAGCCATGACGCAGGAGAGGCACGGATTGCAGCTCCCGATCCCGAACGGCTCACCGCGCCTGGCGGTGTGCGCGCTGCTGGTGGCGCTGCTCGCCGCGCCCGCCGCCAGCGCGGACGCGCGCAGCGAGGCCAAGCGGCACTTCCGCGACGGGATGGCGCTGCTCGCCGGGGGGCAGGTGGAGCGCGGGATTGCAGAGCTGAAGCAGGCGTACGCGATCAAGCCGCACCCCGATCTCCTCTACAACATCGCGCGCGCCTACGTGGACCTGGGCAGGATCCCGGAGGCGCTCGACTACTTCCACCGTTACGTGGCGACGGATCCCGACGACCGCCCGCAGGTCGAGGCAGTCATGGCGCGCCTGGCGGGCGCCATCGGCGCGCGGCCGCCCGTCGGCCAGCCGGTGGCGACCCAGCCCTCCGTCGACACCGCGCAGCTCCTGGCCGCGCTGCAGGAGCTGATCGAGCGGAACAAGGCTCCGCCGGCGCTGGCCGCCTCCAAGGGCGCAGCGCAGCGCCCGGGATCCGCCGCGGCTCCGGCGGCCGCCAGAAAGGAAGAGGAAGGCATGTTCGAGGCGACCGAGGTGACCGCGCGGACGCGGGCGACCGCGCGGGAAATCGCCTCGGCGCTGGAGGGCGGCCGCACCGACGAGGACATCTTCGAGGAGCAGGTGGTGACCGCCGGAGTGCACGCCAGCTCCGAGGCGAAGGCGCCCGCGTCCTTGACGGTGATCACTGCCGACGAGATCCGTCTCACCGGCGCGGCCACCGTTCCCGAGATCCTCCGCCGGGTCCCCGGGGTGGACGTCGCCGAGATGAACCCTTCCGACACGAACGTCTCGATGCGCGGCTTCAACCGGAGGCTCGCGAACAAGGTGCTGGTCCTGGTCGACGGCCGCAGCGTCTACCAGGACTTTCTCGGGGCCACGCTGTGGCCCCTGCTCGACGTCTCGGTGCAGGACATCGCGCGCATCGAGGTGATCCGCGGCCCGGGATCGGCGCTCTACGGAGCGAATGCGTACGCGGGCGTGGTGAACATCATCACCAGGACCGGTGACGAGGTGAACGGCGGGCGCGCCTTCCTCCAGACCGGGAACTTCGGGAGCGTGCACGGGGCGCTCTCGGCGGGCGGACGCAACGGCAGGCTCACCTACCGCACCAGCCTCGCCTACGACCATGCCGACAAGTGGAGCAGCGAAGCCCCGGCCGGGTTCAGCTCGCAGTTCTCGCAGCCGAACCGCAGCCGCGAGATCCAGCGCGCCGAGATCGCCGCCGACTACCAGTCGAGCGGCCTTTCGGTCCGCACCGGGTTCGGGTTCGACAACATGAACGCGATGGAGGTCTTCCCGCTCGGGGCCTTGCGCACCTTCGGCAACGAGGGGCAGGGCGGATTCGCCCGCGCAGAGGCCAGCTACGGCGAGACCGACGTCAAGGTGTACTGGAACGCGCTGCGGATGCGGTCTGGCCCGGAGTACTGGCCCGGCGGCCTCCCCTCCATCCTCGCGAGCGTCCGCGCGGACGTGATCGACGCCTCGGCACGCACCGGCGTGCAGTTCCAGCTGCTCGGGCGCCACCGCTTCAATTTCGGCGCGGGGTTCCGCTACTCGACCGTCGACTGGGGCTTCCTCGCCGCGAGGGCCGACGGCGGGACGCGTTACACCCAGGAGCAATTCAGCGGGTTCCTGCAGGACGAATGGGAGCCGTCCAGGCGCGTGACCGTGACCCTCATGTACCGCGTCGATCGGCATCCGCTGCTCGCCGACCGGCACATCACCCCCGGCGGCCTGGTCCACTCGCCCCGGGGAACGGTGCTCTTCGAGGTCGCGCGCGACCAGTTCCTCCGGTTCGCCGCCGGGACCGCGTTCCGCGCGCCCACCTTCCTGGAGAGCTACGCGAACCTGTTCGCGCCGGTGGTGCCCGGCGCGGGTATCCGCTTCCAGGGCGACCTGAACCTCAAGCCCGAGGAGATGTTGCAGGCCGAGCTCGGGTACAAGGGACGCATCGGCGACCAGCTCACGCCCGAGGCGGTGGTGTACGTCGAGCGGGTGCGCAACCTCATCACCGATGGCGCGCTGCAGCCGGCGCCTCCGGGCACCTCGGCGGGTGGTCAGACGGTGCTCGGGTTCACCGGATTCCAGAACGAGCCCAACCTCTTCGTCGGCATCGGCGCGGAGCTGGGAGTCCGCTACCAGCCGGGCGACGGCATCGACCTGGGCGTCAATTACTCCTTCGAGAAGCTGGCCGACTGCACGACGAGCTGCACGAGCGACCACAGCGTGGCGAACCAGTCCTCCGCGACGGTGAGCAACACCGCCCAGCACAAGCTGAATCTGACCGCCACCTGGCGCACGCGCGCGAACTTCGACCTGGGGGTCGACGCGCACTACGTCTCGACCGTGACCTGGTTCGAGAAGTCCTTCGACCCCGGCGCTGCCGCCGGCGTGGTCCTCGCGCCTTACGCGCTGCCCGCGTACACGCTGATCAACGCGCGCGTCGGGTACCGCTTCATCCGCGATCGGCTCGAGGGCGGGGTGACGGTGTACAACTTGCTCGGCGACGACCACCGCGAGCACCCGTTCGGGAGCCCCATCGGCCGCCGGATCCTGGTCAGCGCGGCTGCTTCCTTCTAGGAGGGACGCGCATCCCGACCGGCGCTGGCAGCAGTGCCCCGGATGGGACGGCGCTCGGGCCCTCGCCGTGCAAATGAAACGGGTCCAGGGAAGCCTGAGGGCGTCCCGGACCCGTCGGAGTGCACGCGGGCCTGCGCTGGATCAGCCGCGCTGCGCCGCGGGATCGTCGTCGAGCATGTCGTTCGGCGACGGGATCTTGCGCAGCTCGGACTTGGAGATCTTCCACGCCTGTTGCACGACCCAGCTCAGCGAGCGATCCAGCCGCTGGGCCTGCTGCTGGATCTCGTTGAGCATGTCCTCGGGGAAGTAGAGGCTCTGCTTGCGCGCGTCGTTGGCCGACATCTATTCGCGCTCCTCGCCCGGTGCACGGCTCTCGGTGCCGATGACGTCGTTCACCGAGGGGAAGCGCATGATCTCGTTGCGCGCGATCTTCCACGCCTGCTGCACGATCCACGAGAGCGAACGGTCCTGCCGGTTCGCCTCCTCCTGGATCTCCCGCAGCATGTCCTCCGGGAAGTAGAGGCTTTGCTTTCGCTTGTCAGTGCCCGCCATCAACACCCTCCGGATGCCAGCGCCGCCGCTTGATGCGGCGTGTGCCCACGTGCCATCACCCTGTCTAGACTTGGACGACAGCGGGGTCAAGGATCCGCCTTGTAGGTCCTACTCGTAGCGGGCGGGCACGCCCCTGTAAATCCTTCCTGCGTACCTGGGCGGACCTGCCGAAAGGTGCGGCGAAGTCTAGCGCGACCCCACTCGTCCTCTCGCACGCTTGCGCCGGTCCCCGCGGTCCTCGCGCCTTCCCCCTGTCGACTGCAGTGCTCGGCCGCGCACCGTTTGCGTGGCACGCCGTTCGCACGGAAGAACCGATGAGAGGTGGCCATGTCGATCAGCGGACTCATCACGACGAGGGACGTGCTGATGCACAGCGCGACCATCGTGCGCGAGTTCGGCGCTGGCACCTATCTGCGATGCTGCCTGGCCATCCTGCGCGGGCGCCGCACCACGTTTCTGAGCGTCGTGTTCTCGCGCTGAGGGATCGGTCAAACCGCTGACAGACCGTCAGCAGAAGGACCTGGTCAAGAACTGACCTTCGGGCAAGATTTGGACAGGAAAAAGGCTGACCAGGCTCTCGCCTGGCCAGCCCCGATGGGCTCGGAGGGGGAGGGGGGGACCCCCAAGCCCACTGCCTTTCGAACCGTGCGGCCGCTTGGCCGGTCACCGTCCAGAACCTGTTGTCCGCGCCCGTTGTTCCCCGCCGCCGATCCGGTGCCCTCTCGCCGAGAAGTTGGGTTTGAAACACCCGCGGCGCAAGGGCAGGACGGATGACAAACCCCCGAAATCCAAGCATAACCGGCGCTCGTGGGCGCCGCATCCGGTACCCCGTGCCAGGCGGACGGGCACGCTGCGGGCGGCCGAGTGGGCGCCCGGCCTCGACGGCTCCGCACGTGCCCGTGCGTCAGCGTCCGGTAGAATCGTCGAGATGTCCGGCGATCCCGTCGAGTTGGCGGCGCTGGCCGCCGCCGATCTCCTGCCACGCGGCGCGTCGGTGCTCGTCGCCTGTTCGGGCGGGCCCGATTCGGTCGCGCTCGCTGCTGCGCTCGCGCGCTGCGCACCAGCGCTCGCAATCCGGGTCGCGGTCGGCCACGTGGATCACGGGCTCCGCCCCGAATCCGCTCGGGACGCGGAGCACGTTCGCGAGATCGCCCGGCAGCTGGGCGTTGCCTTCCACCTGCGCCGGCTCGAAGCGTTCGACGTGCGGCCGCTCGGGCTGGAGGGCGCGGCGCGACAGGCGCGCTACGCGGCGCTCGCGCAGCTCGGCGCGGCAGCCGGCGCGGATCGGGTTGCCACCGCGCACACGCGGCGCGACCAGGCGGAGACCGTGCTGCTGCGCCTCGCGCGCGGCGGCGGCGCGGGAGCGGTGGCCGGCGTGCGACGCAGCCGCCCCTTGACCGAGGCCATCCTGCTGGTGCGGCCGCTGCTCGAGGTGCCGCGGGAAGCGACCGAGGCGTATTGCCGCGCCAGCGGCCTTCCCACCGTCCAGGATGCGCACAACGTCGATCCGCGGCGCGCGCGGGCGCGCCTGCGCGAGCTGATGCCGCGGCTCGCCGCGGCGCTGAATCCCCGGCTCGAGGAGGCCCTCGCCGGAGCGGCCCGCGTCGCGGCCGAGGAGGACGCGTTGCTCGATGGGCAGGCGAAGACGGCCCTGGCGGCGGCTGCCACGACGGACGGCTTTTCCGCCGCCCGGCTCGCCGGGGTGCACCCGGCGCTGCTCCGGCGCGCGCTGCTGGTCGCGGCCCAAGGCGCCGCGCGGCCCGAGCGGCTCCACCTCGAGCGGCTGGCGGGGTTCCTCCTCGAGCGCAGGGAGGGGCGGCTCGATCTGCCCGGCGGTCGCGCGGTGATCGAGCGCGGCGTGCTGCGGTTCGAGGCGAACGGTCCACCGCGCCCGGTCCCTGCGGACGTGCAGGTCCCCGGTCCGGGCGTGTACGGGTGGGCAGGCCGCGCGCTGCATGTAGGTTCAGGTGCGCAACGCGCCGACCTCCTCCTGGCCCCCTTTCCCTGGACCTTGCGCCACCGCCTCCCCGGCGACCGTTTCCGGGTCGCGGGAGGGCCTGAGAAGAAGCTGGGCGACGTCTGGCAGGCCGCGGGCATCCCCGCCTCCCGCCGGGACCGCATCCCCCTCCTGGCCGACGCGGCTGGCCGCGTCTTCTGGGTGGAGGGACTGCCGGCGGGCCCCGCTTGCGCGGCGCCGGCCGGCGACGCGGTGAGGTTCGAATTCGGACCGGAAATGGATGCCTTGCGCTAGGCGTTCCTCGGCAAGCGGCGAAGCGTCCCCGCTTTTGCTACCATCCCGTCCCGACAGGCCACACGGAGGAGCCTTAGGTGAGACAGTCGTACAAGACGTTCTTTCTCTGGGCGGTCCTCATCCTCCTGTTCTTCTCCTTCTACTCGATCTTCTCGCGCCAGCGCGGCGCCGAGCCGACCGAGATGCGGGCGAGCGAGTTCTACGCGGCCGTCGACCGCGGCGAGGTCGCCGAGGTGACGGTCAAGGGGAACACGCTGCAGGGCAAGCTGAAGAACCGGCAGGACTTCCGCACCGTCTCGCCGCTCGATACCCAGCTGCTCGACAAGATGCGCCAGAAGGGCGTGAGCCTCTCGTTCGAGAAGGAGGACTCGCAGTCCCTCTGGGCGCAGTTCCTCGTCTCGTGGATGCCGCTGGGCATCATCTGCGTCCTCTTCATCTTCCTCATGCGCCAGCTGCAGGCCGGCGGCGGCAAGGCGATGAGCTTCGGCAAGTCGAAGGCCAAGCTCCTCAGCGAGAACCACAACAAGGTCACCTTCGCCGACGTGGCCGGGATCGACGAGGCCAAGGACGAGCTGGAGGAGATCATCCAGTTCCTCAAGGACCCGAAGAAGTTCACCAAGCTCGGCGGCCGCATCCCCAAGGGCGTCCTCTTGATGGGCTCTCCGGGGACCGGCAAGACGCTGCTCGCGCGCGCCATCGCCGGCGAGGCGGGGGTTCCCTTCTTCAGCATCTCGGGCTCGGACTTCGTCGAGATGTTCGTCGGCGTGGGCGCCAGCCGCGTGCGCGACCTGTTCGAGCAGGGCAAGAAGCACGCGCCCTGCATCATCTTCATCGACGAGATCGACGCCGTCGGCCGCCACCGGGGCGCGGGCCTGGGCGGCGGGCACGACGAGCGCGAGCAGACGCTCAACCAGCTGCTGGTCGAGATGGACGGCTTCGAGTCCAACGAAGGGGTGATCCTCATCGCGGCCACCAACCGGCCCGACGTCCTCGATCCGGCGCTGCTCAGGCCGGGCCGGTTCGATCGGCGCATCGTGGTGCCGCGCCCCGACGTGAAGGGCCGCGAGGGCATCCTCAAGGTCCACACCAAGAAGACGCCGCTCTCCCCGGAGGTCGACCTCGACTCCATCGCGCGCGGGACGCCGGGCTTCTCCGGCGCGGACCTGGAAAATCTGGTCAATGAGGCGGCGCTCCTCGCCGCGCGCAGGAACAAGGAGCGCCTGGACAACGGCGACTTCGAGTTCGCCAAGGACAAGGTGATGATGGGCTCCGAGCGGCGGAGCATGATCATCAGCGAGAAGGACAAGAAGATCACCGCCTGGCACGAGGCGGGACACGCGCTGGTCGCGCGGCTGGTGCCGCAGTGCGACCCGGTGCACAAGGTGACGATCATTCCGCGCGGTCCGGCCCTGGGGCTCACCCAGATGCTCCCCAAGGAGGACCGCCTGAACTGGAACCGCCAGGCGGTGCTCGACCGCATCGCCATGGCGATGGGCGGGCGCATCGCCGAGGAGCTCCAGTTCAACGAGATCACCAGCGGCGCGAAGAGCGACATCGATCACGCCACGGCGTTCGCGCGCAGCATGGTGTGCGAGTGGGGCATGAGCGAGAAGCTCGGGCCGCTCGCGTTCGGCGAGGACCAGCAGGAGGTCTTCCTCGGCCGCGAGTTCGGGCACCGCGCCCGCAACTTCTCCGAGAAGACCGCCATCGACATCGACGACGAGGTGCGCCAGATCGTCACCACCCAATTCCAGCGCGCGAAGGGCCTGTTGGTGGAGAACAAGGCCGTGCTGGACCGCATCGCGGAAGCGCTGCTGGAGTGGGAGACGCTCGACGGCGCGGACGTGGAGGCCATCGTGTCCGGGCAGCCGCTGAAGGCGCGGCCCGCCGTCGTCCCGGTGAGGCCGCCCGAGGCCAAGCGTCCCGAGGTGAAGGAGAAGTCCAAGATCCTCGACGCGCTGGGCGGGCTCGCTGCCCCGGTTCCCAAGGTAGAGACAGGTAAGGCCTAGTCGCCGCCGTATCCGGCGGTGCTACGCTCTCCCCGGCGCGGAACGGAACGGGGTAGGTTCCGGCCGCAGATTTCGATAGTTTTCGGTAGGGCCGGTGTCTTGCGGCGCCGGCCCTTTTGTTTTTGCATGGTTAACCGGTCGGGCCCGCCGTGTTTCACGTGGAACTAGCGGTCGCCGTGTCGGGCGCGCCACCATCATGGCGCGGCGTCCTGGCAGCGGGTCAGGGCCCGCCCGCGAGGTTCGCGCAGTACACTGGGGGCGTGCTGCGCGTGCTGGAGCTGCAGGACGAATCGGACTCGCGGGCTGCCTGTGCGGCGGCCGGGCGCTCGCACGGGGACCCGAACCTGCGCGGGTGGGTGGCGCTGCTGCCGGCGCAGCCGGCGCTGTTGCACGAGGGGCTGCGGCAGTCCGGCGTGCCGGTGCTGCGGGGTGAGAGGGGCGCGCTCGCCCTGGGCAGCCTGTCCCAGCTCTGGTCGGCGGCGAGCAGCCTGGCCGACGCGCTGGAGGACGGCGGCGCGCGAGCGCTGGCGGCCGAGCTCGCCCGGCGCGCAGGACACGTCGAGGCGCGGCCGCCGTGGAGCCTGCCGCGCTCGCGCTTCCCCGAGGGACGGACCCTGGTCATGGCGGTCCTGAACGTCACCCCGGACTCCTTCTCGGACGGGGGCCGGTATGCCGCCGCCGACGCGGCGGTCGAGCACGGCCTTCGCCTCGCCGCGGAGGGCGCCGATCTGCTCGACGTGGGAGGAGAGTCGACCCGGCCCGGCTCGCAGCCCGTCTCCGCGGAGGAGGAGCTGCGCCGGACGCTGCCCGTGGTCCGCGAGCTGGTCCGCCGCGCCGGCATCCCGGTGTCCATCGACACCACCAAGGCGGAGGTGGCGCGCGCGGCGATCGACGCCGGCGCCGAAGTGGTGAACGACGTCTCGGGCCTGCTGCGCGATCCCGGGCTGGGGCCGGTGGTGGCGCGGAGCGGCGCGGCGCTGTGCCTGATGCACACGCGCGGCACGCCGCAGGACATGCAGCAGCGCGCCACGTACCGCGATCTGCTCGGGGAGGTCCACGACGAGCTGCTGGAGGCGCTGCGGCGCGGCCTCGAGGCGGGCGTTCACGAGGACCGCATCGCGCTCGATCCCGGGCTCGGATTCGCGAAGATCGCCGAACACAACCTGCTCCTGCTGCGGAGGCTGCGCGAGCTGACGCAGCTGGGAAGGCCGCTCCTGGTCGGCGCATCGCGCAAATCGTTCCTGGGCAAGTTGAGCGGGAAGCCCGCCGCGGAACGGCTCACCGCTTCGATTGCGGCCGCGTCGGTGGCGGCCCTGCACGGCGCCTCCGTCGTCCGTGTCCACGACGTCGCGGCCACCCGGGAGGCGCTGTCCGTGGTGGACGCGGTGCGTTCGTCGTCCAGTTGACACCCGAGTTGCGCCTTGCAAGTTGCTCCGCGAACGCCCGCACACCTACATTGCAGCCACCCGACCGGAGCCCCATGGCCTTGCGATTGACCGACAAGCCGTCCGAGCCCGCCCGCCGACTGTTCGGCACCGACGGCATCCGTGGCGTGGCCAACGCCCATCCGATGACGGGCGAGATGATGCTCCAGCTGGGGCGCGCCGTGGCCTACCTGATCAGGAACGGGACGCACCGGCACCGCGTCGTCATCGGCAAGGACACGCGCCTCTCCGGCTACATGCTGGAGACGGCGCTCGCCTCGGGGATCTGCAGCATGGGAGTCGACGTGCTCATCTGCGGGCCGTTGCCCACGCCGGCCATCTCGCAGCTGACCGTCTCCATGCGCGCCGACGCCGGCGCGGTCATCTCCGCCAGCCACAACCCGTACCAGGACAACGGCATCAAGTTCTTCAACCGCGACGGCTTCAAGCTCCCCGACGAGACCGAGATGAAGATCGAGGAGCTGATCGCCAACGACGAGCTGCATCACCTGCGGCCCACCGCGACCAGCATCGGCAAGGCGTTCCGCATCGAGGACGCCGGCGGCCGGTACGTGGTGTTCGCGAAAAGCACCTTCCCCAAGGACCTCACGCTCGAGGGCCTGACCATCGTGGTGGACTGCGGCCACGGCGCCGCGTACCGCGTCGCGCCCTCGGTCCTTCAAGAATTGGGCGCGAAGGTGATCACCATCGGCGCCGAGCCGGATGGCAAGAACATCAACAAGGGCTTCGGCGCGCTGCACCCCGAGGCGATGTGCAAGGCGGTGGTGAAGACCGGCGCGAACCTTGGCATCGCGCTCGACGGCGACGCGGACCGCCTGATCGTCGCAGACGAGAAGGGCAAGGTGGTCGACGGCGACGCCGTGATGGCCGTCTGCGGCCTCGATCTCCTCCGGCGCAAGGCGCTGCCCAAGAAGACCGTGGTGGCCACCGTGATGAGCAACCTCGGGCTCGACCAGTGCATCGGCAAGGCGGGCGGGCGGGTGGTGCGCACGCGAGTCGGGGACCGCTACGTGGTCGAGGAGATGCGCAAGAACGGGTATTCCTTCGGCGGCGAGCAGAGCGGTCACTTGATCTTCCTCGAGCACGCCACCACCGGGGACGGGACGGTGGCGGCGCTCGCGCTGCTCAGCGTGATGGTCCAGAGCGGCAAGCCCATGTCCGAGCTGGCCAGGATGATGGACGTCTACCCGCAGGCGCAGCTGAACCTCGCGGTGCGCGAGAAGCCGGAGCTGGGCTCCCTGCCGGCGGTGATGCGCGCCGTCCGCGACGTGGAGAAGAAGCTCGGCAAGGAAGGCCGCGTGCTGGTCCGCTACAGCGGCACCGAGCCGAAAGTGCGCGTGCTGGTGGAGGGGCCCGAGAAGAAGCTCATCGAGGGCTACGCGGGCGGGATCGCGGCCGAGCTGAAGAAGGCGATCGGAGCCTGATCACAGCTCCAGGTCCCAGGTCTCCCCGACCAGATCGTGGCCGAAGCTGCGGTGCCGCTTCTCGCCCACGAGTCGGAACCCGGCGCTCTGGTAGATCCGGCGGGCCGCGGTGAGCACGCTCTGCGTCCACAGCGTCAGCTTGCGATAGCCGGAAAGGCGCGCGAAGCGGATGCATTCCTCGACTAGCCGTCCGCCCACGCCCATGCCGCGCGCCGACGGCTCGACCAGGAGCAGCCGCAGCTTCGCGACGCGCCTCGTCCCCCGGACGAGGAAGACGGATCCGATTCGCTCGCCCTCCCGCTCTGCGATCCAGCACCGCTCGCGCTGGGGGTCGTGGCGCTCCAGGAACTGGCCGGCGATCCGCGCCACCAGCGCCTCGAAGCGCTCGTCCCATCCGTACTCGGAGGCGTAGAGGTCGCCGTGGCGCTCGACCACCCAGCCGATGTCCCCCGGCCGATGGGGCCGCAGGAGGAAGAGGGGACCGCGCGCCGCGCCGGCGCCGAGCAGCCCCTCGATCGCCTTCATCGAGTCGAGGACGCGGCGCTGCTGCCCGGCCGACAGGTTCCGGAGGAGCGCGGCGATCTCCTGCCGCGCGCGTTCCTCGAGCGGAGCGAGGGCCTTGCTGCCGGCCTGGGTGAGCGAGAGCAAGGAGCTGCGGCCATCGAGCGCCGACCGGCGCTTCTTCACCAGGCCGCGGCGCTGGAAAGCGCGCAGCATGCGGCTGAGATAGGCGGCGTCCAACCCGAGGTCCCTCGACAGGTCCGAGGCAGCGGGCCCCTCGCGATGCGCGAGCTCATAGAGCACGCGCACCTCGGTGAGGGAGAAGGGCCCCTGCAGCAGCCCCTCTTGCAGCACCCCGATCCTCTGCGTGTAGAAGCGATTGAAGCGCCGAACGGCGTCGGCGCGCTGCTCGAGCGACGTTCCGGCCAGGGCGCACCCCTTCCCGCGGATGCTGGACAGGGTCCATCAAGTACTTGACTCAGTCAAGCATCGGCCGGACCTGGCCGCCGGGCCGACCACCCTGCCATCAGCGGCGCTCGGTCGACTGGCGGTGGGCGTCGCTCGACTCGTCGTGGATGAGCCCCTCGACCTTGCGGGACATCTCGGGGCCCACCTGCATGTGGTGCTCGGACTGGGCGTGCTTGCCGACCTGGTCGAGGATCTCCTGGTTCGAATCGCCGCGCGCCACGAAGTCGCAGCTCATCCCGGCGTCCCTGCAGTGGAAGTCCTTCATGGCCTGTCCTCCAGGCGCGATCTGCGCCGCGCTGACAGTGCGCGCCCGGCGGAGGACCGGCAAGCGCCGGGGAAGCGCACCGTCGCCCGCCGCGGTAGACTGAAGTCGGCAGCGGAGGGAACGATGCGGCTCGGCGTCAACATCGATCACGTCGCCACGCTCCGGCAGGCCAGGCGCGGGAGGTACCCCGATCCGGTGGCGGCCGCCGCTGTCGCCGAGCTGGGCGGCGCCGACCAGATCACGCTCCACCTGCGGGAGGACCGCCGGCACGTGAACGACCGCGATCTCTCGCTCCTGCGGCAGACGGTGAACGGGACGCTCAATCTCGAGATGGCGGCCGTTCAGCCCATGCTCGATCTGGCGCTGCACGAGCGGCCGGACACGTGCACGTTGGTCCCGGAGCGGCGCGAGGAGCTGACCACCGAGGGCGGGCTGGATGCCATCGGCCAGCGCGAGGAGGTGCGCAGGATCACCCGGGCTCTGCGGGACGGAGGCATCGAGGTGTCGCTGTTCATCGACCCGGACCTGGAGCAGATCAAGGCCAGCCACCGGGCCGACGCGCAGGCGGTCGAGCTGCACACCGGCCGCTACTGCGAGGCGCGCGGCGCGGAGGAGCGCAAGCGCGAGCTGTCCCGCCTGCTCGACGCCGCCAAGGCCGCCGCCAAGCTGGGGATGCGGGTGGCCGCGGGGCACGGGCTGGACTACTGGAACGTGATGGCCGTGGCACGCATCGAGGAGATCACCGAGCTGAACATCGGCTACGCTATCGTCTGCCGGGCCGTCCTGGTCGGATTGGAGCGCGCCGTGCGCGACATGAAGGAGCTGATCGCCCGGCCGGGGCGCGCATGAGGCTGCTCACGGCCGCCGAGCAGCGCGAGCTGGATCGGCTGGCGGCCGAGCAGGGGCTGCCGGCGCGGGTCCTGATGGAGAGCGCGGGCGCCGCCGTCGCGCGCGAAGTGCTCGCGCTGCGCCCACGCACGGTCGCCGTCTACTGCGGGCCGGGGAACAACGGGGGCGACGGCTTCGTCGCCGCCCGCCTGCTCCGCGAGGAGCTGGGCGCGCAAGCGGTCGCGGTGGTCGCGACGGCGCGGGAGAAGTTGCGAGGCGACGCGCTCGCCGCGGCGCAGGCCTGGCTCGGACCGGTGGTCGCGCAGGCCCGCCACGCCGAGGTGGTGGTCGATGCGGTCTTCGGGAGCGGGCTCTCGCGGGCTCCCGCGGGAGCCGAGGCGGCCGCCATCGCCGCGATGAACGACGCGCGGACCGGCGGGGCCCGCGTAGTGGCGGTGGACATTCCTTCGGGCGTCGACTCGGACACCGGGGCCGTCTACCCGATCCACCTCGCTCGCGCCGACGTGACGGTCACGCTCCACGCACCCAAGCGGGGGCTGTGGCTCCACCCGGGCGCCGCCTCGGCCGGCCGGATCGCGGTCGCGTCCATCGGCATCCCGCGCGACCTGGAGGAGCGGCTCGAGGCGCCCGCCTGCGAGCTGCTCGACGAGCGCTGGGGCCGCGCGCTCTTCACTCCCCGAGAGCCGACCGCGCACAAGAACGACTTCGGGCACGTGCTGGCGGTGGCGGGATCGGTGGGGAAATCCGGCGCTGCGGCGCTCTTGATCGAGGCAGCCCTGCGCGCCGGCGCCGGGCTGGTGACGCTGGCCGCGCGCCCCGAGGTGCTGCAGGCGGCGCTGCCCGGCGTGCCGGAAGCGATGGGCTTCCCGCTGGCAGGCGCGGGTCCCCTGGGGACCTCGGACCTGCCCGCCCTCCGCGACGCGGTCAGGGGGAAGACGGCCTTCGCCATCGGCCCGGGAATCGCGCGGGGACCCGACACCTTCACGGTCATCGCCGAGCTGCTGGGCGCGCTGGAGCCGGGCTGCGCGAGCGTCCTCGACGCCGACGCCCTCAACGCGCTCTCGGAGAACCGCGACCGGATCGCGGAATCGCTGCGTCGCGCGCCGGTGCGTCCGGTGCTGACGCCGCACCCGGGCGAGTTCGCGCGCCTCACCGGGGAGGAAGTGGAGCGGATCGAGTCGGACCGGGTCGGCGCCGCGGCCCGCGCGGCCCAGCGCTTCGGGGCCTGCATCGTTCTGAAGGGCGCCAGGACGGTGGTGGCGGATCCCGAGGGCACCACCGCGATCTGCGCGTACGGGAACCCGGGGATGGCGACGGCGGGGGCAGGCGACGTGCTCACCGGGATCGCGGCGGCGGCGCTCGCGCGCAGGTCGGGCGCGGGCGGCACCGGCGAGCGGGCCCGGCTGGCCGTTTTGCTGCACGCCCGCGCGGGAGACCTGGCGGCAAGGCGCACCGGCCAGGCGGGGTTGGTCGCGAGCGACATCTCGCGGACGGGCCTGCCGAGACTGTTCCGGCGCTGGCGAAGATGATCCTGCGCTCGCCGGAGCAGACGCGCGAGCTGGGCCGGCGGCTCGGGCTCCTGCTCCGGGCAGGCGACTTCATCGCGCTCCTCGGGGAGCTCGGGGCGGGAAAGACGCTGCTGGTGCGCGGCGCGGCCGAGGGCGCGGGCGTCACCGACCCGCCCAGCTCGCCGACCTTCGCGCTGGTGAACCTCTACCGCGGCGGCCGGGTGGCCCTGCAGCACCTCGATCTCTACCGGCTTGCCGGACCGGCCGACCTGTTCGCGCTCGGTTTCGAGGACCTGCTCGCCGAGCCCGCCGCCACGTTGTGCGAATGGGCCGATCGCGCGGGCCCCGCGCTCCCGCGGGAGCGGCTGGAAATCCTGCTCGAGCCCGCCGGCCCCGACGCGCGCCGAGCCACGCTCACGCCGCACGGCGTGCGCGCCCGCGAGCTGCTCGGCCAGCTGCTACAAGGCGGCGCGGCAGAGCCGTAGATCCGCGTCCACGCCGACGATGGCGCCCGCGCCCACCTCGCGCCAGGGGCTGCGGCCGGGCGGCACGGGCTCGTGCAGGCGCGGGTCCTCGCTCGCCACGGCAAACCAGGCGAGGCGCCCGTCGCGCTGGGGCTCGGCGGCGGAGACGTACAGCGTCCGGCCCCGCCGGCAGGCGAGCATCGTGCGCCCGTCGGTCGCCAGGAAGGTGGTCGCCGCTTCGGGGCCGCAGGTGCGCACGACGATCTGGACCGTCTCGGCCAGCGCGGCCGCGGCGTCCTCGAATCCCGCCGCGGTCGGATCGCAGCGGCGGGAGAGGCGCGTGAGGAAGACCAGGAAGCAGCGCTCGCTGTCGGTCTCGCCCTGCAGCTCGTCGCGCAGCGTGGGATCGATCTCGGACTCCACGGCGGCGCGGCACTTCTCCCACTCCGGGATCGTGCCGTTGTGCGCGAACAGCCAGGGGCCCCACTGGAAGGGGTGCGTGTTCTCCAGGGCGACCCGCCCCACGCTGGCCTTGCGGATGTGCGCCAGGATGGTGGAGGCGGTCACGAACGAGGAGACCTCCTCGAAGTCGTCGTCGCCGTGGGCGGCGGTGAGGCTGCGCGTCACCTGTGGCGCGCGCCCCACGTACCACCCCAGGCCCCATCCGTCCGGGTGCTCGCGGCTCTGGACGCGCAGCGCGTTCGCCCCGTGCAGCAGCTCGTGGGCGACGCCCCCCGGCGCGGCGGTCCGGCAGCCGAACAGACGGCACATGCGGCCATTGTACGGCGCCCGGCGCGGTCCGGGCCCTCCGCCTTCGCGTCTCCAGACCGGGCTCTGTCCCACGGTGGGTGACGGTGTGCCGCCGTCCGACCTCCGCGTGCAGGCCAAATCCTGGCGCCGGTCGGATCGCGTGCTAGGGTCGGCCCGGCGTGGACGTCACTGCAGCGAGGAATGTCCTGTCGTTCGCCCGGCTCGCCGCGTGCGCGCTCGCGCTCGGGGTGGCCTGCGCCCGATACTCGGGGCCGGCGGACCCGAACTTCGCCAAGGCCCGCGATCTCTACCAGCAGCTGTACGTCACGGAGCTGGACGAGGCGTACGGCGACGCCAGGATGGACCAGGTCGTCTCGCTGCTGCAGAACGTGAACAAGCGTTCGGTCGACGCCCCCTCCGCCCAGGCGCTGCTCCACGCCATCGAGCATGGCCGCGAGGAGCTGGCCAAGGTGCAGGTCGAGCGGGAAAAGCTGCGCAAGGCGGCCGCCGAGGTGGTGGCGAGGCCGAGCAATGTCGATCCGAGCCGCGTGCTGGAGGAGCCCGACGCCGGCCCGGCGCAAGATCCGTACGGGCCCGCCGCTCCGGTCGCCCAGATCAACAAGGACAGTGGCGGGTGCCTGGTGGCGGGCGAGCCGTTCCACGAGGGCGTCACCAACCGCACCGGTACGCTCTACCGCCTGGCTTCGAACCCGGTCTGCAGGGACAAGCTCCCGGGCTTCGTCGGGCAGGCGGTGATGGTCTCGGAGGGCAAGATCTACCGCCGCATCCCGGACTCCCAGGTCCCGCATCCGCCGCCTCCTCCTGCGGGCGCTCCGGACGGTGGAGTCGCTGGGCGAGGTGGAGGAGCAGCGCGCGCGGCCGCGCCCGCCGGCGTGCAGGAGTACCTGGTGGTGCCCGGCGGTCCGCTCCCGCCCGCCGAGGCGGCGACCGCCACGGCGCGCGCCGGCGCCGCGGACGGCGGCTCCTGACTGGCGCAGCGCGGGAGGGTCTGTTAGGGAACTCCGCCCGATGGCGGAGCTGGCCTATCGCTTCCTCAAGCTGCTGCCGCGCAACACCCTTTCGCGCGCCGTGGGCGCCGCCTGCAGGATCCCCGCGCCGCGGCCGGTGATGCGGGCGGTGATCCGGACCTTCGCGCGCAAGTACGGCGTCGACGCCGGGGAAGCCGAGCGCGCGATCGAGGAGTACCCCACCTTCACCGAGTTCTTCACCCGGCGGCTCAGGCCGGGCGCGCGGACGATCGCGCCCGGTGAGCGGGTGCCGGTCTCGCCCGTCGACGGGACGGTGGGTGAGGTCGGCGACATCGTCGAGGGCCAGCTGCTGCAGGCGAAGGGCAAGCACTACACCCTGGCCGAGCTGTTCGGCGGACCGCGGGCCGAGGAGGACGCGCGGCGATTCGCCGGCGGCAGCTTCGTCACCATCTACCTCGCGCCGTACAATTACCACCGCATCCACGCCCCGCTGGGCGGCTCGATCACGGGGTACATCAATGTCCCGGGGACGCTGTGGCCGGTGAACGCGGTCGGCGTGCGCAACGTGGAGCGCCTCTTCTGCGTCAACGAGCGGCTCACGACTTTCCTCGATACGCCGCGCGGGCCGTGCGCGGTGGTGGCCGTCGGCGCGATGAACGTAGGGCGTATCCGCGCGGTCTACGACGACGTGGTGACCAACGCCCGGCGGACGCGCGCGGTGCAGCGCAAGGAGTACGAGAAGCCCATTCCGATCGAGAAGGGGGGCGAGCTGGCCATCTTCGAGATGGGCTCCACGGTCGTGGTGGTGTTCGGTCCGGGCGTGAAGATCGCGGCGGACATCGTCCCCGGGCGCTCCATCAAGCTGGGCGAAAGGCTCGAGTGATGGGTCAAAAGATTTCGCCGGTGAAGGGCACGCGCGACGTCCTGCCCGGCGACACGTATCTCAAGAAGGACGATCCCTGGATCCGCGCCGGGCACCTGCAGCTCATCGAGCAGGCGGCGCGCGACCTGTTCCCGCTCTACGGCTATCGCGAAGCCCGCACCCCGGTCCTCGAGCGCACCGCGCTGTTCGCCCGCGGCATCGGCGACGCGACCGACATCGTGGCCAAGGAGATGTACACCTTCGAGGACCGGGACGGCACCCAGGTCTCCATGCGGCCCGAGGGGACCGCCTCGCTGGTGCGCGCGTACGTCGAGCACGCCGTGCAGCAGCAGGAGCCGGAGACGAAATGGTGGTACGCGGGCCCGATGTTCCGGCACGAGCGGCAGCAGCGCGGGCGGTACCGGCAGTTCACCCAGATCGGCGTGGAGGCGCTGGGCTCGCCGGGGCCGCGCATCGATGCCGAGCAGATCGAGATGCTCGACCGCTGGCTGCGCGCACTGGGCGTCCCGTTCGAGATGCACGTCAACACGCTGGGCGATGCGCAATGCCGCCCGGCGTACCGGACGGCCCTGCAGGAATACTTGCGGGCGCATTCGGCCGAGCTGTGCGAGGACTGCCGCAAGCGCGTGGAGACGAACCCCATCCGCGTGCTCGACTGCAAGAATCCGCAGTGCCAGGAGGTCGCGGCCGGCGCGCCGAGGATGGAGCAGTTCCTCTGCGCCGCGTGCCGCGAGCACTTCGACGGGCTGCGGGCCGCCTTGGGCCGGCTCGGAGTCGCGCACGTGGTCGATCCGAAGCTGGTGCGCGGGCTGGACTACTACACGCGCACTACCTACGAGGCGATCGCGACCAGCGGGCTGGGCTCGCAGAGCACCGTGGCCGGAGGCGGCCGCTACGACGGCCTGGTGCGAGAGCTGGGCGGAGGCGAGGTGCCCGGCATCGGGTTCGCCGCCGGCGTGGAGCGGCTGGCGCTCCTGGTCGCGCAGGCCGGCCGGGAGCTGGCGGTTCGGCCGCTGGTCTTCTTCGCGCCGCTCGGTCCCGAGGAGGAGGCCCGCGCCGACGCGCTCGCGCTCGAGCTGCGCAAGGCAGGGCTCCCGGCCGAGGTCTCGTTCCGCCGAAGCAACCCGGGAAACCAGATGAAGCGGGCCGACGCGCTGGGGGCGCGGTTCGCCCTGGTGCTGGGCGAGGTGGAGCTGAAGTCCGGCCGCGGGAAGCTGAAGGAGCTGAAGACGGGCACCGAGCACGACGTCGATCTGTCCGAACTTCCCGCTGCCCTGCGCAGGCTTGCGCCATGACCCTGCTCCTGTGCACGCTCCTCGCCGTGCAGCCTCGCTTCCTGGGTCCGCCGGAGAAGAGGCCCGACGCCGGATCTGCCCGGCCGGTCCAGGCCGGGGACCTCGCGCCGCCGCTCGTAGGCGAGCTCGAGAACCCGCCGGACGGCGGCGCGCGGACTTTCGACCTGTCGGCGATCGTCGGTCCGGGCGCCGCCGAGCCGGCGCCCGCGGCGCTGATCGCGTTCTTCGCTTCCTGGTGCGCGGGTTGCGCGGACGAGCTGCGGCTCGTGCGGCAGCTCGCTAGCGAATACCGCTCGCGCGGGTTGCGCGCGGTCGTGGTCGACCTGGGCGGGGATGACCCGCTACCCGCGTCCCTCCTGGACGGGGAGGGCGGCGCGATCCTGGTCGTGAACGACCGGTCGCAAGTCGCCGCCCGGCGCTGGCTGGGAGCGAAGCCGGAGCTGCCCGCCCTGGTGGTGGTCGGCCGCAACGGCGAAGTCCGCGCGATCGCCGGGTGCTGTGCGGCGGATGCGGTCGCCTCGGTGCGGGCCGCGATCGACGGAGCGCTGGCCCGCTGAGGCTCGGGTGGTGGGCTTCAGCCCGACCGCGCCTGCCGCGATTTCGCGGGGAGAAGCTCCTTGCCGAGCGCTTCCAGCGCTCGCGGATGCTGCATCAGGTCCTTGGCCGCGTCGCCGTGCTGGCGTGCCCAGGCGGCGAAGTCGTTGAGCGCTTTCCGGTGCTTGTCGAGCAAGTCCTCGAACTCCGGCCAGTCCTGGTGCTTGGTGTGGAAGGCGACCACGTCCTCGTTGGGATTGCGGATCGCCCAGTCGACCAGCGCCTTCGTCTGCTCGGGTCGGAGGCCGTCCCAAGCGAACAGCTTGCGGGCGGCGGCCGGGTCCTTTCGCGCCCACTGGGCGAGCGCCTGCGCGGCGTCCGGGTGGTGCAGCTTCCATTCGGTGAGCGGCAGGGCCGCCGCGGACACCAGGCACAAGAAAAGTGCGCGGAGCATGCGGTACCTCCGCGGTAAACGCTGCGTACGGCCGCGCTCCCGCGCAACGGACGGGCGGGAGACCGCTCGGGGCGCTGCGCTCCAAGCGGCGGACGTCGTGGGAGCGGTCTTCCTGCCCGCCCGCCTCCTACCCCCGGCGGCCGGCCGCGCGCAGCCGCCGCGAGAGCACCTGGATGAGCCCGATGCCGATCTCCGGCCGCTCTTGCAGGATGTCGCGGAAATCGTCCCGGCCGATCTTGAGCAGCACGGTGTCCTTCACCACCGTCACCGAGGCGCTGCGCGGCTCGGGGTCGAGCATCGCCATCTCGCCGAACACGTCGCGGATGCCGAGCTGCGCGAGCTGCTTTTCGCCCCTGTGCACCTTCAGCGCGCCCTCCACCACCAGGTACAGCGCGTCTCCGGGCTCGCCCTCGGCGAGGACCGGCTCGCCGGCGGCCAAGGCTTGCGCCTCGGCGATCTCCGCGATGGTCGCCAGCTCCTCGCCGGCCAGGCCGCGGAACAGGTCCACCGACTTGAGGAACAGCACCTTCTCGACGGTGGTGATCATGCGGTGGCTTTCCGTGCCTTGAGCAGGCCGGCAGCGGTCCGGCGGACCGAGGCGGCCCGGTCCTGCAAAAGGCCAGCGAGCAGGCGGCGCGCTTCGTCGCGCGGCAGGGACCCGAACAGCGCGCAAGCCGCGGCCTCGCGCACCGCCGGCTGGGCGGCCCGGATCGCCGTGCGCAGCGCCGGAGCGAGCGCGCGACGATCGACCCCGCGGGCCTCCTGCGACCAGCGCACGACGCAGGCTGCCACCCAGGCGCCCGACTCGCCGGTCGCGAGCGCCGCCAGGAGCTGCTGCTTGGCGCGCGCGTCGGGTTGCACCGCGTCCGCGCGCCGCTTCCCCTCGTCGAGGGCGGCGAGCACCAACCGCTTCCACGGATCGGGCAGGGCGTTGTCGAGCACCTCGATGGCGTTGCCCCGCGACGCACCCGACTCGCTGCGCAGGTGCTCCCCCACCAGGTCGAGGCGTACGCGCGGCAGGAGCACCTCGAGCAGCAGCAGCGCCTGGAGCACGCGGTGGTCGCGCTCCTCGAGCAGCGCCGAGGCCAGCAGATCGGCCACGGTGCGGGGCACCTGGCCCGGCGAGAGCGAGGGAAGGTCGAGCCGCTTGAGCCCGGCGAGCGCGAGGCGGGCGCCGGAGAGCTCGGCGTGGATCGCCGCCTGGACCCGGTGCACGTCCATGGGCACCCCCTGCCGGCGGCGGGTGATGCGGGACAGGCTGCGCGCCGCCGCCTTGCGCACGGGGGCGGATCCGGCCGCGAGCGCCAGGACCAGCGCTTGCACCGCCTCCTCGGTGCCGAGGCGCTGGAGGACCAGGGCCACGCCGCGCCGGCAGGCCGGGTCCGCGGCCTCGTCGGTGAGAACCTCGCGCATCGCCGGCACGAGCTCCGGTCCGAACGCGGTCAGGGCGGAGGCCGCCTCGAGCACGGTGCGCCGATCCTTCAGCTGCTCGATCAGCGGAGGGACCAGCTCCACGTTCCGCAGCTTTCCGGCGGCAGCGATGGCCCGGCGGCGGACCAGTGGGTCGCGGTCGCGCAGGAACGCGATCAGCGGCCGGTAGAAGCCGCGCACCCCGATGTTTCCCAGCGCCTCCGCGGCGGCGGCGCGGTCGCTCTGATCCGCCGCGCAGAGCAGCGCGCCCAGCGGCTCGGCGGCGGCGAGCACGCCGTCCAGGCCCGCGTGCTGGATGAGGGCGGCGGCCGCCGCCGCGCGCACGACCGCGACCTCGGGCGCCTGGAGGAAGGGGAGCACCGTGGGGATCGCCTGCTCCTGCTCGATGGCGCACACGGCGGCGAGCGCGGCGGCTCGGACCTGGTGGTCGGGGTCGGACAGGAGCGCGCGCATCTGTTCGTGTGCCGCAAGGGCGCGGGCCTCCCCGAGCCGCTCCAGGGCGCCCGCCCGGATGCGCGGGTCGGCGTGGGCCAGGAGCTCGCGTAGCTCGGCGGAGAAGTCCACCCCGGGCACGTGCTGCAGCAGCGCGATGGCGTGCAGGGCGGTGGGCGCGTCGCCCTTGAGCGCGGCGCGCAGCGTGCGCACGGTGGCCTCGCTGGTGGCGGCGAGCGGGGCCGCGTGCAGGTCGAGGTGGCGGCGCTCGAGCGATTCGACCAGCCCGCGCACGTACTCCCGGCGGGCGCGCAGGAGCAGCAGGATCCAGAGCGCGACCAGGAGAAGGACCGCCAGGGTGAGCGGACGGCCCTTGCCGAACGACTGCTTGTAGAAGAGGAGGACCACGCCGGTGAGGGCGATGGCGGTGGGCTTCAGGATGCCGTCGATGAACGCCTTCGCCCGACCCCGGACCGACGGCTGCACGGGCACGTACAGCAGCTGCATCGAGGCGTCGTTGATGGTGTAGCGGAAGATCGTGTCGGAACCCTTGGCGAGGCTGGCGACGAACAGCCCGGGGTTCGGCATGGCGGCCGAGAACCCGGATCCGAGGGCGAGCCCGGCGGGGAGCGGCAGCAGCGAGGCGAGGATCCCGTACCGTTCGAGCAGTCGCCCGGTGATCCAGATCTGCACGGCGAGCGCGATGCCCCCGCAGATCCCGTAGAAGCGGCCGAAGTAGCCGGCCAGCTCGTTCTGCCGCAGCACGGAGGCGGCCGCCAGCTTGAACTGGAAGTCCACCACCGTCACCGCGGCGGCGCTCACCGCGGCCACCCCGGCGACGAGGATCAGATGCCGGTTCCCCAGGAAGGCGAGCCCGGCGCGCGACAGGACGGGGACGGTGCGGCGCGCGCGCCGGCCGGCGATGAGCGGAGCGGTGGAGATGAGCCGGGCCCCGGCGCGGGCCAGGAGCGCGCAGGAAGCGAGCTGCACGACCATCAGCCAGAGGAGGTTCGGTGCGCCGATGCGCCGCGCGTACCCCGAGACGAGCAGGCCGAAGACGACGTTCGCCAGCGTGCCGCCGGCGCCGATCAGGCCGAAGAGCCGTTTCGCCTCCCTCGCGTGGAAGACGTCGCTGGCCATGGTCCAGAACTGGATCACGACCAGGGATCCCATCGCCTCGACGAACACGTAGAGCGCCGGGTAGACCCAGCCGCCGACGTCCGCGTGGATGAGCGCCCAGAAGGAAGCGCAGATCGCCGCGCAGCTCGCCGCCGACATCGCGTTGAGCGCGCCGCGCGGCACCTTGTCGGCGACCCGAACGTAGCCGTAGGAGACGGCCACGATGGCGGCCGAGGAGAGGACGTACAGCCAGGACAGTCCACGCGCGGTGCCGTGCGTGAGGTACAGGGCGTCGCGCACCGAGTGCCCGACCACCACTGCGCCGATCGCGCTGGCCGCGTACCCGGCCATGATCGCCGTGCGGCGCTGCTCGCCGGGCCGGATGCGCAATCCGGCCTCCAGTGCTCGTTCCAACCGGCCTGGCATGGTCGCCGCCCACAGTAGCAAGGCACCGGCGGGCCGCGAGCATTTCCGGGCGTCCCTCGGGGTGAGGAGGTGTCGCCGCGTGTAGCCGGAACGGATCCGGACGCCCGAGGCTAGAAGACACCCCCCAGGGCGGCGTAGCAGTCGAGGATCGACACGCTGCTGTTCTCCAGGCCGTGCGCGCACCCGACGCGCACGTCGGTGGGCAGGACGTATCCCAGCACCACCTCGGCGCGCAGCTCGGCGCCGGCGCCGGCGTGCAGCCGGAAGGGGTGGCTCGCGGCGCGGAACCGGCCGTCGTCGAAGGGCATCCAGGCATCGCCCACGTCGCTGAAGATCGAAGCGTGCAGGCGGCGGAGGTAGATCGGCAGCGTCCAGGCGCCGGTCTCGATGTCCAGGAGCGGGAGTCGGTATTCGAAGGTGCCGAGGACGTAGGCCTCGCCCGAGAACGCGCCGCCGACGAACCCGCGCAGGATCCGCACCGGAGCGCTGACCGGGTTCAGGATGCTGCGCACCGGATCGCCCGCGTCGAACCCACCGAGCCCGAACAGGTGACGCTGCGAGAAATCTCCCTTCGCCACTCCGCCCGCCAGCCGGGCGGCGAAGACGTGGTGCAGGGGCGCCCCGTCCTTGCGCCAGGGCAGCGGGAAAAACCGGGCGTAGGAAGCGGAGAGCTGGCCGAAGGCGAAGTCCGAGCCGAGCGGCTTCGCCGAGAGGCGCGCGGTGAGCGCGAACCTTTGCCCCTGCTCGGGCGAGATGCTGCGCACGAACCTGCGCGCGTCCGAGTAGACGTAGGAGAGCGACGCAGCGGCGACGAGGCCGTCGGGAGGGTTGTCGCCGTTCACCGCCGCCGTGTTCATCGTCAGCTGCGTCAGCTCGTACTTGACTCCGACGCGGTGGCTCCGCTCGATCTGCGAGAACGGGAAGGAGGCGGAGATCGTTCCCTGCACGATCCTCTCCGTGTATCCCCGGCCTGCGCCGGAGGCGGTCTCCACGTCGCGGAGCGCGGACACGGAGAGGTCCGGATAGAGCGTGTGGTTGGTGTAGACCACGTCCCAGCCGGGCTGCCTGGAGTCGATCGCCCACCACGCGGCGGCCTGGTAGTCGTGCCTCTCGGCGGCGTCGTACCCGGAGGTGATCACGCCGAAGGTGGTGCCGAGGGCATCCGTCGCGGCGTACGGGAACCACCAGTGCGGCCGCAGCGTGGGCCACGGCTCGTACGGGCGCACCGGGTAGATCTCCTCCGGCGGGAGCGGCGAAGGCGGCGGGCGCCGCACCGCCTCGGCCAAGGCGCCGTCCGCGGCGACGAAGCTGGCCGGGTCGAACGGCATGCGCGACAGGTCGTATCCGCCCGGTCCGTAGGTGACCAGCGCGAGCTGGGCGCCGTCGGGAGACACCTCCGGCTCGAAGGCGCCGAGCACCACGTTGGTCACCCGCCACAGCGTGTGGTCCTCCAGGCGGAAGGCGTAGACGTCGAAGACGCCGGTGCGATCGCTGGAGAACAGCAGATATCTTCCATCCGGCGACCAGGCCGGGTCGCGGTCGAACGCGCGGTCCTTCGTCACGTCGGCGGGCGCGCCGCCCTCGCGCGCGATGAGCCGCACGCCCCAGGCGCCGCCCCGGTGGTGCAGGAAGGCGACCTGCCTGCCCGAAGGGCTGAAGCGCGGCGACGCGACCGGCCCGCCCTGCGAGTCCTCGAACAGGGTGCGCGGCGAGGTCGAGCCCGGCTCCAGCAGCCCGATGGCGGTGCCGCCGCCCGGGCGCCGCCAGGAGAACACCAGCGCGCCGTCGCGGGCGACGTCCGGCTCGCTGGCGCGCAGGCCGCGCGTGAGGCGTTCCGTGGCGCCGGTCGCGGGGTCGAGCGCGTACAGGTCCTGCACGTCCGCGAACTCCTGGTAGATCTGGGTGCGCGCGTAGACGATCCGGCCGCGCGGATCGAGCGCGAGGGTGCCCTCCCCGTAGCTGTCTCCCAGGTGCCGATCTTCCGCGCGCGTCGACTCGGGAGGGTCCGCGCCGATGCGGCAGCAAGGGCCGGGGCGCAAGGCGCGCAGCTCCGGGAGGCGGTCGGCCCCCGCGTTGAAGTAGTACAGGGTGGCGGAGTCCGCGCTGAACCGGGGCGAGTGCGTCAGCTCGCCGAGGCTGGTGAGCGGCTCGACCTGGGTCTCTCCCGAGGCGCGCACCGACTCCCGCAGCGCGGAGGCCTTCCTCTCCTCGCCGGCGCGGAACTCGTCGTACAAGTCCAGGTAGCTCTTTCCCAGCACGCGCTCGGAAGAGACGTTGAGCGCGAGCGGGATCGCGCGCCCGCCGAAATCGTGCGACAGGTCGCGCAGCGCTCCCAGCCCGTACTCGTCGCCGATCCAGGTCAGGAAGCGGCCGCCCAGCGTGTACCAGTTGCTGGCGCGAGGCCAGTCGAGAGGGAGGCTGGAAAGCTGGTCGATGCGCGGGAACCGCCCCGACAACGCCTCCGCGCGCGCGGTCATCTCCTCGGTGGACGCGCGCACGCGCCCCGACGCGCTGATCTCGCTCTCGGCCATGACGGCCATCCCCTCGATCACCCAGGGCGGCTGGCCGCCGTTGGGGATCCAGATCTTCCCGAAGATATTGTTCGCGGCGGCGGGGACGCCGAGCACGGTGTCGAGGTGGAGGATGTGCGTGTACTCGTGGTTGATCAGCTCCGCGACCCAGTCGTCGAAGTCGCTGATGCTCGAGCGGGGGTCCGGCGTGGCGGCGAACCCGTGCACCAGGTCGTAGAACAGCGGCGTCGCGCTCCCGTTGGCCGAGTCGGTGTCGTCGGTCAGGACGATCTGCGTTCGCTCCGAAGGCTGGTGATCGAGCAGCGGCGACAGTCGGGCGTGCGCCTCCTCCGCGATCCGTGCCACCTTTGCGGCGAAGCGGTATTCGCCCTGGTGGAAATGGATCTCGAAGTGGGGGGTGTCGAGGGTGAGCCACTGGTAGCGGGGATCGGAGGCGAGCGCGGCGGGGGCCCAGAGGAACGCGCAGAGCCAGGCCTTGCGCATCAGGACGCTGCGGCGCGCAGGCGAGTCGGCTGGATCCCGGTGAGCCACTTCTCCAGGCGCAGCGTGAGCAACTCGGGCTGCTCGAGCGGCGCGATGTGCGTCCCGCCCGGGACGGTGAGCATCTCCGCGCCCGGGATGCGGTCGTGCATCTCCTCGGAGAGCCAGTAGGGAGTGAAGGTGTCGTGGGTGCCGGCGACGATGAGCGCCGGGACGTCCACCTGGGAAAGGTGATCGAAGGCGCTGTGCTCGCTGGCGTGCTTCAGCATGCCGAGGAACAACCGGGGGTCCATGCCGGAGAGATGGGTGAAGTAGGGCGCGAAGTCCTCGCGCCGCACCACCTTGCCGTTCACCTCGAGATGGGTGGCGAGCTGGTACGCCCATTCGCCGCCCACCACCAGGCGCCAGAGGAAGTCGGTCGCCTCGGGCCACTTCTCGGCGGCGCCCAGCAGCGAGGGAAAGACGGTCTTCAGCATCTTGGAGTCGTGGAACGTGTCCAGGGGGAGACCGTGGCTGCCGCAGATCAGCACCATGCCCAGCACGCGCTCAGGGTGCCGGCGGTGGTACTCGAGCGCGACCTGCACGCCCATCGAATGGCCGAGCAGCACCGCGTCGCGCGTCCCGGTCGCGTCCAGCACCGCGGAGAGGTCGTCGCAGAGATCGTCGAATTGGACCCGGGTCCGGTCGGCGGGGAGGCCGCTGCGGCCGTGCCCGCGATAGTGCCAGCGGACGACGCGGTGCCGGGGGGCGAAGTCGCGCACCAGGTATTTCCAGGCGAACCCGTCGCAGCCGATCCCGTCGCAGCAGACCAGTGCCGGGCCACCCTCGCCGGTCTTGGACCAATGGATGCGCGTCCCGTCCTTCCCCTGGGCGTGGCCCTCGTCGGCCTCGGGCGCGAGCTCTTCGGACATGCTCCTTAAGGTAGCGCAGAACACGTCTGACTTGCGGGACCGTGCTCGAATCCGGATCATCCCGCCCGTGACGCACCACCACCATGGGACGATCGCTCCGGGGCCGCTGCGCGAGGGGGAAGCCAAGAGGCTCGCGGTCACCTTGTTCCTCGCGCTCCTCGCCACCGCGATCGAAGGCGTGGGTGGTTGGATCGCCCACTCGCTCGCACTGCTATCGGACGCCGGACACATGCTGGCGGACGCGGGCGCGATCGCGCTGTCCTTGATCGCGCTGCGCATCGGCGGTCGGCCCGCGGACGCCCGGCGCACCTACGGGTACTACCGGCTGGAAATCCTCGCCGCGCTCCTGAACGGAGCGGTGCTGATCGCCATCGCGGTGGGGATCGTCCTCGAGGCCTGGCAGCGGCTGCTCCACCCCCATCCGGTGAACGTCCGCGTGGTGGCGCTCCTGGCGCTGGTCGGCATCGCGCTGAACGCCGCCGGTATGTGGCTCACCCACGCCCGCAACTCGAGCATGAACCTGCGCTCGACGTTCCTGCACCTCGCCGGGGACCTGCTCAACTCGGTGGGCGTGCTCGCCTCCGCCGCGATCATCGCCTGGACGGGGAGGCTGGAGGCCGATCCGATCATCTCCTTCGTCATCGCCGCCACCATCGTGTGGAGCGCGGTCCGGCTGTGCCGCGAGGCGGTCGACGTGCTCCTCGAAGGGGTGCCCGCCCACCTCGATTTCTCGGAGGTGAACCAGGCGCTGAGCGCGGTCCCCGGCGTGGACGCGGTGCACGATCTGCACGTCTGGACCATCACCAGCGGCCTCGTCGCGCTCTCCTGCCACATCGTGGTCACCTGCGAGGGCCCGCAATGCCGCAGCCACGACGAGATCCTCACCGACGCCCGGCAGGTGCTGCGCGACAAGTTCCGCATCGAGCACACCACCATCCAGTTCGAGAGCGAGAGCTATCAGCACGACGACGTGGTGCATTGATGGAGGGCGCCTGGACCCGAAGGCCCGCCACCGCCGTCTCCCGGCTGTCCGGCCGTTCCTTGCTGCTGCTCAGCGCGCGCGATCTGCTGGCCGCGGCGGAGGAAGAGGGGTTGCTCCTGGTCGCCCTGCTCGCGCCCGCCCCGGCGGCGAGCGCGGGATTCGCCCGGGCGGCCCGCGACGCAGGAGCGCCGCTGCTCCTGTCGCGGCCCAGCGGCGCCGCGGACGAGGTGGGGCCGGAGGAGGCCCGCGACGACGCGGCGTTCGTCGAGTCGGCGCTGAAGTCGGTGGACGAGCTGCGCTTCCACGGCCCCTTCGCGTTGCTCAAGGAGCCGCCCCGCGCGGGCAGCGCGGTGCCCGAAGGCGAGCGCATCCAGCGCGAGATCGACGCCGGGTTCACCGGGGTGGCGATGACCACCACTCCGGAGAGCGCCCCCGCCGCGCGCGACGCGGCCCTGGTCGCCTCGCACGTCTGCCAGCTGGAGCTGGGCTTGGAGATCGTGCCGCTGGGAGGATCGGGCGAGGTGGCCGCCGAGCTGGTGCGGCAGCTCAAGTCGCGCGGGGCGCCGCCGAGCGCGCTGCGGCTCGCCGACCCCGACGCGGGCGTGGCGGCGGAGCTCTTGCCGGTTGCGATCAGCACTACCGCGGAGGTGGCGACCGAGCAGCTCGCCGGCCGCGGTGTCCGGCAGCTGGTGGCCGCGGGGCCGTTCCTGCGCGCCCTGGAGCGGGCGGCGCCGCGCGAGCTGCTCGAGAGGTTGCAGGGCTGGGCGGACGAGCGCGGCGCGACGCTGGAGCAGGCCGCCGCGCGCCACCAGCGGCTGCTGCGCGAGCTCCCCGCTCCCGAGCAGGAGAAGCTGGAGGCGCTCTGCTGCTTCGAGGCCCTCGAGCTGTATGCGCGGGCCGGGGCAGCGAAGACCGCGGCGCGCCTCGCGCACCGCGTCGCCAGCCTGGCGAAGAAGGAATGAGGGTCGTCGGCGGCGACTTTCGGGGGCGGACGCTGCGCTCGGTGCCAGGCCAGTCGACGCGGCCCACCGCCGACCGGGTGAGGCAGAGCCTCTTCGACCTGCTCGGCCAGCGCTGCGACGGACTCCGGATCTTGGACCTCTACGCGGGCACCGGGGCGCTCTCGCTGGAGGCGCTCTCGCGGGGAGCGGCCCACGCCACGCTCGTCGAGCAGGACGCGAAGGCGGCGCAGGTCATCGAGCGCAACGTGGCCGAGCTCGGCTGCGCCGATCGCTGCACGCTCGTGCGCGACGGCGTGGCGCGGGCGCTGCCGCGGCTGTCCGCTCCCTTCGACCTGGTCTTTTCCGATCCGCCCTACGCGCTGCAGGCGGCGCAGGAGACCCTGGACGCCCTGGCGCGGCTGGGCCTCGTCGCGCCGCAGGGCAGGGTGGTCCTGGAACGGGACCGCCGGGAGCCCGGCCCCGCCGCCCCCGAAGGATTCGAGCTGGCCGGCGAGAGGCGGTACGGCGACACGGCGGTGCTGATCGCTCGCCGCCGTTGACGGAGACCGTGTCCGCAAACGAGGATGCTCGGGTGCGCATCGCCCTCTACCCCGGATCTTTCGATCCGCCCACGCACGGGCACCTGAGCATCATCCAGCGCGGGCTCAGGATCTTCGACGGGCTGACGGTGGCGGTCCTGAAGAACCCCGCCAAGGACGCCGTCTTCACCGTCGGCGAGCGCGTGGAGCTGCTCAAGGGGGCCCTGGGCGGCGACAAGCGCGTGCAGGTCAAGACTTTCAGCGGCCTGTTGGTGAAGTTCGCCGAGCAGGAAGGCGTCAACACCATCCTGCGCGGCCTCCGCGCGGTGAGCGATTTCGAGTACGAGTTCCAGATGGCGAACATGAACCGCAAGCTCGACCGCGGGATCGAGACGCTGTTCATGATGACCGGCGAGGACTACTTCTACATCTCGAGCCGCTTCGTGCGCGACGTGGCCCGGCTAGGAGGAGACGTGGCAGGGATGGTGCCCCCGAACGTGCTCGAGGCCCTCCGCCGCAAGTTCGGTCCGCCGCAGGGGGTGCAGAAGTGACCGCCTTCTCGCGCCGGGTGCTGGCCGCCAAGCCGTCCGCCTCGCTCGCGGTCAGCGCGCGCGCCATCCAGCTCAAGCGGGAGGGCCGCGACATCGTCTCGCTCAGCGTGGGCGAGCCCGACTTCCCCGTCTTCCCTCACGTCGCCCAGGCGGTCGAGGACGCGCTGCGGAAGGGCTACACCAAGTACACCACCTCCTCCGGCATCGCGGAGCTGCGGGAGGCGATCAGCGACTGGATGAATGCCGAGGCCGGGCAGCGCTACACCCTCGCGCAGATCATCTGCACCGCGGGCGCCAAGCAGGCGCTCTACAACGCCTGCCAGGCGCTGCTCGACCAGGGGGACGAGGCCATCATCCCGAACCCGTACTGGGTGAGCTACCCCGACATCGTGCGGCTCGCGGGCGCCACGCCGATCGATCTGGTGACGCGACCCGAGGACGGCTGGCACCCGGACCCGGCGGCGCTGGCGCGGGCGATCACGCCGCGGACCAAGGTGGTGATGCTGGGAAGCCCCAGCAACCCGACGGGCGCCGTCTGGTCCAAGGAGGCCATGCAAGGCATGGCGGGCGTCCTGGAGAAGCACCCGGGGATCACGATCCTGTCCGACGACATCTATCACCGGCTCGTCTACGGCGGGGTGCGCGCCTGCAACATCCTGGAGGTCGCGCCGCAGCTGCGGGATCGGACCGTGCTGATCAACGGCTGCTCCAAAGCCTACGCGATGACCGGGCTTCGGCTGGGCTGGGCGTGCGGGCCCCAGGAGATCATCTCGGCCATGAACAAGGTGCAGGACTCGAGCACCTCCAATCCGAACTCGCTCACCCAGTACGCCGCGGTCGCCGCGCTGCGCGGGCCGCAGGAGGGGCTGGAGGCCATGCGCGCCCAGTTCGAGCGGCGGCGAGATCTCATGGTCGAGCTGGTGCGGGCGATCCCGCGCGTCCGCTGCGCCCGGCCCGAGGGGGCGTTCTACGTCTTCTGCGACGTCTCGGCCTACCTGGGGCGCGTGCCCGACGACGTGAAGCTCTCCCAGCTCCTGCTGGAGGAGCACGGCGTGGCGGTGGTCCCGGGCTCGGCATTCGGACAGGCCGGTTACCTGCGCCTCTCGTTCGCGACCTCGGATGCGCAGATCCGCGCAGGCGTCGACCGGATGTCTCGCGGCCTGCAAGCGCTGGTGTAGATCGACGTCCTGGAGGTGCACATGCGAATCCTGCTCAGGGCCATCGCCGTCGCGGTGGCACTGCTCTTCACCGCTCCCGCCGTCTCGTGGGCCAAGGCGGCCCCCGCCGCGAGCAAGAAGGCAGAGAAGCTCGACATCAACACGGCGAGCCAGGACCAGCTGAAGGAGCTGCCCGGGATCGGCGACGCCTACGCGAAGAAGATCGTCGCGGGCCGGCCGTACAAGGCCAAGGACGAGCTGTGGGAGAAGAAGGTCATCCCCAAAGCGACCTACCAGAAGATCCGCGACCAGGTCGTCGCCCACCAAGCGAAGTGACGGCTCGCAATCTGCGGCGCTCGGCCTGCTGGACGCGATCCTGACCGGCGGCGGGGCCCGGGGGTGGGTCCGCAGCGCCAGCGTCGCCCCTGGTGTCGGAGAAGCGCCAACCCCCGAGACTGGGGCTCCTAATGTCGCTGCGGACCCACCCCCGGCTCCCCACCGCCGATGCGTCTCGTGGACGGTGTGACCGCGCCCCAGCCGAAGTGACCGTGATCTTTTGGGGGGTCGAGGGGGGAGCGAGCTCCCCCCTTGTGGAGGCGCCGAAGGCGCCGGATCGGAGAGCGTGCTGAGCGGGCAGAGCCGTCAATTCAAGGGAACGGTCACAGGCGATGGATCTGCATCATGGAAGCGCCGAAGGTCGGCCGGTTCGGCGGCACCGCGCTGGCGATGATCACCGCCTCGCCGCGCATCGCGTCGCCCGCGCCGACCAGCGTCTGCGCGATGCTCGCGATCATCTCGTCGGTCGACTCGAACGGCTTGGGGACCCGGCGCGCGGTGACCCCCCAGTACAGCGCCATGCGCTGATAGGACTGCTGCGAGGCGGTGAAGGCGAGGATGCGCGCGGTGGGCCGGTACTCGCCGATCTGCCGCGCGGTCTCCCCGGTCCGCGTGTAGACGCACACGGTGCCGATGCCCAGCTGCCCGGCCGCGGCGGCGCAGGCCTTGGCCACGGCGGTGGCGAAGGTGCTCTCTGCGCGGTCGAGGATGGCCTCGGGGAGCGACTGGTAGCGCGCGCTCCGCTCCACCTCCTCGATGATCGCCGCCATGGTGCGCACGGCCTCCACCGGGTTCGCGCCGGTCGCGGTCTCGGCGCTGAGCATCACCGAGTCGGCTCCGTCGAGGATCGCGTTCGCCACGTCGCTGACCTCGGCGCGGGTGGGCTGGGGCGAGACGATCATGCTCTCCAGCATCTGGGTGGCGACGATGGCGATCTTGCCGTGGTAGTTGGTGCGCTCGATCCCGGTCTTCTGGATGAGCGGCACGCGCTCGAGAGGCATCTCCACGCCGAGGTCGCCGCGCGCGATCATCACCCCGTCCGCGATCTGGGAGATCTCGTCGATGCGGTCCACCGCCTGGGGCTTCTCCAGCTTGGCGATGATCGGCATGGTGGGCGCATACCGTTTGATGAGCCGGATGTCGTCGGCGGAGCGCACGAAGCTCATCGCCACGTAGTCGACTCCCTGCTGGAGCCCGAACTGCAGGTCGACGAGGTCCTTCTCGGTGAGCGCCGGGATGCTGACCGGGGTGCCCGGCAGGTTGATGCCCTTGTTGTCGGAGAGGACGCCGCCGACGATCACGCGGCAGCGCACCTCCTTCTTGCCGGCCTTGATCACCTCGAGGCGGATGGCGCCATCGTTGACCAGGATGGAGTCGCCCGGGGTGACGTCTTCGGGGAGTCCCGCGTAGGAGCAGGAGAAGCGCTCCTCGGTCCCGAGCACGTCGTCGGTGACGATGGTGACCTCGCTGTCCTCGGCGAGCTTCACCTTGCCGCCCTTGATCTTCCCCACCCGGATCTTCGGCCCCTGCAGGTCGAGCAGGATGGCGATCGGCCGGCCGGCGATCTCGGACGCGCGGCGGACGTTGACGATGGTGCGGGCGTGGTCCTCGTGGGTGCCGTGGCTGAAGTTCAGCCGCGCGCAGTCCATGCCGGCCGCGACCAGCTTTCCAAGGGTTGGCTCGTCGCGGGAGGCCGGTCCCATCGTGCAGATGATCTTCGCCTTGCGCATGGATGAGGGGAGCCTAGAGGCAGAGGTCGAGGGCCGCAAGGTTGCAGTTCGTGGATCGAGGCACGGAGCCTTCGTTGCTCCGGCAGGACTAGAAGTCCAAGTCCCGCTCCGTGGACTCCTCGTCCTCGGCTTCGTCCTCGTCCTCGCTCTCCTCCTCGTCGAGGAGCGCGGCCTTGCGCGCCACCGCGGGCGCTTCATCGTAGGGCGGAGGCAGCTCCTCGCTGTTGATCTCCACCGCCATGGTGAACTTGCGCCGCAGCGGCGTGATTACCGCGAAGAGGTCCTCGAGCGCGCCGACCAGTGCCTCGACCTGCTCGCCCGGCGCGTGCGCGCCGCAGCTGGGGCAGCGCAGCGTGGGATCGCTGCTCAGATCGGAGATGTCCACTCCGAACGACTCCTCGCACTTCTGGCACTGGAACTCGGGCTGCATCCGTTCACCTCCCGTGCGGAGGGGCCGGCGTGAGCATAGTCACAGCGCGCGGCAAGGGAAGAGGCGTGGGCCGACGGATGTCGATTGACGCGATGCGCAGGGCCCACCGCCCGTACCCGGGACGAGTGCTCGCCGCCGCTCGGCGGGAGCGCTCCTGGTGGACCGGATCGAAGCAGGCATTTCGGCGGGCAGGTCCTCATACCGGCCGCGTGCGACAAGTGGCCGCCCCGCGCCAAGGGATCTGCTATCGTCCACGCCCCGCGACGGATCTCTCTGAAAGGACCACCCATGGCGAGCGCTGCTCCGAAGATCCCCTCCGGCGGTGAGCCGATCACTTTGCGCAACGGGCGGCTCCAGGTGCCTGAGAAGCCCATCCTCCCCTTCATCGAAGGAGACGGCACGGGGCCGGACATCTGGCGCGCCTCGCAGCGCGTGTTCGACGCCGCGGTGCAGAAGGCGTACGGCGGCAAGCGGCGGATCGGCTGGATGGAAGTCTACGCGGGCGAGAAGGCGAAGAACCTGTTCGACAACTGGCTTCCGGACGAGACGGTGGACGCCTTCCGCAAGTACCTGGTGGGCATCAAGGGACCGCTGACCACGCCCGTGGGCGGCGGCATCCGTTCCCTCAACGTGGC
>Ga0137409_10000161_pt1 | contig 66334 bp, 52 predicted proteins | sample CZODoug1_16funga_FD_122059 | JGI IMG/M metagenome (GOLD analysis project Ga0137409, IMG submission 122059) | Vadose zone soil fungal communities from Angelo Coast Range Reserve, California, USA - CZODoug1_16fungal (Hybrid Assembly) | ecosystem: Environmental > Terrestrial > Soil > Vadose zone... | reverse complement strand
GGACCTCGAGAGCCGCCTGCGCGCCGCAAAGACGATGGAGGAGCGCCTGATCGCGATCATCAAGGACGGCAAGGGCTCCATCAAGGACCTGCTGGCGGCCGAGAAGGAGCTCGGCGAGTGGCGGACCAAGATCGAGCAGATGATCGGCGAGATCAACTACTACAACAACCTGATCGAGCACAGCACGCTGGCGATCACGCTCACCGAGAAGGAGATCCGCGCGCCGTTCGGGCTGATCGAGACCGAGCGGGTCGAAATGGGGCTCGAGGTCGAGGACGCCGAGAAGGCCTATACCGCGGCGCTCGCAGCCGTGGCCGAGGCGAAGGGCCGCGTGTCGCGTTCGGAGCTCAAGCAGCTGGAGCAGGGGCAATTCAACGCGATCATCCAATTCGAGGCCGCCCCGGCCGCCGCGGGCCCCCTACGCGACCGCCTCAAGCAGCTGGGCGCCCTCGCGCGCCTCGACATCCGCCGCACCCAGGATCCCCAGGGCGGCTCGGGCAAACCCCAGGACGCCAAAATCCGGCAGAACGACACCCAATTCCAGGTCTCGCTCTACAACCTGGCCAACATCGCCCCGCGCGAAACGGTCCAGGTGACCCTGGCCTGCACGGATGCGGAGCAGTCCTATAAGGACGTCCTCGACCGCGTCGAGAAGGCGGCGGGCCGCGTCCTGTCGTCGAACCTGTCGCGGCAGAAGGCCGACCAGACGACCGGGCGGATCCAGTTCCAGGTGAAGGCGGCCGACGCCGAGGCCGTGCTCCAGGACGTCCGCGCCGCGGGCGAGGTGCTGCGGCTGGAGGTGACGGAGACGACGGACACGTCGACGGCGACGCGGACCAAGAGGGGATTCAACATCAGCTTCTTCGGTCTCGGATCGGTGCAGCCGAGGGAGACCTCGACGGTCGTCCTGGCCTCGAAGGACGTCGCGGCGGCCTACCGCGCGCTGCTCGACGCGGCGAAGGTCGCGGACGCGCGGATCGTCGGGGCGCAGCTGAACGAGAGCGACCGGAAGAACATGATGGCGACGCTGAGCGTGGAGATCCGGCGCGAGCGCGAGACGGCGCTCGCCGAGGCGGCGGCGAAGGCGGGGGACGTCTACACTCGGACATCGTCCCGCGCGCCCGAAAGCGAGAACGTGGTCGACTCGAAGACACTGATCCACTTCCGCCTGTTCAACGCGGCGAGCATCCCGGCGCGTGAGACCGTCACGCTCAGCGTCGAGGTGAACGACGTGGACGCAACCTCGAAGGCCCTCGAGGCGGAGTTCCGCGGCCGGATCGTGGATGCGAAGCAGACGCGGGACGCGAGCGGCCGGCGCGAGTCGTCGCTGACGATCGACGTGCCGCTGAAGGACGCCGCGGGCGCGGCGGAGCGCATCAAGGGGCTCGGGACCGTGCTGGAGCACGGGGCCTCGAAGAACACGGAGGTCCCGGACAACGACCTGGCGCTCGCGCGGCTCGAGGTGAAGGTGTCGAACGAGGTGCTGCTGGGACGCGACTCGGGCCCGTGGGCGAACCTGAAGCGCGGACTGTCGATCAGCCTGCAGGCGGGCTCCTGGGCGCTGATGCTGATCATGATCGGCGTCTGCTTCGTGTGCCCGCTGCTGCTGGCGGTCTGGGGCGCGCTGAAGCTGCGCCGCCGCTTCGCCGCAAAGCCCGCGCCCGCCGCCTAGGTCCGGCCGGTATGCCTTGACCGGCCGAGGCCGTTGTATAGAATCCCGATATCGGGATTCTATACTGACATGGGCGACCAGGATCTCTACTCCGGCCTCATTCGGCTGCACATCCTCCACCATGCGGCCCGGGAGCCCCTCTTCGGCCTGGGCATCATCGAGGAGCTCGGCCGCCACGGGTACCGCCTGAGCGCGGGAACCCTCTACCCGATCCTTCACGGGCTGGAGCGCGACGGCTACCTGCGCTCCGCGACGAAGCGGACCGGATCCCACTCGAGGCGCGTCTACCGCGCCACCCTCCGGGGCCGGAAAGCCCTCCGCGAAGCGAAGATCAAGGTGCGCGAGCTGTTCGGCGAATTGATCGAGGACGAATAGGAGGCCGCGTCATGAAATCGACCGCATGGATGATCCTCGGCGCCGCGTGCGCGTTCGGCGCCGCTTCCGGCGAGCAGCCCCAGGACGGGGACCTCGTCTCCCTGAAGGCCGAACTCGCCCGCCTGAAGGGCCTGGTCCCCGATCAGTCCCACGCAATGGCCGACGTCGGCTTCCACTTCACGAACCTATGGTTCGCCGGCGAGAACGCCAACTGGCCCCTCGCCCAGTTCTACTCGGACGAGGTCCGCTCGCATCTCCGCTGGGCGGTCCGCATCATCCCCAAGCGCAAGGACGCGGAGAACCGCGAGATCGATCTCGCCGGCATCCTCGGCGGACTGGAGACCAGCACGCTCAAGGACCTGGAAGCGGCGGTCAAGGCGAAGGACAAGGACAGGTTCACCGCCGCCTACAAAGCCCAGATCGAGGGCTGCATGGCCTGCCACCGGGCGACGAACAAGCCGTACCTGAGGCTGCATGTTCCCGAGCGACCCGACGCCGGCATCATCGAGTTCCGCCCGGAATAAGGTCATGGCCGGATCCTCGGCGGAGCCCGCGCTCGAGCGCAGCGTCGGGCTGCCCGGAGCCGTGGGCTTCGGGCTCGGGGCCATGGTCGGCACCGGCGTCTTCGTCACGACGTCGATCGGCGCCGGCCTGGCCGGCCCCGCGGTGCTCGTCAGCCTCGTCGTCGCCGGCTTCGCGGGCGCCTGCAACGGCCTCTCCAGCGCCGAACTGGCGATGGCGTATCCCCGCAGCGGCGGCACCTACGAGTACGCCGGCCGGAAGCTGTCCCCCTGGGCGGGCTTCCTCGCCGGCTGGCTCTTCCTCGGCGCCAAGACCACCAGCGCCGCCGCCACCGCCCTCGCGTTCGGCGCGGCGCTCGGACGCTCCTCCGGGCTGCCGCCGCTCGCGCTCTCGCTCGCGCTGGTCGCCGTCGTCACGCTTCTCAACTTCTTCAAGCTCACCAGGGCCGGCGCGGTCAATCTGGCCCTCGTCGCCCTGAGCCTCCTGTCGCTGACCGCCTTCGTCGCGGCCGGACTGCCGCGGATCTCCGCCGGCCGCTTCACGCCCTTCGCGCCGGCCGGGATCCGGGGAATTCTCTCCGCGGCCGCGCTGCTCTTCGTGGCGTATGCGGGATATGGACGCGTCGCGACGCTCGGCGAGGAGATCCGGGACCCGAAGCGCAATATTCCGATCGCCGTCGTCCTCTCGCTGTCGGCCGCCGCGGTGCTCTATCTTCTCGTGACCGCGACCGCGGTGGGCAGCCTCGGAGCGTCGGCCTTCGCGGCGGCCGAGAAGACCGGCGCGCCGCTCGAGGAAGCGGCGGGGGCGCGGGGGGTCAAGGTCGCGCTGGCGATCGGCGCCGCCACGGCCCTGGGCTCGGTCTTCCTCAACCTGATGCTGGGCCTCTCGCGCATGGCGTTCGCGATGGCCCGCGGAAACGACCTGCCGGCGCCGCTGTGCCGGGTCAACCGCTCCGCAAGCCCTTATGTCGCGGTCCTCTTCATCGGCGCCCTCGTCGGGGGACTGGTCGCGGTCCGCAGCGTCGTCACCCTGCTGGCGATCAGTGCGTTTGCGATCCTCGTCTACTACGGCCTGACGAACCTCAGCGCGCTGCGGCTGTCGCGCGAGGAGAGGCTCGTTCACCCGGTCGTCCCGGCCGCCGGCCTCGCGTGCTGTCTCGCCCTCGTCGCCGGAGTGCCGCCGGGGCAGATGGCGGTCGGGGCGGGAATCCTGGCGGCGGGCGTGCTGTGGCGCCTCGTCTGGAAATCGTTTGCGAAGACTTCATGAATCCACTTTTTTCGCCGGGGAGTCCCGCCTATAGTGTCGCCTATAGTCTCGAGAACACTGGGAGGAAGGGATGAAAGCGACGACGATCAACGGGAAGAAGACCCGGCCGGCCGGCGGCCCGCTGTCCGCCGAAGAGCTGAACCTCATGGACGCGTACTGGCGCGCGTCGAACTACCTGGCCGTCGGCCAGATCTACCTCTTCGACAATCCCCTCCTCAAGCAGCCGCTCAAGCGCGAGCACGTGAAGCCGCGCCTGCTCGGCCATTGGGGCACGACTCCCGGCCTCAACTTCATGTACGTCCACCTGAACCGCGTCATCCGTCGCGACAACCTCAGCATGCTCTATATCATCGGTCCGGGCCACGGCGGCCCGGCGCTCGTCGCCCAAGCCTGGATGGAAGGGACCTACTCCGAGGTCTATCCGAACATCGGGCAGGACGAAGAAGGCATGAAGCGCCTCTTCACGCAGTTCAGCTTTCCGGGCGGCATCCCCAGCCACGTCGCGCCGGAAACCCCCGGCTCCATCCACGAGGGCGGCGAGCTCGGATACGCCCTCTCCCACGCGTACGGCGCCGCGTTCGACAATCCCGACCTCATCGTCGCGGCGGTCGTCGGCGACGGCGAGGCCGAGACGGGCCCCCTCGCCACCGGATGGCACGGGAACAAGTTCCTCAACCCCGTCCGCGACGGCGCGGTGCTCCCGATCCTCCACCTGAACGGCTACAAGATCGCCAACCCCTGCTTCCTCGACCGCATCCCGCGCGAGGAACTGATCAAGCTGTTCGAGGGATACGGCTACCGCCCGATCCTCGTCGAGGGCAGCGATCACGAGCCCATGCACCAGAGCATGGCGGCCGCGATGGACGACGCCGTCGCCGACATCCAGCGCATCTGGTCCGAGGCGCGCACCAAGGGCTTCCAGGGCCGCCCCGCCTGGCCCATGATCATCCTGCGCTCGCCCAAGGGCTGGACCTGCCCGGAAACCATCGACGGCAAGAAGTGCGAAGACTACTGGCGCAGCCACCAGGTGCCGATGGGCGACATGGACAAGCCCGGACACGTAAAGATCCTCGAGGAGTGGATGAAGAGCTACCGCCCGGAGGAGCTCTTCGACAAGGACGGCCGCCTGAACGCCGAGCTCGGGGTGCTGGCCCCCAAGGGCATCAAGCGCATGAGCGCCAACCCGAACGCGAACGGCGGCGTCGTGCTCCGGGACCTGCGCCTCCCCGACTTCCGCAAGTATGCCATCGACGTGACGACGCCCGGCGCCATCATGGCCGAGTCGACGCGCGTGCAGGGCAAGTACCTGCGCGACATCATGAAGATGAACATGGACCACAAGAACTTCCGGCTCTTCAGTCCGGACGAGTTCAACTCCAACCGCTGGCAGGACGTCCTCGAGGTGACGGATCGCGCCTATGCCGCCGAGATCCGGCCGGACGACGATCACCTGTCGCCCGACGGCCGCGTCATGGAGGTGCTCTCGGAGCACCAGTGCCAGGGCTGGCTCGAGGGCTACCTCCTCACGGGCCGCCACGGCTTCTTCTCGTGCTACGAGGCGTTCATCCACATCATCGACTCGATGTTCAACCAGCACGCCAAGTGGCTCAAAGTCTGCAAGCACATCCCGTGGCGGCGACCCATCGCGTCGCTCAACTACCTGTTGTCGAGCCACGTCTGGCGCCAGGACCATAACGGCTTCTCGCACCAGGACCCGGGCTTCATCGACCACGTCGTCAACAAGAAGGGCGGCATCGTCCGCGTTTACCTGCCGGCCGACGCCAACTCCCTGCTCTCGGTGACCGACCACTGCCTGCGCAGCCGCGACAAGGTCAACGTCGTCGTGGCCGGCAAGCAGCCGGCGCCGCAGTGGCTGACGATGGACCAGGCGATCAAGAACTGCTCGGCGGGCGCGGGCATCTGGCCCTGGGCGAGCAACGACAAGGACGGCTCCCCCGACGTCGTCATGGCCTGCTGCGGCGACGTGCCAACGCTCGAGACGCTGGCGGCCGTCGAGCTCCTCCGCTCCCTGGTCCCCGACCTCAGGATCCGCGTGGTCAACGTGGTCAACCTGATGTCGCTGCTGCCGCCCTCGGAGCATCCGAACGGCATGTCGGACAAGGAATTCGACACGCTCTTCACGATCGACAAGCCGATCATCTTCGCGTTCCACGGCTATCCGTGGCTCATCCACCGCCTGACGTACCGGCGGACCAACCATGGAAACCTGCACGTGCGGGGCTACAAGGAAGAGGGCACGACGACGACGCCCTTCGACATGTGCGTCCTGAACCAGATGGACCGCTTCAACCTGGTAAGCGACGTGATCGACCGCGTGCCGAAACTTGGCGAGCGCGCCGCGTATGCGCAGCAGGCGATCCGCGAGAAGCTGATCGACCACAAGAACTACATCGCGCGCACCGGCGACGACATGCCGGAAATCAGCGGCTGGCAGTGGGGGAAGGGCAATAAGGCCTCAAAGCGGACGTCGACCGAGGGCGACAACGTCTAAGGTTTGAGCGTGGCGACGACCGCGTCGCGTCGCGCCGCCCAATCGGGCGCCGCGGTCGCCTCCCAGACGGTCATCGCCTTGATCAGACTCGACTTGCCGCCGACCTCGAAGCCGATCGCGTTCTTGGTCGCGTGATCAAGGCCCGCCGACTTCAGGTAGGCCGTGGGCTTGCCGTCGATGTTCACCAGCATCTCGTCGCCGACGATCTCGACCCGGATCTTGTGCCACTGGGCGAGGTCGGCCTCGGTCTTGAACGCGGCCTGCCTGTCCTTGATGCCCTCGCGCAGCTTCTTCTTCTCGGCGTCGGTCGTCCCCGGGTCCTTCATCTTGTCGAAGATCTCGTTCTTCATCGCGCCGAACTTGTAGTCGGCGACGTCGACCTTCCCCGGCATCAGGCTCGCGCGGAGGATATGGCCCGCGTGGGACTCCTTATAGGCGCTGTCGTTGATCATGAGGTGGCAGGCGCGGCTGCCCTCAAGCTTCGCGGAGTACTCGACGACGATGTCCTTGAACTGGAACTTCGGCTGGACGTAGGCGTAGGCGCCGTGCTTGTCGTCGGGATTTTCAGCGATGGTGACGCCGGCGTCCTTGATCTCGAAGAAGCCCTTCCCGACCTTCCACTTCGGCGCCATGTCGGCGCGGGCGAAGTCGTCCTGGAACAGCGGCTTGCCTGCGACGGCCATGCCCGCGTTGCCGTCGGCGGCGAAGACGGGCGAGGCAAGAACGGCAAGGACTCCCGGCAGCAGCAGTCGCAGCATCGTCGGCTCTCCCCTTCAGGTCCATATACCCGTACACAGCAGGGACGGCCGCCGATTCCCCGCGAGGTCATTCCTTGCGGATGCGGCTGATGCGGATGGAGAAGGGCTTCGTCGCCGGCGACGCAAAGACCTGTTCCACGGGCTCCTGGAGCATCTTCCAACCCTCGGGACCCGTCGCATAGTTCTTCCGGCCGCCGCCGCCGTGGTGCAGGAGCCCTTCCGTCCCGAGCTCGACGATCTCGCTCATGGCCCATCCGGCGACGGAACTTCCTTTCGGGACCGTCTCGGTCACGGTCTCCACCACGACGCGGACGCCGCTCAGGTCGGCCTCGCGGTCGACCGTCAGGTTGAAGCCGACGACGCCCTGCGGAAAGATCGTCACCGCCTTCTCGACGAAGGTCCGAAGGGATTGCGGGGCGAGGGGTTGCCCTTCCAGACCCTTCACCAGCGCGTCGAAGGCAGCCCCGTTGTCCGCCGGGACGGGCGAGAGCTTCGTCTCGGAAACGATGCAGCCCAGCCGCCGTGCGGATTCCTCCAGCGCGTGCCGGCGCCCATGGGTCTTGTCCAGAGTGTCCAGACGCGCCTGCGTCGCCTTCAGCGCCGGCAGCCCCTTCGACACCAGCGCCTCTTCCGATCCCGCGTCCCCGCGGAGCACCGCATCGACCAGCGGATCGACGGCCTCCGCCGCCAGCGACGGGCGAGCCTTCTCTTCCGGAAGCGGGAGGGCTTCCTGTCCGCGGGAGCGCCGCCAGACGTTCCTCGCCTCGGCGATCTGCCGGTCCCGGAGCTTCCGGTTGGCGCCGATGTTGAAGGTGTATTGCTTCGGCCAGCGGAACGCCAGGATGTGCGCCGCCGCATCACAGACGCGGGGATCCGAGAAGGAAACGGTCGGATTGGACGCAGAGCGGCCTTCCTGCACCGTGACGTCGTCGAGCGCCGCCGCGAGCAGATCTTCGGCGATCCGGGCGCACGCGGCTTCATCCTCCGCCGTCACGCCGGGAGGCCGGTTCCCGCCCTCCTCCTCCGCGTGCTCCAGCGAGAAGAAGTCGCAGCCGGCGCTGATGCCGCTGAGCACCGACATGCGGTCGTCCAGCGGCCGCTTCGCGAAGTCCGCCGCCATCGCGCGGAGGGGCTCGGGTTTGTGCGTGGCGGCAAGCGCGGCGATGATCCGCTGCGTCGGCCTTTCAAAGAAATCCTCGTCGCGGTTCCGCTTCGCCGTCGCCGACCGTTTCCATTCTTCGATCAGGAGGCCCGGGACCTCGGCATCGCCCCAGCGGATCAGCTCGCGCGCCGCCGTCATCCTCGTCCCCGCGTGCGGACCGCTCTTCAGCTCCGCCAGCAGGAGCGCGCCGGACTCCCGGCCGCGGATCCGGACGATCAGTTCGATCACCGGCTCCCGCCGGGGTCCGCTCGCCGCCGCCAGCGCCTTCGTCAGCGCGGCGAGCGCGTCCTCCGGATGCTTTTCCAGCAGGCGCCTCGCCTGCGGGAGATCGCCCTTCTCCGCGGCCTCGATCAGCACCTGCTTCTCGCCCTTGGCCTGAAGCTCCTTCCACCATTCCTGGACGGCGGTCTTCGTCGCTTTGGCGGCCTCGTCCTTGGTCATCGCCCCGTTCGTATAGGCCCGCTCGAAGAACCGCTTCCCGGCGATCTTTTCCAGCACCGCCAGCGCGGCGTCCCCGACGCGGAGCACGTGGTGCGAGAAGTAGAAGTCGCGGTGGTAGCCCACCGAGCGTGTAAAGCGCGCATCCTCGAGCGCGTCGATCAGCAGGGGGACCGCGTCGAACCCGAGGGCGGCCAGCCGGTGGGCCGGGCTCTCCTCGTTCCGGGGATCGGCGAAGAAATCGCACTCTCCCGGCTGGGAATACTGCGCGCCGTTCTGGTCGCGGAGATGGAAGATCAGCTCCTTCACCCGGGCCTGCGGCGGCAGCGTCGCCGGCGGCTGCTTCGGCTCGACATGGGCCGCGTCTTCCTGGACCATCGTCTCGAGCATGCGGACGGTGTCCCGCACCAGCTCCGCATGCTCGGTCTTCGGAAATTTCCGGCCGATCTCGGAGAACGTCTCGAGCAGTTTCTTCCGCGGGATCGCGGGATCGCCGAAATCCCGGACCGCCTGCCAGACGCGGCCCAGCGCGATCTCGTCGGCGACCCGCTCCGCGACGGTCCGCGGCGATTTCTCCCCGGTCCTGCGGTCGGGCAGCGCCGCCGCGGCGTTCAGCAGATCGCGGCCGGTTTCGGCCTGGCCCTGACGATCGCACGCGCGGGCCAGGATGAACAGCTCGACGGCGGCCGGCGGGCGGGAGCGGAACCCGCGCTCGTCGTCCCTGGGCGGAACCGCGAGGGCGTCGAGCCGGTCGCGAGCCGCCTTCGCCAGGTCGATCCTCTCATAGCCGATACGCTCCTCGATCGGACCCGTCGAGCGCTTCTCCAGGTCATTTCGCTCGAGGTGGAGTCCGAGGACCGTGAAGGTCTTCCCGGCGTCGTGCAGGAGGAAGGCCTCGCGGGTATCCGGCTCGGGATCCCGGCCCGGCGCCTTGTGCGACTGGCCCGTATAGACCCGGATGAAGGGCAACGTCTTCAGGTCCGGATATCCCAGCGCATCGAACCACGCATAAGGATCGTCCGCCTGAGGGGACAGGAGGGCGAGGAGCAGGATCGCGTTCATGGAACCTCCCCGGGCTCGCTGACCTAAGGATACCCTAAGGCACGGGCGTTTCGACGCGCGGCCGGCGCCGGGCCAGCAGGAGATTCACGAGGACGCCGGCGGAGAGGAAGACGAAGCCTGCCGCCAGCAGGAGGATCCCCCAGCCGAGGGAACTGGCCGGGACCCAGGCGCCGTGCCTGAACCCGGCGAGCACCGAGCCGGCCGCGACGCCCGCCCCGTGGAACTCCACGCGCCGCAGCGCGAACCCCGTTCCGACCGACGCGACCGCGAACGCGCCGTATCCCAGGCCGATCCCGGGGACTTCGTGCCAGACCATCCAGCCGCCCAGCAGCAGGACGGCGGCCGCCGCGGCGAACGGAACCCAGCGGCGAAGTCCGGGGAAGACGAGCCAGCAGGCGACCGCGAGCCAGAGCCCCGCCAGCAAGCCTCCGTATTCCAGGAAGATCGAACCGGGACGCAGGGCGGCGACCGTCGCGCCGGCGGCGAGAGCCGAGACGAACAGACAGCGGAAATCCCGGTGCCGGATGGACCCGGCGAGCAGCGTGAAGGCCAGGCCGGCAGGCCAGGCGAATCCGGGAAGCGGCAGCGGCGCGACCGCCCCCGCCGCGACTACATAGGCGCCGCCGAACAGGCAGGCGGCCGCGAGGAGGAAGAGCCGCAGCCCCTTCATCTCGACGAGATAGACGAGCACGCCGCCGGTCAGGAGCGACATCAGCGCCAGCGGCCTCAATTCCGTCGTGGGGTCCGACAGCGCTGACGCGCCGAGGGTCGCCGCTCCGCCCACCCATGCGGCGAGTTCCGCCAGGCGCGGTCGACGCGGCGCGAGCCGGTCCGCGAGGAGACCGGCGACGGCCAGGAGATAGGGTGCGGCCTGGGCGGCGGTCGGCGTCAGCGTCGCAATCGCGCTCCATGTCAATCCGTGCGCGATGAACAGGCACGCGACGAGGACCGGGGCGACGAAGGCGATGCGCCGCAGCCGCGGCTCCTGGTCGTCGTCGATCCATCCCGACGTCCAGCTCCGCGCGGCCGGAAGACAGGCCCAGGTGAGCAGCGGAGCGCCGAGCCAGGACATGACGAGATAGACGGTCTGCCGGCGGAGAGGAGGGACGAGCTCGGTCAGGTACGGCAGCAGGGGCAGCGCCAGCAGGGCGAGGCCGGTGACGACGAGCGGGCCGCGGGCGCCGCGGAGCCGGAACACCACGGCGAGGAAATAGAGCTTCAGCGGTCCGGCGAGCGCGAGGAGGACGCTGACGGGGACGGCTTTGCGCGCACGCATCCCCGGCGCCAGGCTGAGCAGGCCGACGTGCGAGAGCATCCGTTCGGCGTTCATGGCGACGTCGAGCATGAAGACGAGGCACATGAGGCCGAGGATCGCGGCGGGCCGCCGGAGGCCGGCCCGGAGCAGGACTGCGGCGGCGGCGATCAGCAGGAACTGGTAGATCTCGGTGCTCGCGACGATGCTGGCCTTGGAGGCGAAGGCATCCTGGGGGAGCTCCCTGGCGACCAGGAAGACTCCCGCCAGAATGCAGAGGGCGCTGGCGAAGTAGAGGGGGTTGTACTCGACGAATGCCCGGTGCACGGCGGCCCGCCAGCCCCTCGAGTTCATCGACCGGGGCAGTGCAAAGCGCGTGCCAATCGACGCACGGCGACGCGGGCGCGCGATTCACAATTTCTGTCCACGGTTTGCGGCGCGGCGGACGGATTGTGTCGCGTCAGGAGGAATACTGCCGCCGGAACTCGCGCGGGCTCATGCCCTTGAGCCGGCGGAAGCGGCGGTTGAAATTGGCGACGCTCTGGAATCCCGCATCGCGGCAGACCTGGGCGACGCTGCGGTCGGTCTCGAGCAGCATCCGGCAGGCGGCGCCGAGACGGGTTTCGGTGCGGTACTCGACGAAGCTCCTGCCCGTGCACTTCCGGAAGAAGCGGGTGAACGCGGGGACGCTCCGATGGTCGGCTTTCGCCGCCTGGGCCAGACGCAGCGGTCGGCCGGCGCCGTCGGCGATCAGACGGCAGATCCGGTCGATGCGGTCGCGGTCGACGGCGGCGACCGAGGGCCGGAAGCCCCCGCTGGACAAGGCCCGGGCGCCCGGAGACTGGGCGAGCCGGCGCAGGATCTCGAGCAGCCCGATCAGGCGGGCCAGGCCCCGCTGACGTTCCATCCGGCGGATGCGGAGGGCGACGGCCCGTCGCCCGGAGGCGCCGAAGCGGATGCCCCGGCCCGAAAGCTCGAGGAGCCGCCGGACGGGAGCCATCTCCGGCAGCCGGAGGAAACTGCTTCCGAAGACAGACTCCGGGAACTGGATGATGACCGCCTCGTGCGGGTCGCGAGGACTCGCGCGGCGCCGGTCGGAGCACCACATGTGAGGCAGGTTCGGTCCGGTCAGGACGAGGTCGCCCGCCGCGAAGCGCCCGATGTCGTCACCGACGAAGCGCATCCCCTTCCCCCGCAGCACCAAGGTGAGCTGGTACTCGGGGTGGAAGTGCCAGTAGACCCCGAACGCCGGCTCCCGGCGCGTCTTCCAGACAAACGACGACGCCGGGGGCGGGAGGATCTTCTCGATGCGGGCTCTCACGGCCATGCCTGCACTATCCTGCTTTTCGGATCGTTGATCAATCTTTTCAGATCAAAGGCGCCGGGCGGATGAGACCCCGGACGCGGATCCGGCTTACCCAGGGCAGGAGGACGACGCGATGAAGATCTCGAAGCTGACGCCGATGGTGCTCGGAACGCCCTGGCGCAATCTGACGTATCTGAAGGTCGAAACCGATGAGGGGCTGGTCGGAGTCTCGGAGGTCCGCTCGATCCGCACCGACGCGGTCCTCGGCTACCTGAAGCAGATCGAGAAGCGCTACGTGCTGGGGAGCGACCCGTTCGACGTCGAGCGGCTGGTCCAGCGCGCGTTCGTCGACGATTTCCTCCGCGTCAACGACATCACCGGCGCCGGCATCGCGCTGGTCGAGATGGCGTGCTGGGACATCATGGGGAAGGCGCTGAATCAGCCCGTCTACCGGCTCCTCGGCGGGGCGACCCGCGACCGCATCGCGGCCTACGCGAACGGCTGGTACACGGTCGAGCGGAGTCCGGACGCGTTCGTGGAGGCGTCGCGACGGGTCGTCGACCGCGGCTATCGCGCGCTCAAGGTCGATCCGTTCGGAGCGGGGTTCTACGAGATGGCGCGCGCGGAGAAGAACCGCTCGATCGCCCTCGTCGAGGCGATCCGCGGCGCCGTCGGCCCCGACGTCGAGATCCTGATCGAGATGCACGGGCGCTTCAGCCCCGCAACGGCCGTCGACATCGCGCGCGATCTCGAGCCGTTCCGGCCGTCGTGGCTCGAGGAGCCGGTGCCGGCCGACAACCTCGACGCGCTCGCCCGGGCGGCGTCGAAGATCACGCTCCCGATCGCGACGGGCGAGCGGATCCACACCCGGCACGAGACGCAGCGCCTCCTCGAGCTGGGCGCGGCGGACATCCTGCAGACCGACATCACCCTGTCCTGCGGCATCCTGGAGGGCAAGAAGATGGCGGCCATGGCGGACGCGGCGTATGTCACGTTCGCGCCACACAACACCGGCGGTCCGGTCAGTACGGCGGCCTGCCTGCACCTCGCGGCAAGCTGCCCGAACTTCAAGATCCAGGAGCACTTCAACGACTTCGTCGACTCGTGGGTCAAGCAGGCGGCGTCGGGGCCCGGCTATCCCGAGGTGACGGACGGCAGCTTTCCGCTCCCGGGCGGCCCCGGCCTGGGCGTCACCCTGAACGAGGACTTCATCCGGGAGCATCCCCCGCGCGAGGAGACGTTCAATCTGTTCAAGGAGGACTGGCACCGCCGGCAGTCCTCCCCGAGGGAGGCTACGCGGGCTGGAGCCTGACGCGGGCGCCGTAGACGGCGACCTGATAGGCCTTCAGCGCCTGCTTCGCCGGTCCGTGGACGACCTTCCCGTCGAGTCCAAAACGGGAGCCGTGACTCGGACAATCCAGCGTCTTCGCCGACGCGTTCAAGTGCACCTCGGAGCCCAGGTGGGTGCAGGTGATCTCGGCCGCGCCGTATCCGTCCTCGGTCTTCCAGACGAGGACGAGGTCGTCCGCGCCGGGGATCCTCGCCTTGACCTGGCCACCCGGCTTCGCCAGTTCCGCGGGCAGATCGAAGCTGCCGTCCGCGGCGGCGTCGACGGTGGGAGCTGGATTGACGGCCGTGCAGCCGGCGGCGCAGAGGCCGCCGCCGCAGGCGACGGCGCCCCCGATGAATTGGCGTCGGTTGAGGGTCATGGGTCGATCCTCCTCCCGGTGATTACTAGCGGAGGGAATGGATCGTGCGCTCGACAACCGTGAAGAGCACCCGCGCCAGGGCGACCGTGTTTTCTTCGGCCGGATCGGACGAAACCATGACGGTGCCGAATTCCGTCCGGGCCCCCTGCAGGTCCCCGAGGATGAACCGCACGAAGCCCCGGTCGATCCGGCCCTTCAGGTGATCCGGATGGAACTCGACGAGACGGTCCAGATCCTCCAGGGCCTCGGGAAAGCGCCGCAAGTCCGTCTTCAGGCCGGCCCGCAGGTGCAGGGCCGTCGGATTTGTTTCGTCCCGCAGCAGGATCTGCTCGCAATCCCGCAACGCCGCGTGCGGCTGGCCCATCGAACGGCGGGCCTCGGCCCTGCGGAGATACGCGGAGATCGACTCGGGGTTGTGCACGATCACCACGTCCAGATCCCGGATCGCCAGCCGGGGGTGGTTGGTCTCCAGCCAGATGTGGCCGCGCATCATGAGCGCGAATTCGCAGCCGGGATCGATCTGCAACGCACGGCCGAGGCTTCGCAGCGCGCCCTGCAGATCCCGCTCCGAATACTGCTGGAAGGCGCGGCTCGCGAACGCCTCGACGTGCTCCACCAGGCTCAGCATCTCACAAGGCCGATGAAGAGCGGTCGCGGCGCGTTATGGTCTCACTTTCCCTGAAGCATGGAATACCCGAGGACGACCGCGATGAGCGCCATGGCTCCGGTGGTCGGTCATCCCAGACCCTGCAGCAGCGGCGACGGGGTCCAGTCCCCCATGAGGCGCCGGTCGGTCGCCAGGCGCATCAGCGCCGCCAGCAGCGGCACCGCCACGAGGCCGTTGAGGATGGCCGACCAGGCTCTCATCGGCTCGACGTTCACCGCGTTCATCAGGACGCCGAGCCCGATTCCCAGCGCGATCATCGCGTAGAATCCGCGGGCCCGGCCGGGTTTCCACTCGAGCCCGGTCGGCCAGTCGAACAGTTCGCCCACGGCAAAGGCGCTGGAGCCGGCCAGGACGGCAACGGCGTTATCGATCGGATTTCCTGAGACTGTAGCGCTTTTGCCGGGATTTCCCTTCAGAAGTTGGGTGAGCATGCCGATACACCAGGCAGAGAGAGGAAGAGGGGGAAATCACCATGCCTGGTCCCGGAGAATACATCGCGGACCCCACCGAGGGGATTGAGCGGATCGAGGATCTGCCGCAGGCAAGGATCGAATCGAGGTCGAGGAATTATCGGCGCCGAGCGTGCTCGCAGTGCGGCCACTCGGCTTCTCGAGATCGGGTGGTCCAGCGGACGCTGCACGATCTGGGCGCGCCCGAGGGACGCCCCAAAGACATCCATCTGACCTACTCGCAGCACCACTGCATCCCTTGCGGGGTCTACTTCCCTGCTGACACCGAGGATCTGGCGGCTCGGGGGGCTCGTTACACCCGATCGGTGGTGACTCTGGCGGTGCGACTGGTCGTCGAAGACGGATTGCCCTATCGGACCGCCTCGTGGCACCTCTGGAGGGACCATCGAGTCTTCGTTCCCTTCGCCACCGTTCAGAACTGGGTCGAGGCGGCGGGGGAAAAAAGGAGTTCAGCGCGTTCAGCTTGAGTACCTCGACGGGGCGCTCGCGAACTTCTCCGGTTACATCGCGGCCGACGAGCTCTACGACGGACCGTTCTGCGTCCTGTCCATCGTCGACAACCGGACCTTCCGACGGCTGATCTACGAGGTCCTGGACCACGACCCGACCAAGAAGGACATCGAGGCCTTTCTGGCTCGCTTCAAGGGCGAACTGGATCGGCGAGGGCTGAGCCTCAAGGGAGCCACCACCGATGGCTCGCCTCTTTATCCGGATCCGCTGGCCACGATCTTCCCCGGGGTGGCGCACCAGATCTGCGAATTCCACGTCTTGGCCGAACTGACCAAGGCCGTGCTTCGCGCCGTGGCCAAGATGCGAAAGCGGTTGAAGGGCCGGATGCCCACCCTCAAGCGAGGGCGCCCCTCAAGCCCCAAGGCCAGACGGGATGCGCGGAAGAAGAGCCGTCTCCAGCAGCGAGTGACCGATCTCTTCGATCATCGGCACCTCTTCGTCCAGAAATGCCTCAGCCCCGCCGAGCGTCGCACGCTCTCCAGGATTTCCAGAGGACTGCCTGAACTTCGAACGCTTCGCAAAGTCATGGACGAGATCTACCGCCTTTTCGACCGACGCTGCCGAACCGCCACCGCAGTGGCCAAGCTGATCAAACTCCGGACTCGCGTCCGACGCTTCGAAAGCGTCGGCAAGACCTTGCAGAAGCTCTTCAGCCCCACCCTCGAGAAAGCCCTGACCTTCCTCGACGCTTCCCTGCTCCCCTCCACCTCCAACGCCGTGGAGCGCGGCAATCGCAGGCATCGCAAGATGCAGAAGTCCGTCTACAGCGTCCGCACCTTGCGAAGCCTCCAGCACCGCATGGCCTTGGACCTGCTACGAGAGCAGAGTTATGCGCCCTGCTTCACCACCCTCCGCTCTCTCCACCGCGCTCGTGCCGCATGAGGATCTTCCCGGTATGGGTGCTACAGTCTCGATTTCCTTTGGATTATCCCCCCTTGCCCCCTATCCTGCCCCGGTGCTCCGCTGCGCCGCGACCCTCCTCCTGCTGCTCGCCCCGGCGGGAGCCGGGAACGTCCCCGTCGTTTTCAACGCCACCCGCAGCGCGCGTCCCGGCGACCTGGTAAGCCTGCAGGGGGAGAACTTCGGCGAGGCTCCCGAAGTGTGGCTCGGCGAGAGTCGTCTTCCCATCGTCAACTCGGTCGGCACCGGCTGGCTCGCCGTCCGGATTCCCAAGGACGCCCGCGGCGCCCTCAGCGTCCGCATCCGCAACGGCGACAGTTCCAGCGCTCCGGTTCCCCTCAACCAGGCGTGGCCGTTGCACCTCGACGCGCTCCAGATCGTCCCCTGCGGCGCGTTCCGGATCTTCGGACGCAACCTGCGGCTCCCGGGCTCGACCCCGGTCGTGACCGTCGACGGCAAGGCCGCCGTCGTCGACGTCGGCAAGAGCGACGAGCATCTGCTCCAGGTCACCGCTCCCGACGGACTCCAAGCCGGCCTTCGCGCGGCGATCCGCGTCGACAACGGGAACGGCAGCGGCGCGGCGGAACTCGACCGGACGATCGAGATCGTCACCGGCGTCACGGGCGATCCGTTCGGCCTCGGCGTCGGCTGGACCGCCGCCTATGCTCCGCTCGACGTCCGCGTCTTCAAGCCCGGAGCCGCCGCCGACGGACAGAAGGACGACGCGGAAAGAATCCAGCGGGCGATCGACCAGGCGTCGGCCGCCGGCGGCGGCATCGTCGAGCTCCCGGAAGGGACCTGGCGGATCACGACGCCGCTGACCCTCAAGTCCCGCGTCGTCCTCGAGGGCGCCGGCAAGGACAAGACCATCCTCCGCTACGAGAAGTCGAATTATCCGATCTGGGCGTCCGGCTTCGATCTCATCGGGCTCCGCAACCTGACGCTGTCGCACGCCGGAACCGTGGAAGGGCCGCTGATCAAGGCGAACACGCGGGTCTGCCTGCAGAACGTCCGCTTCGATCTGCAGGTCTCGCAGCAGCTCTATCTCAGCGAGAACCGAAATATCGTGGTCGTCGGCTGCGACTTCATCCAGAAGGACACGGTGCGGGGCCAGGGCCCTTATACGTTCTCCGATTCCGCCGGCCTCGTGTTCACGGACAACACGACCGACTGGAAGCACGGTGCGCCGTCGTTCCAGGAAAGCCACGACGCCTATATCGCGCGCAACACCTGGTCGCGCGACGCGGGCGTCCAGAACACGCCCATCGTCACGACGCACAGCTGCGTGCTCGACTTCTGCCACCGCGTCGCGGTGATCGGCAACACCCTGAAGGTCGTCAACGGAACCCTCACGAACCGCGACCGCAACGACGGCGAGACGCTGCTCACCGAGGGCGGCGGCGGCCACCGTACGGAGAACCTGGGCGCGGTGACGTCGGCCTCCGCGACCACGCTGACCGACACGGGCAATCTCCTCAACGTCTTTCCCTTCAAGCCCGGCGAGATCCCGGAGAACTACGGCGTCGCGATCGTCGACGGCCGCGGCGCCGGCCAGACCCGGCGGCTGATCGTCTATAAGGACCGGACAATGACGGTCGACCGCCCGTGGGACGTGGTCCCGGACGCCTCGAGCCGGTACGCGTCGTTCGTGTGGGGGCTGGAGAAGGCGCTGCTGAAGGGCAACACGCTCATCGGCAATCCGCGCGGGATCTGGCTTTACCAGACGGCGCTGCGGGAGGTAGACGTCGTCGGCAACACCCTGCGGGAAGGCGGCGGCATCTACCTGCGGATGTGGCAATCGGTCGGCGAGAAGCAGTTCACGCCGCACGTGAACATCCGGATCGCGGGAAACACGATCTCGAACACGCAGGGCGCATGGGCCTCCCATATCGGGCTGGTCTACGTCATGAAGGAGCCGCGTCCGTTCGGGATCGGGCAGATCGGCATCGAGGTACGGGAGAACACGCTGACGGCGAACGCGAAGAACCTGTACCTGAACGCCGAGGACCATGCGAATCTCGAAGGCTATTACATGCAGCTCAGGGCCGAGACGAAGGGCAAGTACGAGGCGCCGACGCTGCCCTGCTTCCTGGGGGCGATCTTCGAGCGGAACCTCGCGACGAACTGCGACGTGGGCTACCGTTATGGAACGGGCGCCGCGGGCCTGATCCTGAGCGGCAATCAGACGGTGGATTGCAAGCAGGCGACCGCTGATCTCCCGGCCATCCCGGGGATACCTGTCTCCCAGCGGACGCGCATCGAATAGGGAATGTAAACGCTTCCCGAGCGGGGGCTCTTTGCGCTCGTCCCTCCCGACGCCTCCTGCTATACTCCGGCCGTCTGCGGGGGGCTTGCCCCCGCGTCCCACGATCGCTTCGGGAGGCCGGAACCGTCATGAGCAGGATCCTTCAAGCGCTGCCGATCGGCGAGCCCGTCGGGATCGCCTTTTCGGGCGGACTCGACACCAGCGCGGCCATCTACTGGATGCGCCAGAAGAAGGCCGTCCCGTACTGCTACACCGCGAACCTGGGGCAGCCGGACGAGCCGGACTACGAGGACATCCCCAAGCGCGCGATGGAGTACGGCGCCGAGAAGGCCCGGCTCATCGACTGCCGGCGTCAGCTGGTGCGCGAAGGCTTCGCCGCGCTGCAGTGCGGCGCTTTCCATATCACGACCGCGGGGCTGCCTTACTTCAATACGACCCCGCTGGGCCGCGCCGTCACCGGCACCATGCTCGTCGGCGCGATGAAGGAGGACAACTGCAACGTCTGGGGCGACGGCAGCACCTACAAGGGCAACGACATCGAGCGCTTCTACCGTTACGGCCTGATGGTGAACCCCGCGCTCAGGATTTACAAGCCCTGGCTCGACGCACAGTTCATCAAGGAGCTCGGCGGCCGCAAGGAGATGTCGGAGCTCCTCGAGAAGGCCAACCTGAAGTACAAGATGAGCAAGGAGAAGGCCTACTCGACCGACTCCAACATCTGGGGCGCGACGCACGAGGCCAAGGACCTGGAGTTCCTCAACAAGGGCATCCAGATCGTGGCACCGATCATGGGCGTCGCGTTCTGGCGCGACGACGTCGCGGTCAAGGCCGAGACGGTCACGGTCGGCTTCCAGGAAGGCGTGCCGACGACGCTGAACGGGAAGAGCTTCGACGACGCGGTCGCGCTGGTCCTCGAGGCGAACGCGATCGGCGGCCGCCACGGGCTGGGGATGTCCGACCAGATCGAGAACCGCATCATCGAGGCGAAGAGCCGCGGGATCTACGAGGCGCCCGGCATGGCGCTGCTCTTCATCGCGTACGAGCGGCTGGTGACGGGCATCCACAACGAGGGCACGCTGGAGCAGTACCGGGACATGGGCCGCCGCTTGGGCCGGCTGCTGTACGAGGGCCGCTGGTTCGACTCGCAGGCGATCATGCTGCGAGAGGCGCAGCGTTGGGTGGCCAGGCCGATCACGGGCGAGGTGACCCTCGAGCTGCGCCGCGGCAACGACTACACGATCATGGACACGAAGAGCCCGAACCTCACCTACAAGCCCGAGCGGCTGACGATGGAGAGCGGCCAGGGCGAATTCGCGCCGGCGGACCGCATCGGCCAGCTGACCATGCGCAACCTCGACATCACCGACAGCCGCGAGAAGCTGTTCATCTACGCCAAGAGCGGCCTGCTGGGCCCGGCGGCCTTCGAAGGCATGGGCCTGCTGGAAGCGCCGCCCAAGGACGCGAAGCCGAAGAAGGAATAGCTTCTTCTACTTCCTGGTGGCGGCGGCGCGCCGTTCCTGGCTGGCGCGGATCATCGGAGTCAGATCCTGCACCGGACGAATCTCCCAAGGACCCATCTTGACGCCGGGGTGCTGGGAGAGCAGCTGGATCGCGTGATTGAGGTCCCGCGCCTCCAGCATCAGGAGGCCGCCCAGGATTTCCTTGGTCTCCGCGAACGGACCGTCGGTCACCTCGACTTTGCCGTCCCTATACCGCAGGCTCGCGGCGCTGTCGGGCCCCTGAAGCCCCTCGCCTCCCGCCCAATTCCCGTTCTTCTTGAGCACGTCGTCGTAAGCGAAGCACTGGTCGATCATCGCGCTGCGCTCGCTGTCGGACAGTTTCGTCCACGGCTGGACATCCAGGTACCCGAAGCAGATGTATTTCATGGTTTTCTCCTCTTCTGATGTCTGGTCGTCCGGCGAAGGGTCCCATCGACAACCAAAATAACTCCGACCACGATTTCAATGCAATTCGCCCAGCCGACGTTCGAGAAAGCGTCGTTCGGGGGCCTGGTTCGTCAGACGGAGCGCCTGCTGATAGGACGTCCGGGCCTCCGCGACCCGGCCGAGCCTGCGGCAGAGATCGGCGCGCGCGGCATGGATCAGGGGGTAGCCGTCCAGCGCTCCGACGGTTAGCAGGGCATCGATGAGCGCCAGACCTGCCTCCGGCCCTTCGTGCATCGCCACGGCGACGGCCTGATTCAATTTCACCACGGGGGTCGGCAGCAGTCGCGCCAGGAGGCCGTAGAGTCCTGCGATCTGAGCCCAGTCGGTGCGCCCGGTGCTGGGCGCCTGGGCGTGGGCAGCCGCGATGGCCGCTTGAAGACCATACGGACCCGGCCGCGGTCCGGCCAGGGCTTGGTCGACGAGGCCCAGCCCTTCCGCGATGAGGGCCTGGTCCCAGAGCGAGCGGTCCTGATCCTCCAGGAGGACCAAGTCCCCGTCCGGAGTGGCACGGGCGCGCCGCCGGGATTCCTGCAGCAGCATCAGCGCCAGCAGGCCCTGCACTTCCGGGTCCGGCAGCAGGTTCAGCAGGAGGCGGCCCAGGCGGAGGGCTTCCCCGGAAAGGTCCGGCCGCGTCAGCGATTCGCCCGAGGACGCCGAATACCCCTCGTTGAAGACCAGGTAGATCACTTTCAGAACGGCGTCCCGTCGTGCGGGCAGCTCCTCCGCGGAAGGCACCTCATAAGGAATGCGGTCGTCGCGGATCCTGGTCTTGGCGCGGACGATCCGCTGAGCCAGGGCCGCGGGCGCGGTCAGGTAGGCGCGGGCGATTTCCTCGGTCGTCAGTCCGCACACTTCGCGGAGGGTCAGGGCCGTGCGCGCTTCCGGAGGCAGCGCCGGATGACAGCAGGTGAAGATGAGCCGCAACTGGTCGTCCGCCAGCCCCGCATCGTCCTCCTGCTCCCATCCGGAGGGCGGGGCGGCCGCCGGTTCCAGGGCTTCCTGCAGCGGCAACTCCCGGCCGACGCTGCGGCGCAGACGGTCGATCGCCTTGAAGCGCCCGGCGGACACCAGCCACGCCCGCGGGTGCTCCGGCACGCCCTCCGTGGGCCATTGCTCGAGGGCGGCCCGGAACGCCTCATGGAGGGCGTCCTCCGCCGCCTCGAAGTCGCCCAGAAGTCGGATCAGCGTCGCCAGAATCCTCCGCGACTCGGACCGGTAGAGGGCCTCAACCAATTCGGGAACGGCCATGCGGTTGTCCCACTATAGCATGGCCCCAATGGTGCATTCCTGTTGAAGGCGGGAGTGAAACCTTCGACCAATCTGCTTTCCAACCCATGTAATCCTTACCACCTGCGCTGATGACAACTCCTTCTTTGCGGACCATGAGGATCCCTGTCTTCGGCTTTCAGGCCACTGCGATTCATCGGGTCGAATCCCCTTCCCGCTTCGTCAAAAGCCCCCAGTTCACAATCCCCAGCACGGGAATCACGGTTTAACGGCATGAGCCCGCACAGACTCGAACTGAAGGATGATGAGGGCAACTTCGAGGATGGGGCAAAAGTCGGCTGAAAGGTCTCGGAACGGCGCGCCTGCGCGGCGGCCTCCCTACTTCCCGACGCAGTACAGGTACTGTTCGCCGCGAATGTAGATTCGGCCGCCATCGAAGGTCAGGGCGGCCTCGGTCTGCTCGTGATGCGGGCCCATCCAGTACTTCTCTTCCCAGCCTTCGGGCACGGTCTCGTCAATATTGTTCTTGGCGACCTGCTTGTACTCCCGGCCGGGATCGAGCACGAGCACGCAACCCGCGGAGTCGAGCATGTAAATGTGCTTCCCCGCGATGGCCGGACTGGCGCAGATGCCCATGCCCGTGGTCTTGCGGCTGAACGGATTCTTCAGATCGAAGGGCAGGAAGGAGGTAAAGACCACGGCGTCGCTCGACGTGTACTTCCGGGTATCGAGGACCACCAGCCGGCCCCAGTTGCTCAGACAGTAGAGCAGGCCGTCGTGGTACAGGGGCGACGCCGTGTAGAAATCGGAGATCGAGGTGTCGATCTTGTACAGGGGGTTGTCGCCCTTCGGGAACTTGACGCGGTCGTACTCTTCCTTGATCAGGGGGATGGACGCGAGAGTCCCATCCGACCCGGGCTGCAGCTTGTAGTAGCCGGCATTCCCGGCGGCGAAGTAGGCCATGTTCCCGTTCACCGCCACCAGGTCCCCGGCCAGGTCCGGCGGCCTGCGAACGGCGACCTTGCCGTCCGAGGCCCGGTAGATGGTTCCAGAGACAATGACGTAGGAGACGCCCCCGACCTCGAGCGGGGTGATCGCGAAGGGCCCCCACGCCGCGGGACCCTCGAACGCGAAGGCTTCCTTGCCGGTCGCCTTGTCCAGCGCGTGGAGGCCGACCGTGTGGACGAAGAGCGTCTTGCCCGAAACCCAGGGCGAGCAGGCGACGCCGTGCTCCCCCCAGACCTGCTTCACGTTCTCGAAGCGCTCCCACTTCCGGTTGCCCTTCAGATCGTAACGGGCCGTGATCCCGCAGCCGGAGGAAACGAAGATCGATTCGCCGTCCGAGCACGGCGTCGCGCCCGTATAGCCCGACCAGCTCTCGACATACATGTCCGGAGGAAGCTTGTAATTCTTGTCGGCCTTGGCGGTCAGGTCGTCGATCTTCTTCTGGAGGTCGTGCTTCTGCTTGACGAGCTCCTTGCTCCACCCCTTGGCCGCGAAGGCGTCGTTGAGCTTCTGGAGTTCGGCGACGAGCGGTTCGATCTCCTTGAACGCCGGGTTGGCCTTCTTCTGCTCTTCGGTCACGGCAATGAACGGGGGATGCGAGCGGATCCAGAGGATCCTGCCCGTGTGTTTGTCGAGGCAGATCAGGTCATAAGGTTCCGAGCGCGTGAGGACCTTGTCGCCGACGACGATCGGCGTGGACCACGAGTAGCAGGGCAGCTTCGATTCCCAGAGGATGTTCTTCCGCTCGCCGTTCGCGCCCCGGGACCACGTGGTCGGCGGCGTCGCGCCGGGGAAGCGGCTCGTGCCGTCGCCGCGCCAGCCGACGGGGTGCGCAGGGCTGGGATAGAAATCCGGAGAACCGAGCGGGACCCTGTCGCTGCCCCTGGCGGGCGCCTCCTGGGCGGCCCAGGCCGGCAGCCCTCCGCAGACCAGCGCTGCCGCGACCATCAGACTCCGGCGGTGATTCTTCATCCTCAAGCCTGACTCACTTCTCAATGCAGTAGAGATCCTCGCCCGCCCGGATGTACAGCGAGGATCCCGCAATCGCCGGGGTGGATCCGGATCCTTCCGGAAGCGCGTTTCGGGCGATCTCCCGGTATACCCGACCCGCCTCCAGCACGAAAGTCTGGCCGACGTCGTTGCTGATGAACAGCCTGCCGTCTGCCGCGTAAAGGCTGGGGTAGACATTGGCGTTTCCGTGGTCCTTGTCCTCCCCGCCGGCGGGCGCCAGCTGGAGCAGTCGTTCGAGCACCGTCGCTCCGGTGACAGCGTCCAGAACGGAGTACTCCGCCAGTTTGCCGACGTAGAAGTACAGCCCCGACCCGACGACGGGGGAGGCGTAGGCGGCGTTGGGCATCTCCACCGACCAGAGTTTCTTCGGCAGAACCCGATCGCCGCGGAGTTCGAGTCGGACGGCGCTGGTGTTCCGATCCCCCAGATAGACGATGTCCCCGGAGGCGACGGGACTGATGCCGTACTCATCCCCTCCAAGATCCTCGGCGATCTCCCTCGCCAGCGCGACGCCGTCGCGGGCGCGGACGACGACGCCCAGCGGCGTCACTACGACCTCGGTCTCGCCCAGTTTCATGCGTACCGGGGTGCCGTAGCTTTCCCCGGCCTCCGGGCAGTTCCACACGATCGCCCCGGTCTCGGGATCGAGTCCCGTCAGGTGGTGGACGTTGACCAGGAGCCGGTCCGCGACGAGGAGCGGCGAGGAGCTGTGGCCATAGTTCCGCTTCGCCGGATCCAGTTGCCGAAGCCATTGGCGCTTTCCGTCATGGGAGAAACAGGCGACCAGTCCGGTGCCGAACAGGGCAAAGACCCGCGATTCATCGGCAACGGGGGTCGGGGCGGCGTAACCGCAGGAGGTCCGGACGTTCTCGTTGGCCCGGGCTTGCGTCTGGAGATCGGGAGGGAGATCGCTGGACTTGAGCGGGACTTTCCACCGGATTACACCGGTCGCCGCGTCAATACAGGCCAGCTCCGGCGGATCGGAGGCGACATAGAGGCAACCGTGGGAGACCACCGGCGAGGAGTATCCCTTCCCCACCCGGGTCCGCCACTTGACGTTCTTCTTCTCCCCCCATTCGGCCGGCGGATGGGATTCGGGGTAGAACCCGCTGCCGTCACCCCGAAACCCTGCCGGGGACTTGGACGCCGGCGGCTCAGGTGCGAGAGCGACGGAGGCCGAGGAGACCGTCCAAGCCAGGCCCAACGCCAGGAGGACCCTGATCCACGGTTTCTGGAGCCCTTCGACGGTACTCATCTCTCCGAGTGAGTGTCCGTCGGTCGTGGATCTGGGACAACAATCGCGAGGTCGACGGCAGAGCGACGCGCTAGGGCACGGACCGTACCGCGACCCCGAAGGAATGCGACCCGTACGTCGCGCGGTCGGTGATGAGCAGGAGCGATCGGATGCGGGAGCCGTCCGGATCGATCTCCAGGACCCCTCTCACGGACGCGCTGACCCGCAGTTCGGGGGTCTTCTCCACCTGGGTAAACGAGCGAGTCATGCGCAGCCGCCCGTCGAGCCGGACAAACGACGGGGAATAGCGGGTGGCCTTGAGGACGACCTCCTGGAACCGGTTTCGCCGATTGGGTTCGAGATCGATGCTCATGTCCGACGGATGAAAATGGGTCAGCAGCCGCTCGGCAATCGCCGGGTCCACCGCGATCGATGGACCGGCGGCCGGCAGGAGCGTCCGGCATTCTTCAGCACTGAGGCGGATCCAATCCTCGCCCGGAACTTCGTGGAAATCGGGCCTTTCCTTCTCCACCCGACCTTCGGCATCGAGATAACGCGCCGTCAGATGGAGGACCAGGGCCCCGGGAGGGGCGAGGGGGGGAACGGACTGGGGGGAGGGCTGCACCAAGGGGGGGCCCGGGAGAGTCTTCCGACCGGCTTCCAGCCACCTTCCCAGCGCGTCGGACGTGGCCTTCCCCAAGTCGAAGGTTCCCGAGACGCGGCCGCTCCCCGGATCGAGCAGGAAAAGGCAGTCCATCCCGCTCGGCAGCTTTGCCTTCCGGGCGTCCGCCCAGACGGCATCGCGCAGAGTTCTCTCTTCCGGGTCGGCGGGCCCGGCGTTGTCGAAGTCCGCATTCGAAAGGTAGACCGGCACGAAGCAGGCGTTCAGGAGCGCGATCGTCCGGGCGTCGGAAAGGGCGCGCGATCTCAGGAATTGGGAGCCTCCGTCGCTGCGGCCCAGATGGATCCGGCCGCTTTGCGTCAGGAGAAACACGGGCCTTCCGCTGTCCCGCGAATGGCGCAGCGCCGTCCGCAGATCCGGCGCCCAGCCGATCTCGTCGAAGCGTCGTTCCTCCGGCGTCGGCTGCCATTCGCGGACGCGGCGCTCGATCTCCGCGAGATCCGGCGGACGACCGTCGTCGGGCTTGATTCCCCACCAGAGAAAGCCGGCGGTGCTGGCGATCGCGAACGCCGCGGCCGCCGTCGCGGAGATCATCGATCCCAGGCCGGCCTTGGCCACGGGAGCGGCGCCGGAAGCGATGCTCGCGAGGGACGTGGCGACCGACGGAGGAGCGGTCTCGACCGCGAGGGTCGCCAGGATGGCGATGAGGCCCGTCGCGGCACCCGTCGGGAGCAGGGTCTCCCGGAGCCGGTCGATCCCCCGCGACAGCTGTTTGCGGACCGTCTCCGGGGGCAGGTTGAGGACGGCGGCGACTTCGCCCGGCGAGAGTCCTTCGGCGTAATGCAGCCAGATCGGCGATCGATAATGCTCCGGAAGGCTTTCGACGGCCCCCCGCACCTGGTCGGCCATCTCCGCAGCGACCGGTTCCGGGGCGGACGCCGAGGGTGCGGCCGCCCGTTCCTGGCGCGCCTTCCGACGCGCCTCCTCGCGGGCTCTGCTGCGCGAGGCATTCAGAACGAATCCCAGGATCCAGCTCTTCACGGATGACTCGCCTCGAAACCCGGCCGCATGGCGGAATACCTCCAGGAAAGCCGTTTGAAGGACGTCCTCGGCATCCGCCGGGCGGCCCGTGAGCCGGAGCGCGAACCGGTAGGCGGCATCGGCGTGCCGTGAAAAGAGGGCGCCCAGCGCCGCGCGGTTTCCATGCTCGGCAAAATCGCGCAGGAGCGCTAAGTCCTCGCTCTGCTCGGCCGGAGGCGCATTCATGACGTCTTCCTCTGGGTGTCCGCCGAGGGAACTTCTCGGGACAGAAATATGAGGCCCCTTCATTTTACTGTCCCCAGGCCCCCGGCGGTGGGCCGCGGAGGAACGATTCCCGACGAGCTTCCTGCGGATCGGTATGCCTCGGGAATTGTTCGGAGAGCATGTCCCTGCCGCGCCTGGGTGGCCGGCGCGCGCACCCAGGTTACCTGTCTTTCGCGCTCTCCTGATCCCACCAGGCCTTCCAGAATCGGAGCGCTTCGTCCGGAGGAACGACCCGGAGGCGATCGCTCTCCAGGATCACCTCTCCGCGATCACCCGCGATTCCGGCGAGGTCCTCCAGCGGCCCCGGCCCCGAGGATTTTCCGGAAAGGGTCCAGCGGGAGGTCCACGGAGGGTCGAGTTCGGAGAGCCGGTCGGACCAGTCCAGGACCCGCCCGTGACGGCGGGCCAGGAAATCCAAGTGCTCCCTCGCCAAGGCCTCGCGACCCCCGGGAAGTTCGGTCTTGTTCACGAGATCCCAATCCCTTGGGAGACGCAGGAGATTGAGCGGCCAGAGCGGGTGCTTCCCGTTCAACAGAGTCGGCACTCCCTCCCTGCGTCCCATCCTGCAGAGCCACGTCGCGGCGGCGCCGGCGACCTCCGACTCGCGATCGTTCAATCGGTCGACAATGACCGAAGCGGCCGCGCCATCCTGCAGGCTCCAGAGCGCGCCGATTGCCGAAACGCGAACCCAGCGGTCCTCATCCGTCACGAGGGGCCGGATGAACCGCGCCTCGGCCCGGATGTTCAGGCTGACCAGCGCATCCAGCGCGCCCCGGCGAACCTCGCCCGATCCGTCCTTAAGTGCCGTCCGGAGGTGGCCGAGGGCGTCCGTCGCCCCCAGCTCCCCGAGCGCCTGGGCCGCGGCGCATCTCACGCGGGACTGGGAATCCACGAGCAGTCCGATCAGGGGGCCGATGGATTGAGGGTCTCCCAGCTTCCCGAGCGCGCTCGAGGCGAACCAGCGGACCTCCAGATCGGGATCCTGGAGGAGGGGAAGGATCCAGGGGACCCTCTCCCGCGCCCCGAGTTCTCCGAGGGCCAGCGCCGCATGAGCCTTCACGATGCCTTGGGGGTCGTCGAGCAGCCGGGCGATCCCGGGCACCTCGCTCTTCGCCCCCATCAGGGGCAGCACCAGGACGGCCGCGCATCGGAGATTCGGGTGCTTGCTGTCGATGAAAGCGGCGATTCCGGGGATGCCCTCGGTCGCCCGCAGCCGGCACAGCGCCCAGGCAGCCGTCTCGCCCGCCTCGGGCTCGGGATCGTCGAGCATCCGCAGGAGCACGGGGATGGCCTCTTTCGACCGGATCACGCCTAAAAGATAGGCCGCCCGGATCCGCATCCTCGAGGGTCCTTCCTGGCTCGCCCGAAGGAGCGGGGGAATCGATTCAGGCGCCCGCATCTGCTCGAGAGCCCGTGAGAACGGGCCGACGTAGCTCTGCTCTCGCAGATACGACTCGACCAGGGCCGGGATCGCCGTTCGAAGCTTCCGGCCGACGATGAGCCGGCGGATCACGTCCTGATCCGCCTCGGTGCCGGCTCCTTTAATTGCGCGCCGGACGAGCGGGCCCAGGTCTTCCGCCGTCCAGGGGACCCCGATCCGCTTCTCAACCTCGGTCGCATCGAGGAGGACCTCCATCCAGGCGTGGTCCTTCCCTCCCGCGAGCCGCTCGTCCGCTCCGGGAAGCGCCTTGAGGATCGTGGGCGAAAGCTCCTGGCGGACCCTGATGATGCGAACTAAGGATGCGGCGCGCTCAGCCACCTCGCGATCGGCGCTCTCTGCAGCCTTTTCCAAATCGGGCACTGCCACCAGTCCCAGTTTCATCAGCTTGCGGGTCGCCTCATCGCGCTCCTCGATCTTGTCCGAATGCAGCTTCTCGACGAGTTCGCGAGCCAGGCGAACAGGGTCGTCTTGCGCCTGGAATCCTGTGAAGAGCGCGAGGATGGCGAGAGTCAACATGCGGAGCCCCTATTACGCGGACGGAGGCGACCGACGAGAATCGTACAAGGATCGGACAAGACTCCCCCGTCTTTCACGCCAAAGCCGCCGGCGACTCCTACCACGAAGTCCCAAAGGATTTTGGTGGGCCCGGCCGGACTTGAACCGGCAACCAAAGGATTCTAAGTTGGCTGCCCCTCCGTCGCGCGCTGGCCCTAAGCCGTTAGCACCCAAGGCCCTACGGTCTGGAGTGGTGGGCCTATCGCGCTTTGTAGACCCGCACTTCGGATGGCTGGCTTCCGCGGTGAGGAACGGCGAGGTAGAGTTTGCCGAGCTCCGCCACATATAGACAAGTGCGTGCGCCGGCCGCGGTGGAGACCTTTCCCGTCCGCTTGGGCGTGGGGCCCATGGCGTCAAAGACATCCAGGAAGCCTGCGCCGCAGGAGACGAAGACCCGCTTCGAAGGCGCGTCGTAGAAGACATCGTCCGTGTCGCCTGAGCACTCGACCGTGGCAACCTCCTTTCCGCTCCCGGTATCGAAGACGAGCAACCTGGACGGGGTGCGGCACCCAACGAAGAGTCGGTGACCCTCTTCGTCGAGCGCCATGGGGAAGTTCGACTGGGCGGACAACTTCCATTTCGCGACCACGGCCCCCTTCTCACGGTCGGCAACCGCGATGTGTGCGCTTCCGGGCACGTTCACGAAGATCCTGGTACCTTTCGTCTCAAGCTGGAAGGATTCGGGATGACCGTCGAGCTTGATATCGCCGACTTTGACCCCTTTCTCTGGATCGATCACCGCGAGCCCCCCGCTGCCGTAGCCGACATAGACCCGCTTGGCGGCGGCGTCATAGCGTACGTTGTCCGCATCTCCCTTGCAGTCGACGATCTTCGTCTGCTTGTCAGTCGCCCCGTCATAGAACCGGCAGGAACCATCCCCTCCGGAAGTCACCACGATCTCCCCGTTCACGGAAAGAACGCCCTGGGGTTCCTGATGGCCGGGAATCTGATGGACAACTTTTCCCGCCGCGAGATCGAGCACTTCGACGGTATTGTTCCCGAGCGCAGCAACCACGAGCGTTTGCGCCTTGGGGTCGTAGGCCAGATGGTCGATCCGGCCTTCTACTTTGGATAAGGGGATGGTCTGGACGAGCTCCAGCGGCGAGGGCTCCTGCGCCGCCGCGACGAGACCGAGAAAAGCGATGAGCGCTGCCGTGCGCATGAATCACCTCAGAAGTTGAATTGGACTCCTGCGTAGGTTTGGAAGCTGGGCTCGCCCCGTGCTTCCCCGCGAATACCTCGCCCCGCCGACACGAGGAGCGTATTCAGCTCGCTCAGACGAATCCGGGCCCCGAGGTTCCAAACCAGTTCGGCCCGGTGAAACCCCGTTTCCGAAGCTCCATGAATCTCACCCAGGAATTCCAGGTCTTCTACCCATTCATGACCGAGAGCCAAGCCCCAGACCCAGGCGTCTTCCCCTTCTTCCACGAGGAGATAGCCCAACTCGACATTCACGGCAACGGGACCGAAGTCTCTGGCGATTTGCACGGGGACAAGAAGGGATAGACCCTCCTCGACAAGCCCGACATGCCTGGAGTGCCCGACCGTATGAAGTTCTCCCTGTGGATAGACCGAGAGATCGACCCCGGAGGTCCCTTCATCCAGGAATCGATACTTGAAGCCGAGAAGTAGATTGCCCAGGCCCGAATCACTCGGCCCTGGCGACTCGCTCCTAAAGAGCCAAGGCAGCTCTACTTTCAGTTGGATGCGCTCCCCAACCCCGTAGTTGAAGTCGAGAAGCGGAGCCTCGAATAGAGATTCATGCCGGAACCTCTCGGCCGTAAATGCGATGTTGAACTCGCTCTTGCCGTCTCCCGGCGTGCCCGGATCGTCCGTGAGCAGCGGCGGACCGCCCTGGGCGAACAACGCCGCGATCAGCCAGACCATGGCCGCTACTTTGAAGCTCCGGATACTTCCAGGTCATCGAACTCAGTGATCGAGTCGGCCTTCGTCCACAATCCGACATATCCTTCGGAGTAGGTCGCATCCTTGTGGTCGATCAGGAGTTTTCCGTTGAGATAGGCCTGGATGTGATCGCCTTTGGCGACGACTCTCATCGTATGCCAGGCGCCCAGCTTCGGCTCATCCACCTTGGCGCCGGCGATCTGGTTCCGGCTTCCATCCTTCATCGTATAAAGCCGGAAGTTGTCCTCGAGCCCATTGGCTCGCACGACGAAGTAGTTCTTTCCGTCTTTCGCTCTGAAGATGATGCCGCCCGACGCATCTTCCTTTCCCGAGACGGGGCGGAAGCGCACCGTTGCGTCGACCTCCGAGTACTTCTTGTCCTCCAGGATCGCGACGGCCCAAGGCTGAGTCTCGGCCGTTTGGGCAAGGACCATCGAGTCTCCGGACTTGCGACGTTCCCACTTCCCCGCAGCAAACTTCCACTTCGAGTTGTCTTTCTCGAAGTCCTCCTTCATCTTCTCCTGCGCCGACACTTCAAGCAGCGGCGTCTCCGCCCCCGGGGGCTTGCCGTTGCAGGCGACCAGCCAGGCAGCGATGCCGGCGGCCAGCAGCTTCAACGTCTTCATGAAGAGTTCCTCATTTAGCGGCCTTGACGCGACGATCCACCTCGGTCCAGTCGATGAACTTCGGGTAGGCCGCGACGTAGTCGCCCTTCTTGTTCTTGTAGTCCACGTAGAAGGCGTGTTCGTAGCAGTCGATGATGACGATCGGGGTCCCCAGGACCGGAATCCCGACGTCGTGGACGTCGGAGACGATGTTGTAGAGCTTCCCGCTGACGGGATGCTGCGCCAGGATCGCCCATCCCCGCGCCGAGATGGCCGCAGCTTTGAAGTCTTCGACCCACTTGTCGACCGATCCAAAACGCTTCTTGAGGACCTCCTGGGCCGCTTCATCGGGGTCTCCGGCGGTCGCCGTCATGCCGTCGAAGTAGAGTTCGTGAAGAATCACGCTATTCATGGCGTGGACTTCCTCGCGCTTCATTTCCCGGATGGGAGAGTAGTTGGCATTGGCCTTGGAGCGATCGGCGCCCTCCAGCTCTGTTTCGATCTGGAGGAGGCTCTTGAGCGCCCCTCCGTAGTGGGCCTGGTGATGGGGGGTGAGCTGGTCTTTCGAGAGGAAGCCCTTAAGCTCCTCGTACTTCAGGGGCTTGAGCTTCCCGGTCACCAGGGCCGAGGCCCCGGCCCCGTCCTGGGCGGCGCGCGCAAGTTCCGGCGCCAGCAGCGGGACGGCGGCCGAAAGGGCCATGAACTCTCGTCGGCTGGTCATAAAGATCCTCCTGTTATCGGGTCCGGGCCGACATCTCTCCTCGCCTCGATCTACTTCTTTGTCCCCGTCAAGGCGTCATAGTGGAGTTCGATGCTCTTTCCGTCGGAGGCAATCTTGACGACATAGACAGCCTTGCGATCCTTCATCTCCGGGATGACGGAGTAGACCGTCCCAGGATGATCCTTCTCCGCCTTCTTGATGATGTCGAGCAGCGTGACGGGGGACATCGCCACGATGGCGAGCTGCTGGGACGCCCGGGAGACGTGGGGGATGTCTTTGAAGACTTCCGTTTCAGGATGCCACTTGTCGCTCTCAGGGCTACCCGCCAGTTCCTTGAGGACGTTGTGTTCGGCATCGGTGCCCAGGCCCTTCTCGACCGTGTAGACCGAGAGCGACAGCTTCCCGTCCTCAAGCTCGAACTTCGCGGAAAGGACCGCTTCCTTTGCCGCGGCCTGCTCGATCCCCTGCGCCAGCGTCACCTTGCTCTTCGAGAGCGCCGCCAGGAGCTTGGGATCCTCCTCGCCGGACGCCGTCCGAAACCCTGCAAACGCGATCGCCAGTACGCCCACTGCAAGAGTCCTCTTGTTCACGAGTCACCTTCCTATAAAATCAGTTCAACATTCACGGATGGGACGCACTCACCCGAGCTTCCTCCGGAAGTACTCGGCGAGATCATCGAAAAGAGCAGTTCCTCGACGAAGTCGATCTTCGTCGGACTTGTGCGCCATGCAGATCCCGGCGATCAGGCGGTCGATGCCGGCCGCCTCCTCGCGCTTGTACTTTCGGTCCTTGAGGTCGATGTCGTGGATGATCTCGGCCACGGCCCGGAGCGCCTTGTCCCCCAGCCCGAACCGTTCCAGCAGCGTTTCGAACGAACAGTTCTCTCCCTCGTGGGTGAACTCCCCCTCGAACATGTCGAAGCGCAGTTCCCCGGCCTTGGGCTCGTAGGATTTCCCGGCGACGAATTTGAAGCGGGCCTTGGGGTCGATGAAGCCCCGAATCAACCAGGCGCTGGCGATCCGGTCGATATGGATCCCCTGCCGGGTTACCCAGGTCCGCCCCCGGTAGGCGGCCGGCGAAAGGCGACCCTTCTCCGCGGGGGACGCCTTCCCGTTTCGGCGCGCCTCGAGCTTGCGGATCGCGGTCTCCGCAGCGGCCTTTCCCGGCGCTGAAAAGAAGTCGATCTCGCCCAGATCGGACAGGCGTTGCCGGAGCCGCACGACTTCCGCGTCACGAGAGGCTTCGGCCAGGCTTGAGGCATCGCGAGCGTCCTGCGCGAGCGCGCGGTAGTCGGGATCGCGAGCGTCATTGAACATTCGGCGAACCGCCGGCCCGGTCAGCCCGTCGACGAAGCGCGCTTCGCAGATCGTCGCTTCACCGCCGCCCTTCTGGATCTCGCGGGAGATCCACTGGAAGTCTTCCTGGGTCGACTTCCCCTCCGGCAGGACGTAGACGCTGTTTTTCACGGGAACCGCGCCCACTTGCTGAAGGCGGCGCGCGATCTTCGCGCGGAGGTACGGCGGCTTGGGAGGAATCTGGTGGATCAGGAGGAGCCAGCCCTGCTCCGGCGCTGCCGTCATAGCATCACCATAACACTTGTCATATATACGACGCCACCAATATAACAGTTGCTATACACGATGGAGACCCTACCCGCGGCTCAACCGCCCGACGAAACGACCCGATGCACGTTGGGTCAATTGCTTCTCTACTTCCTGAATCTGGGCACGCTTGGGTTCGGCGGCCCCATCGCACTCTGCGGCTACATGCAGCGCGACCTGGTCGAGAAGCGGAAATGGCTTTCGAAAGAGGACTATACGGATGGCCTAGCCCTGGCCCAGCTCGCTCCCGGACCGCTCGCCGCGCAGCTGGCGATGTACATCGGCTGGGCTCACTCCGGAATCCTGGGCGCGACGCTCGTCTCCTTCGCCTTCATCATGCCGTCCTTCCTCATGGTGATGGCGATCTCCGCCTTCTACCTGAAGTATGGAGGCATCTCCTGGATGCTGGGAGCCTTCTACGGCATTGGGGCCGCCGTCATCGCGGTCATCGTGCGAAGCGCCTATAAGCTTGTTCGCCTGACCTTGGAGAAGGATTGGCTCCTCTGGACGATCTTCCTCGTCAACGCCGGGATCACGGGCTGGAAGGAGACCGAGATTGTCTGGGTCTTCCTCGCATCCGGGATGCTCGCGCTCTTCGTTAAAGCCTTCCCGACGAAGCCCCCGGCGGCCGGGGTAGCAGTCCTGGCCATTCCGCCGTGGCTCGTCGAAGGACTCCACGGCCCGGTCACGGGGAAGACGCTCTGGACGATCACCTGGTTCTTTACCAAGGCCGGCGCCTTCATCTTCGGAAGCGGACTGGCCATCGTCCCGTTCCTCTACGGCGGTGTGGTCCAGCAGTACGGGTGGCTGACCGAACGGCAATTCCTGGATGCCGTGGCGGTCGCGATGATCACGCCGGGACCCGTCGTCATCACGGTCGCGTTCGTCGGGTACCTGACCGGCGGTCCGGCCGGCGGGTGCATGGCGGCGCTGGGCACCTTCTTGCCCTGCTACCTCTTCGTCATCATCCCGGCGCCCTACTTCCGGAAGTTCGCCAAGAACCGCCACATCAAGGCGTTTGTCGACGGCGTCACGGCCGCGGCGACGGGAGCGATCGGCGGCGCGGCCTACGTCCTGGCCAAGCGGGCCATCGTCGACTGGCCCACCGCGCTCATCGCTGTAGTAACCTGCGCGATCCTCTTCAAGGTGAAGAAAGTGCCCGAGCCTCTGATCATCCTGGCCGCGGGGATCGTCGGATGGCTTCTGCGTAGAGGCGCCTAATCGATGATTGAACGTTCCCAGCACCCTAAGGACAATACAAGTCGATGACCGGTTCGAAGCTGCGTCCTTACGCCCTGGCCATGGCGGCGGCTGGATTCTTTGGGGCATCGTTTCCGCTCTCAAAGCTTCTCCTGCGAGACTTGGAGCCTGTTGGACTTGCAGGACTGCTCTATTTGGGGAGCGGTATTGGCATCGGGGCGTTGCGACTGCTCCTGCCCGGCCGTGCCGCACGCCGCGAAGCTACGCTCCAGAAGACCGACTTGGGTTGGCTCTTCGGGGTGATCCTGTCAGGAGGTGTGGCGGGACCGACCCTCCTGCTTCTGGGTTTGGCCCGGACCAGCGCTCATGTCTCAGCACTTCTCGCCAACACTGAGACGCTCTTCACGATGGCACTCGCTGTTGCCTGCTTCGGAGACTTCCTGATTCGCCGTGAGGCGCTCGGGGCGGCTTCTATCTTCGTGGGCGCGACCCTCGTGGCCTGGGCAAGCGCTGGACAGGGTGGCACTGGCTCCTGGCAGGGTCCCCTTCTGCTCCTGGGCGCAGGCCTCGCCTGGGGCTTGGACAATAACTTCTCCCAGCGCATCTCGGCCAAAGATCCCCTCCAGATCGCCTCCATTAAAGGCATCGCCGCAGGCGTCGTGAATCTCATGCTCGCCTGGGGAACGGAGGGACTACCCCGACTACTGCCGGCCGCTCTGGCTTTCGCGATGGTCGTGGGCTTTTTTTGCTACGGCCTGTCGGTCGTACTTTTCATGGTCGCCCTCCGCCACCTGGGCGCGGCGAGGACCTCCGCGCTATTCGCAACCGCTCCCGGAATTGCAATCGTGGTCTCCTGGGCGCTCTTGGGCGAGATACCCAGTCTGTGGTCCGCAGCCGGCGCCCTCTTCATGATCCCGGGAGCATGGCTTCTCATTCGGGTCGAGCACTCGCACCGGCATGTTCACGAAGCATCCCGACACGAACACAGACACATTCATGATGAGCATCACCGCCATGAACATCAAGGGATCGAGGGGCCTGAACCCCACTCGCACTCTCATGAGCATGGACGGCTAGAACACGAGCATGACCACGTCGCGGACCTACATCATCGGCACCTGCATCCTCACTGAGTCAAAGGAGAAAAATGGTGGACCGGGCGGGATTCGAACCCACAGCCAAGGCCTTATGAGGGCGAAAAGAGAGATGCGGCGAAAGTGGGCTGGACGGGGTCAGAACGGGCTCTAGCTCGGTTATACGCGGTTTTAGTTTAGGGCTGGATGAGGCACAAAAAGGCCTGTTTTGGCCCCCAAGTTGGCACAAGTACGGCACAAAAAACGGCACTCGAATCTGCAGGAAAGGTTTCTCACGTCAAAGAAAACTCAGGGGAATGTTGAGGAAAGAATTGGCAGCTGAACCCAGCAGTCTCGACGTCCTATTACTTAGAAGAACATGATGTTGCAATCGCTCTGCATGCTCCTATTCCTCTGCAGATTCCAGGACAGCGTCGACGGCTGGATCCGGGATCTCGAATCGGACAAGGCCGAAGTGCGCGACCGAGCGATGCAGGCGCTCATCCGCGAATATCCGAAGCGCAGTGACCGACTTCACTCTGCCCTCGATGCAGCCCGAGAGCTCGATCTCCGGGCTCGGCTGCGCGAGGTGGTCGAGGGTGGAAAGTGGCTGATCCGCAAGGAGAAATGCCGTGAGGCGCTTCCGCAACGGATTCTCCGGGAGTATCCCTCCCTGGTGGACGAACTTTTCTCGCCGGTGCCCGACGTCGCTGCAAGAGCTGTCGCGGCCCTCGGCCGGACTCAGGAACGCGGGCCCGAGGACGATCCTTACTGGCTGCTCTTTCTATCGCCGGGCGAGATGGCCAGATTGCTTCCCTATCTGTCTTGCCTAGTCCGGCCCGGTGAAGCGTTCCTCGATGTCCGCAGGGAATGGGCTCGCCTGCTCGTCGCTCGTCCTAGTGCGCTGGAGAGCGAGACGGGGGTCTCGATCGCTCGATTTCTCCTCAAGGATCTCTCCGAGCAGGCGCGTGAGTCCACCCTCTCCAATCTGTTCGAAGTCGCCGCGACGCGCGAGGACATCCTGGAACGACTCCGACGATGGGAGGAGCTGGACCCGGAGCTGCGAAGGAAGACCCTGCAGCACGGCTTGAGGCTCGGTATCTCCGAACTCTTTGCGAAATCCAGGGAACTCCTCCAAGATCCGGAGCTCAAAGGAACCGTCGTCTGGGCCACACTGTGGTATCAGGTCTCCGGGCTTTATCCGGACGTCTTCGACGCCTTGAAGCGCGAGCCTCTTCTGGCAGCTCCGCTACTCATTGCGAAGATCGGCCAGCCCGCGGTTCCTTATCTCCGACAGCGCCTGGCGGACCACCCCAAAGATGCTGCGGAAACAGTACAGGCACTGGAATCGATCGGCTCAAGCGAGGCTGCGGATGACGTCGCCCGGCTTTTGGCTACCGGAACAGATCCCCACCCGATGGAGACCCTGCGCTGCCTTTCGATCATCGGTAGCCTGGCCCAGTCGCCACTCGTCGCTCAAGCCGTCCGTTATCAGATTGAGATTGGGCAGAAAAAGAACGACCGATGGTTCCCCGTGAAGGATGCAGTCGCACTTTTGACCCGCTGGAAGGCGAGCGGCGAAATTGTAAACCTCCTCGATCTGGTACCTTTTCTCCTCCAGCAGGATGTGGATATCGCGTTGATCCGCCTGAAGCCTCCAGGCGCAGCGGAAAAACTGGCCTTCCATCTCCGGAACCCTGACGCAGAAATCCGTTGGCGAGCGCTCTATCTGCTGGGTCTTCTGGGAGCAATGGAAGTTGCGCGCACCCACCTCGATGATGTTCGCGCCGTTCTTCAGGCTGCCAAGGAAGACAACGCCATCGACACGATCGCGCAGGCCATCGGCAACCTGGGGCTGCGCGAGTTGATCCCCGACTTGCTGGCAACGACGCGGAGATCCCAATGGGTCGGCCGCGCCTTCTCGGTCCTCTGGACCTCCGAGGAACGGCTCGAGGCCCTCCGATCGCCCCGCGGCAGCCACCGGTCCGCCGCCGTCTATGCATTGAAAGACGATGACTGGACGAAGGCGCGCGATATTCTTCCGGCGCTCGCCCGCGACCCCGACCCGACAGTGCATTGGGCGCTCTCCTTCATGGCTCAGACCGGAGTCCTCAGCCCCTATCCGGACGTGCTCCGGGCGCTGGTCGATGATCCCGACCCATACGCGGGGGGCCAAATGGCCGCGGTCTACCTGCACTTCGGGAAGCCCGACGAGAAGGCGATGGTGGACCTGCTCCACCACCGCCATGCTCCGGTACGAGCCAAGGCCCTAGGCTCGCTGGATCCTCTCGTGCTCTCGGCGCAACCGGCACTCCGGGCGACGTTGGAAATGGATCCTGAGGAGAGCGTCAGGGACGTCCTCAAGGCGCGACGCCTCGAATGCGTAGCCGATCCCGTCTGCCTGCGGGACCTCGATCAGTTCCTTGATCGCGAGACAAGCGCGCCGATGTTGCGCCGACGGTTCGAGTCCCTGCGCCGAGCGGGCCTCGGTCGCGCTCACGCAGCTCTTCCCGAGCGGTTCATCACTCGAGTCCTCAACTCTCCCCCGGAAACGATCAAGGATGCCTTCGACAATGGAGGCGAATGGTCCCAGGGGATCAAGGTTGACCTGTCGCGGGTCTTGGAAGAGGCGATCGGTCTATTGCTCGACCTCGACCCCGAACGCGCGGAGACGGTTCTCCTCCGAATGCTGGACTCCGACCGTGCGGATCTCCAAAAACTCGCGATAGACTCGCTGGTGAGGATCCGCTGCGGGAAAGCGCGGACTCGACTTGAAGAACTTGTCCCGACAGGCGATGGCGATGCCGCGGCGGTGGCACTCGGGGAGTTGGGGGCGGTGCCGCGCCGGGTCCTCGATCATCAGGACCCGAGGGTCCGCCGGCGCTTCTTCCTTGCGGCCGCGAAGGCGCGCGATCCCGCGGTGCTGGACGACGTTCTACGGCTCTATCGGCTCCTGGGCGGCGACAATGATCGGGTCGCCATCTCCGCGCTTGCCGCTTGCGTGCGGCCGGAGACCGCGTCGCGACTCTTGGAAGCCCTGCTGACCCCCAATGCCTCGGCGAGACAGCAGGTCCTCTGGCTGCTTCATTCCTTTCCCTCGATCGACCTTTCGGATCGCGTGGCCGAATACCTGGATGACAGCGACTCGCACCCGGCGATGGCCTACCTCCTTGAGAAGGGAAACACCCGGTACCTGGAGACCCTGCTGGCCCGCGCGAGAAAAACGGATTCCTCCGTCTACGCAGCCCTCGTCGCCCGCTTCAATTTGAGGGGGGAGATTCCGGAACTCGTCCGCAGAGTCAATGCGCCTGTTCATGAGTCCAGGTGGTATCTCCAGGCGACTCTTGAAGCCCTGGCGACTCTTGGTGTGCGGGAAGGCATGGCCGCGGCTCTCCGAGCCGCAAAAACCGCTCCAGAATACGATCGGGCAAAGTTCGTCTCGCTTCTGCCACGGATGGGCAGGCTCGACGCCGTTCCTGCCCTCCTTGAGCTGCTGCGAGGGACCGACTTGATGGTCCAGGGTCCCGCGGTCCGGGCGCTCGCCGAATTGGGTCAAGAGGTGTTCTTTCCGGAGATGGAACCGGTCCTGAAACGGGACTGGCCCTCTGGGGATTCCGTCCGAGCGGTTTGCCTCCTGGGCGCGAGGAAATTCGCCCGAGACCGATGGAATGAAGCCGAGCGCTCCGGACAGCGTCCCGAGGGATCGGTGGCAGTCGCCGCGTTCCTGAACCTGGAAGGAGCCCGGCCTCGCGCCCTGGAGCTTCTCCAAAGAAACCCTGAAATGATGCTCCAGGCTCTACGGGAAGCGTGGGGCGAGGTTCACCGTCCCGACCGCTGGCTGTGGCACAACGGAGATGTCGTCTGGTCGATCGAAGACGCCATCTGGCGTTACGGCTGGGAGGGTCATCGGACGGCGATTCCGGGTCCGAGCTTGACTGCCCGCGAGCTTCGGCAGACGGCATTCGTAAGCTGGGAGGGGGACGTCATGGATGTCCAGCCCGGGACCTGGAGCCACTACATCGACGAGCAAGGGCGCTTGGTCGTCGACTACCAGGAGCGCGTCATTTCGCGCTGGAAAGCCAGACTCTCGGGCAAGTGAGGGCGGATTCGTTCTATCCCGGCGCATACTACCCCATTCGTAGTAGTACGGCATCTCCCACCTCCACCTGATCGACCTTGAAACCAGGGCTATTGGTGTCGGCCCGGCCGGACTCGAACCGGGAACCAAGGGATTATGAGATCGGGAAAGAGGATCCGGACGGACCGCGACGCAACAGGTCGAAATGCCCCAGAAACGGCTCCGTATGACTGTTAGGACCGCTCTACGTTTGGAAACTCCGTGACGATGATGGACGGATCAGGACCAAGAAAGACGGAAAACAGTACACTCATACTGGGACGTGAAGGATCACCGAATCTGAACTTGGATCGCTGAAAGAGATCTTCAAGCGCCTCGACTCCGTGCTTCTTTTTGTACTCTCTTTCCTCACGCGTGATCGGAATCAACCAGAGGATCCGAACCTCCTTGCCAAGCACATGCGCATGCTCCAATTGCGGATCATCAATGTAGGGTAGCGAGATGAATCCATGATGGCAGAGCGAGCCCGGTAGCCACGGCCGGCCGAAATTCAAGGTATGCCCCAAACCCAATGCGCTCCCGGTTCGATGGAAATGGGCGGTCATGTTGAGGAGTTCGACAATATTCAGCGTCTCCTGCGGAGACTCGACGAATAGCTCGAGGCAGTCAGCATCTCCCGGCTGTGACATCCCACAGGTCGCGTACGTCCATTCACGGGCCCACGTCTTACCCTTCTTGTCTGTCCGGATTCTCGGCGGGAATGCCAACACGGCATAGTCTTCGGATAGTTCCCAGAGCGGATCCTCTCCGACGCGGATGCGCTTGCCCGCTACTCCCCACCAATCCTCGAAGTGCTTGGACAAGGTATCAGTGTGAGTAGTCATCCAGCTTCAAGTCCCAAGATTGACAACCTAGAACATCCGCAGCTGCCGCTCATGCGGGATTGGGAATACCCCCACGATCACCCACGGATTTGGCGCGATTAGGTGGAAGCGCTGCGTCGTTCCCAAAAAGAAGTGGAGATCCTTCTCAAAGAATTCACCCACATACTTCTCACGCACCTTTGCCAGCGCCGTCTTTTCATCTCCATGAGCGTCGACGAGGCAGTTCCAATAAAGTGCTCCAATCTCCCAATCGAGGATCTGAAGCTCGCTGGCCTTGCCTTCCGCGTCCTCGAACCGATACGAGAAGCTGTAGGGGAGTTTTGGGATGACATGGAAGGTTGTCGCCCAGGACTTGTCGTCAAACAGATCGAGTTGGCTGTTCTCAGCCCGCATCACCTCAACCTTCTGCGGATCCCATTCCCGATCCTCCTGCTCAACAGTGAGATCGAGGATTCGAGTCGGCTTGAAGACGGCCAGCGATAACTTGTTCTGCTTGGCCCCTTCGATCAACTCGCCCAGGCTGGTGTAGACCTGAGCCGTTTTGAGGACGATCCGACGGCGATCTGACCATTCATCTTCCGTTCCGATGTGGTCGCTTGTATGGATGTCGCTCAAGTTCGTTGGATGATAGGTCTCAGGCCTGAGATCCTTCGTACTCCGGACGAGGCTGCAATCGATCCAGTCGAACTTGCTGTATTGCTGCTGCTCATCGAGCCTGCGGAACGGGACAGGATAGATTCTAACCCAACTACCGTCCTCTCTGAGCCCCGCCGTGCAGACGGTTTCTCCGTACTTCCGGGACAACGTGGGGTAGGTCTTGACAGTGACTAGGATCCGATCGGGCATGGGCCCTCTTACAGATGGGAGGCTTCGACCGCGAGTTCGCGCTCGACGACCTCCGCGACGCAATGGCGGTGGCAGCGGTTCGGTTCAAGTTCGTAACAGGTCAGTGCCACGTTCGCACCGGTTCGAATCCATCCGGCGATCTTGGACACGTTCGCTCCCTGGTGAGGAAGCGCACTACGCTCGTAGTCGTCAAAGAGCGCATCGTAGTCAGCCTGCGTCTCCAAGTCCCTCCGCTCCTCCGACGGAATGCCCAGTTCAGGGAGATGTTCGTAGCGAATACCCACTCCCTCGCACGCATTGGAAAGGGTCTTCTTGGAGAAGCCGTACTTCCTACTAATAGGATTCCGTCGAACGTCGCAAAGCACTGTAACTGCGGAACGTAGCAGGGAATTCAAGTAACGCTCTAGCGTTCTACCTTCGTATCCGAGCGTAAACAGGCCGCCGGCGCTTTCGCTTGGACGCGCCTCCTCAATACCTCGAAGGGCCGCATCGTCACCAAAGAGCAGTCGTGCGGCTACCTCGCTCCGAATCGCGTAGTAGGGAAACCGGCGGTAGGTCTCGGCGACCAAAGCATCGCCTCGCAATCCCGCCATCTGATGTGCGAAGTCGACACAAGTACCGAACTCGGCGCCGGTCACCTTCCGCCCCTCCGAGGTAATCTGCCAGGTGTTCTCAATGTCCTCGATCAGACCACGCTCGACCAACTTGCGGCGATCCGCGTAGGAGGTGAATGAGAAAGCTCCGAGCTTGTAAGGCACGAACTCGTACACAGGTTCTTCGCTAGCCTGGGCACAGTACAGGAAGAGTAGTTTCTGGAAGTCGAGATTCCCCGCTCGCCCCCCAATGGCCTGGAGTAGCGCGAGAAGAAGCTTCTGACGATTCGGCAATACGGGCAGTGCTTGAGATGAGGTCATGCCGCTCCCCCATACAGATCGGCCTACCTGACCCAGATTCTAAACAATAACCGTGAGGTTGAGAATACCGAACAATTCCCAACCAAGGGACTTTAGTAATCGGTTTTTCAGCGAGTATCGAATCCTCCCAGGGGAAACTCCGAGCTCTAGAACGAAAAAAGTACTCACCGGAGTACTCATGGACATGAGGCTTTCAGTTGGCAGATAGGCCGTCTCTAACCGCATGTAGTAGAAGGAGTTGGTGGGCCCGGCCGGACTTGAACCGGCAACCAAGGGATTATGAGTCCCCTGCTCTAGCCAATTGAGCTACGGGCCCTGGAAAACGGAATCGCTCTCGAAAACGCGGGGAAGAAAAGCGCGACGACCGGCCGCGGACGCGGCCTTCGGCGGGGTCTACAGGCTTATTCGCGCGGTGAATCGCATGCCGGGGGAAGCATACCACCCGCGCGACCGTCGCGCCATCACGACTTCTCCGCGCGCGACCTCATCCGCCGGCCGGGGAGACCTTCCCCCCCGGCCGACGAATGGAATCCTTCGCTCACCAGGTCTGAGGCAGCGTCCAGAACGTCGATGGGAACTGGCCCGACAGGCGCAGGCCCGCGATCAGGATCAGCGCCACCGTCATTTCCGCGACGAGGAGCAGCGTCCCCGACTGGCCGAGCAGGCGGCCAACGACGACCCGGGCTTCCGGACGCAGGCGCTGCTCCCGCCGGCGCTTCTCCGCGCTCAAGCCGGCGATCCAGGCGATCGGCGCGAAAGGCAGGAAAAAGCCGCTCAGACAGAACCCGATGATGCCCATGATGCGGTTGCTCTCGTTCGCCACCGTGATCGGAAGCAGCAGCGCCGTGACCATCGCCATCACGCCGAGAATCCACGGCGCGTTCAGCGGCCGCGCCGGGGACGGCAGCGACTTCGGATCCGCGGAGTCCCCCTTCAACACGACGGAGGCGTCCAGGCTCCCGGGATCCGCTGCCGCAGGGGGCTTGGACTTCGACGCCGCGGCCTTCTCCGGCGGAGGAGCCGGCCTCGGGACGACATGCCGGGTCCGTTCGATCTTCGGAAAGAAAGTCAGCTTCAGCGGCATCCCGGGGTCGTGCTCCGCCGCAGGGGACTCGTCGGCTTTCTCCGCGACCGCCGCCGCCTCCGGAGGAGCCGGCTCCGGTTTCGCCGATGCCTCGGGCGGCGGACCTTCCAGCACCGCCGTCCCGTTCGTCCGGGACTTTTCCGAACCTCCCGTGCTCAACGCCTTCAGGGGGCTGCCTTCGGGCTGCAGTCTCTCCAGGGACGGCTCCAAGGCGCGTCCTTCCCCCTCGACCGCGGCTCCGCACACCGGGCAGAGCGACATTCCCAGGGTCGTCCAGGCCGTACCGCACTTCGAACACTTCGACATGGGCTACCTCTCCTTCAACCTTCACCGAACCGATCCGTCCCTCGGGGCCGTGTTGCTTGAAATCGCATCGACCGCAACGGAAGCACCCCGTAACGCCCCGCGTTTCACCGCATCTATCTTCCGGCGAGTTCCGGTAGACCGGGGTGTCCGCAGACGAGGCGGGCTGCGGAGCAATCCATGGGGAGGACGGATGGATTCCAGGGCGGCCGAGCCGTCCGAGACCCCGACCCAGCGATACTTCTGCCCGGATTGCCGGCTGGAGACGTCGTCGACCATCCTCGATCCGTCCTGCACCCAGTGCGGACGCTCTCTCAAGGAGGAGTTCTATGCCTCCACCATCCTGTCGCCGAGGGAGGCCAAGCTGGACGAGACCCTGACCGCGATCCTGGCCGCACCGCTCCCGGACGAGGTCCAGCACCGATCGCAGAACCCGTCCAACCTGTTCGGAAAGTACATCCTGCTCCGAGAGATCGGCCGGGGGGCGACCGGCACCGTCCTCGAGGCCTGGGACTCGTACCTTTCGCGACACGTGGCCCTGAAGTTCCTCCACTCCTCCGCCCGGCCGGGCGTCGAGCTCAGCGACCTGCAGCGCGTCCAGGACTTCCTCCGCGAAGCCCGGCTGGCCGCGCGGCTCCAGCATCCGAACATCGTCCAGATCCACGAGGTCGACTGCCGGGACGGGCGCTACTTCATCAGCATGGACTATATCGACGGCGGCACGCTCGCGGAGCGGATCCACGGGCCTGCCGACGCCCGGGTGCGCACGAGGTTCTATCTCGAGCCCCGGCGCTTCCTGAAGCTGCTCCGCACGATCGCCCTAGCGGTCCATCACGCCCACCGGCAGGATCCGCCGGTCGTGCACCGCGACCTGAAGCCCCAGAACGTGCTGATCGGCGTCGGAGGCAAGCCCACCGTCGCCGACTTCGGCATCGCCAACGAGGTCCAGGCCGAAGGCGTCGAGCGCGGCGGCATCCGCGGAACGCCGGCCTATATGGCGCCCGAGCAGGCGCTGGGCCATACCTCCGACATCGACCCGCGCACCGACGTCTATTCGCTCGGCGTCATCCTCTATGAGATGCTGACGGGGGAGGCCCCGTTCAAGGGCGAGAACATCCCGAGCGTGCTGCGCAAGGTCGTGACGGATCCCCCCGAACCGCCCAGCGACGTCGTCGCGCGCCTCCTCCAGAAGTCGAAGGAAGTCGCGGCATGCCCGGCGGAGATGCGGAGGGACCTGGACGCCCTCTGCCTGAAGGCGCTGGCGAAGGACCGCGAGGGCCGCCACAAGAGCGCGCTGGAGTTCGCCGACGCGCTGGCCGTCTGGACGCGCGACGCCGACCCCCAGAAGCCCGCGACGCGCCGCGTCGTGGCCGGCACCCGCTGGCGCCTCGCCGGAGTGGCCGCCGCGGTCCTGGCCCTGGTCGCCTTCGCGCTTCCCTGGCGGCTGTCGTCGACGTCGCCCGCGGCCGCTGTCGCCGGCGGCCCCGGCGACGACCTGGCCCAACTGGCGGCCGGATACCAGGCCGCCGGCCAGTGGCCGCCGTTCCGCGCGGCGGTCGCCGAGCTTCAGCGCAAGGCGCCGGGGCATCCGCGGCTGAAGGACTATGAAGCGGCGATCGCGGGTCGCGACGTGGCGCTCGACAAGGCCTGCCGGGACTGGGCTTCCCGTCTCGAAGGACTTTCCGCCGGCGCCGAGGTCGAGCCGCTTCGCGCGAGCCTCCGGGAATTCCCGGAGCTCGAGGACGACTTCCGGGTCGATTTCCGGAAGGCCCTGATCCGCCTGGAAACGTCCCTCGTGGAGGACGCCCGCAAGACGGCCGCCGGCGGCCGGGGCGAGGCGTGGACTTCGAAGGAGACGAAGACGCAGGCCGAGCTGCTTCGCCGGAAGATGACGGAACTGCGCTTCTCGGCCGACGACCCGGACGACGGGATCGACGTCCGGCCGCTGTCGGAAGGCATCCAGCTGCTGGACCAGGTGCTCGCCTATCAGGGGACCTGGACGCTCCGCATCAATGTCACCCCGTTCGCCGAGTTCCGGATCCTGGAGGAGAACGTCGAGAAGGCGCGCGATTTCACGCCGGCCGCGATTCGCAGCCTGGAGATCGCCCGCTCGGGAGCGGTCCTCGAAATGTGCTGGCCGTCGATCCAGGACCCGCAGCGGCGCTGGTCGTCGCACCTGCCGCGTCTGAATCCCGGAGACACCATCGTGGTCTCCGGCGACCTTCAGCAGCCCCTGCTGCGCGTGGAGCCGCAATGAGAACCGCGATCTGCCTCCTGCTCCTGCTCCCGGCTCCCCAGATCGGACTTTCGGCGACCACCCTCACGATCGATGCCCCGGAGGGCGGCCCCGCCCCCGCGCCGTCGACCCTCACCGTCCAGAATACCGGGGACGGAAAGCTGAACTGGACGGCGACCTCGACGGCGTCCTGGCTCACGGTTACGCCGACTTCCGGAAGATTGAACAAGTCGGAGTCGATCGACCTCGCGGTCTCGGTGAATCTCAGCGGGCTGACGTCGGGAACCTTCACCGGAAGCTTGCGCATCAGCGATCCCCTGGCGTCGAACTCCCCGCAGACCTGCGCCGTCACGCTTCACGTCAACGCCGTGGCACGGATCGCGCTGAGTCCCAGCTCGCTCACCTTCACCGTCGCCCTGGGTGGGCTGAATCCCCCGAGCCAGTCCGTCTCGGTCCAGAACACGGGGGGCGGGACGTTATCCTGGTCGGCCGCCTTTCCAACAGCCTGGCTCGCCGGAAGCCCGTCCTCGGGAAGCCTGACTCCGGGCGCGTCTCAATCGGTCGCCCTCTCCGTCGACGCGACCGGTCTCCCTGCCGGAACCTACTCCGGAAGCATGAGCGTCAGCTCCTCGTCGGCGGTCAACTCGCCGCAGTCCGTCGGCGTCACCCTCATCGTCAGCCAGGCGCCCCTGATCACGCGGACGCCTTCGTCTCTCACCTTCGACGGACCCCAGGGCGGCGCGAGTCCCGCGTCCAAATCGCTCACGCTTTCCAACGGGGGAGGCGGGACGCTGACCTGGTCCGGGTCCACCAATGCGGCCTGGCTCGCCGTCAGCCCCACGTCCGGCTCGTTGACGGCGGGGAATAACCAGGCCCTGAGCGTCTCGGTGAATACGACCGGGCTGACCGAGGGGACTTACCTCGCCGCGGTCCAGATCACGGCCGCAGGCGCGTCGAACAGCCCGCAGGGCATTCCGGTCACCCTCAACGTGAACGCGTTGCCGAAAATCGGCGTGAGTCCGGGGACGCTGAGCTTCGTTATGTCCATCGACCAGGGCTCGTCCGCGCCGGCGGCCGTCAGCGTGACGAACACCGGTTCGGGCACGCTGAACTGGACCGTGGCGGGAGGAGCCGCCTGGCTGGGAACGTCCCCCTCGGGCGGCGCGCTGGGAGCCCTGGGCTCGCAGCCGCTGCTGATGACGGCCGGCGCCGGCGGAATGGCGCCGGGCCACTATACGGCGACGGTCCAGATCTCGGATCCGGCGGCGATCAACTCGCCGCAGACAGTCGCCGTCGACCTGACCGTGACCGACTCCCCTCTGCCCCTTCACGCGCCGGCCGGCCAGTGCGGCCTTCTGGGTCTGGAGCTGTTGATCCCCGCGGTGGCAGGGATGCTCGTCCGGCGCCGGAGGGTCTTCCCATGTTGATCCTTCTCGGCGCCCTGGTCTTCCTGCCCCAGGTCGCGGTCGAGTCCCGCACCGGCCTTCCCCAGCGGATGGCCTTCGACGAGCCGAAGGTCCAGGATCCCGGACAGGAGCCGTTCCCTCCGACGGACCGGGCGCCGGCGACTGCCCCGCAGCGGCCGGTGCTGGACCTGGACTGGTTCGAGCTCAGTCCGGCGATCGGATTCGCCGTCTACAGCACCAAGTATCGGGCGGATCCGGCACCGGCGCTCACGATCGGCGCGCACGCGCCCGTCCCGTGGCTTTCCCCCGCGAGCGATCCCGGCGGGGAGTACTTCGGGCTCTTCGCCGAGGCGGCCTTCATGACGATCGACCGGAATCTGAGCCCCAGCGTCGATCATCGACGGGGTCTCGCCACCTTCTTCTCCCTGGGGATGGACTACTCCTTCCTGCGGGACAGCCTGTGGATCCTGATGGCACGGGCCGGCGTGCTCTATGCGTACTACGGCGACATCGCCGACCTGAACAGCGGCTTCGGCTTCGCGATCGGCGCGACGGGCGGCATCCAGATCAGCGGAAAGCTCGGGCTGACCTACAGCCCGGAACTCCTCTTCGGGAAAAGCGGAAGCCTGGTGTTCCTCAACACGCTGGGACTGTCGATCCAGTTCTGAGAGGCGCTCATGATCCTCGTCCTTTTTCTGCTCGCGTGCCGCGACGACGCCGCCCAGGCCGGCGCCGCCTGTCGCGACGCGGAGCAGGCGCTGAGCAGGGGGGATTTCGAGGAGGCCGTGGGCCGCCTGCAGGAGGCCCTTCGGTTTCAGCCCCGGGAGACGGAGAAGCTCCTGTATCGCGACCGCGAGGGGCGCCACGGAGACCCCTATTATCCCCACTATGTGTGGGCCAGGGCGAGAACCCTGCAGGCCCGGGCTGAAACCGATCCCCTGCTCCGCCGGCAGCATCTGCAGGAGGCCCTGTCCCATCTCGACTCGACCCGGCATCCCGAAGCGGCAGCCCTTCGGGAGCCCCTGAAGAACGAGCTCGCCGCGGCCGAGCGGAGGGCCTCAGCTCCCCCCGACGGCGACCCCGATCTGTCGGCCCTCCAGCGAAAGGTGCTGGGACTTTGCGACCAGGAGCGCTTCGAAGAGGCCCTCCGGACGCTCCGCGCGGGGAAAGCGATCCTGGAGCGGTTTCCGCCCGAGGGAGCTCAGATGGCGGCGCTCGTCGACGAACGCCTCAAGTCCGTGCTCGGCCGATACGAGCGGGCGATGATCCTCGCGCTCGACGCCGTCTCGGTCGCGTCTCCTGCGGACAAGCCGGAATCTATCCCGCAGATCCTGCAGCCGGCGCTGCTGCCCCGAACCGTTCTGGAAACGCCTCCGCGCCGCTTCGTCTGGCTCGGGGAGTTCCTGGACCGCTATCCGGCGGAGCTGCCCACCCTCCAGGCCCTCGACCGCGCGGAGACCTCGAAGGTCCTGCAAAGCGCGCGCGTCTTCGAGGAGCTGGCCGTCTCGGCCGCCGACGCCGGCGTCGCCCCCGGCGTCCGGGCCGCCCTCCGCATCGCCGCCGCGCTTCGCGGATCCCGGATGTCGAGCCTTGCCGGCGGACGAGACGACGGGGAGCTCGACCGGCTGCTTCGGGACGGCGAAGAGGCGATGCGCCGTCTGGAGGAGCGTCGGCTGCCGAAGGACCTGTTCGCGTCGCAAGCCGCCGCGCTGCAGAGCACCCGGGAAAAGCTGACGGGCCGGAACGAGCTGCGAGGGGAGCTGGAGCGGTGGCTCGCCTCGGTGGATCACGCGATGACGGAGCCCGTTTCGATGTCCGATCCCGCCTTCTTGCGCGAGCTCGGAATCCGGGGCGCTTCCTGCGAGGGGGTGAAGGCCTGGGGCGAGCTGCCCGGAGCTCTGCGGGCGCACACCCTGGCGGTCCGCGCGATCCTCGACCTCTTTACGGGACTGCTCGCGGCCGAAGCGCCGGGGCCGCTGCAGGAACGCGTCGGCACCCTGCTTCGGAGCGCCCGCGCACTCGATCCGGGAGTGACGGTCCCCTGGAAAGACCGGCTTTCTCCGAAGATCCTGCCCTGGGTTGCCAACCCATAACGACCCCCCTATGCAGGCCCCTACCTCCCGGTAGGGACTTTTTTGAGCGGCGATTCCCATCCACGGCGACTCGAGCTATACTTCTGGACGGCAACACATTAGGGGACAGGAATGGATAAGAGCTGCGCCAACCATCCGGAGTCGATGGCGCTCGCCACGTGCAAAGCCTGTGATAAGTCGATCTGCCTCATGTGCGTGGTCGACGAGAAGGAAGGCACGTTCTGTTCCAGCGAATGCCATGCCGCCTTCGTGGAGGGCCGCGAAGTCCCCAAGTTCGTCGAGGCCGCCACCGTCGGCAGCGGCGGATCCCAGAAGATCGAGTCCATCTTCGACGATGCGCCTTCCCCGTCGTCCGAGTCCGAAGGCATGAACCTGCCGCCCGCCTCGGGCGACGATCCCATGCCCATCGTCTCCGAGGGCACCAAGTGGCGCTCCATCGGCACCCAGTGCCAGAACCATTCGGATACGCCGGCCGTCGCGAGCTGCGACCGTTGCGCCAAGCCGGTCTGCGCGCTCTGCCTCCTCGAGGCGTCGCAGGGGACGTTCTGTTCCAGCGACTGCATGGGCGCCACCACCGAGCAACCTGCGCCGGTCAGCGCGCCGGCCGCCCGCTCGTCCCGCACCTCTCCCGTCGGAGGCGGCACCGCCGAGCGGGCCGCCCTCCAGGGCAAGCCCGTGTTTAAGTTCAAGCCGCCGCCGAAATCCAACAAGACCCCGCTCCTGGCGGCCATCGCCCTCTTCGCCGTCATCCTCGCCGTCGGCGGGTATTACGGCTGGAAGGTGTTCAGCCCCGAGGCCCCGATCGCCCCCGATCCGGTCGCCGACAATCCCGACCTGCACCCGAAGCCGCCCGATCCGAACGTCGAGGTCAACCCCCCCGTGGTCGTCCCGCCCGTGGTGAATCCGCCGGTCGTCGTGCCGCCGGTGGTCAATCCCCCGGTCGTCGTCGACAACACGCCGACCCGGCCCTGGGTGAAGCCCGTGCCCAAGCCCAAGGCTGTCCCCATCAAGACCGTGAATCCCTGGGCCGACGAGACGCCCGGGAGCTGGTACCGGCTCAAGACCGTCGCCGGCAGCAAGACCACGTACACCGACATCGGGCTCAAGGAAAAGAGCGCGTCGTCCTACACGCTCGCGACGCAGACGAGCGCCGACGGCCAGGCGTCCGCGGTCAGCGAGAAGAAGATCGACGCCCCCGTCGTCTACTTGCGCGGCGAGAAGACCTTCAGCTTTGACGGCCAGACCTTCCTCTGCGAAGTGCGCACGGACACGCTGGACGAGGGCGCGCCGAAGACGTACGCGCTGCTCTCGGGCAAGTATCACGGCGCAGTGCTGCAGGTCGAGGGCGGGGCCGACGGCGGCTACACCACGACCAAGGTCTGGGAGTATACCGCCCGCGTGAAGAACCGTTCCCTGGACTGCCTGGTCGTCGAGGGCAAGACCGGCGGCAAGATGGTCAAGTCGTACTACACGACGCTGCCGATCCAGACGCTGCGGCAGGACAAGGACGGAGCCTCGACCACGCTGGTCGACCTGGGCTCCGACTGGTCGAAGCGGCCGGAATTCCCGAAGTAGCGCGCGCTATTCGGCCAGCTCCATCACGATCGACTTCATCACCGGCTTCGCCGCGCAGCTGACCGTCCACGTCTCCTCCGCCTTCTTCGCGACGAAGACCTGCTCCTTCGCCTTGCCGTCCTCCTCCCAGCGGTACGTCACCTTGACCGGGCGGAAGCCGCCGAGGGGCTCGCGGTAGTCGGCGTCGATGCGCAGGTTGAGGAAGCCCGTGGTGTTGCGGCTCGTCCCTGCGAAGCGGACCTTCGCCTCGCGCGTGCCGGCGGGGACGTCCGCCGTGGCGACATACTGACAGTGGCCGGGCGTCGGGCCCACCACGCGGTCGACCGTCTTCCACGTCTTGCCGCCGTCGTACGAGACCTGGTAGTCGATGCCGTCCTTCGCGTCGCGGATGCGGTAGTGGGAGCCGAAGCGGACGCGGGTGATGTCGCCCGGCGCCGTGAGGGTATAGGTCAGATCGCCCTTGCCCTGGATCCACCAGCCGTCCATGCCGTTCTTCTCGGGATGGAAGTCGGTGCTGAGCAGATTCTTCCCCTTGGAGGAGTCGTTGGTGCTGCCCTCGACGGTGACCGTGCTTTCGGGCGGGCCGGCGGTGAAGGTCAGGCTGTTCTTTCCCATCGCCAGCGCCGGAAGCGCGCGCTGGGAGTTCTGGATGTCGTGCTCGATCCGCAGCTGCTGGAGCGCGCCCTTGAACCGGAGGCGGTAGTCGTAGCGGCGGAACACGAGCGGCGTCAGGTCGATCGTGTTGCCGGTGACCGCGACGTCCTTCCAGTCGAGGCCGTTGTTGTCGGAGAACTGGACGCTGACGGGCGCCGCCGACTTGAACGTCGCCTTGCCGGTCAGGTAGACGTAGCTCGAGGGCATGCGGACGGTGAAGGAGCCCGACCTCGCGGCTTCCTGGAGCAGCGCGGCGGGGACGTCGTATTCGAGCGTGCCGTTGCCCAGGCGGCCCGGGGCGAGGTCGCCGTCCTTGGGCGTATACCGGAGCGAGTCCTGGCCGACCTTCTGGGTCATGCAGCCCGGCACCCCTCCGCCGCCGTTCATGTTCACGTGCAATCCCTTGTTCGACCAGTTGCGAGTCAGCCGCTCGCCGGGCCGCAGCCGGATATTCACCTCGTAGCCCTGGGAGTAGCCGTACTCGTAGATGCCGTTCGCGGATCCGTCGTATTCCTGCATCGTCGAATACCAGCCGTGGGTGGCGGCCTCGAGCCAGCCGTTCTCGTCGTAGCTCGGGCAGCGGCTCAGCACCTCGGGGCCCTTCCTCCAGCCGCCGCCGCGCATGAACTCGCCGAGCTTCTGGCCGTTGCCCTTGTAGCCGGGGTTCTTCTCGTACCACTCCTTGATGCCGGCCATGATCTCGTCGACGCTCGCCAGCTTGCCGTCGGCTTTCGGGAAGTAGCACATCAGCGATCCGTCGAGGAGATGCCATGCGCCGTCCCAATACACCTCGGGGACGCTGTGCGAGTTGATGATGCGGCCGCGCGCCTGGAGCCCGACGGTGCGCGCCAGGCATTCGACCTCGCACGAGGCGATGCTGCAGAGCGAGTATCCGTAGACGTTGAAGATCTTCAGCGGATCCTGCACCGCCTCCTCGTTGTGGAGGTACTCGATGGGCGGCGCCTCCTGGTGCTGGAAGGTGCGGACGGTGCGCCAGACGGCCATCGCCTTCTGTTCGTCCGTCATCCCGTCCTTGATGTAGGCCTTCTTCCACGTCTCCAGGCTGCTCATGTCCGGGGTCTTGTCCGAGACGACCTTGACGTGGCAGACGACGCCGACCCTGGAGGGGTCCAGCGGCGGCGTTTGGATCTCTTGCGCGGAAAGCGCGGGGACGCCGACGAGGATCAGGGCGAGCAGGCGGAGGATGGGCATGAAGCCACTCCTGTCTGAGGGGATCCCGCCCGCGGTGTAGTTAAGTACCCCTCAGAATTAGTTTCAGGTGAAAAAAAAGGAAGTCACTTCGGGAAGAACGGGAACAGCCTGCGGATCTCCTCGGCGCCGGGCCGGCGGCCGTATTCGCAGATCTCGAAGGCCTCGGCGGAGTCGACCTTCGCATCCTTGCCGTAGTACCCGTCGAGCGACGCGCGGAACCGGGTCGCCGTCGCCCCGAAGCGCTTCGCGAACTGGTCGCGAACCTGCTTCTTCCGCGCGGCGACCTTGTCGGCGTCGGCCATGTCCGGCACCAGCCCCGCGTGGCCGTTCGCGCCGCCTTCGAAGAACTGCGAATGCAGGGCTTCGACGGCCGCCAGCTTTTTCTCGAGGACGTCGTCGATCGCGACCGCGATGTCCGCCGTGAACGGGTTGGGGCGCTGGAACGAGTCCTCCGAGAACAGGAACACGGGGTTCCTGGTCAGGTACGGCACGTCGGGGCAGAAGAACGGGACGGTGACCATGTACGCGGCATCCATGACGAGGACGCCGACGTAGCGATGGTCCGGGTGGTAGTCGTTCGGCCGGTGGCTGATGACCACGTCCGCCTTGTACTCGCGGATGAGGCGGCAGATCGTGCGGCGGTTCTCCATCGTCACCATGAGCTCGCCGTCGTGGATGTCGAGCACCTCGTGGTCGATGCCGAGGATCTTCGACGTCTCGACGACCTCCGCCGAGCGGCGCTTCGCCAGCGGGCCGCCGGCCATGGCCCAGTGGCCGATGTCGCCGTTGGTGACGGACACGAACTTGACGTGGTGGCCCAGGGCCGCCCACTTCGCCGCGCAACCGCCCTCGCGCAGTTCGCAGTCGTCGGGATGGGCGCCGAAGGCGATGATGCGCAGCTTCCCGTCCTGCGGGGCCTGCGCCGGCATCGGGGTCGGAGAGGTCATCGGGGCGACGTCCCCCGGCGGCGACGCGCAGGCGGCGATCACGAGCAGCAGCAGGCTGAAGTTGAAGTGGCGCATGGCGATCCTCCCGAGTCTCCCGTTGGTGCGCGTCCGGATTACTTTTCTATCCGGAGCACGCGATTATTGTCGCTGTCGCAGATGACGATCGCGCCCGATGGATCCGTCGTCGCGCCGTGGGGCCGGTTGAGCTCGACCTGGTCCGGGACGCCGCCCGCCGCGCCCGCCCCCTTCTTCCCCGTCCCCGCCACCCGGTGGATCTTGCCGTCCTTCGGGGTGTAAAGGCGGATCGCGAACGATTCGGTGTCCGCGATCAGGACGTTTCCGTCCTTGTCGCAGCTCAGGTGCTTCGGGCCGTTCATCTGCGCCTGCAGCGCCGGCCCGCCGTCGCCCGACAGGCCCGCCTTCCCCGTCCCCGCCACCGTGTGGATCTTTCCCGAGACGTCGACCATCCGCAGCGCATGGCCGCCGCGTTCGAGGATATAGATGTTCCCTTTCGAGTCCGCCGCCACCGCGCGCGGGTCGACCAGCGGCTGCGTCTTCGCGTCCTCCCCGTCCTTCGGCACGCCCTTCTGCCCGTTCCCCGCGACGGTGACCGTGACCCCGGTCTTGAGCAGCACCGCGCGGATGCGGCGGCTGTCGAGATCGCACACATAGAGCTTTTCCCCCTTGGGATCGAGGGCCAGGCAGAAGCAGTTGCCGAAGTCGGCGTTCACCGCGGGCCCGCCCTCGCCGCTGAAGCCTTTCTTTCCGGTGCCGGCGACCCGCGTGACGGTGCCCGTCTTGAGGTCGATCTTCCGCACGCAGCTGTTGAACGTATCCGCGATATAGAGGTCGCCGTCCGGACCAAACATCAGGTGATGCGGCCCGTTGAACTGCGCCTTCGCCGCGGGACCGCCGTCGCCCGACAGCCCCTTCTCGCCGGTGCCGGCATAGACCGACAGCTTGCCGGCCTTGTCGAGCAGGCTGATCCGGTTTCCGCCCATCTCCGCGATATAGGCGTTGCCGGACTTGTCCCAGTCGATGCCGAACGGCTCCTTCAGGTCGCCGCTCGCAAGGATCGCGACCTTTTCCGCCGGCGCGAGGCCCAGGGCCGTCGCCAGCAACACCGTCAGCAGGGTCGTGCGCATGAAGGGCTCCTTCGAGGGGTTCGACGTCCAATATTACGCTTCCGGGGCTGATCCGGAGTCTAATATGGCGCCATGGCATCGCCCGCACCCTGGCGCTCGCTCTTCCACGAGCGCCCGCAGTCGTTCGAGGAGTACGTGCGCGACTGCGGCAAGCGCCGGAGGCCGCAGGGCTCCGTCCTCGTGCTCCAGCCGCTCGGAGACGTGGACCCGTCGATCCTCGACGCGCTGCGGAGTTATGGCGCCGCGTTCTTCGGCATCGAGGCGCGCGTCGCCGATCCGATCCCGCTGCCCGACTCGGCCCTGGTCCACCCGCCGGGCCGGCACAACTCCGGCATGATCCTGGACGCGCTGGCAGACCGGCTTGAACGCGACGCGCTGATGACGGTGGCGGTCGCCGGCGTCGACCTGTTCGCGCGCGGCAAGAACTACGTCTTCGGCGAGAGCAGTGTCGAGCGGCGGGTCGGGGTCTGTTCGCTGGCACGGATGACGACGCCGGACCGGACGCTGTTTCTGCGGCGCTCGCTGCGGCTGATGACCCACGAAGCGGCCCATCTCCTCTCGATCGCCCACTGCCTCGACCGCGACTGCATGATGCAGGGCGCGAACACGGTCGAGGAGAGCGACGGGCATCCGATGGAGTCCTGCGGCGAGGATCGACGCAAGCTGGCGTGGAGCACCGGGGTGGACCTGGCGCGCCGCGAGCGCGATCTGCTCGGATGGAGGGAAATCCTTGGGCGCTGAACGTGGATTCCGAAGCCGGGATTTGGAATAATATCGTCGTTAATGGTTTCGCCTCTGGGGCGCACCACGGCGGGGATGGATGGGCGTATATAGGGTAAGGGTCCGCGGGATCTCACCGGGAATGCAGTCCCTCCAGTTCCTTCCTGGGAACCCCCCGCGGCCCTGATCGCACCTATGGGTCGAGAAATCGTCTATTGCTGGAAGTGCGCCACGCGCCTTCAGGGCTCCGACTTCGATTCGGGCGCGGCGTTCCGGGTCGGCGACAAGGTCAGCTGCCCCGTCTGCGTCGAGGAACTCGTCGCGGACCTCTCCGCCGAGGAGCAGGAAGCCATCCTCAACCCGCCGAAGCGCAGGGAAAAGACCCAGTCCATCAAAAAGACCGGCGCCGCCCAGGTGAAGGTCGTCGAGGACCCGACGGTCTCCCCGTCCACTCCCCGCAAAGGAAACACCGGCGTCCGAACGAAAACCGGAACGACCGGGCCGGTGACCAAAGTCCGCACCGGCTCGACCGGGCCCGTCCCCAGGGTCCGCACCGGAACCACCGGGCCCGTCCCCACCGCGTCGGGAGGCACCGGGGTGCGGAAACGCGTGACGTCCACGGTCCCCAAGGCGGACCCGCCCCCCGAGGAGGGCGCGGAAGGCGGCGAGAAGCCGCCGATGGACGAGAAGAAGAAAAAACTCCTCATCCTGGGCGGGGTCGGCGGCGGCCTCTTCCTCCTGATCGTCGTTCTCGCGGTCCTCGTCATCATGAAACCGGCGCCGCCGAAGAAGACGACGGCGACGGACTCCGAGGAGGCCCGGACGGTCAAGGCGCCGGTGGCGCCGGTCGAGCCCCCCAAGGAAAAACAGATCAAGACGCTGCTCAAGGAAGGCTTCGATCTCAAGGCGAAGGAGCCCGATTCTCTCGGGCCGCAGCTCAGGAAGTTCCAGGAGGCGGCCTCCGCCGCCGAAGGGACCACGCTCGCGGCCGATGCCGAGGCCGCGCTCGACGACGTCCGGCTGCGCATCGACAAGGCCGTCGCCGCGGTCGACGCCTCCGTCAAGGACCCGTGGACGGCGAACGACTTCAAGCCGGTCTTCGAGGCCTACGCGAAGGCGAAGGGCCTGCACGACTTCCCCGACTGGAAGGACAAGATCGACAGGAAGATCAGCCTCGCCAGGAACAAGATGGAGGACGTCTTTCACCGCTTCAAGAAGGATGCGGAGGACGCGCGGCAGAAGGGCGACGACGCCGAGATCGCCCGGATGAAGGCGACGATCGAGAAGTGGGGCGAGCCCGAGCTCCTGGAGAAGTTCAACAACTTCGTCGCGCTGATGGCGTCGGCGGAGAACCCGGACCCCGGCAAGGGGCCCGAACCGTCGAGGACCCCGGCGGCCCAGTCGCTGAAGCCGCTGACGCCGGCGATGAAGGCGTTCATGCCCTCCTGGACCGAGGCGATCACGCCCGCGCTGGGCCGCGATTTCGGCGCCGCCGCCAACGCGCTGGGCGGCGCGGGCGCGCGCGCGGAATCCGACGAGGCGAAGAAAGCGGCCGCCGAGGACGCCCAGGCGCTCAAGGACCTGGGCGAGCTGTATCCCGAGATCCTGAAGACCGCGGGGCAGACCGCGAAGCTGCAGGCGTTCACGCTCGAATACCAGGACAGTCCGGGGACCTGGAAGAAGGTTTCGGGGAAGACGCTCAAGGTCGACCCGACCCGCATCGAGTTCAAGCCCGACACCCCGAAGGACGCCAAGGACCTGCCGCCGATCTTCATCGAGATCAGCGACCTGAACGCCGGCTCGCTTGCCGACCTCTATAAGGCGAAGAAGAAGACGCTCCCCAAAAGGGAAGCGGACCTGCTGGCCCGCTTTGCGCTGCTCGAAGGCGCGACGGAGTCGGCCCGGGCGACCGGAGGCAGCGCGCCCGACCGCTTCTGGCACTTCGCGCCGGAGGCCCGCGAAAAGGCGCCCAAGCCCGCCTCGCGCGAGTTCGAGGCGCGCATCCTCTTCCACCAGTCCGAATTCGACTGGCGCAAGCCCGCCACCAAATATGCGGCGGTCGAGAAGTCCAGGACGCTGATCACGGATTACACGAGCACCGCGATCGTGAAGCGCTACCAGCCCCAGATCGCGCAGCGCGCGGACATCGGCAAGGAGTTCATCTACCTGCCGCCCCAGCTCGCCGCCACCGGCGACTACAACACGTTCAAGCTCCGAAAGGACGATCCGGCCTGGATCACGTCCAAGGCCATCGACTTCAAGGACAGCCTCTTCAACTACATCGAGGTCGAGTTCATCGCGCTGCCGAACGTCAGCTACAAGTGCTGGGTCTACGGCGCGGGCTGCTGCCAGGAGGTCTGGAACGAGGGGTCGTTCCAGCTGACGGAAGGCATGACGAAGAACAAGGGCAAGGACGTCCCCATCGATCCGGGCGGAACGATGGCCGCACCGCTGCCGGTCCCGTCGGGGCTGAAGAAGACGCACGAGGACCACAAGCCCAAGGGGACGAAGACGGCGGAGTTCCCCAAGACGCCCGCGAAGTGGGACTGGATCCAGATCCCGCTGCCCAAGACGTTCCCCACCCCGGGGGCGAAGCAGCTCCGCATCCTCACCGACCAGCCCGGCTTCGGCATCAAGTACATCATCGTCTCCTCGACGCGGACGAAGGCGCCCGACGAGGCGCTGACGAAGGACCTGGCCAAGGACGCCACCTCCGCGCCGCCGCCGTCGAAGTCCGAGGTCAAGGGCTCGCCCCAGCCCAAGGAGTGGCTGATCATCGGCCCCTTCAACGAGGGCCTCTCGAAGGAGGAGGGCCCGGAGAGCTCCATCGATCTCATGCAGGAACTGAAGGGAAAGACGGGCCCCGTGAAGTGGAAGATCTTCAACAGCGTGATGAAGGGGAACCAGATCTACCTCGACTGGGAGAAGAACGTCTTCAACCCGAAGGACAACGTCAGCGCCTACGCGCTGATCCACGTGAAGGTGCCGGCCGCCATGGAGGCCCGGCTGTTCGTCTCGCACGACGACGGCGGCCGCGCCTGGCTCAACGGCGGGCGGATCCACGAGAACAACCGCGGCGGCGGCGTGAAGGCGGACGAGTTCAACGTCCCGCTCAAGCTCGAGGAAGGCTGGAACCGCCTGCTGTTCAAGGTCACCACGGCCAGCGCCGGCTTCGGCCTCATGCTGCGCATCACGGATTCCAACAAAGCCCCCGTGACGGGCCTCGAGTACAGCCCTTACGGGGATTCCCTGGAGCCGCCGTAACCCTCCGGACGGGGGGCACCGGCATTTCGGTAGAGGGAGCGATCGGACATGGGTCGGGAGATCGTTTACTGCGAAGGATGCGGTCATAACCTTCGCGAAGACGATTTCGAGAAGGGCCGGGCCCGGACGATCGACAACAAGCCCTTTTGCACGGAGTGCCGCCCTTATGCCCCAGGCGAGCCAGGCCAGCCCCGCCGGCCCTCCTCCGGCAAAGTGCCCGCAGGCCAGCCCCGCAAGTCCGCCTCCCAGCCCATTCCGGTCATCGCCCCGGCAAGGCGGTCCGCGACGGGGCCGGCGGCGACGAATCCGCTTCCGGTCATCGCCGCCATCGGCGGCGTCCTTTTCCTCGTCCTGATCTTCGCGATCACGCAAAGCGGGACGAGGAAGGCTACGACCCCGGAGACCGCGCCCCTTCCCCCGGTCGTAATCTCGCCGCCACGACGGGCCGAACCGGCGCCGCCTCCCCCGCCTCCCCCGCCGCCTCCTCCCCGGGTCGCGCAGCCCCCTGCGCCGCCGACAGGACCGCTGGTCGCCCCGAGCGCGTCGGAGAAGCTCGACTCGTTCCTCGCCCAGATCCGGAGCATCATCGACAACGATCCCCAGATCCAGCGCAGCGACGAGATCCTGAAGATGTTCGCGGCCGCGGAAAAGGTCGCCGGCCCCCGGGCCGCGGAAGTGATGAAGATGCGGTCGGACTACGTCGACCGGCTCGACGAGCCCACGCGTCGCGCGGCCGCCTGGGGGGAGTGGCACATCACCTCGAACGGCGACGGCGGCATGACCGTCCTGCTGCCGTCGCACGCGGACCGATCGAACGTCTATCAGACGCATCCGATCGACAAGTCGACGCCGGCCGCGCTCGAGCGCGAGGTCGACGTCCCCGCCGGGAAGAAGACGACGTTCTCCTTCTGGGTGGCCTGTCATACGGGGGGCGATTTCGAGCTGCGCGTCTACGTCGATAAGAAGCAGATCCTGAAGGAGATCGTGGGGCCGCCCGGCTCCGGCTGGCGGGAGAAGAAGATCGACCTCACCCCTTACGCCGGGAAGAGGATCCTCCTGAGGCTGGAAAACTTCCCCAACGACTGGCTCTGGGAGTTCGCCTACTGGAGCGACTTCGCCATCAAGTCGGATTGATCAGATCACTCGCGCGTACTGGTCGAGCGGAAGATCCCAGACGCGGACGCCGCAGAAGCGGTTGCCCTCGGGGCAGAACGGCGACGCGCCCGCCGTCTTCCGCAGCCCGCAGGGGGCCGTGAGGTGCGTCGCGAGCGCGGGGTGCACCGTCGCGACCTGCCGGACCTCCTCCACGCAGCAGCGCCAGATCTCCTCCTGCGCCAGGTAGCACAGGCGCGTCGTCCACTTGTGGTGGAGGTGCATCAGGTCGCCCGACTCCTCGAAGCGGATGGGGAACGCGTTCGGCAGCAGGTACTGGGCGAATTCCCACGGCACGCCCATCCCGCGCAGGTCGCCGATCGCCTTCCAGACCCTCCTCATCAGCTTCGCGACCGTATCCGCCACCTCGGCGTTGCGCTCCATCACCGGCGGCAGGACGAGGTCGGGATGATCGGGCACGAACTGCGCCGCCAGCACGGGCCGCGACCCCGGCACCATGCGGTGCCGCTGGTCCTGCGAGTCCGCGGTGTGGGAGATCTTCTTGCGGAACGTATAGTGCGGGTGGTTCATCGCCCGCGACAGCTTCGACATCGTCGTCAGCACCAGCGACTCGCCCAGGATGCGGTTCTTCGACGGGTTCATGACGAGGTCGATCGCGTCGGCGTCCGACATCGCCGCGCCCTGGAGTCCGAGCATGGAGCGCACCGATTGCGCCATGACCTTCTCGGCGTTGGCCTTCCAGTCGACGAGCTTCGAGCGCAGCGGGCCGAGGTCGGCGTCGAACTCCCTCGCGAACGCGGCGCCGCCCGAGTCGCCCTGCGCCCGGCGGGTCTCCTCGAACATGCGGTGTTCGAGGGTCTCGCTCAGGCGGACGGGGTCGTCGACCTTCCGGAAGAAGAGCGGGTCGAAGGCGTTGACGGCGGCGATCATCTTGTCGACGACGACGCGGGTCTCCAGCGGCGTGTCGAACTGGTCGCAGAGCTTCTTATAGCGGTGCAGGGTGATCCCGGAGACCGTGTGGTACAGGTGCGCGTGGGTGGCGACCGGCAGCACGTAGCGCGCGGCCTCGAGAACGCGCTTGTGGATCGCGTTCTCCCACTTCTCCTTCGATTTCCTCCGCGCGGGGTAGAGCTTGAAGTACTCCGCCTCGATGTCGGGCCCGAGCAGGTCGATCAGCTTGAAGTACGCCTTCATCATGCGCTCGCACGCGTCGGTGTAGAGCTCGAGGGCGGGGCCCTCCAGCGGCGGCGTGACGAAGTTCTGCCGCTTCACCTCGACGTAGCGCTGGCTCACCTGCTCCGAGTTGTAGAAGGGATGCGCGTGCAGGAAGCTCCAGATGAACTGGCGCGACACCTTCTTCAGGGTGAAGACGAAGGTCGGGTGCTGGATCGTCGTGTGATGGCCGGCGTCGTAGATGCCCTCGTAGATGCGGTCTCGCAGCTCGCGGGACTTGTCGTCCTTGTCGACGTCGCCCGGCGTGACGACGCGGGAGGAGTAGCAGGTGCGGGCCGCCGCGATCACCGTGTTGTACGGGTTCTGGAGGGCGCTGACGAGCTCGACTTCCGGCTCGGGGTCGAAGGGCATCGGGAGCGCAGTATACCAGAAAGCCTCAGGAAATCGCCGCTTTGCCCCTGGCGTCCTCGGGGTGGATGCCGACGACCGCGGCCCTGCAGGCATTGCAGACCAGGCCTTTCTCGCGGCCGGAGCGGGGATCGTCGTTCGAGTGGACCGTGACCGTCTCGCCCAGGTTCAGCCGTTTCTTCAGGGCCTCGCAGTCGAGGACGGCGTCGAAGTAGATCCAGTGACGGCAGTTGGCCGACCAGGCCTGGCCCGCGAAGGTGATGTTGCGCTGCTGCGCGACCAGCTCGTCCTCGAGGGCGCGAAAATGTTCACAGACCTGTTGATCCATCCGCCTTTCCTCCTTGATGCATGATCGCCGATGGCCGTATATTCCGTCCATGCTCCTGATTGAACTGTCGATGTCCCCGATGGACAAAGGGCCGTCGGTGTCGAAGTGGGTCGCGCGGTCGCTGGAGATCATCGACCGCAGCGGCCTGGACTACCGCCTCGGGCCCATGGGCACCTGCATCGAGGGGGACTGGGACGAGGTGCTGGCCGTCGTGAAGAAATGCTGGAACAGGATGGCCCGAGACTCGGTCAGAATCACGTTTTCCATCAAGGGCGACTGGCGCCGGGGGGCGGGGGGCCGCCTCGCCTCGAAAGTCGCCACCGTCGAAAAACAATTGAAGAGGACATTGCGCACATGAGCGACTCCTGCTCCTGCGGGGACAAACGGGTGATCGTGCTGTCGGTGAGCCTGTCGCGCGACGAGGTGCCCTGCGGCGCCTGCGGCGGGAAGATCGAGGTCGACCGGATCAAGGGCCCGCGCGAGGCCGGAGTCTATATCATTCCGGGAACGGATGGCGAGCTCGATCGCGATGCCTTCGGGATCCGGTTGGCGAACGCCGGAACCAATCTCTTCACGCTGTTCTTTACCCCGAAAGCACAGACGCCCCATCCCGCCGCGGATCCGAGGGGCGAACGGGCGATCGCACGACAGATTCGTCATTCGACGACTTGCTCGGGACAAATTTGTCGCCGGCGCCGTGCGCGACCGGCCTGGTCTCCGGTCAGCCCCGATGCGCCAGGATTGTACGAAGGCGCCCGGAGCCGCAGATCATGGGGTGTGCGCTACCTTGCGCTGGCCACGGACTACGACGGGACCCTCGCCGAGCAGGGAAGGGTGCGTCCGGAGACGGTGGCCGCGATCGAGCGGCTGCGCAGGAGCGGCCGGCGGGCGCTCCTGGTCACCGGCCGGGAGCTGGAGGACCTCAAGTCCGTCTTCGACCGGCTCGACCTGTTCGACCGGGTGATCGCCGAGAACGGGGCGCTGCTCTACCGGCCCCAGACGCGCGAGGAGGTGGTCCTGGCCGAGCCGCCCCCGGCGGAGCTGGCGAACCTCCTGCGCAAGCGGGGCGTCGCGCCGCTGGGCGTGGGCCAGGTGATCGTGGCGACCCGCGAGCCGCACCAGGTGGATGCCCTGGAGGTCGTGCACCAACTCGGGCTGGAGTGGCAGGTGATCTTCAACAAGGGCGCGGTCATGCTGCTGCCGCCCGGCGTGAACAAGCAGACGGGCCTGAACGCGGCGCTCTCCGAGCTCGGCCTGTCCATGCGGAACACGGTGGCGGTGGGAGACGCGGAAAACGATCACGCCATGCTGGCCGAGTCGGAGTGCGGCGTGGCCGTCGCCAATGCGCTCGATTCCCTGAAGGACCGCGCCGACCTGGTGACGCGGGGAGCGCGCGGGACCGGAGTGGAAGAGCTCGTCGATCGCCTGATCGAGGACGACCTCCGCTCCCTGGTAGTGGCGCGGCACCGGAAGGACGGCGAGGCCGTCGGCTGGTGAGCTTCCGAACCTCCTGCGGCAGGGCTCAATCGCCCTGCCGCAGGGGAAAGATCGCGCGCAGCCGGCCGTCGCGCAGGTAGAGGCCACCCCAGATCAGGATCGCGACGTAGATCGGGAAGAGGACGTGGGTGAAGAGCGGGTTGCCCAGCCGCACGTGCGTGGCGATCGCTCCTCCGAGGTAGCCCGTCCAGAGGACAGCTCCGAGCACGGCGCTGCGGGGGATCAGGTAGAGGACGACGAACGGGCGGTGGCCAGATCGACATGCATCCCCTAAACTTGACCGCATGTGGAGCGCCTTCGTTCGGGGCGCCTTGGCCCCGCTGGCCCTCATCTCGCTGCTCGTCCTCGCGTCCGGCTGCGCGAGCCGGGCCTCCACCGCTGACGTGCTGGTGTTCACGCGGACCACGGGCTTCCGGCATTCGTCCATCCCGGCAGGGATCGCTGCCATGCGTGAGCTCGGCGCCCAGGCCGGCTATCGGGTCGGGTCGACCGAAGATGCGTCGGTCTTCACGGAGCAAGGCCTGGAAGGCGTGCGGGTGATCGTCTTCCTCAACACCACGGGCACGATCCTGAACGACGGCCAGCGCTCCGTCCTCGAGCGTTGGATTCGCGCAGGAGGCGGATTCGTCGGGGTCCACTCCGCGGCGGACACGGAGTACGACTGGCCCTTCTACGGCGAGCTGCTGGGGACCTGGTTTGCGAGCCATCCCGCGATCCAGAGCGCGACGGTGCGCGTCGTCGATCGCAATCACCCCGCGACCGCCCAACTGCCGGAGAGCTGGACGCGCACGGACGAGTGGTACGACTTCCGCGCGCGGCCCGTCGGCGTGCGCCTGCTGGCCGAGGTGGACGAGTCGACCTACCAGGGCGGGCAGATGGGGGACCCCCATCCCGTCCTCTGGTCGCACAGCGTCGGGTCCGGTCGATCGATCTACGTCGCGATGGGCCACACCGAGGAGAGCTATTCCGAGAGCCTGTTCCGCTCGGTCCTGCTCGGCGCGCTGCGCTTTGCCGCCGGCGATGCCAGCACCCTGAGGGATGGCGCTACGCGTACGAGATGAGCTCCAGCAGGGTCCCATCCGGGTCGCGGAAGTACAGGCTGGTGCCCTGGCCGCGCACCCCCACCCGCCCCACCGGTCCCATCTCGACGCGGACGCCGCAGCGATCGAGGTGCTCCTGGGCCTGGGCGATCGGCCCCGGCCATTCGAAGCAGAGGTCGCTGCCGCCCGGCTCGACCGGCAGCCGCGCGTTCGGCGTCCCGTCCACGCCGGGGCCGTGCAGGTTGAGCTGCTGATCGCCGAACCGGTATGACCAGCCGTTGCCCACGCGCACCAATTCGGCCCCCAGGACGTCCCGGTAGAAGCGGTTCGAGCGCTCCCAGTCGGAGACGGCGACGACGGCGTGATCGAGCTTGACGGCAGGCACGGCAACCTCCTTCGCCAAAGGCCCATTCTGTTTCGCGACGAGTCTGCATCTCATACCCGCTTCGGGAGGTTCGCGCTCAGTCGTAGCCGCCAAGCCGCCTGCGGCGGCCGCGGCTAGCGCCCGCGCCACGCAAGCGAGAGGCGGGCAGCGCGCGCGCCGCTCGCATAGAATGTCCGGATGGAGTTCAGGAAATTTCGCGGCACCGACAAGTACCTCACCTCGTCCGCCCTGGAGTCCGCGGTGAACTGCGCGCTGGCGCTCGAGCGTCCGCTGCTGGTCCGCGGCGAGCCGGGCACGGGCAAGACCCAGCTGGCGGAGGCGATCGCCGACGGGCTCGGCCTGCGCCTGATCCATTGGCCGGTGAAGTCGACCACGCGCGCGCAGGACGGGCTCTACGTCTACGACACCGTGCAGCGCCTGTACGACTCGCGCTTCGGCGACGGCGACGTGAAGGACATCCGCCGCTACATCAAGTACGGCCCGCTCGGGCAGGCGTTCGCCGCGCGCGACCGGATGGTGCTCTTGATCGACGAAGTCGACAAGGCGGACCTGGAGTTCCCCAACGACCTCCTGCACGAGCTGGACCGGATGCGCTTCGTGGTCAACGAGACCGGCGACGAGATCGTCGCGCGCGAGCGGCCGGTGGTGGTGATCACCTCGAACGCCGAGAAGGAGCTACCGGACGCCTTCTTGCGCCGCTGCGTCTTCCACTTCATCGAGTTCCCCGAGAA
>Ga0137409_10000160_pt1 | contig 66655 bp, 70 predicted proteins | sample CZODoug1_16funga_FD_122059 | JGI IMG/M metagenome (GOLD analysis project Ga0137409, IMG submission 122059) | Vadose zone soil fungal communities from Angelo Coast Range Reserve, California, USA - CZODoug1_16fungal (Hybrid Assembly) | ecosystem: Environmental > Terrestrial > Soil > Vadose zone... | reverse complement strand
AACTGCGCCAGGCTCTGCTGCAATTGCGCCCGGGCCTTCAGCGCATCACGGTAATCGGGCTCGCGCATGCTCTCGCCCTCGTCCAGTGCCGTGTTGAGATAGTCGGAAAACTTGTCGCGATACGCCGCGCGCACCTTTTTCGCCGCGCGCGCCGCCTCGAACAGCATGATGGCGCGATGGACTTTGTGCGCGCCGTCGAACTCGCCGGGGATCTCCAGTACGTCCACCGATGCGCCGGCCTCGCGCAGCCGCGCGATATCGGCTTCGAACTGCGCTCGTTGTTCGGGCAAAGCAAGGTGCCACACCGGCGAGCGCACCGCTGCCATGCGCGGCACGGTTCTCAGCGGCTTGACCTCCGGCGTGATCGCGGTACGGTGCACCGTCAGGCAAGAAGCCAGGAACGCGGCATCGGCAACGTTGCGCGCGAACACGCCGGGCTGATCGAGTGTCGGCGAAAACGGCATCACGCCGCGCGCGGACATCTGCCCGGAGCTGGGCTTGTAACCGACGATGCCGCAGAAAGCCGCCGGACGGATTACCGAGCCGTTAGTCTGGGTGCCGAGCGCGCCGGCCACGAATCCCGCCGCAACCGCGGCGGCCGAACCGCTGGAGGAACCGCCGGGGGTGTGCGCGTTATTCCACGGGTTGCGGGTCTTGGCCGGAACCATGAACGCCGCTTCGGTGGTCACCGTCTTGCCGAGCATGATGGCGCCGGCCGCTTCGAGGCGCTTCACCACGTCGGCGGTTTCGTCCGGGACGTAACCGGCGTAGGCGCGGCAACCCATCTCGGTGGGAATTCCGGCAGTATAGAAGTTGTCTTTCACCGCAACCGGAATGCCGTGCAGCGGATGCGCCACGCGCATCGGACCGTCGGCCCGGTCTGCCTGTTCCGCCAACGTCATCGCACGATCGAGGCTCAACCACTGCCAGGCCTGGACGTTCTTCTCCAAAGCCACAACCCGCGCCAGCAAACTTTTCATGTAACTGGCGCTGGTCAGCCGCCCCGAGCGGATGCGCTGTGCGGCTTCACGCAGGCTGAGTTCGTATAGGTCTGTCATATGTTCGATTTTTCACCGCAAAGACGCAAAAAACGCAAAGAAAAGCAGAAAAATAAACTGGAAAACCTGCAATGTGCAGAACCCGCTTTCACCGCGAGTATCGGCTCTCCTCGTCGCGAAGGTTATGAACCGTTCTTGCTCGTTCTCCGGGTTTCCATTGCGTTCTTTGCGTGTTTGCGGTGAATAGGTTTACGCCTTGGAATATTTGCGGTAGCCCGGATTGAGCAGGTTGGGCGGCGCGCCGCCAGTCAGCGCTGCAACGCAGTTCTGCGCGGCGAGCATTGCCATGGCTCGCCGAGTGGGTTCGGTGGCGCTGGCGATGTGCGGTGTGAGCACGATATTGGTCAGTTCGAACAGCGCTGGATTTACCACTGGCTCGTTTTCGTAGACATCCAGGCCAGCGGACCAGATGCGCCCTGCTTTCAGCGCATCTGCCAGCGCCGCGTCATCGACGATTCCGCCACGCGCCATGTTGATCAGCACCGCCGAGGCCTTCATCTTTGCGAGCTCCGCTTTGCCGATGTAGTGGTGCGTCTCAGGCGTGTAAGGCAGAATCAGAATGACTATGTCCGACTGCCGCAGCAAATCCTCCTTGCTGGCATAGGTGGTCTGGAGCACATCCTCGATCTTCCGGTCGGCGCGGCTGATGTCCGTGTAGAGCAGATTGGTGTCGAACCCGCGCAGGCGCTTGGCGATCGCCTGGCCGATCCTGCCGAAACCGCATACCCCTACCGTGGCATGGTGCAGGTCGTGTCCCAGCAGCTGCCTGAGGTGCGAGCCCTTCCACTGTTTCGCACGCACCATGCGCTCACCTTCGCTCAGCCGGCGCACAGTCGCGAGTGTCAGGCAAAGCGCCATGTCGGCAACGCTGTCGGTGAGCACGCCCGGGGTATTGGTGGCAATCACCCCATGCCGTGTGCAGGCGTCCAGGTCGATGTGATTGAAGCCCACGCTCACGCTGCACACCGCTTTCAAGCCCGGGCAGCGCGACAGAAACTCACCGTCGATTCGATCCGAGGTGGTAATAACCGCGGCATCCATGCCCTGGAGCCGCTCGATAATCGCCTCCCGGCTGAAGTCCACCTTCGCCTGGTTTGAGGTGACGTCGAAGTGTTGGGCGAGGAATTCGATCGTTTCATCGAACACCTCCCGGGTAACCAGAACCTTGGGTTTCATCATTCTCCCCTCTTGTTTTCACGCTGGAGTCGCCAATTTTACTGGTAAAGCACACGCGGCAGCCACATTCCGATCTGTAGGAACGCGTACAGCAGCACCATCGCCACGATCTGGATGGCCGTGAACGGCATCATGCCGTGGAAGATCTGGCCCAGCGTTACGTCAAGGAGGTACGGCAATCAAGACCTTGCTGCCCGGCACCATTCGGCATCGAAGCATGGTTGCGGGGAGGCGTCGGAACCGGTGCGTCGCGAGTGGCTCCGGGTTGCCAACCGACCACAGCCAGGAGAACAAAGAAGCCCAGTACATACGCCACCGCGACATGCCAGCCGTGCCGCAGCCACGCGCCGACCGACCTCGCCTCGGGGAACGAGTTGGAAAGCGCCACGCCCGCCGAGGAGCCAAACCAGATCATTGACCCGCCAAAACCGACCGTGTAGGCGAGCATCCCCCAGTCGTACCCGCCCTGTTTGAGAGCCAGCGCGGTAAGCGGAATGTTGTCGAACACCGCCGAGACGAAACCCAGCCCGAAAGCAGTCTGCCAGGAGGCGGCGGGCAGCTTCTCGACCGGCATCATCGAGGCCGTGAGTACCAGCGACAACAGGAAGACACTGCCTTTCAACGCGCCCGGCACAAGAGACCACGCCGGCCGCCGCAACGGCGCCGCGCACAACAGCGCCGCCCAGACCGAGGCACCGATGAACGGGAAGCGATCGGCAAGCAGCGGGAAGCCGACGTTGACTGCGACGTTGGTGACAATAGCGGCAAGCAGAATGAACAGGACGATGCCGATCCTGATCCAGTCCATGCGGATGCCGGCGGGCGCTTCGCGCTGGATCGGTGCATAGCGCTGTTGCTGGCGTGCAGCCGCCACACCGAAAAAAATTACCGCGACGACCGCCGCGACGTAGGCATGGAGCACCTCGATCGGACTCACCCCGGCTATCCACATCATGGTCGTTGTGGTGTCTCCGACCACGCTGCCTGAGCCCCCGGCATTGGACGCCGCGACAATGGCGGCGAGGTAACCGAGGTGCACTTTGCCGCGGAACACCGCCGAGGCCATGGTGCCGCCGATCACCGCCGCGGCGATGTTGTCGAGAAAGCTCGACAGCACGAAAACAATCAGCAACAGGCAGAACCCGCCCTTCCAGTCGTCAGGCAGAAAATCGGGCAGCAGCTCTGGCGCGCGGCTGTCGTGGAAGTGCTGCGCGAGGAGCGCGAACCCGACCAGCAACCCCAATAAATTACCCAGGATCACCCACTCGTGTCCGAGATGCGTTACCAGTCCCGCAATACCCGGCCCGGTCTTGAAGCCTGTGAACAGAAGCTTGTGCAAGGTGACCATGACGAGTCCGGTCAAGGCAACCTTCAGGGTGTGCCTGTGGAATAGGGCCACGCCCACCAGGGTGAGCGCGAACAGGACGAAATCGAGCGGAATATCCGGGATCGACACGGGGCGACCCTAGCCCGCAGAACGGCCTGCCGTCCGCCTGATCAGCAGCGTCAGGATCGGCGGGGTGATCAACGTGGTCAGGATCACCGCAATCCACGTGAACAACCCGGCCGAATGCGTGGCCGTATCGCCGGCTGCCATCACCGCAGCCGGCGCGAGCAGTTCCAGCGCCGCGGAAATCAACAGGCCAAATGCCGCAAACTGCAACGCGCGACGCATTCTCACGCGGACGTTACCTCCCCGGTCTTGCAATGCTTCATCGCGATGCCCCGATTCACGAAGCCGGAATCATAAGGGCAGCGGAGCGTCGCCAGCAAACCGCGACAGACTGTGCGGCTCAATTTGCGCCGCCGTTCAGCGGTCGGGCTGCGATCGCTGCTCTCCCGCCCATAGCCTGCTCTGCAGGCGCACGACGTCGCTCAGGGATTTAGTCTGCTTGAACATGTCGCGCAGCCAGCCGCTGTCGTTCTGACCGCTGTCGAGGCTCGCGCCGATTTCCGCGAGCGCGGCTCCAGAACCCAGCGCCAGCGCGTGCGGCGCCAGAATATCGAGGGTCTCGGCGATGTCCTCCTTGAGCAAGCGGCGGCTGCGTGCATAGGCGTCGATGAACCCGGCCTGCATTCCGTAGCGGCAGGCGGTGAAGCGGTTGAAGCTGTAGACGCGGTACACGTCCTGCGAGGGTTCGCGCGGCCGGTCGAGCATCAGATGGCGCGCCAGTGCCTGCGCGTAGGCACCGAGCACCGCGGCTTTCTCGACCGTGAGCGGGGTATCGCAGACGCGGATCTCGATGGTGCCGAATTCCGGTTTGGGGCGGATGTCCCAGTAGAAATCCTTCATGGTCTCCACCACCTGCAGCGTGCGCATTGTGTCGAAGTAGGCGTTGAACTCGTCCCAGTCGCGCACGAAAGGCATGGTTCCGGACAGCGGGAAGGCGTTGATGTTGTTCAGCCGCGACGAATCGAAGTCGGTATCCATTCCCTGCGAGAACGGCGAGGACGCGGACAACGCGATGAAATGCGGGATGTAACGCGACATCATGTGCGCGAGGTAGATGGCGTCGTCGCCCGACGGCACGCCGATGTGAATGTGCTGGCCGAACACGGTGAACTGCTTGGCCAGGTATCCGTACATCTCGTGCAGTTGAAAGAAACGCTCCTTGGGAAAGATGCGCTGTTCGCTCCAGTGCTGAAAGGGATGGGCGCCGCCGCCGGCGATGGCCAGATTGAGACGCTGCGCACCCCTTAAGACGGCGTCGCGCATCGCCGAAAGCTCGACCAGCATCTCGCGGTAGTCCCCGTGCACCGCGGTGCTGATCTCGATCATGCTTTCGGTGATTTCCGGCTTGATATCGCCCGGATGCGGGTTTTTGTCGATCAGCGCCAACAGGTCTCCGGCGCCGCGCATCAGGTCCCAGTCGTGAGTGCTCAGGATCATGAGCTCGAGCTCGATTCCCATCGTCAGCGGCTCGGAGCGGCTGAACTCCAGCGTCATGGCCGCTCCTGCGCAGCCGGATCGATCTCGCCCGCGAGCCTGAGGGCCCACTGGGTCGCGAGCGGACCGACCAGCTCGAGTATCACCACCGCGGACAGTACGATCGAAGACAGTTTCGCCCCGAACTCCGGGTACAGCTGCGAAGCCCCCTGCACCATCACCACCGCGATCGCCGACATCGGCACCATGCCGACACCGAGCAACGCCGACTTCCTCTGCGTCAGGCCCGAGAGCGGCGCGAACATCGCCAGGCCGGCCAATTTGCCCGCCAGGCGCGCCAGCACGAAGGCCAAGCCCAGGCCACCCGCAACCGCCAGTTCGGAAAGCTGCAGCCCGGCGCCGGTGATGACGAACAGCACCACCAGGAAAAGTTGGCCGCCCGGACCGAACTCCACCGCTATCAGATCGTGATTGCGATCGAGGTTCTTGGCGAACACGCCGAAAGCGAGCAGGGCCAGCAACACGGAGAACTTGTACGAAATGGCCAGTCCGACCGTAGCCACGATCAATCCCAACAGCATGATGAACTGGATGTCCTCGCGCTTGCCGAACCAGCGTGCCAGCCAGCGCGCCACCACGAAAGCGAGATAACCGAGCGCGGCCGAGCCGGCGATGAGATAAAGCGGGTGCAGCAAAGCACGCACCCAATTGGCCTTGTACTCGAGATGGACGAAACCGAACAGCAGCGTGACCACCAGGAATGCGATGACATTGTTGAGCCCGGTGAGCGTCAACATCCTTTCGGTGAGAGGTCCCTTGGCGCGCTGGTCGTGCACGATCATCAGCAGCACCGCAGGCGACGTCGCCACCGCGATGGCAGCCGCGGTCGCCGCGTACATCGGTGCCACGTCGAAGAACCGCAACGTCCAGTAAACGAACACGAACGACAGCAGGCTTTCGGCGACGCCGCTCGCGAGCAGCCAGCCATCGCGCATGAGCCAGCGCAGGTCGAGCCGCCGCCCCAGTTCGAACAGGATCAGTCCCAGCGAGAAATCGACGAAGATCGACAGCTCCGCGAGCGTCGATCGGTCGAGCAGGTTGAGCATGCCGGGACCCAGAACAAGTCCGGCAGCGACGAATCCGGTTATGCGCGGCAGCCGCAGGTAACGCGCGAACACGTGTCCGGCCGCAAGCCCGCACAGCAGCACCGCGCCGACCAGCATCATATTGGCGGCGAACAGCGGGAAGGTGGGCAGGAAGCTCACTTCGTCCATGAGTCGGTCTCGGGAGGGCATCGGAAGCCGGTGCGGGAAGCGGCGAAAATACCGCGGTTTGACAGCGCGAAAAAGCGCTAAGTGCTGAAAGCCGGGGGAATTTTAGGTTCCGTGCGGAAGCCGATCAAAGCGATTTACATTTCTTAACATCCGGCTTCCCTCTTGTTAGGCTTTTAATGTTCTTCTTTGTGATCTCTGCGGCTAAAAGGTTTTTTCAGCTTAGACGACAATGACGACGTGTACACGGAACGGCCCGTGGGCACCCATCACCAGCGTCATTTCGATGTCGGCGGTGCGCGAAGGCCCGGACACGAAATTCACCTGGCGCGGCAGGCTGTCGTGTTCCCTGCGCAAAAGATCCCAACCGTCTTCCATGGCGCGGACGATGCGCGATGCCGGAACGACGGCGATGTGGTTGTCCGGAAGCAGGCTGGTGGTGGCATGGCTGTCCTGGCCCGACAGCAGCATCAGCGTGCCGTTTTCCGCCACCGCACAGTAAGTACCGGTGATGCCGACCTTGTCGTCGCCGTTGGCGGGCCGCGCCGCGATCTGCAGACCCGCGCCCGCCCAGTCCAGGTTCGCGAACTCCGGCCAGCACGCTCCGCTCAGCGGCAGCTTGTTCTCGGTCAGGTACTTCGCCACTGCCTGCGGCACGTCCGCCACCGAGTTGATTTCGGCAACGCTGGACATCATGGCGATGCAGCGTTCCTTGAAGCGCGGCAGCAATTCCCAACCCATGTCAGGAAGCGGGCCGCGCGGATGCGCACGCAACCGCGCCAGCGCCGTTTCCCGCTCTGCTGGGGTCAGCGCGCCGGTCCGGCCATTGGCTGCGCGGATGCGCTGCAGGATGTTCTCTCTCGCACTCATCGTGTTCTCCCTCAGCGGCCTTTTTGCCGCGCGCGCAATTCGCGGAAGGTCCTGCCTTTCGGTGCGGGCAGGTCGCGGCCTCTGGTCCACTCCCTTCCCGCGGCCGGCAGCTTGTGCAGCATCCCGGACTCCCCGCCCATCATCCTGCCCACGCGTGCCGCGATTCTCGTCATGAGCGCGTACACGGCGGGACGGGTCGCCGCCCAGGCCCACAGCTTGAGCCCCAGGCGCTCGGTCCAAGGACGCAGATTGCGCTCGACCTGCTTCTCGCGCAGCTTGCGCATCAGCTCCGGCAGCGGGATCTTGACCGGGCATACCACGCCGCACTGGTTGCACAGCGTCGCCGCGTTCGGCAGATCGAGCGCGTTCTCGATGCCGACATAGGCCGGCGTCAGGATCGAGCCGATCGGGCCGGGATAGACCCAGCCGTAAGCGTGGCCGCCGATGTTCTGATACACCGGGCAATGGTTCATGCAGGCGCCGCAGCGGATGCAGCGCAGCGCTTCGCGGATCTCGGAGCCGAGTATCCGGGTGCGCCCGGCGTCGACGATGATGACGTGGAATTCGCCGGGTCCATCCTTGTCGCCAGGGCGCTTCGGCCCGGTGGTAAACGATAGGTAATTGCTGATCGACTGTCCGGTCGCGGAGCGGGTCAGCAGCCGCAGCATCAGCGACACGTCCTCCAGCGTGGCGATGATCTTCTCGATTCCCGCGATCGCCACGTGCACCCTGGGCATGGTGGTGGTCATGCGACCGTTGCCCTCATTGGTGACGATCATGGTGGAGCCGGTTTCGGCCACCAGGAAATTGGCGCCGCTGATGCCCATGTCCGCGTCGAGAAAGTGCGGGCGCAGGATCTCGCGCGCTTCGTGGGTCAACGCCGCGATATCGGTGAGCCGCGGGCGCTTGTGCTTCTCGGTGAACAGGTCGGCGATGTCGTCCATGGACTTATGCACCGCCGGCGCGATGATGTGCGACGGCGTTTCGCCGAACTGCTGGATGATGTATTCGCCGAGGTCGGTCTCGCGCACGTCCAGGCCGGCCGCCTCCAACGCATGGTTGAGATCGGTTTCCTCGCCGAGCATCGACTTGGACTTGATGATCTTGCGCACCTTGTGTTTCTGCGTGATCTCGATCACCAGCCGGTTGACGTCCTGCGGCGTCTCCGCCCAGTGGACGATCGCACCGGCGGTCTTGGCGTTTTTCTCCCACTCCTCCAGCAACGCTTCCAGGTTCAGCAGGCCGAAGTCGCGGATGCGCGCCGCCGCTTCGCGGATCTCTTCGAAGTTGTCGAGTTCGAGTATGGACTTTGCGCGCGCAACCACCAGCTTGCCTTTGGCGTTCTTGAGCGCTTTCTGTACCTTCGGGTCGGCAAGCTTTTGACTGGCGGCTTGCTTGAATTGTTGGGATGTGACTTGCATGGCTTGAATACTTGATCGGTTAGCGACGGTGGAACAAGTATGAAGGCTGAAGGATGAAGGCGGAAGTATGGTGTGCGCCATGCGCACGCATTGCTTTACCCTTCATCCCTCATCTCTCATCCTTCATCCTTGTCCATGCCCGCCAGCACCTCCGCGACATGCAGCACCAGGGTCCGGGTGTCGCCGCGTCGCCGCAGCCGACCTTCGATGTTCAGCATGCAGCCGAGGTCGCCCAGTACCAGGGCGTCGGCGCCGCTCGATTGCACGTCTTCGCACTTGAGATCGGCGATGCGCGTGGAGATATCGCCATACTTCACCGCGAAAGTGCCGCCGAATCCGCAGCACTGCTCGGGTTGCTGCATTTCCCTGATGGTCAGACCGGGCACTTTCGACAACAACGCGCGCGGCTGGGATTTCACGTTCATTTCGCGCAGGCCGGAACAGGAGTCGTGATAAGTGACGGTGCCGCCGAATTTGCCGGGAACCCGATCCAGCCTGGCGACGTTCACCAGGAAATCGGTCAGTTCGTAGGTCTTGCGCGCGAAGGCCTCGACTTCTTCCCCGAGTTCGGGAAATTCAGACAACAGTTCGGGGTAGTGCGCACGGATCATGCCGCCGCAGGAGCCGGAAGGCACGACCACATAATCGCAATCCGAGAATTCCCGAATCAGTTTTCTTGCCAGGGCCTGCGCTGCCTTTCGATCGCCGGAGTTGTAACCCGGCTGCCCGCAGCAAGTCTGCGCGGCCGGCACGGCCACTTCGCATCCGGCTGCTTCGAGCAAACGAAGCGCCGCAAAACCGATGTTCGGCCGCATCAGATCAACCAAACAGGTGACAAATAGCCCGACTCTCATTTTTTCTCTACCATTTCTTTCTAGATCTTCACCGCAAAGACGCAGAGGCGCAAAGGAAACGCAAAGGAAAGCAAATTCATGTAGACGGCAAACCTAAGAAGCTGAGGCCGCGACCAAATGACTCTCGAATCGCATTCGCTTTCTTTGCGTGTACTTCTTCGCGTCTCTGCGTCTTTGCGGTGAGGTTTAGATAGATGAGCTGGCGCGTGCAGTAATACGGTCCAGGCGGCCAAACACGGGTGTGAGGCGCAGCGCAGCAAGGCGCGAATCATAGCATAGGGGGTTTCGGGTCCTGCGCTGCCGGGTTGTTCTCTGCGGCTTCGCCATGTAAAATTGCCGCATTGCACAATGCTTCTGAAAAGCGAGGGAAATCGTGTCCGAAGGGAACGGCAAGACCTCGATCCAGGTCATCGAGCGCATGATGGATCTCCTCGATGCGCTGGCCCGCAACAACGAACCGGTGAATCTGAAGCGGCTGGCGAATTCCACCGGGCTGCATCCGTCCACCGCGCATCGCATCCTCAACATGATGGTCGAATTCCGCATGGTGGATCGGGTCGAGCCCGGCACCTACCGGCTGGGCATCAAGCTTCTGGAACTCGGCAACCTGGTCAAGTCGCGCATCAATCTGCGCCAGGAGGCGCTGCCTTTCATGCAGCGCCTGCATCAGGACCTGCACGAAACGGTCAATCTCTCAGTGCGCCAGGGCGACGAAATGGTCTACGTCGAGCGCCTGCTTTCGGACCGCACCGCGATGCGGGTGGTGCATCTGATCGGGGCGCGGGCACCACTGCACATCACCGCCGTTGGCAAGGTGTTCCTGCTGGACGACGGCCCGGACAAATGCCGTGAGTACGCGCAACGCTCTGGCCTGGCGGTGTACACCAAGAACACCATTCGGGATCTCGGCACACTCACTCGGGAGCTGGAGCGAGTGCGCAAGCTCGGCTATGCGTTCGACAACGAGGAGGCGGAAAAAGGCGTGTCCTGCATCGGTTCCGGCATCTACGACGACGAGGGCCGGCTGGTGGCGGGCCTTTCGCTGTCGGCTCCGTCGAACCGCATGGACAAGGCCTGGGGGCCGCGGGTAAAGGAGGTCGCGGAGGAGATTTCCCGCGCGCTTGGATATCGCGCCGGGGCCAAGGCTGCTTGACTCAACCCCGGATGCGCATGACGTCGGCTTCGATCCAGCGCTTGATGCGGTTGGCGTCGCCGATGCGGGAAAGTTTTCCCCAGGAGTCGAGCAATACGATGATCCTCGGCTTGTCCCCGATCATCGCCTGCATCACCAGGCAGCGTCCGGCTTCACTGATGTAGCCGGTCTTGGACAGACCGATTTCCCACTGGCGGCTTTTCAGCAGGCGGTTGGAATTGACGAACGCCAGCACGTGGCGGCGGCGTTGTCCTTCGGACTCGATGCGAAAATAATCGGTAGTGGTGTATTCGCGGATCAACGGATAGCGATGCGCCGCATCCGCCAGCTTGGCAAGGTCTTCCGCGGTGGAAACGTTGCTGGGGTGCAGGCCGGTGGCGTCGACGAAGCGTGAATTGGACATTCCGAGCTCGACGCTCTTCTGGTTCATTGCGGCAACGAACGCCGGTGTGCCGCCGGGGTAATTGCGCGCCAGTGTCGCTGCCGCACGGTTTTCGGACGCCATGAGCGCGAGCTTCAGCATTTCCGCGCGCATCAGCGTGGTGCCCACGGACAGCTTCGAGCGCGACCCTTTCATGCGGTCCACGTCGGCCTTTTCGATGCTGATGGATTCCAGCAGAGGCAATCCCGAGTCAAGGACGACCATCGCGGTCATAAGCTTGGTGATCGAAGCGATCGGCAATACCTGGTCGGTGTTCTTGGCCAGCAACAGCTCGCCGGTCTCCTGGTCGAGCACCAATACGGCGCCCGAGCGCAGCGGCAGGCGGGCCGGCCTGGCCGAAAAATGCGAGTGTGTGGCCGCCGTTTTATGCAGTTCGCCGATCGCCCAAGCGGGCAGGCTCGCGGCGGCGAGACAAACAAACAGCGTGCTGATGAATGCTTTCATCTGTGGATAACGCGACAGAGCACCGTTAAAGTATTGTTTTAAAACTTCAATCCTGATCGCCACAACACCCGAAACGCCGAATGGGCGAAGATCACGGCAAAGCTTCCCTGACCACCCTGCTTTACCAAGCAATAACATAACAAAAATCAATGACTAAGACAAGACTCTCAACTAATTTTTTAACGTCGGTTTTGCGGACTAGCTGGCATCAGGCAAGTTTGACCTGCGGCGAAACCAACTCCGCAGCCTCGACCCTTTCCTTCTCCTGTTGCAGGGCCCACATGTGGGCGTACACGCCGCCTCTGGCGAGCAAATCACGGTGGCTGCCGCGCTCGACGATGCGCCCGCCTTCCATGACCAGGACCTGATCGGCATCGACGATCGTGGACAACCGGTGCGCTATGGTGAGTGTGGTGCGGCTGGCGGATATGCGCCCAAGCTCCGCCTGAATCGCCTTCTCGGATTTGGAATCGAGCGCGGAGGTTGCCTCGTCGAAAATCAGGATCCTTGGGTCCTTCAGCAGCGCCCGCGCGATCGCCACCCGCTGCTTTTCGCCTCCGGAGAGCTTCAAGCCGCGCTCGCCCACCATCGCCTCGTACTTGTCGGGCAAGCTCTCGATCAGATCGTGGATATGCGCAGACTGGGCCGCCGCGATCACCTCCGCCCGGCTGGCCTCGGGATTGCCGTAGGCGATGTTGTAATAGATCGTGTCGTTGAACAGCACCGTGTCCTGCGGCACGATGCCGATCGCCGCGCGCAGGCTTTTCTGCGTGACGTCGCGAATATCGAGACCATCGACGGTGATGCGCCCGCCGCCTACGTCGTAGAAGCGGAACAGCAGCCGCGCCAGCGTGGACTTGCCCGAGCCGCTCGCGCCCACCACCGCGACGGTGTGCCCGGCGGGAATCTCGAAACTCACCTGATGCAGAATCTGGCGCCGCGGATCGTAGCCGAAGTCCACGTTCTCGAAGCGCACCGCCGGATGCGCCGCCGCCAGGTGCACCGCGTCCGGCCGGTCTTCGACCTCGCGATTCTCGGAAAGCAGCCGGAACATCTTGTCCATGTCGGTGAGCGCCTGCTTGATTTCCCGGTACACCATGCCGAGGAAATTGAGTGGAATGTAGAGCTGGATCAGCAGGCCGTTGACCAGCACCAGATCGCCCAGCGTCAGCGTACCCCTGGCCACCCCCTGGGCTGCCAGAATCATCAAAAGCGTCACCGCGATCGCGATGACCAGGCTCTGGCCGATGTTGAGCAGGCCGAGCGAGGCCTCGTTCTTGACATCGGCCGACTCGAACTTCTGCAGATTCTCGTCGTAGCGCCGCGCCTCGAACTCCTCGTTGTTGAAATACTTCACCGTTTCGTAGTTCAACAGGCTGTCGATCGCGCGGGTGTTGGCCTTCGAATCGAGCTCGTTGGCGCGGCGGCGGATGTCCATGCGCCACTCGGTCACGGTGAAGGTGAACGCCAGGTAGACCACCACTGCGACCATCGTCACCGCCATGAAGCGCCAGTCGAACTTGGTCAGCAGCACCGCCGCCACCAGGCTGAACTCCAGCACCACCGGGATGATTGAGAAAAGCATATAGCTCAACAGCGTGGAAATGCCGCGCGTCCCGCGCTCGATGTCGCGCGACACTCCACCGGTCTGGCGATCCAGGTGAAACCGCAGCGACAGTGCGTGCAGATGGCGGAACACCTGCAGCGCGACCCGCCGGATCGCGCGCTTGGCCACGCGCACGAACACGATGTCGCGCAGCTCGGCAAACAGCGTATTGGAAAGCCGCAGCACGCCGTAGATCACCAGCAGCGCGAACGGTAGCGCCAGCACCGCCTGCCTGACGTCCAGGGAATCGACGATTTCCTTCATCACCAGCGGCACGCCGACGTTGGCGATCTTCGCGGCGGCGAGGAAGGCAAGCGCAGCCGCGACCCTTCCCTTGTATTCCAGCAGGTAGGGCAGCAACTTGCCGATGGTGTGCCAGTCGTTACGGCTCGACGAGGGCGTGCCGGATGGCCGGGATGCGTGGTCTCTCAAGAGGACGGGCGATTGTGCATGATGTACTGCAATTCTAATCCTTGATGCGATTGCGCTCGAAGCTAAACGCGTCCTGATCCCATGCGATGACAAAGGGAAAGACCAGGCCGGAAAGACTGCTGGAACGGACGCACCAAACATGTCGCCGCGGCCCGACACTCCGGTGATGTATATTGATGCATCGTGCAGAAACTGTCGAAGAAGGGCTGGATCTGCAAGACTTGGGAAAGCGCGTAACGCTTGCCTACAAGGAGCACATCGGCGTGCCCACCACCTGCTTTGCGGACACGCGTCACTTCGTCAGCGAAGTGAGAAATATCGAGAATCCGGCGCCGCTTTCGCCGGCACCGCAACCGGCAGCGGTGCAACCGTCCGCGGCGCCGCAACCACCGCAACAGTGACAAACCACGTCCTCGCGGAACAAAGCTCCCTTGCGTACGCTGCATCCCGGACGCTGCCGCCTCAGGTGCGGGTGATCGTCCGCGACTGGCTGAACGCCAACCACATCATCCTCACCGGCCGCGACCGCACCGTACTGGTGGATAGCGGCTACGGCAGGGACGCGAACATCACGCTTGCGAAGGTTTCCGCGGAACTCGCCGGCAGGCCGCTGGACTGGCTGGTCAATACCCACTGTCATTCCGACCACATGGGCGGCAATGCCGCGGTGCGCCGGGCGCATGGGTGTCGCCTGAGCATTCCCATCGGCGAAGCGCCGCTGATCGAAGCCTGGGACGAGCAGGCCCTCTGGCTTTCCTACGCCGACCAGCGCTGCGAGCGCTTCGAATTCGACGACACCATCGCCGCCGGGGAGGTGCTGGACTGGGGCGACCTGCGATGGCGCGCCATCGCGGCACCCGGCCACGACATGGGCGCGCTGATGTTCCATTGCGAGGAAGAACGGTTGCTGATAACCGGCGACGCCTTATGGGAAAACGGCTTCGGCGTGCTGCTGCCCGGGCCGGATCGGGAGCAGCGGCTCGCCGCTACCCGCGCCACTCTGGAGGCGATCTCCAGACTTGACGTCCACACCGTGATTCCGGGTCACGGCGCATCTTTCGCCGGCGTGGATGCGGCGCTGGAACGCAGCCTGCAGCGCTTGGAAGCGTTCGAGCGCGACGAATTGCGCATGGCGCGTCATGTGCTGAAGGTGATGTTCGTGTTCTCCCTTCTGGATCGGCAACGTCTGCCGCTCGGCCGGATTCCCGAATACCTGGCGACGGTTCCGCTGTACGCGGATTTCAACGCACGCTATTTTCAGCTCAACGATGCGGCGCTGGCCGAATTGATCGTCGGCGACCTTGAACGCGCCGGTGCCGTAAAGAAACTAAATGGATATCTGATTGCCGCGATTTGATCCAGCCGGCCGCGGGCCGGCGATAAGAGCGTTCGTCGCAAAGGGCGGAAAGAGGAAAGGAGCTATAAGACTGTTCTGTGGATTTCGAATGATTCACCAACAACGCATCCACCGCCAAGGACGCCAGGGAAAGGCAAATGCACAAAACAGGTGTGTGCTAAGCAATTGCACAAGTAACTGGGCTGCGAAAAGCCCGTGCCGCTTACTGTCGCCCTCGCCTTCCTGCCATTTTTTTCCTCGCGTCCTCGGCGTCCTTGGCGGTTAACGCTTGGCAGTACTGGTTTGGCGACGAGCGGGTTCTTTCGCGAGCAGGTCAATCCTCTGGTTACCGGTCATCTATTGCCCATAAGAATGTCCGAACAACCGAAGAAAGAAAGGCGCAAAGAAAGATCGCGCAAGCGGGGGAAAAAAACGGGCGCATCATCTGCGCCCGTACGCAATACGCGTAAGAACATGGCTAGGAACTGCAGGGGACACGGGCAGTTGGCGGCCCGATCCTTGGTCTGCGTACAGATTATTGCCCGCCACAGCCGCTCGATGTTGTTAAAAATTGTAAATGCAGGGCTGGCCGATCACTACAGGAAGTCCTGGGCGCGGCCGTAACTCGAAATGCCGGTCAGGACCCGCAGCACGGCATAAGCCGCCCCGGTGGCCATCCGCATCGGCAGGCCCATTCGCGCCCAGCGTTCGCGCTGCACCGGCTTCGCTCCGGCCTCGATCGCGTCCATCAAGCTGCCGTGCAATTCGTGCACGAACGTCCGATCCACCACCACGACGTTCGCCTCACGGGCCAGCAGCAGGCTGACAGGATCGATGTTGGACGAGCCCACGGTGGCCCAGGAGTCATCCACCACGGCGACTTTGGCGTGCAGGAAACTGCGGGTGTACTCGTGGATCTGCACTCCGGCGTCGAGGAGCTGGCGGTACAGGGCGCGGGAAGCATAATGCACCAGGATATATTCCACCCTTCCCTGCAGCAGCAGCGTCACCCGAACGCCGCGCCGGGCGGCGTCGCATAGCGCGTTGCGAAAACGCCTGCCTGGAAGGAAGTAGGCGTTGGCGATCACCACTTCGCGATGCGCCCGCTCGATAGCGTGCAGATAGGCTTGCTCGATATCGTGTCGATGGCGGACATTGTCCCGAACCAGAAATGCCGAGTGCTGGTCGCCGCAAGGCTCCACCGTCAATCGGGGTTTGGCGAGAGGCAGCCAACGGCGCCGCAGTTGTGTCCAAGCGGTGCGCATCCACAAAGTGCGCACGGCGGCGTGCATGTCGGCAATCAGCGGGCCTTCGACGCTCACCGCATAGTCCAGGCGCGGCGCTGTGTTTCCGCGCGAATCCCTGTGATCGATGATGTTGATGCCACCGCAGAAGCCGATGCGTCCGTCCACCACCACCAGCTTGCGGTGCAGCCGCCGCAGGCGCGTGGTCCTGAGTCTGAACGTCCACACTTCGGGGCGGAACACCAGCAGCTGCACGCCCGCCTCCAGTAGTTGCCGGCGCCGGTCTTCGGGAAACAGGCGCGATCCGAAGCCGTCGATCATCAGGTGCACCAGCACCCCGCGCCGCGCCGCGCGCACCAGCGCTGCGGTGACGCGCCGTTCGGTGTCGCCGGTCTCGAATATGTACGTCTCCAGGAAAATTTCGCTTGTCGCAGCGTCGATCTCGCGCTCGAGCGCCGGGAGGTATTCCTCGACGTTGCGCAGCAGCCGGATCCGGTTTCCGCGCCGGAATCTCATGCCTTCCGGGTCAGCAACGCCGACAACGCGATGTGATCGGAGACCCGGGACCAGGCGCGGCCACGGTGCGCATGAGCGATGCGGATCCCGAAGCCGCGCACGTAAATGCGGTCCAGATGCAGGAACGGCAGCAGTGCGGGATAACTGCGCGCGGGGCGGCCCGCCGTCGTCTCGAACACTTCGGAGACGTTGAGGGACTGTTCCAGCGCATGGCTCGCGCGTCTGCGCCAGTCGTTGAAATCGCCGGCAACGACCAACGGGGCCTCGGGCGGCACCAGGCGTTCGATTCGGGTCTTGAGAAGCACGATTTGTTTCTTGCGCCAGTGGCCGAGCAATCCGAGGTGCACGTTGACGCAATGCAAGGGCTGGCTCCAGCCGGGAATGGCGATCTCGCAATGGAGCAGGCCGCGGCGTTCGGCGCGATGCATCGAAACGTCCTCGTTGTCCCATCTGACGATCGGGTACTTGCTCAGGATGGCGTTGCCGTGATGGCCGCTGTCATAGACCGCGTTCCTGCCGTAGGCAAAATCGTTCCAAATCGAATCGGCCAGGAATTCGTACTGCGGGCTGACGGGCCAGTTGTGGTGGCGCTCGGCGTGGCGTTCGTGCAAGCCCTGGACCTCCTGCAAAAACACCAGGTCCGCGCCGATGTTGCGCAGCTTGTCGCGCAGGTCGTGAACAGCCATGCGCCGCTTGAACTGCGAGAAGCCTTTGTGGATGTTGTAAGTGACGACGTGCAGCGTTTCCATGGATGCCCTGCTGTTGAGCCCGATGCCGCGACCCGCCGGCCCAAGATTCAATCGCCGGCGTCGAACGCATATTACCTGCGGACGGACTGCGCCGCCGCACTCGGCCCTGGCCGCGCCTAGCCACCACTGCCGGAGGATTTGGTCACGGGAAGTTCGCGCAGGCGCTGCCGGCGCATGATTTCGTCCACCATCGCGCCGAAGCGCTTTTCCACGGTGTTGCGCACCAGAATGGTACCGATCAGCGGCGGGATGCTGAAGTCCGGCGTCAGCGAGCCGGTGTAGTGCAGCAGCAAGCGGCGCCCGTGTGCTTCGAGAGTGTAAGCCCCGCGCAGGTCCTTGAAGTTGCCCTCGATTGCGCGCGAGACGATGCGCTGGTAGGGAAACTCCTCGACTTCGAGCCGCACCTGGATGGGAAAGGAGAGAAACAGCAGCCTGGCTTCGCCGCTTTGGTCGACGATGACTCTGCGTTTGCTGCGGGAGACGATCCGGCTCGAGTGCATGCCGGGGATGAATTCCGACAGCCGGTCGTAGTCGGTCAGGACAGCCCAGGCCACGGTCACTTCCGCCTCGAACTCGGCGGCCGCCTCGACTTCGAAGGTGCCGCCATAACGAGCCGCCCGCAGGCTGATGTCGGCCGCGTGACACAGGGCCGGAAATACCAGCGCAAGCCACAGGAGGTGATGCATCGTCGGCCTGCGGCGCCTCTACTGAAATCGTTGCCCCCGCCAGGCGGAGCCGGCGCGGTTCAGGACACCGCGAGCATGCGGTCGAGCGCAACCCCGGCCAACTCGGCGTCGTGCGCCGGCACCTTGATCCGGTTCACCACCCTTCCCTCCGTCAGGTTTTCCAACGTCCAGGCCAGGTGTTGCGGGTCGATGCGCGCCATGGTCGAGCACATGCACACCAGCGGCGCCATGAACTGGATCTGCTTTCCCTGCGGCTTGAACTCCTCGGCAATGCGATTGACAAGATTCAGCTCCGTGCCGACCAGCCAGCGGGTGTCCGCCGGCGCGTTGCGGATGGTGTTGATGATCGTTTCGGTCGAGCCCACGTAGTCCGAGAGCTTGCACACCTCGAATTTGCATTCGGGGTGCGAAATTACCAGCCCGTCCGGATGCTGATTGCGGAACTTGAGAATGTGCTGCGGCTGGAACATTTGATGTACCGAGCAGTGTCCTTTCCACAGAAGCAGGCGGGCAGCTTTGATCTGCTCGACCGACAGGCCGCCCATCGGTTCGTCCGGGTCCCAAACCACCATTTCCTCGAGCGGGATGCCCATCTTGTGGCCGGTCCAGCGGCCCAGGTGCTGGTCGGGAAAGAACAGCACCTTCTCGCGGCGCGCAAACGACCAATCCAGGATCTGTTTCGCGTTCGACGACGTGCAGACGATGCCGCCGTGCTCGCCGCAGAAAGCCTTCAGATCGGCAGCCGAGTTGATGTACGTGGCCGGCGTGACGTGCTGGTCGGGATCGAGCACTTCGCCCAGCTCGCGCCAGGCGCGCTCGACTTTCGACACGTTGGCCATGTCCGCCATCGAGCAACCGGCGGCCATGTCGGGGAGCACGGTGATCTGGCCGGATTTGCACAGGATGTCCGCGACTTCGGCCATGAAGTGCACGCCGCAGAACACGATGAACTCGGCGTCGGTTTGCGAGGCCAGCTTGGAGAGCTTGAGTGAGTCGCCGGTCAGGTCTGCGTGCTTGTAGACATCGGCGCGCTGGTAATGGTGGGCGAGAAGAGCTGCACGCTTGCCGAGCTTTATCTTGGCCGCAACAATGCGTGCCTCGCAGTCGTCATCCTGCAGGCGGCTGTACTGCTCAAAAGCGGTTGCGCTGGCTTGCATGCTGTGCGGCCCCTCATCGGCCCCGGTAAATCAGTAGCGAAAACCTTATCACACTAGGACCGCAAATCGCGATCATTGTTGCAGCCGGTTTGACAGGTGTTCCGGCAACGTCCTGAGAACCTGCGCGTTGCTCCAGGAAAAGACCTTGTCCGCGGCTCGGTCATGCGGCATCCAGACGTAGCCAAGATGCTCGCCTGGCGCAACTTTTACCGGCAGCGCCCCGGGCAGGCGCAAGCCGAACACATGCTCGACGTTGCGGGTGACGCCCGGTGCATAGCGCCAGCGCCACTCCGGATAGATCTCGTACTCGTTGCGCATGTTCCAGTCGGTCAGCCCGAAGGCCTCGGCATCCAGGCCGGTCTCTTCCGCCACTTCCCGCGCAGCGGTCTGGCGCAGCGTCTCGCCCTCGTCCTGGCTGCCGGTGACCGACTGCCAGAAGCCCGGGTGATCGGCGCGCTCCAGCAGCAGCACCTGCAGGTCGGAAGTGTGGATCACCACCAGCACCGAAATCGGAATCTTGAACTTCAATTACCTTCACCACAGAGACACGGGGACACAGAGAGAGTCGAGAAACAAATAAGCATTACTTGAACGAGAACGCCCAAGCACGGCCCACGCAAAGCATTCATCGGCGAGTACGTGAGGTTTCTCAGCCCCGTATTGAGTTCTTCTCAGTGCCTCTGTGTCTCTGTGGTTAGTTCGCCTTCACCGGTTCCACGTTGCGCAGGCGGATGTGCAGCTCGCGCAGCTGCTTCTCATCCACGGGGCCGGGCGCCTTGCACATCAGGTCCTGCGCCCGCTGGGTCTTGGGGAAGGCGATCACGTCACGGATGGATTCCACGCCCGCCATCATGGTGACGATCCGGTCCAGGCCGAAGGCCAGTCCGCCGTGGGGCGGCGCGCCGAACTGCAGCGCTTCCAGCAAGAAACCGAATTTTTTCTGCGCCTCTTCCGCACCGATGCCCAGCGCCCTGAATACCTTGGATTGCACGTCCTGGCGATGGATACGCACCGATCCGCCGCCGATCTCCCAGCCGTTGAGCACCATGTCGTAAGCCTTCGACAGCGCCTTGCCAGGATCCCTGTCGAGATAATCCTCGTGGCCGTCCATCGGGCTGGTAAAAGGGTGATGCAGCGCGTCCCAGCGCTTGTCCTCCGCGCTCCATTCGAACATCGGGAAATCCACCACCCACAGCGGCCGCCAACCCTTCTCGGCCAGCCCGCGCTCGTGTCCGACCTTGGTGCGCAGCGCACCAAGCGCTTCGTTCACTACCTTGGCATTGTCGGCGCCGAAGAAAATCAGGTCGCCGTCCTTCGCGCCGCTGCGCTCCAGGACGATCTTCACCACGGACTCGGGCAGGAATTTCAGGATCGGTGACTGGAGGCCCTGCACGCCTTTCGCTACATCGTTGACCTTGATGTACGCCAGACCCTTGGCGCCGTAGATGGCGACGAACTGCGTGTAGTCGTCGATTTCCTTCCTCGACAGCGTGCCGCCGCCCGGCACCCGCAGCGCCGCCACACGGCCGCCCGGCGCAACAGCCGCGTCGCGGAAAACCTTGAATTCGACTTCGCGCATCGCGTCGGTGAGTTCCGTGAGCGTGAGCGGCACGCGCAGATCCGGTTTGTCGGAGCCGTACTTCGACGTCGCCTCCGCGAAGCTCATGCGCGGAAAGGGGTTCGGCAACGTCGCATCCAGCACTTCCTTGAAAAGGCTGCGGATCATTTCTTCCATCAACAGCGTGATCTCGGCCACGCCGAGGAAGGAAGTCTCGATATCGATCTGGGTGAATTCCGGCTGGCGGTCGGCCCTGAGGTCTTCGTCGCGGAAGCATTTGGTAATCTGGTAGTAACGGTCGAAGCCCGCCACCATCAACAATTGCTTGAACAACTGCGGCGACTGCGGCAGCGCGAAAAACTCTCCCGGGTGCACACGGCTCGGCACCAGGTAGTCGCGCGCGCCTTCCGGCGTGGACTTGGTGAGCATCGGCGTCTCCACGTCGATGAAGCCCTGCGTGTCGAGGAAATGCCGCACCGCCATCGCCACCCGGTAGCGCAACCGCAGGTTCTTCTGCATCTGCGGCCGGCGCAGGTCGAGGTAGCGGTACTCGAGCCGCACTGTTTCCGACAGGTTGTCATCGTCCATCTGAAACGGCGGCGTGACTGACGGATTGAGGATTTCCAGCGAGCGCGCCAGCACTTCCACTTCACCGGAAACCAGGTTCGGATTGACGGTCCCTGCGGGGCGGCGGCGCACCAGCCCTGTGACTTTCACCACGTACTCGTTGCGGATCTTTTCCGCGGTGGCGAATGTCCGGGCATTGTCCGGATCGCACACCACCTGCAGCAGGCCTTCCCGGTCCCTGAGGTCGATGAAGATCACGCCGCCGTGGTCGCGGCGCCGGTGCACCCAGCCGTAGAGCGTGACGGTGTGGTCGAGATGCCGGGTGGAAACGAGTCCGCAGTATTCGGTGCGCATAAGTTCAGGATCGGGGATTGAGAATCGGAGGTCGAATGAGGCCGCGCGCATTTGCACGCACGAAAAAGGGCAAAACGGTCACGCCGCGTCGCTGGTCGCGCTCTTGTCTTCCGGCGGCACCACGCCCATCGAGATGATGTACTTGAGCGCGGCATCGACGCTGATATCGAGTTCGACGACATCCGCGGTAGGCATCATCAGGAAGAACCCGGAAGTCGGGTTGGGTGTGGTCGGCACGTACACGCTTACGTATTCGCCTTTCAGATAGTTTGCTACATCGCCGCCCGGCTGCCCTGTGAGAAAAGCGATGGTCCATGAACCCTGGCGTGGATACTGCACCAGCAGCGCCTTGCGAAATGCCACCCCGGACGAGGAAAACAGCGTGTCCGAAACCTGCTTGACGCTGGAATAAAGCGACTTGACGATCGGGATGCGGGCGAGCAGACCTTCCCAGTACATCACCAGGCGCTGGCCGATGATGTTGGCGGCGAACACCCCGGTCACGAACACGACTGCCAGCGTCAACAGCACGCCCAGGCCAGGTATGTGGAAGCCTAGCCACGATCGTGGCTGCCAGGAAGTCGGAAGCAGCAGCAGCGTCAGGTCGAGGGTGTCGACCAGAAGACTCAGCACCCACACTGTAATGACCAGCGGGACCCAGATCAGCAGCCCGGTGATGAGGTATTTTTTCACTAGTCCGCCTTACCGGCGGTCGTGGCGGGCAGCGGCGCCTTCGTGGTAGTCGCGGTAGTCGTGGTCGTAACAGGGGTCGGCTCTTTCGTGGCCTTGGCGTCTTCCTTGGCCGCGTGCTGTTCCTTGGACTTGGCCCCCTCCTGCTTGTCCTTGCTCGCGCTCTTGTCCTGCGCCTCCTGCGAGCCTTCCTTGGGCTTGACACCACCCTTGAAGTCGGTCGCGTACCAGCCGCTGCCTTTCAAGTGGAAACCCGCTGCACTCACCAGTTTCCGCAGCGTCGACTTGCCGCAGGCGGGGCACTCGGTCAGGGGCGGGTCCGACAGCTTCTGCAGAACCTCTTTTTCGTGCCCGCAACTGCTACATCGATATTCGTAGATGGGCATGGTATCCCTCGCAAAAACAACGGAAATTATACCGTATCAAGCACATGCAACTGCTATGCAGATCAGGGCTTGCGGCGCGGATATCAAGGCGGGACGGGGTCTGGCGGGCAATCGCTATAATCAGGCACCCCGAATCTCGGCAACGACAACGTGGCCCAATCCCGATCCGTCTGGCCCTATCCCCGCATCATCGCCCACCGCGGCGGCGGCGTACTCGCCCCCGAGAACACGCTCGCGGCGCTGGAACTCGCACGCAATCTCGGGTTCGAGGGAGTGGAGTTCGACGTCAAACTCAGCGAGGACGGCACGCCCATCCTGATGCACGATGACACGTTGGATCGCACCACCGATGGCCACGGTCCTGTCGCGGACTATGCGTACCAGGAGATCGCCGAACTCGATGCGGGCGCATGGTTCGGCAACGAATTCATCGGCGAACCGGTGCCAGCTTTCGCCGCCGCGGCGGCACTGTGCCAGCAGGCCGGGCTGTGGGCCAACGTCGAGATCAAGCCCTGTGCCGGACGCGAGCGCGAAACCGGAGAGGTCGTGGGCCGGATGGCCAAACTGTTGTGGAGTGGCGCCGATCTACCGCCGCTGCTGTCGTCCTTCTCCGCGATCGCACTGGAAGCCGCGGCAGTCGAGGCACCCGAACTGCCGCGCGCGCTGCTGGTAGTCGAGGCGCCGGTCAACTGGCAGGCCCAGATGCAGCGGCTGCAGTGCGTGTCGCTGCACGCCAGCCACCGGCACCTGAACGCCGCATTGGTCAAAGCTGTGCACGATGCCGGCTACGGCGTGCTGACCTACACCGTCAACGATTCGGAACTGGCGCTGGAACTGCTGGAATGGGGAGTGGACGCGCTGGTGACGGATCAGCTGGACGTCATCACGCCCCACTTCGCTTGAGTCGAAACGTTTTCACCGCAAAGGCGTAAAGAACGCAAAGGTACGCGAAGGAAAACCGAAGCGCGGGAACGAAATTCGGCCCCGATTGCTTGTCCCTTAGCTGCGCTGTAACGTATTATCCGCACGCCCCCCAAAGGGAGGGATCGAAGTTGAAATGATCTCCAACTCCAAGACCAATGTCACCGTCGTACAAGAAGAACTACATCGCGGTGCGGTGCTTCAGAAAGCGTTGGACTCGAACAGCAATAGCATGCGCTCCATCCCTCTCGCGGCGGCGCTCGCGGTCGCCTGCGTGTCTGCATGGTCGGCGCTCCCTGACGAAATCCAGGTTTACACCGACGATCTTGAAGCCCCGGGCGAGCACGGCATGGAGTTGCACATCAACACCACGCCGAAGGGCCGCTCGACGCCCGACTACCCGGGAGAGGTCGTTCCGCACCATGGACTGCGCATCACACCGGAACTTTCGTTCGGCCTCGCACAGCACTGGGATGCCGGCATCTATCTGCCGTTCGTCAGAAGCGGCGAGGGGACGGAGTACTTCGCCGGCCCGCGCCTCCGGCTGAAGTGGCTTCCGGTGCGCCCTGCCGAGGGCAATGCCGGTTACTTCGCTGGCATCAACTGGGAAGTTTCTTTCGTCGAGCGCAAGTTCGAGCAGGCGCGCCGCACGGCCGAAATCCGGCCCATCGTGGGCTACCGCAGTGCCGACTGGCTGCTGGCGTTCAATCCCAACATTGACACCGATCTCGCCGGTTCGCAGAAAGGAGAGCTGATATTCGCGCCGGCGTTCAAGGCAGCGCGCAACGTGTACAGCCAGACGGCCCTGGGCGTGGAGTACTACGCCGAGTTCGGCCGGCTGTCGAATTTCGCCCCGCAGAGCCAGCAGTCGCACACGCTGTTCCTGGTAGTCGATACGCATCGTTTCAATTTCGGCATCGGGCGTGGCCTGAACGGCGCCAGCGACCGCTGGACCGTCAAGGGCATTATCTCGTTCTAGGGTTGTGAAATCTCCCGCCCGCCATATCGCGCACGGCGCGTTCCGGCGGGCAAATAACTACTGTGGAATTTTCCATGGCCCATGCGAGGCGTCGATTGCAATTCCGGTGCTGGCCGAAACCGGTACGGCGGCACCCGTGCTCACCGTGCACGCAGTATCGCTTCAAGCGTCCGCAGGCCGTCCTGCAACGGGGTGCGCGCCAGGGCCAGACCAAGTACCACGCCGGTCGAGTTGATGAGCATGTCCGAGTATTCGAAACCACGGTAGTCGGTCATTCCCTGCAGATACTCGAGCACGATCCCAAGCGCACAAAATGCGGCCGCAAACAACAACCGTCGGCCGGTCGCGCGGTAAATTTGCGCGAACCAGATCATCAGCCAGCCATAGGCGAGCAAATGGCCGATTTTCAAGCCTTCAGGCATGCCAAGGTCGGGCGGATCTGGTGTAAGCGACAGATAGATAATCAGCAGCACGAACCCAAATCCGAGGCTGATCCAGAGTCGTTCGAATCTCAATGGGGTCAGGTAGCGGTCCATGAAAGGTTCCTAATTCGACCGAAGCCTCAATCATGTCCAAATATCGGCCTATTCGCCACGTTGCCGGTCAACTCGGTGCAGTACTTACTGGATTGTGCGCGAGCCAACTCAGGCGCGCCGCGAGAAGTTGACTCGATGACTCCAGCGTGCGCATGCCTATTGCGCACCCAATGGGAAATTATAGAGTATGGCTCGATCCGATGCAGGGACAACGGCCCTGCGGAAGAGGCGTACGTATTTGCTCGATGGTAATAATCGGCGGATTAAAAGTCAGCGTTGACCGCTTCCAGCGGCAGATCGGCGTGCAAGCCGGCGGCTTGCAGCGGCTCGGCGATCCAGTACACGAGTTCCATGCGGCCGTCGTGGTGCTCCACAATTCCCGTGCAGCTGTCCACCCAGTCGCCGCAATTGATGTAAGTCTGGCCCTCGATGTCCTTGATCGCGGCGCTGTGGATGTGGCCGCAGATCACTCCGTCCAGGCCGCGGTCGCGAACCGCGCGCATCACCGAGTCCTCGAAGTCGTAGATGAAACTCACCGCGCTCTTGACCTTGCGCTTGGCGTAACCCGCCAGCGACCAGTAGCCGGCAATCCCCAGGGTGCGACGCGCCAGCGACAACCACACGTTCAGCCGCACCAACAGGTTGTAAACCACGTCGCCGAGAATCGCCACCCAGCGGTGGTAGCGCGTGACCTGGTCGAATTCGTCGCCATGCAGCACGGCGTAGCGCCGGCCGTCGGCTGCGAGGTGTACGTGCTCCTGCACCAGATGGATGTCGCCAAATGAAGTGCCGACATACTCGCGCAGCGCTTCGTCGTGATTGCCCGGCACGAAGATCACCCTGGTGCCCTGGCGGGCGCGCTTGAGCACCTTCTGCACCACCGTGTTCTGCTGCTGCGGCCAGTGGATGCCGCGGCTCATCGCCCAGAAGTCGACGATGTCGCCGACCAGATAGAGGTACTCTGAATCGTAGTGGCGCAGAAAGGACAGCAGCCGCTCAGCCTGGCAGGCGCGCGTGCCGAGATGAATGTCAGAAAGGAAGATCGAGCGCACCCTGGGCGTTTTCTTCGAGACGACCTTGGGTTGCGCAATGGCAGGAAACAGGCCGGGGCCGGCGCGCAGCAGTGCGGCCTGGATGGTGTCGCCGGCAAATCCGGGATCGGCGGGTTTCAGAATTGGCCTTTCGCAGTGAATGCGTGCATGTGGCCAAGCCTAGCGCAACATTGTTACAGGAAGATGATAACGACCTCACCCCAACCCTCTCCCCTGCAAGCGGCGGAGAGGGAGCAACGCCCCGCCTTCTCGATCGGATAGAGGAAGCCAACCATAAAAAAAGGCGACCGAATGGTCGCCCGTATTAGCCCTTTCACCCTCTCCGCCTTTCAAGGGGGAGAGGGCCGGGGAGAGGTGGTGTTACGCCGCCGAGCGTACCTTTTCGGGCGAACGCAACGCCAGCAACAGATCCGCTTCCATCAGCTTGGCCGCCTTGAGATTGCGTTCCTTGACGTGGCCGTAGCCGCGGATTTCCTCGGGAATGGAGGCGATCTTCATGGCCAGCGCATGGTTGTCCGGTCCCAGCTTGGCGATGATTTCCTCGATCACGGCTTCGTATTCGCCGATCAGCCGCCTCTCCATCCTGCGCTCGGGGGTGTAGCCGAAAATGTCCAGCGCGGTGCCGCGCAGTGGGCGCAGCTTCGCCAGCACCTTGAACGCGGAGAACACCCAGGTGCCGTACTCGGACTTGCGCAACTCGCCGGTCACCGGATCGCGTTTCGAGAACAGCGGCGGCGCCAGATGGAAGTGCAGCTTGTAGTCGCCTTCGAACTGCGACTTGATCTTTTCCATGAACGCCGGATCGGCATACAGGCGCGCGACTTCGTACTCGTCCTTGTAGGCCAGCAGCTTGAAGTAATAGCGCGCCACCGTCTCGGCGAGCCCGCTAAGACCTTTCGCTTTGGTGGTCTCGGCCTGCTTCACGCGCTCGACCAGGGAACGATATTTATCAGCATATGCAGCGTTCTGGTAACCGGACAGGAATTCGACTCGCCGCGCGATCATTTCCTCGAGCGTCTGCGAAATGGTCGTGGTCGCAGCCGTTTCCGGCCCCGGCGCCACCAGTCGCTCGACCGCGGCCAGGTCCGCCGCAGCCCGCCGTCCCCACAGGAAAGCGGTCTGGTTCATTTTCATCGCGGCACCGTTCAATTCGATCGCCTTGTTGATCGCGGCGCTCGAGACCGGCACCAGGCCCTTCTGGAATGCGTATCCGAGCATGAACATGTTGGTGGCGATCGAGTCGCCGATCAGCGCGGTGGCGATCCGCGTCGCATCCACGAATTCCGCGTTGCCTTCGCCGACGCCCTTGGTGATGGTGCGCTTGAGCGACTGCGCCGGGAACTGCATGTTGGCGTTGCGGGTGAATTCGCCGGTCATCTGCTGGTGAGTGTTGGCCACCACGCGCGTGCCGGTACGCGCGGTATCCAGGGTCTTCTGGCTGGCGGACACCACCAGGTCGCAACCGAGCACCAGCCTGGCGCTCCCGGAGCCGAGGCGCACGGTCTTGATGTCGGACGGATCGGCCGCAATCTGCAGGTGACTCCACACCGAGCCGCCCTTCTGGGCGAGGCCGGCCATGTCCAGCCCGCCGAAACCCTTGCCTTCGAGGTGCGCCGCCATGCCGACGATTGCGCCGATGGTCACCACCCCGGTGCCGCCGACGCCGGTCACCATGATGCCGTAAGGCTGATCCAGCGACGGCAGACGCGGTTCAGGAACGGCGGCGAACAACGTGTCGACGTTCTGCCCGGCGGGGGCGCTCTTTCCCTTGCGCACGCCGCCGCCGTGGACGGTGACGAAGCTCGGGCAGAAGCCGTTGACGCAGGAATAATCCTTGTTGCATGACGACTGGTCGATCATGCGCTTGCGGCCGAATTCGGTCTCAAGCGGCAGCACCGACACGCAGTTGGATTTCACTCCGCAGTCGCCGCAGCCTTCGCACACCAGATCGTTGATGAACGCGCGCTTGGCCGGATCCGGGTACTGGTTGCGTTTGCGCCGGCGGCGCTTTTCCGCCGCGCAAGTCTGATCGTAAATGATCACCGACAGGCCCGGGACCTGGCGGAACTGGCGTTGCACCTGGTCATAGTCGTCGCGGTGATGGATCGTGACGCCCGGCGCCCACTCGACGGTCGAGGGGTACTTCTCCGGCTCGTCGGTGACGACCGCGATCTTGTTCGCGCCTTCGGAGTACACCTGCAGCGTGATCTGCGGCACCGTCAGCGGACCATCGACGTGCTGGCCGCCGGTCATGGCAACGGCATCGTTGTAGAGGATCTTGTAGGTGACATTGACGCCCGACGCGGCGGCCGCGCGCACCGCCAGCAGCCCCGAGTGGTAGTAGGTGCCGTCGCCGATGTTCTGGAACACGTGCGGCGTCTTAACGAATGGCGCCTCGCCGATCCAGCTCGCCCCTTCGCCGCCCATCTGGGTGAACCCGGCGGTGTTGCGGTCCATCCACTGCGCCATGAAGTGGCAGCCGATTCCGGCGAGCGCACGCGAACCCTCGGGCACGCGGGTGCCGGTATTGTGCGGACAGCCCGAACAAAAGTACGGCGTGCGATCCATCGCCGGTTTCTCCGGCACGCGCGCGGCCAGTTGCTCCTGCTCCGCCACGCGCGCCGCCAGTTGCGCATCGTTCACCCGCTCGAGAATGCGGCGTCCGATGGCAATCGCGACCTCGTTGGGATCGAGCGCGGCGTTGGACTGGAACAGGATCTTGCCGAGCTCATCGCGCTTGCCGATCACTTCCGGCGCGGCGGCGCTGCCGTACAGTGTTTCCTTCAACTGGGTCTCGATCAGCGCGCGCTTTTCTTCGACGACGATGATCTTCTGCAGCCCTTCCGCGAACTTCACCGCGCCGGCGGGCTCGAGCGGCCAGGTCATGCCGACCTTATAGATGCGCAGGCCCAGGCGCGCGGCCTCCGCGTCGTCGATGCCGAGATAGGCAAGCGCCTGCCGCACATCCATATAGGACTTGCCGCAGGTGGCGATGCCAAGTTTCGCATCCGGTGAATCCACCACTATCTGGTCCAGCTTGTTGGTCCGCGCAAACGCCTTGGCGGCCTCAAGCTTCCACGTATGCAAACGTGCTTCCTGCTCCAGCGGCGTGTCCGGCCAGCGGATGTTCAACCCGCCCGCGGGCATCTGGAAATCGGTCGGGACCACGATGCGCACGCGCGCCGGGCTGACGTCGACCGAGGCACTGGCGTCGATCGTATCTTTCATGCACTTCAGCCCCACCCAGCAACCGGAGTAGCGCGACAGCGCCCAGCCGTACAGACCGTAGTCGAGCACTTCCTGCACTCCGGCAGGATTCAGGATCGGGATCATCGCATCCACCATCGCGAATTCGCTCTGGTGCGCGGTGGTGGAGGATTCGCAGGTGTGGTCATCGCCCATCAGGCACAGCACGCCGCCCAACGATGCGGATCCGGCCAGATTGCCATGGCGGAAGGCGTCGCCGGTGCGGTCCACGCCCGGACCCTTGCCGTACCAGATCGCGAACACGCCGTCGTACTTGTTGTCGCCCTCGAAATGCGCCTGCTGCGTGCCCCAGCAAGCAGTGGCGGCAAGGTCCTCGTTCACGCCCGGCTGAAACACGATGCTGTGCCCGGCCAACTGCTTCTTGGCCGCCCACAGCTGCTGGTCGTAGCCGCCCAGCGGGCTGCCGCGATAGCCGGAGATATAGCAGGCTGTGTTGGTACCCGCGGCCTTATCGCGCAGGTGCTGCATCATCGGCATGCGCACCAACGCCTGCGTGCCGGTGAGAAAAACGCGGCCTTTCTGAAGCGTGTATTTGTCGTCGAGCGAAACTTGCGCCAGTGCCATGACTAACCTCTAAGAAACGTTCGGAAGCAGCGGATGCACGTCAACCGGCGCGCGCCCCGCCGCGGTAGGACAGAAAACATCGGTATTGGTGCCGGTCGGCGCCGAAAATCCCCGGACATCAAAAGGGAATATCGTCCTCGAGATCCTCCAGGCTGCTCCCTTTGGCTGCACCACCGGATTTCTTCGCCGGTACGGCCGCCGCCTTGGGAGCGTCGTCTTCCGGCGGCGCCATGCGTTCGGACCCGCCGGAGCGCGAACCCAGCATTTGCATGCGATCGGCGCGAATTTCCGTGGTGTAGCGCTCCTGGCCTTCCTTGTCGGTCCACTTGCGCGTCTCCAGCCTGCCCTCGATGTAAACCTGGGAGCCCTTCTTCAGGTATTCGCCGGCGATCTCGGCGGTCTTGCCGAACATCGCCACGCGGTGCCATTCGGTCTTCTCCTGCTTCTCGCCGTTCTTGTCCTTCCACGTCTCGGTGGTGGCAATGCTGATGTTGGCCACGGCGTCGCCGCTGGGCATGTAGCGCACTTCGGGGTCGCGCCCGAGGTTGCCGATCAGGATCACTTTGTTTACCGAAGCCATATTCAGATCTCCCCGCCTAAAAGTTTGATGACATTTTGTTCGTCGAAGCCCTGGCTGTCCACCTTGAGATACGCTACGCCCTCGCCCGAGAGCATCACTTCGCGCACGCCCGGCAGGCCCGCGAGTCGCCGCGTCAATCCCGGCACCGCCTGCGAATCCATCTTCGGCAGCTGGTAACGGCGCGTGTCAAGGCTTTTCGGCACGCGCATACCCAGCGTCAACAATAGCCAGACCACCGACAGCGCGGCGCAGAACCCGAACACTGCCTCCGCGCCGTAATGCTGCGACAGCCAGCCGCCCACTGCCGCACCCGTGAACGTACCGATGAACTGCACGCTGCTGTACACACCGATCGCCGTGCCCTTGCTGCCGGCCGGCGCAAGCTTCGAAATCAGCGAGGGCAGCGTGGCCTCGAGCAGATTGAACGCGGCGAAGAACATCAGCAATCCGGCGGCCAGTCCCGCCAGACCGTTGCTGCCGAGCGCAAGCAGAAGCAGCGCCACGATCAGCACGCCGACCGCACCGACGAAAACCGGCTTCTGCAATCCCTTGCGTTCCGCCGCCAGCATTGGCGGCAGCATCAGCACGATAGCGCCGCACATGACCGGCAGATAAACCATCCAGTGGCTGCCTGCGGGCAGCTGCGCGCGCAACGAAAACGGCACGACCACGAACAGCGCCATCAGCACCGCGTGCAGCGCGAATATGCCGTAGTTGAGCCGCAGCAACTGCTGATCCAGCAGCACCCTGCCGACCGGCACCGCCGCTCCCTCAGGGGTTCTGCCGGGACGGCTCTGCGACGGATCGGGAATGACGAAGCGCACCACCACGATCGCCGCAAGTGCCAGGAAACCGGTCAGCGCGAAAATGCCTGGCACGCCCATCATATGATCCAGCACCGGACCGGCCACCATTGAAAGTGCGAACGTGGCGCCTATGGTCATGCCGATGATGGCCATCGCTTTGGTGCGCTGATCGTCGCGGGTAAGATCGGCGGTGAGCGCGATCACCGCTGCCGAAATCGCACCCGCGCCCTGTATCACCCGGCCCAGGATCACCACGGTGATGTCCTGCGCTAGAGCGGCCAGGAAGCTGCCGAGCGCGAAGATCACCAGCCCCAGATAGATGGTGCGCTTGCGCCCCCAGCGGTCGGAGAGCCAGCCGAACGGCACCTGCAGGCAGGCCTGGGTCAGGCCATAGGCCCCGAGCGCGAGCCCGACCAGCGTGTGGTCATGGCCGCCGGGAAGGCGCTCCGCGTACAGCGCAAAAACCGGAAGAATGATGAACATCCCCAGCATGCGCAACCCGAAAATGCCGGCCAGGCCGACACTTGCGCGCAGTTCCTGGGGCGTCATCCGGTCCGGGAAGAGCATTCGGCGAAAGGGGGTAAACCGCGGATTGGGAAAAGAAATTGAAGTGCAGTATATTAACAGGTTGACTCATTCACCTTCCAGCGAATGGACTACATCCGCGTCCGCGGCGCACGCACCCACAACCTCAAGAACATCGATCTCGACCTGCCGCGCAACCGGCTGATCGTGATCACCGGGCTGTCCGGGTCCGGCAAATCCTCGCTCGCATTCGACACCCTCTACGCCGAGGGCCAGCGCCGTTACGTCGAGTCGCTGTCCGCCTACGCGCGGCAATTCCTGGAGTTGATGGAAAAGCCGGACGTGGATCTGATCGAAGGCTTGTCGCCGGCGATTGCCATCGAGCAGAAGGCCACCAGCCACAACCCGCGTTCCACCGTAGGCACCGTCACCGAGATCCACGATTACCTGCGGCTGCTGTATGCGCGCGTCGGCGAGCCGCACTGCCCGGACCATGGCATAGCGCTGTCGGCGCAGAGCGTCTCGCAGATGGTGGATCACGTACTGCAACTGCCGCAAGACACGCGACTGATGATCCTGGCGCCGCTGCTGGTGGGCCGCAAGGGCGAAAACCTGGAACTCTTCGAGGACCTGCGTGCGCAGGGCTTCGTGCGACTGCGCGTGGACGGCGAGGTGCACGACATCGACTCCGTGCCCAAGCTCGCCAAGACCCGCAAGCACACGATAGAAATCGTGGTGGACCGCCTGAAGATCCGGCCAGAAGCGAAGCAGCGGCTGGCGGAATCGTTCGAGACGGCGCTGCGCCACGCCGACGGGCGCGCGCTGGCGGTGGAGATGGACAGCGGCAAGGAGCATCTGTTTTCGGCGCGCTTCGCCTGCCCGATTTGCAGCTATTCCTTGCCCGAGCTCGAGCCGCGCCTGTTCTCGTTCAACAACCCGATGGGGGCGTGTCCGCGCTGCGACGGGCTGGGGAGCATCACCTTCTTCGATCCGAAAAGGGTGGTGGCCTTTCCGCACCTGTCGCTCGCCGCCGGCGCCATCAAGGGCTGGGACCGGCGCAACCAGTTCTATTTTCAGATGCTCGCCAGCCTCGGCGAACAATACGGGTTCGACGTCGACACGCCGTTTGAGCAGCTGCCGAAGAACGTCCAGGACCTGGTGCTGTACGGGTCGGGGCGGGACAAGGTGCGCTTCCTTTACGTCGGCGAGCGCGGCAACAAGTACCAGCGCGAACACCCGTTCGAAGGCATCGTGCCGAATCTGGAACGGCGCTATCGCGAAACGGATTCGATCGTGGTGCGCGAGGAACTGGCAAAGTTCCTCGCCAGCCAGCCCTGCCCCGAGTGCAACGGCACGCGGCTGCGCCGCGAAGCGCGCTACGTCTTCGTTGCCGGCAAGCCGATCTACGAAGTGAGCGCCATGCCGCTGAAACGGGCGCTGCAGTTCTTCCAGGAGACCGGGTTCGAGGGCGCCAGGCTGGCGATCGCCGATAAGATCGTGCGCGAAATCGCCAATCGGCTGCAGTTCCTGGTCAACGTCGGCCTCGATTACCTGGCACTGGACCGCTCCGCAGACACGCTTTCGGGCGGCGAAGCACAGCGCATCAGGCTGGCCTCGCAAATCGGCTCCGGTCTCACCGGCGTGATGTACGTTCTGGACGAACCGTCGATCGGTCTGCACCAACGCGACAACGACCGGCTGCTCGCCACCCTCAAGGAACTCCGCGATCTGGGCAACTCGGTCATCGTGGTCGAGCACGACTTCGAGGCGATCATGAGCGCGGATTACGTGGTGGATATGGGACCCGGGGCCGGCGAGCACGGCGGCCATATCGTCGCCGAAGGCACGCCTCAGGCCATGATGGCGCACACTGGATCACTCACCGCCCAGTATTTGTCCGGCAGAAGGCAGATCGCCATCCCGCGCCTGCGGCACAAGCCGCAGGCCAAGAACACGCTGCGGCTGATAGGCGCGCGCGGCAACAATCTCAAGGGTGTGACCCTCGATCTTCCGGTCGGGCTGCTGGTGTGCGTGACCGGCGTCTCGGGATCGGGCAAGTCCACCCTGATCAACGATACGATCTATCACTCGGTGGCGCAGCATCTCTATGGCAGCGCCGCCGAACCGGCACCGTTCGACGAGATCCAGGGAATCGATTTCTTCGACAAGGTGGTGAACGTCGACCAGAGCCCGATCGGCCGCACCCCTCGTTCCAATCCCGCCACTTACACTGGGCTGTTCACGCCGATCCGCGACCTGTTCGCCGGAGTGCCGCTGGCGCGCGAGCGCGGTTACGGAGCGGGGCGCTTCTCCTTCAACGTCAAAGGCGGCCGCTGCGAGGCGTGCCAGGGCGACGGGGTCATCAAAGTGGAGATGCATTTCCTCCCCGACATCTACGTGCCCTGCGATGTCTGCCATGGCCGCCGCTACAACCGCGAGACGCTGGAGATCCAGTACAAGAGCAGGAACATCCACGAAGTGCTGGAAATGACGGTGGAGCAGGCGCACGCGTTCTTCAGCGCCGTACCGGTGATCGCGCGCAAGCTCGACACGCTGCTCGACGTCGGACTTGGTTACATCCGTCTCGGCCAGAGCGCCACCACGCTTTCCGGCGGCGAGGCGCAGCGGGTGAAACTGGCGCTGGAATTGTCGAAACGCGACACCGGGCGCACGCTCTACATACTCGACGAGCCCACCACCGGGCTGCATTTCCAGGACATCGAGATGCTGCTGAAGGTATTGCACCGCTTGCGCGACCACGGCAATACGGTGGTGGTGATCGAGCACAACCTCGATGTGATCAAGACCGCCGACTGGGTCGTGGACCTCGGTCCGGAGGGCGGCGATGGCGGCGGGCGCATTGTCGCCGTAGGCACTCCGGAGGAAATTGCCCGCCATCCCGACAGCTACACGGGCCGCTACCTGCGGCCGGTGCTCGGCCTGGACAAGGTCGAGAAGCGCGCATCCGGCGCGCGCTGATTCCCGCGCCGGCGCAGAAAACAAAAACCGGGCACTGCCCGGTTTTCTTTCGATGATCTGCCGCTGCCTTACTTTTCAGTGGGCTTGGCTTCTTCAGTCTCCGCAGGCCGATCGAGCAACTCAACCAATGCCATCGGTGCGTTATCACCCTGGCGGAAACCGAACTTGAGGATGCGCAGATAGCCGCCGTTGCGCTTGGCGTAGCGCGGACCCAGTTCGTTGAATAGCTTCATCACCATGTCGCGATCGCGCAGCCTGGAAAATGCCAGGCGCCGGTTAGCGAGCGAGGGCTTCTTGCCCAGCGTGATGATAGGCTCGGCCACGCGGCGCAACTCCTTCGCCTTCGGCAACGTGGTCTTGATCATCTCGTGGCGCAACAGCGAGTTGGTCATGTTGCGCAGCATCGCCAGGCGATGGCTGCTGGTGCGGTTGAGTTTTCTCAGTCCCAGACGGTGGCGCATGATTCGTTCCTCATCAAAGGATGAAGGATGAAGGATGAAGGATGAAGGATGAAGGATGAAGGATGAAGAAACACCCGCGACGGGGGCACGTCCACCTTTTGCCTTCGGCCTTCATACTTGTTCTTAAACTTTCTCCAGGCCGACCGGAGGCCAGTTCTCCAATTTCATCCCCAGGGTCAATCCACGGGAGGCGAGCACTTCCTTGATCTCGTTGAGCGACTTGCGGCCGAGGTTCGGCGTCTTCAGCAGCTCGGTCTCGGTGCGCTGGATCAGGTCGCCGATGTAATAGATGTTCTCCGCCTTGAGGCAGTTGGCCGAGCGCACCGTGAGTTCCAGGTCGTCCACCGGGCGCAGCAGGATCGGGTCCACCTGCGGGGCCTTCGGTTGCTCGATCGGCGCCGGCGTGCCCTTGAGGTCCGCGAACAGCGACAGCTGGTCGACCAGGATGCGCGCCGCGTAGCGGATCGCTTCCTCGGGTTCGACCACGCCGTTGGTCTCGATGTCCATGATCAGCTTGTCGAGGTCGGTGCGCTGCTCGACGCGCGCGGACTCGACCGCGTAGCTCACCCGCCTCACCGGACTGAACGAGGCGTCCACCATGATATTGCCTATGACGCGACCTTCCTTGGCAGCCGCCCGGGTGGTGGCCGGCACGTAACCGCGGCCACCCTCGACCTTGATCTGCATGTCGAGCTTGCCGCCCGGAGCGATATGCGCGATCACGTGATCGGGATTGATGATCTCGACGTCGTGCGAGCCTTCGATATCTCCCGCGGTCACCACGCTCTCGCCCTGCTTCTTCAGGTTCAGCACCACCTCGTCGCGGTTGTGCAGTTTCAGCACGATGCCCTTGAGGTTGAGCAGGATGTCGACGACGTCTTCCTGCACGCCGTCGATCGTGGAGTACTCATGCAGCACGCCGTTGATCTTCACTTCAGTCGGCGCGAAGCCGGGCATCGAGGACAGCAGCACCCGGCGCAGCGCGTTGCCCAGCGTATGGCCATAGCCGCGCTCGAACGGCTCCATCGTCACTTTCGCGTGGAAAGGCGAAATGGTCTGAACATCGATAATTCGCGGCTTCAGAAAGCTGCTTTGCATAAAGGTGACCCTCTACGAGAAATTCGGATCGTTACGGCCCAAAAACGCACGGCCCGGCCGGTCAACTTCGGGATCGGCGGGCCGCGATCAGGCCGCGGTTACTTCGAGTACAGTTCCACAACCAGCGATTCGTTGATGGTGGCGGGCAGTTCGGAACGTTGCGGCTTCGCCTTGAACGTGCCTTTGAGCGCCTTGATGTCCACTTCAATCCATTCGGGGTAACCGCGGCCTTCGGCGGCTTCGGTCGCCGCCTTGATGCGCAGCTGGCTCTTCGCCTTCTGCGCCACTTCGATCACGTCGCCCTGGCGCACCTGGTAGGACGGAATGTTGACCCGCTTGCCGTTCACCAGGATGCCGTTATGGCGCACGATCTGGCGCGCCTCGGTGCGCGAGGCGCCGAAGCCCATCCGGTAGGCCACGGTGTCGAGCCGGCTTTCCAGCATTTGCAGCAACGCCTCGCCGGTCACTTCCTTGGCGCGCGCGGCTTCCTTGTAGGTATTGCGGAACTGGCGCTCCAGCAGCCCGTAAATGCGGCGGATCTTCTGCTTCTCGCGCAACTGCGTGCCATAGTCGGAACGGCGCAGGTTCTTCTGGCCGTGCTGGCCGGGCGCGTACGAACGGCGCTCGATGGCACACTTGTCGGTGAAGCATTTCTCGCCCTTGAGGAAGAGTTTCTCCCCCTCACGGCGGCACTGGCGGCACTTGGGATCCAGATTTCTTGCCACTACAAGTCTCCTTCGATCAGATACGGCGCTTCTTGGGCGGGCGGCAGCCGTTGTGCGGTACCGGCGTCACGTCCGAGATGCTGGTGATCTTGAAACCAACCGCGTTCAACGCCCGCACCGCGGATTCGCGCCCCGGTCCGGGGCCCTTGATGCGCACTTCCAGATTCTTCACGCCGCATTCCTGCGCCGCGCGGCCGGCCTGTTCGGCAGCGACCTGGGCGGCGAACGGAGTCGACTTGCGCGAGCCCTTGAAGCCGGCGGCCCCGGAAGTCGCCCACGACAGGGCATTACCCTGGCGGTCGGTAATGGTGATGATGGTGTTGTTGAAGGAGGCGTGAATGTGGGCGATGCCTTCGGCCACATTCTTCTTGACCTTCTTCCTGACCCGGGCTGCCGGGGTAGTCGTTACCTTTGCCATGTCTTGAAATCCCTGTACTCGATGCGGTTACTTCGCCACGTTTACTTCGGAGCGGCGGCCGGAGCTGAAGCCGAGCTGGCGCTGCGCTGGATCGCCTTGCGCGGGCCCTTGCGGGTCCGGGCATTGGTACGGGTACGCTGACCGCGCACCGGCAGGCCACGGCGGTGGCGCACCCCGCGGTAGCAGCCGAGGTCCATCAGCCGCTTGATGTTCATTGACAGTTCGCGCCGCAGGTCGCCTTCGACAGTGAATTTGGCGACTTGTTCGCGCAGTTTGTCCATGTCGTTGTCGGACAGATCCTTCATCTTGGTCGAGAAAGTGACCCCGGCGGCGGCGCAGATCGCGCGCGCGCGCGCGCGCCCGATGCCGTAAATCGCGGTCAACGCGATCTCGGCATGCTGATGGTTCGGAATGTTTACACCGGCGATACGAGCCATAGTCGTGCGTCCTAAGTAAAGTGGCGTTGCCGCCCGTTTAACCCTGTCGTTGCTTGTGGCGCGGGTCCGTGCAGATCACGCGCACCACGCGCTTGCGCCGGACGATCTTGCAGTTCCGGCACATCTTCTTGACCGATGCCTGTACTCTCATTTTCTCTCCTTCAACTGCTCTGCATGCCTGTCTGCGCTCGAACCGGAGCGGGCGGCCTTACTTGGCGCGGAATACGATGCGCGCGCGCGTCAGATCGTAAGGCGTCAACTCCACCGTCACCTTGTCCCCGGGCAGGATGCGGATGTAGTGCATGCGCATCTTGCCGGAGATATGTCCCAGTACCACATGGCCGTTCTCCAGCTTCACGCGAAACGTCGCGTTCGGCAGGGTCTCAAGAATTTCGCCCTGCATCTGGATCGTCTCTTCCTTGGCCATGCTCCTCCGTTAACGGGTCGGGAACATCCCGCCCTTGAAGTTCGCCTTCTTGAGCAGGCTCTCGTACTGGTGCGACATCACGTAGGCCTGCACCTGGGCCATGAAATCCATCGTCACCACCACGATGATCAGCAGGCTGGTGCCGCCGAAGTAGAACGGCACGTTCCACTTCACGATCAGAAACTCCGGCAGCAGGCACACCAGCGTCACGTAGATCGCGCCCGACAGCGTCAGCCGCATGATGATCTTCTCTATGTACTTCGCCGTCTGCTCCCCCGGCCGGATCCCCGGCACGAAAGCCCCGCCTTTCTTCAGGTTCTCCGCCGTTTCCTTGGGGTTGAACACCAAGGCGGTGTAGAAGAAGCAGAAGAACACGATCGCGGAGGCGTACAACAACACGTAAATCGGCTGCCCGGGGGATAGCTTGCCGCTGATGTCCCGCAACCAGGTCATGCCTTCATTGCTCCCGAACCAGCCGGCCAGCGTGGCCGGGAACAGGATGATGCTCGAGGCAAAAATCGGCGGGATCACCCCGGCCATGTTCAATTTCAGCGGCAGATGCGAACTCTGCCCGCCATAAACTTTGCGACCGACCTGGCGCTTGGCGTAGTTGACCAGGATCTTGCGCTGGCCGCGTTCGACGAACACCACCAGTCCGGTCACCAGCACCGCTCCCACCAGCAGCAGCAGCACCAGCGGGATCGAGAACGCCCCGGTGCGCGCCAGTTCCAGGGTGCCGCCGACCGCGCGCGGAAATCCCGCCGCGATTCCCGCGAAGATAATCAGCGAAATGCCGTTGCCGATGCCGCGTTCGGTGATCTGTTCGCCGAGCCACATCAGGAACATCGTGCCGGTCACCAGCGTCACCACGGTAATGAAACGGAACGCCAGTCCCGGCTCCAGCACCAGGCCGCGTTGCGATTCCAGCGCAATGGCAATGCTCAGCGCCTGAAAAGTCGCCAGGAACAACGTGCCATAGCGCGTGTACTGGGTGATCTTCCTGCGTCCCGACTCGCCCTCCTTCTTCAGCTGCTCCAGCTGCGGCGATACCACCGTCAGCAGCTGCATGATGATCGACGCCGAGATATACGGCATGATCCCCAGCGCAAAGATGGTGAACCGCGACAGCGCGCCGCCCGAGAACATGTTGAACATGTCCAGGATGCCGCCCTGCTGCGACTTGAACAGCGCCGCCAGTTGCACGGGATCGATGCCCGGCACCGGCACGTGCGCGCCGATCCGATAGACGATCAGCGCGCCAAGCAGGAACAGAAGCCGGCGCTTCAGGTCGCCGAACTTCCCGGACAGTCCCAGAAATGAGTTCTCTGCCAAGTTCTATTCAGCCTTCAATGACGCCGCCGGCCTTCTCGATGGCCGCACGCGCGCCTTTGGTGACCAGCAATCCGCGCAGTTTCACCTTGCGCTTGATCTCGCCGGCCAGGATGACCTTGGCCGCGCGCGCCGCGTTCGGCACTACGCCGGCCTGCTTCAGCACCAGGATGTCGATGTCGTCCCCCGGCAACTCATTGATCGCCGACAAACGCACCTCGACGGTATCGCCGCTGGTCAACGAAACGAAGCCGCGTTTGGGCAGGCGCCGGTGCAACGGCATCTGGCCGCCCTCGAAGCCGATCTTGTGGAAACCGCCGGAGCGCGCCTTCTGCCCCTTGTGGCCGCGGCCTGCGGTCTTACCGGTGCCGCTGCCGACGCCGCGACCGACCCGTTTCTTGGCGTGTTTGGAGCCGGCTGCCGGTTTAATCTGGTTCAAACGCATTTACGCCTCGCACTTCAGCAGGTAGCTCACCTTGTTGATCATGCCGCGCACCGCCGGGGTGTCTTCCAGTTCCACCGTGTGGTTGATGCGCCGCAGGCCCAGGCCACGCACCGTGGCACGATGGCTCTCGCGGGTACCGATCAGGCCGCGCACCAGCGTGACTCTCACTTTCTTTCCGGATTTCGCGGCCGCTTTATCCGCGGGTTTCCTGAAATGCGAGTCATCTTTCGTGGCGGCTGTTTTCCCGACCGGCGCATTGCCTGCCGCTTGCTTGCCGGGTGCTTTTTCCCCGGGGGCCTTTTTCTCAGTCACTATGTTCTCAGGCATGGCTTACCCCAGGATCTCTTCTACGGTCTTGCCGCGCTTGGCCGCGATCTCGGAGGCGGTGCTCATCCCCTGCAGACCGTTGATCGTGGCGCGAACCACGTTGTAGGGATTGGTCGAACCGATGCACTTGGCGAGCACGTTGGTCACGCCCATCACCTCGAAGATCGCCCGCATTGGACCGCCGGCGATGATCCCCGTGCCCTCGGAAGCGGGCTGCATGAACACTTTGGCGGCGCCGTGCTGGCCGACTACCGCGTGCTGCAGGGTCCCGTTCTTCAGCGATACCTTGACCAACTTGCGGCGCGCTTCGTCCATCGCCTTCTGCACCGCCACCGGCACTTCGCGGGCTTTGCCCTTGCCCATGCCGATGCCGCCATCGCCGTCGCCCACCACCGTCAGCGCAGCAAAGCCGAGGATGCGGCCGCCCTTCACCACTTTGGTGACGCGATTGACCGACACCATCTTTTCGCGCAGGCCGTCGCTGCGCTCTTCCGTACGTTGTTGCATTCTGGCCATGGTCTAATCCTTCAGAACTTGAGGCCGGCTTCACGCGCCGCTTCGGCCAGCGCTTTCACGCGGCCGTGATATTTGAATCCGGCGCGGTCGAAGGCCACCTGTTCCACGCCCTGCGCTCTTGCCTTTTCGGCGATGCGCTTGCCCACCACCGCAGCCGCTTTAACGTTGGCGCCGTTGCTCACCTGTTTGCGCACCTCCGGCTCGAGCGTCGAGGCGGTCGCCAGCACCTTCGCGGCCGGGTCGATCACCTGCGCATAGATGTGGCCGTTGGAGCGGTAAATTGCCAGCCGCACCGCCTTCATTTCGGCGATCTTGGCGCGGGTCTGGCGGGCGCGCCGCATGCGTGACTGCTTCTTGTCGATCATGTCCGGTCCCGTTTACTTCTTCTTGGTCTCTTTGAGCACAACGCGCTCGTCGGCGTAGCGCACGCCCTTGCCCTTGTAGGGCTCGGGCGGACGATAACCGCGTACTTCCGCCGCAACTTGTCCGACCACCTGCTTGTCGATGCCCTTGATCACGATTTCAGTCTGCTGCGGCGTTTCGACCTTGATGCCCTTGGGCATCTTGTGAACCACCGGATGCGAGAAACCCACCGTCAGGTTGAGCTTGTCGCCCTGCGCCTGCGCCCGGTAGCCCACGCCGACCAGCTGCAGTTTTCTCTCGAAGCCCTTGGTCACGCCCTGCACCATGTTGGCCACCAGCGCCCGCAGCGTCCCGGACAGCGCGTTCGACTGGATCGAATCGTCGAGCCGCTTGAATACCACCTTGTCGCCGTCGCGTTTCACTTCCACGCCGGCACCGAGGCGTTGCGACAACACGCCCAGCGGCCCCTTGACCGAAATCTGGCCAGGGGCCAAGGTCACTTCCACCCCGCTGGGAAGAGTGACCGGAAGATTTCCAATGCGAGACATCTGTTCTGCTCCTCGCCCGCGGCTACGCCACGATGCACAACACTTCGCCGCCGACGCCGGTCTGGCGCGCCTTGCGGTCGGTCATCACACCCCTGGAGGTGGACACGATCGCCACGCCCAACCCGTTCATCACCTGCGGAATGTCATTGGCCGGCTTGTAAATGCGCAGCCCCGGACGGCTGACCCGCTCGATGCGCTCGATCACCGGCCGGCCGGCGTAGTACTTCAGGCCGATCTCGAGCGCCCGTTTGGCGCCCTCCCCGCGCAGCGCGAAGTCCTCGATATAGCCTTCGTCCTTGAGGACCATGGCGATCGACACCTTGAGCTTGCTCGCGGGCACGGCAACCGAGGTTTTCTCCGCAAGCTGCGCGTTTCGTATCCGCGTCAGCATGTCGGCAATGGGATCACTCATGCTCATCCAAAGTCTCCTGCTACCAGCTTGCCTTGGTCACGCCGGGAATCTCGCCACGCATGGCGATCTCGCGCAGCTTGCTGCGGCCCAGACCGAACTTGCTGAACACCCCGCGCGGACGCCCCGTCAGCGAGCAGCGATTGCGCAGCCGCACCGGGCTGGAGTTGCGCGGAAGCTGCTGAAACTTCTCGCGCGCTTGCGTGCGGTCCTCGTCCGAAACCCTGCTGTTGTTGATGATTGCGAGCAGCTCGGCGCGCCTGGCCGCGAATTTCTTCACGGTGGCGCGGCGTTTCTTTTCGCGATTGACCAATGCGGTCTTTGCCATGGCGACCTCAGCTCTTGAACGGGAACTTGAAGGCGGCGAGGAGCGCACGCGCTTCCTCGTCGGACTTCGCTGTCGTGGTGATGGTGATGTTCAGGCCCCGCAGTGCATCGATCTTGTCGTACTCGATCTCGGGGAAAATGATCTGTTCCTTCACGCCCAGGTTGAAATTGCCGCGGCCGTCGAAGGAGCGCGCGGCAATGCCGCGGAAGTCGCGGATGCGGGGAATCGCCACCGAGACCAGCCGGTCCAGGAATTCATACATGCGGCTGCGGCGCAACGTCACCTTGCAGCCGATCGGGTAGTCCTTGCGGATCTTGAAGCCGGCGATCGATTTCTTGGCCTTGGTCACCACCGGCTTCTGGCCGGCGATCCTGGTCATGTCGCCCACCGCGTTGTCCAGGATCTTCTTGTCGTTGACCGCCTCGCCCACACCCATGTTCAGCACGATCTTGTCGATGCGCGGCACCTGCATGGCGGTCTTGTACCCGAACTGCTTCATCAGGGCCGGCACCACCGCTTCGCGGAAATGCTGCTGCAGCCGCGCCGGTTGAACCGGTCCGGCCTTCTCCGCTGCGCTCTTCGCGGATGCGGCCTTCGCGGGCGCTGCTTTCTTGGCCTTTGCCGTATCTTCCTTCTTCGGCGTGTCTTCCTTGACCTTCGCCGTGTCTTCCTTGGCCTTCGCCGTATCTTCCTTGGCCTTTGCCATGTCTTCCTCTTAAGCGTCCAGCATTTCGCCGTTCGACTTGTAGATCCGCACGCGGCGGCCGTCGTCCATCTGCTTGACGCCGATGCGGTCGGCTTTCTGGGTGGTCGGGTTGAACACCGCCACGTTGGAAACGTGGATCGGCATCTCCTTGTCGATGATGCCGCCGGTGGTGCCCTTCATCGGATTGGGCTTCTGGTGCTTCTTGACGCGGTTGGCACCCTCGACCAGGAGATGGTCATCGCCGAGCACGCGCAGCACGGTGCCGCGCTTGCCCTTGTCCTTGCCGGTGATGACCACGACGTTGTCGCCCTTGCGGATCTTGCGCATGATTGTTCCTTACAACACTTCCGGCGCGAGCGAGACGATCTTCATGAATCGCTCGGTTCGCAGTTCGCGCGTCACCGGCCCGAATATGCGGGTGCCGATGGGCTCGAGCTTGGCATTGAGCAAGACGGCGGCGTTGGTATCGAACTTCACCAGCGAACCGTCCTGGCGGCGCACGCCGCTGCGGGTGCGCACCACCACCGCGTGGTAGATCTCGCCCTTCTTGACGCGCCCGCGTGGCGCGCAGTCCTTGATGCTCACCTTGATGACGTCGCCCACCCCCGCATAGCGGCGCTTGGAACCGCCCAGCACCTTGATGCACATGACGGAGCGCGCGCCGGTGTTGTCGGCAACATCCAGCCTGGATTGCATTTGAATCATCTGCTTACTCTCTCTCCAACTTCGCCCGCCTGGTGTTTTCTACTTCGGCAGACCAGTTTTGGAACCCGTCCGGGTCGGAAGTCGGGGCGCCACGGACAAAGGCGACCCGGGAAAAAGGCGGCATTCTATGGAAAAAACTCCGCCAAAGCAAGGATTTCAGACTTCTTCCTTGGCCTTCTCAACCAGTTTCACCACTTTCCAGGTCTTGGTCCTGGACATGGGCCGGGTTTCCTCGATCAACACCAGGTCGCCCGGATGGAATTCGTTGTTCTCGTCGTGCGCGTGGTATTTCTTGGAGCGGCGGACGAACTTGCCATAGAGCGGATGCTTGACCTTGCGCTCCACCAGGACCGTGACGGTCTTGTTCATCTTGTCGCTGACCACGCGTCCGGTCAGCTTGCGCGCGTTGGATTGCTGGGTCTCATTCATGACTGTTTGGCCTTCTCGCCGATCAGAGTGCGCACGCGCGCGATGTCGCGGCGCACCTTCTTGATTTCGCTGGTGTTGTTCAACTGCTGAGTGGCAAGCTGCATGCGCAGCGAGAACTGCGCCTTGAGAAGCTCGTTGAGCTCCTTGTTGAGGTCGGCCGCGGTCTTGGCCCGGAGTTCGCTCGCTTTCATCGCTTATCCCACCTGTCTGATTACGAACGTGGTCTGGATCGGCAGCTTGGAGGCGGCCAGCCGGAATGCCTCGCGCGCCAGCGTCTCGTCCACGCCGTCCATCTCGTAGAGCACCTTGCCGGGCTGGATCTCCGCAACGTAGTACTCCGGATTGCCCTTGCCGTTACCCATGCGAACTTCCGCCGGCTTGCGCGAGATCGGCTTGTCCGGAAAGATGCGAATCCAGATCCGTCCGCCGCGCTTGATATGGCGGGTCATGGCACGGCGCGCGGCTTCGATCTGGCGCGCGGTCAGACGACCGCGGCCGACGGCCTTCAGGCCGTATTCGCCGAAGCTCACCTTGGCGCCGCGGGTGGCGACGCCGGTGTTGCGGCCTTTCTGTTCCTTGCGGTATTTCCTTCTAGCTGGTTGCAGCATTCCTGGCTCCTCGTCTTGCCTTCCTCTCCGGCTCCGGCGCTGGCGCCACCACCGGCTGCTCGCCGCGGCCGAGCATTTCGCCCTTGAATACCCACACCTTGATGCCGATCACTCCGTAATTGGTCTTAGCCTCGGAAAATCCGTAGTCGATGTCGGCACGCAGGGTATGGAGCGGCACGCGGCCTTCGCGGTACCACTCGGTGCGGGCGATTTCGATCCCGTTCAGGCGTCCGGCGCTCATGATCTTGATGCCCTGCGCGCCCAGGCGCATGGCATTCTGGATCGCGCGCTTCATGGCCCGGCGGAACATGATGCGCTTCTCGAGTTGCTGGGCGATGGAATCCGCGATCAGCTGCGCGTCGATCTCGGGTTTGCGCACTTCCTCGATGTTCACATGCACCGGCACGCCCATGAGCTTCTGCAGTTCGGCGCGCAAATGTTCGATGTCCTCGCCCTTCTTGCCGATCACCACACCGGGACGGGCGCTGTACACGGTGATTTTGGCGTTTTTCGCCGGGCGCTCGATCACCACTTTGCTGACCGCGGCGTGCGCCAGTTTCTTCTTCAGGAAGTCGCGAACCTTGATGTCCTCCTGCAGCATCGCCGGGAAATTCTTGGTGTTCGAGTACCAGCGCGACGTCCAGTTGCGCTGCACCGACAGCCGGAACCCGGTCGGGTGAATTTTCTGTCCCATGCTTACTCCTTGTCCCCGACCGTCACGTAAATGTGGCAGGTAGGCTTGGTGATCTTGAAGCCGCGGCCCTTGGCGCGCGGCATGAAACGCTTCAGGCTCGTACCCTGTTCGACGTGGATGGTCGTGACCGTCAACTCGTCGATGTCGGCGCCCTGGTTGTGTTCGGCATTGGCGATCGCGGACTCCAGCACCTTGCGGATGATCTTGGCGCCCTTCTTCGGGCTGAAGGCGAGCAGGCTCAGCGCCTTGTCCACCGGCAGGCCGCGCACCTGATCGGCGACCAGGCGTCCCTTCTGGGCCGACAGGCGCACGCCGCGCAAAATTGCAGAAGTTCTCATCGTCATCTCTCCCATCGCCCTTACTTCTTGCCTGCTGCAGGTGCTGCCGGGGACGCCGACCCCGGTGCCGATGATGGCGAGCCCCCGGAAGTTGGCGCCACGACCTTTTTGTCCCCGGTGTGGACCTTGAACGTGCGGGTCAGCGCAAATTCGCCGAGCTTGTGCCCGACCATGTTCTCGCTGATATACACAGGCACGTGCTGTCGGCCGTTGTGAATGGCGATGGTGAGCCCCACGAAGTCCGGAAGAATGGTGGAACGGCGCGACCAGGTCCTGATCGGGCGCTTGTCGTTGGTGGCGCGCGCCGCATCCACCTTCTGTACCAGGTGATGATCGACGAACGGGCCTTTCTTGATGGAACGTGCCATGTGTCCTTACCCCTTACTTGCCGTGGCGATCGCGCACGATCATGCCGCGGGTGCGCTTGTTGCGGCGGGTCTTGTAACCCTTGGTCGGCGTTCCCCACGGGCTCACCGGGTCGCGGCCGGCAGCGGTCTTGCCTTCGCCGCCGCCGTGCGGATGGTCGATCGGATTCATCGCCACGCCGCGCACTGTCGGGCGTACTCCGCGCCAGCGCACGCGTCCGGCCTTGCCGATGGACTCGAGGTTGTGCTCTTCGTTGCCGACTTCCCCGATGGTGGCGCGGCAGTCGACGTGCACCTTGCGGATCTCGCCGGAACGCAGGCGCAACTGCGCATAGGTGCCTTCGCGCGCCAGCAACTGCACCGAGGTCCCCGCGGAACGCGCCAGTTGCGCGCCTTTGCCGGGCAGCATTTCGACGCAGTGGACCGTGGTGCCCACCGGCACATTGCGCAGCGGCAGCGTATTGCCGACCTTGATCGGCGCCTGCGCCCCGTTGATGACCTCCAGTCCCACCGTCACGCCCTTGGGCGCGATGATGTAACGGCGCTCGCCGTCGGCGTAACACAGCAGCGCAAGATTGGCGCTGCGGTTCGGGTCGTATTCGAGGCGCTCGATCCTGGCGGCAATGCCGTCCTTGTCGCGCACGAAATCGACGATGCGATAGTGATGCTTGTGCCCCCCGCCCTGATGGCGCGTGGTGATGTGGCCGCGGTTGTTGCGGCCGGCTCGCTTGCTTTGTTTCTCGACCAGAGCGGCAACCGGCTTGCCCTTGTGCAGGTTGGCGTTGACGACCTTGACCAGCGCGCGCCGGCCGGGGGATGTCGGTTTGACTTTGACGAGCGCCATTTACTTGGCCTCCCCTGCTGCGAAGTTGATCTCCTGGCCCGGCTTCAGGCAGACATAAGCCTTCTTCCAGTGCCGGCGGCGACCGATGAAGCGGCCGAAACGCTTTTCCTTGCCCTTCACGTTGGCGACCTGGACGCTTTTCACCTGCACCTTGAACAGCAACTCCACCGCAGCCTTGATCTCGGGCTTGGTGGCATCCGGCGCGACACGGAAGATCACCTGCTCATTCTTGTCCGCGACGTAGGTGCTCTTTTCCGATACCACCGGCGCGAGCAGCACCTGCATCAGCCGTTCCTGATTGACGGCGTTTTGCCTGACACCGTCCTGTTTGATAGCGTTCTTTTTAATCGCAGCTGCGTTCACGCGAGCATCTCCTCGAACTTCGCCACCGCGCCCTTGGTGATCAGCGTATTGCTGAAGCGCAGCAGGCTGACCGGATCCGCCTGCCCGGGTTCGACCACCAGCACATTGACGAGATTGCGCGCCGACAGCACCAGATTCTCGTCCAGGCTGTCGGTAATGATCAGCACGTTGTCCATACCCATGCCCTTGACCTTCTGCGCCAGCTGCTTGGTCTTGGGCGAATCAACCTTGAAATTCTCCACCACGGCGAGACGGCCTTCGCGGGCCAGCTGCGACAGGATCGAGGCCAGGCCGGCACGGAACATCTTGCGGTTGACCTTGTGGCTGAAGTTCTCATCCGGGCTGTTGGGGAAAATCTTGCCGCCGCCACGCCACAGCGGGCTGGACGCCATGCCGGCGCGCGCGCGGCCGGTGCCCTTCTGGCGCCAGGGCTTGCGCGTGGACTTGGCGATGTCGCTGCGCCCCTTCTGGGCACGGGTGCCGAGACGGGCGTTGGCCAAATAGGCAGTGACCACCTGGTGCACCAGCGACTCGTTGTACGCGCGTCCGAACAGCTCGTCGGAGGCCTTGACACTGGCGGTGGCCTCACCCTTGTCGTTGATCAGTTTTAGTTCCATTACGCCGCCCTCGTCTTCACCGAAGGATGCACGATCACGTCGCCGCCTTCGGAACCGGGAACTGCACCCTTGATCAGGAGCAACTGGCGCTCGGCGTCGATGCGCACGATTTCCAGTTTCTGCGCGGTGCGCTTCACGGCGCCCAGATGGCCGGACATCCTCTTGCCGGGAAATACGCGGCCCGGATCCTGCGCCATCGAAATCGAACCCGGCTTGTTGTGCGACACCGAGTTGCCGTGGCTGGCGCGGTTGGAGGAGAAGTGATGGCGCTTGATCACGCCGGCAAAGCCCTTGCCGATCGAGGTGCCGGTCACGTCCACAAACTGCCCGACCTTGAAGATGTCGACGCCAACCTGGCCACCGACCTTCAGGCTGGCAAGCTGGTCGGCTTCGACACGGAATTCCCTGAGGATGTGACCCGCTTCGACGGCGGCCTTGGCAAAGTGGCCGGCCGCGGGCTTGGAAACCCTGCTGGCGCGGCGCTTGCCGAACGTCACCTGCACCGCGGCATAGCCGTCGGTCTCGGGCGTCTTGATCTGGGTCACGCGATTGTTCGACACGTCCACGACCGTCACCGGGACGGTATCGCCGTCGTCGGTAAACAGTCGCGTCATGCCGATCTTGCGACCGACCAGTCCTAAACTCATTATTTGTTTCCCTTTGACAAAAGGGGCCGGTTTCAATTGACCAGCCAATCTATTTTTATCCGGGGAAATCCCGGGGTACTGCTTCCTACAGCTTGATTTCTACATCCACGCCTGCAGGCAGATCGAGCTTCATCAGCGCATCCACGGTCTTGTCGGTGGGATCGATGATGTCCATCAGCCGCAGATGGGTGCGGATCTCGAACTGATCGCGCGAAGTCTTGTTCACGTGCGGGCTGCGCAGCACATCGAAGCGCTCGATGCGGGTGGGCAGCGGAACCGGGCCTTTGACCACTGCGCCGGTGCGCTTGGCGGTCTCGACGATTTCGATCGCCGACTGATCGATCAGGCGATAGTCGAAGGCCTTAAGGCGAATGCGGATTTTCTGGTTTTGCATTTTCTCTACTCGATGACCTTTGACACCACGCCCGCACCCACGGTGCGGCCGCCCTCGCGAATGGCAAAGCGCAAGCCCTCTTCCATCGCAATGGGCTGAATGAGCTGCACGGTAATGGCCACGTTGTCCCCAGGCATCACCATCTCGGTGCCCGCCGGCAGTTCCACCGCACCGGTCACATCGGTGGTGCGGAAGTAAAACTGCGGACGGTAACCGTTGAAAAACGGGGTGTGGCGCCCGCCCTCTTCCTTCGAGAGCACGTACACCTCCGCCGCAAACTTGGTGTGCGGGGTGATGGAGCCGGGCTTGGCCAGCACCTGGCCGCGCTCGACTTCTTCACGCTTGGTGCCCCGCAGCAGCACCCCGATGTTGTCGCCCGCCTGTCCCTGGTCCAGGAGCTTCCTGAACATCTCCACGCCCGTGCACACGGTCTTGATGGTGGGCTTCAACCCCACGATCTCCAGTTCATCGCCCACTTTGACGATCCCGCGCTCCACCCGCCCGGTCACCACGGTGCCGCGCCCGGAGATGGAGAAGACGTCTTCCACCGGCATCAGGAACGGGCCGTCCAAGGCCCGCTTGGGCTCGGGGATGTAGGTGTCCAGCGCATCGGCCAGCTTGAAGATCGCCCCTTCGCCCATCTCGCTCTTGTCGCCTTCCAGGGCCTTGAGGGCGCTCCCAATGATGATCGGGGTCTTGTCGCCGGGAAACTCGTACTTGGAGAGCAGTTCGCGCACTTCTATTTCCACCAGCTCCAGCAGCTCCTTGTCATCGACCATGTCCGCCTTGTTCATGAACACGACGATATAGGGAACACCCACCTGGCGCGCCAAGAGAATGTGCTCGCGGGTCTGCGGCATCGGGCCGTCGGCGGCCGAAACCACCAGGATCGCCCCGTCCATCTGCGCCGCCCCCGTGATCATGTTCTTCACGTAGTCGGCATGCCCCGGGCAGTCCACGTGCGCGTAGTGGCGCTTGGCGGTCTCGTATTCCACGTGCGCAGTGTTGATCGTGATCCCGCGCGCCTTTTCTTCCGGCGCATTGTCGATCTGGTCGTAGGCCTTCGCCTCGCCCCCGAACTTCTTCGACAGCACCAGCGTCAGCGCCGCCGTCAGCGTGGTCTTGCCATGGTCCACGTGACCAATCGTCCCCACGTTCACGTGCGGCTTGGTGCGCTCAAACTTTCCCTTTGACATGTTGCCGTTCCTTCCTGCTTACGCAGCCTTCTTATTGATCACCGCCTCGGCGACAGTCTTCGGCGCTTCGGCGTAACGCTTGAATTCCATCGTATATGTGGCGCGGCCCTGGGTGGCGGAGCGCAGCGTCGTCGAATAGCCGAACATTTCCGCCAGCGGCACTTCCGCCCTGATCACCATCGTGCCCGCCACTTCCTCCTGGCCCTGGATCATGCCGCGGCGCGAAGACAGATCGCCGATGACGTTGCCGACGAAGTTTTCTGGCGTCTCCACTTCCACCGCCATCATCGGTTCGAGCAGGACCGGGTTGGCCCTGCGCATGCCGTCCTTGAAGGCGATCGAGGCGGCCATCTTGAACGCGTTTTCGTTCGAGTCCACGTCGTGATAGGAACCGTCGAACAGCGTGACCTTTACGTCCACCACGGGGAATCCGGCCAGCACGCCGTTGGGCAGCGTTTCCTGCAGGCCCTTGTCCACGGCTGGGATGTATTCGCGCGGCACCGTGCCGCCCTTGATGGCGTCGATGAATTCGTATCCCTTGCCCGCCTCGTTCGGCTCCAGCTTGAGCCAGACGTGGCCGTACTGGCCGCGGCCGCCGGACTGCTTGATGAACTTGCCTTCCACTTCCACCGGCTTCTTGATGGCTTCGCGGTAAGCGACCTGCGGCTTGCCGACGTTGGCCTCGACACCGAACTCGCGCTTCATGCGGTCGACGATGATTTCCAGGTGCAACTCGCCCATCCCCGAGATGATGGTCTGCCCGGATTCCTCGTCGGTGTGGACGCGGAACGAAGGATCTTCCTGCGCCAGGCGGTTGAGTGCAATGCCCATCTTTTCCTGGTCGGCCTTGGTCTTGGGTTCCACCGCCTGGGAAATGACCGGCTCGGGGAACACCATGCGCTCGAGCGTGATGACCTTGTCGGGATGGCAGAGCGTTTCGCCGGTCGAAGCCTCCTTGAGGCCGACCGCGGCGGCGATGTCGCCGGCGAACACTTCCTTGATTTCTTCGCGCTGGTTGGCGTGCATCTGCAGCAGACGGCCAATGCGCTCCTTGCGCCCGCGCACCGAGTTGTAGACGGTGTCGCCCGACTTGAGCACGCCCGAATAGACGCGTATGAAGGTGAGCTGGCCGACATAGGGGTCGGTCATGATCTTGAACGCCAGCGCGGCGAACGGCTCGCTGTCGTCGGCCTTGCGCGACACGATCTTGCCGTCCTCGGCTTCTCCCGTAACCGGCGGGATGTCCACCGGCGAGGGCATGTAGTCGATCACCGCGTCGAGCATCGCCTGCACGCCCTTGTTCTTGAATGCCGAGCCGCACAGCATCGGCACGATTTCGTTCTTGATGACGCGCGTGCGCAGACCCGCCTTGATGTCCGCCTCCGAGAGGTCGTGCCCCTCGAGGTACTTGTGCATCAGATCGTCGTTGGCCTCTGCTGCCGCCTCGACCATCTTCTCGCGCCATTTCTTGGCCTCTTCGAGCAGATTGGCCGGAATTTCGCGAAGGTCGTACTTGGTGCCCTGCGTCGCATCGTCCCAGTAGATCGCCTTCATCTTGACCAGGTCCACGATGCCCTCGAACTTCTCCTCCGCGCCGACCGGAATCTGGATCGGCACCGGGTTGCCCTTGAGGCGTGTGCGGATATGGTCGTAGGACTTGAAGTAGTCCGCGCCCTGGCGATCCATCTTGTTGATGAATGCCAGGCGCGGTACCTTGTACTTGTTGGCCTGGCGCCACACGGTTTCCGATTGCGGCTGCACGCCGGCAACGGCATCGTAGACCATGCAGGCGCCGTCCAGCACGCGCATGGAGCGCTCGACTTCGATGGTGAAATCCACGTGGCCGGGCGTGTCGATGATGTTGATGCGGTGCTGCGGAAAGCTGCCGTCCATCCCCTTCCAGAAACAGGTCGTCGCTGCGGAAGTGATGGTGATGCCGCGCTCGCGTTCCTGCTCCATCCAGTCCATGATCGCGGCCCCGTCGTGCACTTCGCCGATCTTGTGCGACACGCCGGTGTAGAACAGGATGCGTTCGGTGGTCGTGGTCTTGCCGGCATCGATGTGCGCACTGATGCCGATGTTGCGGTATCGCTCGATGGGTGTGACGCGGGGCACTTTAGTAAACCAGTGTTGAGTGTTGAGTGTTGAGTGTTGAATGTTGAATGTTGAGTGTTGAGTGTTTAGTGGTTGAACCGAAACTCAACATTCAAAATTCATCACTCAAAATTCTCTCATTGCCGCTAAAAGCGGTAATGGGCGAAGGCCTTGTTGGCCTCCGCCATGCGGTGCACTTCCTCGCGCTTTTTCATGGCGCCGCCGCGGCCTTCCGCGGCTTCGGCCAGTTCGGCCGCCAGGCGTGCGTCCATCGACTTCTCGGCGCGCTTGCGCGCCGCATCGCGCAACCAGCGCATCGCCAGGGCGTTGCGGCGAACCGAACGCACTTCCACCGGCACCTGGTAGTTGGCGCCGCCGACGCGGCGGCTCTTGACCTCCACCATCGGGCGCACGTTGCCGAGCGCCTGGGTGAACACCTCCAGCGGATCCTTGCCGGTTTTCTTGTTGATCTGCTCCAGTGCGCTGTAGACGATGGCCTCCGCGATCGACTTCTTGCCGCGGGTCATCAGCACGTTGACGAACTTGGCAACCTCCTGGCTGCTGTATTTCGGATCCGGAAGCGTCTCGCGCTTCGGTACTTCTCTGCGTCGTGGCATATTTAAACCAGTGTTAAGTGTTGAGTGTTAAGTGTTGAGTTGAAACCCCGGGGCTCCGGTCCTTTGCAGTTCACTCAACACTCAACATTCAAAATTCAAAATTCCGCGCTAGGCGGCCTTGGGCCGCTTAGCGCCGTACTTGGAACGGCTCTGCTTGCGGTCCTTCACGCCCTGCGTGTCGAGGCTGCCGCGTACCATGTGGTAGCGCACGCCCGGCAGGTCCTTCACGCGGCCGCCACGAATCAGCACTACCGAGTGCTCCTGCAGGTTGTGGCCTTCGCCGCCGATGTAGCTGATCACCTCGAAACCATTGGTGAGGCGCACCTTGGCCACTTTCCGCAGCGCCGAGTTCGGCTTCTTCGGCGTGGTGGTATAGACGCGCGTGCAAACGCCACGTTTTTGCGGGGACCCTGCAAGCGCCGGAACCTTGCTTTTGGTCTTCGGCATGGCTCGCGGCTTGCGCACTAATTGGTTGATTGTTGGCATTATTTCCGGTCCTAAAAAACCCGGGACGGCGTCGCCGCCGTCCCACGGTTGTATGCTGCTATCACCGCCGACCCGGGATTGCCGCCGGAACGGCAGGTAAAAAGACGGCAGATTCTATGGGCCGCCGTCTGGGGTGTCAAGCAACCTGCTCGTCTCCAGCGGCCTCCGCCGCCACCGGTTCGCCGATCAGGCCCTCGGCCGCGAACTCCTGCGGCTGCCCGCGGACGCGGCGGTTCTTGTGGTAAGCCAGACCGGTGCCGGCGGGAATGAGTCGGCCGACGATGACGTTTTCCTTGAGTCCACGCAGGTCGTCCTTCTTGCCCATGATCGCCGCCTCGGTGAGTACCCGGGTGGTCTCCTGGAACGAGGCTGCCGAGATGAACGAGTCGGTCGACAGCGACGCCTTGGTGATCCCCAGCAGCAGGTACTCGTAAGTGGCCGGCTTTTTGCCATCGGCTTCGAGTTGGTCGTTCACCTGCAGCACTTCCGAGCGCTCGACCTGCTCGCCGGTGATGAACTCGGAATCGCCGACCTCGACGATCTGCACCCGGCGCAACATCTGCCGCACGATTACCTCGATGTGCTTGTCGTTGATCTTCACGCCCTGCAGACGGTACACGTCCTGCACTTCATCGGTGATGTAACGAGCCAGCGCCTCGACTCCCAGCAGGCGCAGGATGTCGTGCGGATCGGCCGGGCCGTCGACGATGCTCTCGCCCTTGTTCACCACCTGGCCGTCGTGCGCCATCACGTGCTTGTCCTTGGGGATCAGGTATTCGTGAGCCACCCCGTCCAGATCGGTGATCACCAGGCGCTGCTTGCCCTTGGTGTCCTTGCCGAACGACACGGTGCCAGTGACTTCCGCGAGCACGCCGGCATCCTTAGGCGAACGCGCCTCGAACAGCTCGGCCACCCGCGGCAGGCCGCCGGTGATGTCGCGGGTCTTGGAAGTCTCCTGCGGGATGCGCGCCAGCACTTCGCCGACGCCCACCTGCTGGCCGTCCTTCACGGTGATCACGGAATGGATCTGGAACGTGATGTTCACCGGCAGTTCGGAGCCCGGGATCTTCACTTCCTTGCCCTTTTCGTCGACCAGCTTCACGCTCGGGCGCAGCCCCTTGGCTTGCGCCACGCCGCGGCGCTTGGGATCGATGACGACCAGCGTGGATAGGCCGGTGACATCATCGATCTGCCGCGCCACTGTCACGCCTTCTTCCACGTTGTCGAACTTCACCCGCCCGGCGTACTCGGTGATGATCGGCCGGGTGTGCGGATCCCAGGTGGCCAGCACCTTGCCGGCCTTGACCGGGCTCGCATCGGCCACATGCAGCGTGGCGCCGTAGGGAACCTTGTGGCGTTCGCGCTCGCGCCCATTGTCGTCCAGGATCAGCACTTCGCCGGAACGGGAAATCGCCACTTGCTCGCTGCGCACGTTGGTCACATAGCGCATCAGCGGCGAGAAGCGCGCGGTGCCGTTGGACTTCGATTCGATCTGGCTCGCCACCGCGGTACGCGAAGCTGCGCCGCCGATGTGGAAAGTGCGCATGGTGAGCTGGGTACCCGGCTCGCCGATCGACTGCGCCGCGATCACGCCGACCGCTTCGCCGACGTTGACGATCTGCCCGCGGCCCAGGTCGCGCCCGTAACACTTGGCGCACAGACCGTAACGCGTGTCGCAGGTGAGCGGCGTGCGCACCTTGACTTCGTCGATACCCAGCGTCTCGATGCGCTCCACCGCCTCTTCGTCCAGCAGCGAGCCGGCCGGGTAGGTAATCTGGCTGTTCTCGGGATTGACCACGTCGTTGGCGGCCACGCGGCCGAGAATGCGCTCGCGCAGCGCCTCGACCACTTCGCCGCCTTCGATCAGGGCCTTCATGGCCACACCGTTGGTCGTGCCGCAATCATCTTCGATGACAACCAGGTCCTGGGTCACGTCGACCAGACGGCGGGTGAGATAACCCGAGTTCGCGGTCTTCAGCGCGGTGTCGGCCAAGCCCTTGCGCGCGCCGTGCGTCGAGATGAAGTACTGCAGTACGTTCAGGCCTTCGCGGAAGTTCGCGGTGATCGGCGTTTCGATGATGGAACCATCCGGCTTCGCCATCAGGCCGCGCATGCCGGCGAGCTGACGGATCTGCGCAGCCGAACCCCGCGCCCCGGAATCGGCCATCATGTAGATGGCGTTGAACGATTCCTGCGACATCGGGTTGCCCTTCTTGTCCTTCATCGGCGCCCAGTCGTTCTTCCTGGCGTCCCACTCCACCACCGGTTCCTGTCCGAGGCGCTCCATCATGGCCTTGGCGACCATGTCGCCGGCGCGGCCCCAGATGTCCACCACCTTGTTGTAGCGTTCGCCCTGCGTCACCAGGCCCGAGGTGTATTGCGACTCGATGTCCTGTACTTCCTTCTCTGCGGCGTCGATCAATTGCTCCTTCTCCGGTGGGATTTCCATGTCGTCCACGCAGATCGAGATGCCGGCGCGGGTCGCGTAGGTAAAGCCGGTGTACATCAGTTTGTCGGCGAAGATGACCGTCTCGCGCAGGCCGCAACGGCGGAAACCGGCGTTGATCAGCTTGGAAATTTCCTTCTTCTTGAGCGCCTTGTTGATCAGCTCGAACGGCAGTCCTGCAGGCAGGATTTCGGACAGAAGCGCACGACCCACCGTGGTGTCATAGCGGGTAACGCGCTCTGTGATGTTGCCGGCTTCGTCCTTGTCGAACTCCTTGATGCGCACCAGTACGCGCGCGTGCAGTTCCGCCTGCCGGTTGTCGTAGGCGCGCTGTACCTCGGCAACGTCGCGGAAAATCATGCCCTCGCCGCGCGCGCCGATCTTCTGCCGCGTCATGTAGTACAGGCCCAGCACGATGTCCTGCGACGGCACGATGATCGGGTCGCCGTTCGCCGGCGACAGGATGTTGTTCGAGGACAGCATCAGCGTGCGCGCTTCCATCTGGGCTTCCAGCGACAGCGGCACGTGCACCGCCATCTGGTCGCCGTCGAAGTCGGCGTTGAACGCCGCGCAAACCAGCGGGTGCAGCTGGATCGCCTTGCCTTCGATCAGCACCGGCTCGAAAGCCTGGATGCCCAGGCGGTGCAGCGTCGGGGCACGGTTCAGCATCACCGGGTGCTCGCGGATCACTTCTTCGAGGATGTCCCACACCACCGGGTTCTCGTTCTCGACCTCGCGCTTGGCTGCCTTGATGGTGCCGGCGATGCCCATCACTTCCAGCTTGTGGAAAATGAAGGGCTTGAACAGCTCCAGCGCCATCTTCTTCGGCAGTCCGCACTGGTGCAGCTTCAGTTGCGGCCCGACCACGATCACCGAACGGCCGGAGTAGTCGACGCGCTTGCCCAGCAGGTTCTGGCGGAAGCGGCCGCCCTTGCCCTTGATCATGTCGGCGAGCGACTTGAGCGGACGTTTGTTAGCGCCGGTCATCGCCTTGCCGCGGCGGCCGTTGTCCAGCAGCGAATCCACCGCCTCTTGCAGCATGCGTTTCTCGTTGCGTACGATGATTTCCGGTGCCTTGAGTTCGAGCAGGCGCTTCAGCCGGTTGTTGCGGTTGATGACGCGGCGGTACAGGTCATTCAGATCGGAGGTCGCGAAGCGCCCGCCATCGAGCGGCACCAGCGGCCGCAGTTCGGGCGGCAGCACCGGCAGCACTTCCATCACCATCCAGTCGGCCTTGATGCCGGACTTCTGGAAGCCCTCGAGCACTTTCAGCCGCTTGGCGATCTTCTTGATCTTGGTCTCGGAGTCGGTACCCTCGAGCTCCTTGCGCAGCGTGTCGATTTCCTTGTTCAGATCGAGGTGGCGCAGCAGTTCGCGCACGCCCTCGGCGCCCATCGCCGCATGGAATTCGTCGCCGAATTCCTCGACCTTCTCCAGATAGGCGTCCTCGGACAGCAGGTCGCCGCGCTTCATCGGCGTCATCCCCGGATTGGTGACCACGAATGCCTCGAAATAGAGCACGCGCTCGATGTCGCGCAGCGTCATGTCGAGCACCATGCCCAGGCGGCTCGGCAGGCTCTTCAGGAACCAGATGTGCGCCACCGGGCTCGCCAGTTCGATGTGGCCCATGCGCTCGCGACGCACTTTGGACAGGGTGACTTCCACGCCGCATTTTTCGCAGATCACGCCGCGGTGCTTCAGGCGCTTGTACTTGCCGCACAGGCACTCGTAATCTTTCACCGGGCCAAAGATCTTGGCGCAGAACAGGCCGTCGCGCTCCGGCTTGAAGGTGCGGTAGTTGATGGTCTCGGGCTTCTTCACTTCGCCGTACGACCAGGAACGGATTTTCTCAGGGGAAGCCAGTCCGATCTTGATGGCGTCGAACTCTTCTTCCTGCGTGACCTGCTTGAACAAATCGAGCAATGCTTTCATTTCTAACCTCGTTATGTGAGGAGTAGTTCGCCTAAGTCGAAAGATCGTCAGTGAAGGTAGTACGCATTGACCCTTCACTCTTCACTCATTCACCCTTCACGCGTTAGTAGCGGTCGAGGTCGATGTCGATCGCGAGCGAGCGGATTTCCTTCACCAGCACGTTGAAGGACTCCGGCATGCCGGCGTCGATCTTGTGTTCGCCCTTGACGATGTTCTCGTACACCTTGGTGCGGCCGCCCACGTCGTCGGATTTGACGGTGAGCATTTCCTGCAGCGTGTACGCAGCGCCATAAGCCTCGAGCGCCCAGACTTCCATTTCGCCGAAACGCTGGCCGCCGAACTGCGCCTTGCCGCCCAGCGGCTGCTGGGTGACGAGCGAGTACGGGCCGGTGGAACGGGCGTGCATCTTGTCGTCCACCAGGTGGTGCAGCTTCAGCATGTGCATGTAACCCACGGTAACCGGCCGGTCGAAGAGTTCACCGGTGCGGCCGTCCATCAGCGCGATCTGGCCCGATTTCGGCAGGCCCGCGAGCTCGAGCATGGTCTTGATCTCGTCCTCGGTGGCACCATCGAAAACCGGGGTCGCGAACGGCACGCCGGACTGGAGATTGCGCGCCAGATCGATGACCTCGATGTCGGTGAAATCGCTGATGTCCTCGGCTTTGCCGCTGGAGTTGTAGATCAGCGTCAGCGCCTTGCGGACGTCGGCGATCTTGGCCTGGGCCTTGAGCAGTTCGCCGATGCGTTTGCCCAGACCCTTGGCCGCCCATCCGAGATGGGTTTCCAGAATCTGGCCGACGTTCATCCGCGACGGCACCCCCAGCGGATTGAGCACCACGTCCACCGGGGTACCGTCGGCCATGTGCGGCATGTCCTCAATCGGCGTGATCTTGGAGATCACCCCTTTGTTGCCGTGGCGGCCCGCCATCTTGTCGCCGGGCTGGAGCCTGCGCTTGACCGCGAGGTAAACCTTGACCATCTTCTGCACGCCGGGGGGTAGTTCATCGCCGCTGGTGAGCTTGCGCTTCTTTTCCTCGAAGGCCGCATCGAATGCCTTGCGGGTCTGTTCCAGTCCCTCCTGCAACTGCTCGAGCTGCTGTGCCGCCTCCTCGTTCGCCAGACGCACGTCGAACCAGTGGTAGCGTTCGATATCCTGCAGGTAGGCCTTGGTGATCTTGGCTCCCTTGGCGAGCTTCTTCGGACCACCGTTGGCGGTCTTGCCGGTGAGCAGGCGCTCGATCCGGCCAAAGGCATCGTCCTCGACGATGCGCAACTGGTCGGCCAGGTCTTTCTTGTAGCGCTTGAGTTCGTCGTCGATGATCTGCTGGGCGCGCTTGTCGCGCTCAATGCCTTCGCGGGTGAATACCTGCACGTCGATCACTGTGCCGGACATGCCAGAGGGCACGCGCAAGCTGGTGTCCTTCACGTCCGAGGCCTTCTCGCCGAAGATCGCGCGCAGCAGCTTCTCTTCCGGCGTGAGCTGGGTTTCGCCCTTGGGCGTCACCTTGCCCACCAGCACGTCGCCCGCATCCACTTCCGCGCCGATAGACACGATGCCGGACTCATCGAGCCGCGCCAGCATGTTCTCAGACAGATTGGAGATGTCGCGGGTGATTTCCTCGGGCCCGAGCTTGGTGTCGCGCGCCACCACCGACAGTTCCTCGATGTGGATCGAGGTGAAGCGGTCTTCGGCCACCACGCGCTCCGAGATCAGGATGGAGTCCTCGAAGTTGTAGCCGTTCCAGGGCATGAACGCCACCAGCAAGTTCTGGCCGAGCGCCAGTTCGCCCATGTCGGTTGATGCGCCGTCGGCCACCACGTCGCCGCGGGCGATGTGGTCGCCGACTTTCACGATCGGACGCTGGTTGATGTTGGTGTTCTGGTTGGAACGGGTGTACTTGACCAGATTGTAGATATCCACGCCGACCTCGCCGGCGGAGGTCTCTTCGTCGTTGACCCGCACCACGATGCGCGAGGCATCGACGTAATCGACCACGCCGCCGCGCAACGCCTGCACCGCGGTGCCGGAGTCCACTGCCACCGTGCGTTCGATGCCGGTGCCGACGAGCGGCTTCTCCGCGCGCAGGCAGGGAACGGCCTGGCGCTGCATGTTCGATCCCATCAGCGCCCGATTGGCGTCGTCGTGCTCCAGGAACGGGATCAGCGAAGCGGCCACCGACACGATTTGCGAAGGCGCAACGTCCATGTACTCGACGCGGTCGACAGTCGCCATCGTGAATTCGTTGCGATGGCGGCAGGACACCAGCTCGTCGAGCAGCTTGCCCTTCTTGTCGATCGCGGCATTGGCCTGGGCGATGACGTACTTGCCTTCCTCGATCGCCGACAGGAATTCGATGTCGTCGGTGACCCGGCCGTTTGCCACTTTTCTATAGGGCGTTTCCAGGAAGCCGTACTCGTTGGTGCGGGCGTACAGCGCCAGCGAATTGATCAGGCCGATGTTCGGGCCTTCCGGGGTTTCAATCGGACACACGCGTCCGTAGTGGGTCGGGTGCACGTCGCGCACCTCGAAGCCGGCACGTTCACGCGTAAGGCCCCCGGGTCCCAGCGCGGAAACGCGGCGCTTGTGGGTGATTTCCGACAGCGGATTGGTCTGGTCCATGAACTGCGACAACTGCGACGAACCGAAGAACTCGCGAACCGCCGCCGATACCGGCTTGGCATTGATCAGATCATGCGGCATCAAGTTCTCGGATTCGGCCTGCGAGAGGCGTTCCTTGACCGCGCGCTCCACCCGCACCAGGCCGGCGCGGAACTGGTTCTCGGCGAGTTCACCCACCGAGCGCACGCGGCGGTTGCCGAGGTGGTCGATGTCGTCGATTTCGCCGCGCCCGTTGCGCAGATCAATCAGGATCTGGATGACCGCGATGATGTCCTCGTTGGACAGCGTGCCCGGGCCTGTCAGTTCGTTGCGGCCGACGCGACGGTTGAACTTCATCCGTCCCACCGCCGACAGATCGTAACGCTCCTCGGCGTAGAACAACCCGTTGAACAGCGTGCGCACCGCGTCTTCCGTGGGCGGCTCCCCGGGGCGCATCATGCGGTAGATCGCCACCTGCGCCTGCATCTGGTCGGTAGTCTCGTCGGTGCGCAGCGTCTGGGAGATGTACGGCCCTTGGTCGAGGTCGTTGGTGTAAATGGTCTGGATAGTGTCGATCCCCGCCTCGACGATCTTTTTGAGCAGACTCTCGGTGATCTCGTCGTTGGCGTTGGCGACGATCTCGCCGGTTTCCTTGTTGACCAGGCTGTGGCCGAGTGTGCGGCCGAGCAGGAACTCTTCGGATACCGCGATCTTGCTCAGCCCTGCCTGCTCCATGTCGCGCACGTGCTTGACGGTGATGCGCTTGTCCTTCTGGACGATCAGCTTGCCCTGCTTGGTGACGATGTCGAAGCGCGCGATTTCGCCGCGCATGCGGTCCGGCTTGAGCTCGAACTGGATGCCCTTCTTCGATATGTGGAAGGTATCCATCATGAAGAAGCCGGCAAGAATCTGTTCCGGGGTGTAGCCGATCGCCTTGAGCAGGATCGTGACCGGCATCTTGCGGCGCCGGTCAACGCGGAAATACAGGTAGTCCTTCGGATCGAATTCGAAGTCCAGCCAGGAACCGCGGTAGGGGATGATGCGCGCCGAGAACAGCAGCTTGCCGGAGGAGTGGGTCTTGCCGCGGTCGTGCTCGAAGAACACGCCCGGCGAGCGGTGCAGCTGCGACACGATGACGCGTTCGGTGCCGTTGATGACGAACGAGCCGGTGGTGGTCATGAGCGGGATTTCGCCCATGTACACTTCCTGTTCCTTGACTTCCTTCACCGTGGGCTTGGCGGCTTCCTTGTCCATGATGGTCAGCCGCACCTTGGCGCGCAGCGGCGCCGCGTAAGTCAAGCCGCGCTGCTGGCACTCCTTGACGTCGAAAGGCGGGGTGCCGAGCTGGTAGCTGACAAAATCGAGCCGCGCATTCCCGGAATGGCTGACGATCGGATAGATCGACTGGAATGCGGCCTGCAGGCCCTGGTTCTTGCGCTTGTCCGCGGCCAGTTCGGCCTGCAGGAACTGCGCGTACGAGTCGATCTGCGTCGCCAGCAGGTACGGCACCTGCAACACGCTCGCGCGCTTGGCAAAGCTCTTGCGAACGCGTTTCTTTTCGGTAAAGGAGTAAGCCATGACATCTCCGATTCACGGCAGGCGCGGGGATCGCGCGCTGCGTTCATCGACTGGTGATGGGCGTGGTGGTTGGCCGCTACCAACCGCTGGCGGACGATGGCGGGGAACCCCGCCATCCGACCATACCTGTCTTCTGCAGTCGCTTCAGAAGACAAAGAGAAACCGCCTCTCGGGGGTTTTTCTTTAGCCTCTTTTGCCTCGTCCTTTATGCAGAAAAAGGCCGGCGACCGCAGTCACCAGCCTCCCTGCATGCCCGTGCAAGCCTTATTTGATCTCGGCTTTCGCGCCGGCTTCTTCAAGTTGCTTCTTGATCTCCTCGGCGTCCTTCTTGGGAATGCCTTCCTTGACCGGTTTGGGCGCGCCGTCCACCAAGTCCTTGGCTTCCTTCAGACCCAGACCGGTCACTGCACGCACCACCTTGATCACGTTCACCTTGTTATCGCCGGTCGCGGCGAGAATCACGGAAAAATCGGTCTTTTCCTCCACAGCGGCAGCTGCGCCGCCGCCCGCGGGAGCAGCGACGGCAACGGCCGCGGCGGCTGCGGAAACCCCGAATTTTTCTTCCATGTCCTTGATGAGTTGCGAGAGCTCGAGGACGCTCATGTTGCCGATGGCGTCGATGAGTTCAGCTTTTGCCATTGCCATTTCGTATCTCCTGAAATCCTGAAAACGGTTAAGTCGCTGTTGTTACGCGGCCTGTTTCTGATCCCTGACTGCAGCCAGCGTGCGCACAAACTTGCCCGGCACTTCGTTGAGTGTCCGGACGAACTTGGCGATCGGCGCCTGCATCGTGCCCATGAGTTTTGCCAGCAGTTCCTCGCGGCTCGGCATGGTGGCCAGGGTCGCGACCTGTTTCGGGGTCATGACCTGTCCGGGCATTGCGCCGGCCTTGATGACGAACCGCTCGTTCGCCTTGGCAAATTCATTGAGTACCTTCGCCGCAGCCACCGGATCGGCAGATATGCCGTACGCGAGCGGCCCGACCATGTGCTGAGCCAGGCTCTCGAACGGTGTGCCGGTGACGGCGCGGCGCGCCAGGGTGTTCTTGAGAACTCGGAGGTACACGCCCGAGCTGCGTGCTTTCGCGCGCAACGCGGTCATGTCGCCGACTTCGAGGCCGCGGTATTCGGCGAGCACGATGGCCTGGGCCCGCGCAACCTTCGCGCTGACCTCCGCCACTACCGCTTTCTTGTCGTCTAGATTGAGACCCAAGGTCTACCCTCCTAAAGTTGAACAAGAGGCTTTTTCACCCGAAGTGATCGGCCTCACCCTTTCAGATATAGCGACCTTCGATCCAGGAGCCGGCGCTGATTTCCCGCCCGCCCGATATCTGTCTCTTGAGTACGCTATCTGCGTTGGGCACTTGCCGTGAAGGGTGAAGGGTGAAGAGTTCCACGCCCAATCACTGCCTTTTCCGGCTCGAACGATTAAGCCCGTGAGGCTCGGGAAGAAGGAGAAACGTTCCGGTTTGACCCTTCACTTTTCACCCTTCACCCTTCACCTTTCTGGGCCCCAACGGTCTTTGACAGCCCTGACCGCCCCCGAACAAGCGGGCCGCCAGTTCCCAAAGTCCTTACTGCTGCTGGGCGCCCAGGCTGGCCTGGTCCACCCGCACGCCCGGTCCCATGGTGCTGGAGACCGAGACTTTCTTAAGATAGATGCCCTTAGTCCCCAAGGGCCTCGATTTGTTCAATGCGTCCATCAACGCCAGAAAGTTTTCCTTCAGCGCCTCTTCGGTGAACGAGGCGCGGCCGATGGTGCACTGGACCGTGCCGGCCTTGTCGGCGCGGTACTGGACCTGGCCGGCCTTTGCGTTCTTGACTGCATCCGCGACATTCGGTGTGACCGTGCCCACTTTCGGGTTCGGCATCAGCCCGCGCGGGCCGAGAACCTGGCCGAGCTGGCCGACCACACGCATCGCGTCGGGCGTGGCGATCGCCACATCGAAGTCAATCTTGCCTTCCTTTACCTGGGCGGCAAGGTCCTCGAAGCCAACGATGTCGGCTCCGGCATCCTTGGCCGCCTGTGCCTTGTCGCCCTGCGCGAACACCGCGACCCGTACCGTCTTGCCGGTGCCCTTGGGCAGCACGATGGAGCCGCGCACGGTCTGATCGGACTTCTTGGCGTCGATACCGAGATTGATGGCAACGTCCACGGATTCGTTGAATTTGGCGCTGGCGCCTTCTTTCACCAGTTTGATCGCATCAGCGATCGGGTACGCCTTGCCGGGGTCGATCTTTGCCCGCAACTCCTTGGTTCTCTTGGAAATATGTGTCATTTCAGAACCCCTCCACTTCGACGCCCATACTGCGTGCGCTACCGGCCACGGTACGCATCGCCGCTTCCAGATCCGCAGCGGTCAGATCGGGCATCTTCTGCTTGGCGATCTGCTCGACTTGCGCGCGGGTCAGCCTGCCGACCTTGTCGGTATTCGGTTTGGCGCTGCCCTTCTCGGCCTTTGCCGCCTTGCGGATCAGCACCGAGGTCGGCGGGGTCTTGATGATGAAGGTGAAACTCTTGTCCGCGTAGGCGGTGATCACCACCGGCAGCGGCAGACCCGGCTCCACGCCCTGGGTCTGGGCGTTGAAGGCCTTGCAGAACTCCATGATGTTGAGGCCGCGCTGGCCCAGTGCCGGGCCGATCGGCGGGCTCGGATTGGCTTTGCCTGCAGGAACCTGCAGCTTGACGAAGCCGACGACTTTCTTTGCCACGATATGACTCCTCTAGAGAGTGGGTGCTAGCGCACGCCCAGAGGCGCGCTCCCCATTCAAAATCCGTAAATGGTGAATCGTGAATAGTGAATCGAAAAACCTACCCTTTGCTCAGCCGTTACCATTTCCCATTTACCATTTCCCGTTTACGCCTTTTCGACCTGGCTGAAATCCAGCTCGACGGGCGTGGCGCGCCCGAAGATGGAAACCGAAACCCGCAGCTTGTTCTTGTCGTAGTTCACTTCTTCCACCGAACCGTGGAAATCGGTGAACGGTCCTTCCTTAACGCGCACCGCCTCGCCCACTTCGAACAGCACCTTGGGCTTGGGCTTCTCCACGCCTTCCTGGATCTGGTGCAGAATCGCCTGGACTTCCTTTTCGCTGATCGGCGGCGGACGGCGCCCGGGCGCGCCGCCGACGAAACCGGTCACTTTCGGCGTGTTCTTCACCAGGTGCCAGGTCTCGTCGGTCATGTCCATTTCGACCAGCACGTAACCCGGGAAGAACTTGCGCTCGCTGATGTTCTTCTGGCCACTTTTCATCTCGACCACTTCTTCGACCGGGACCAGGATCTGGCCGAATTTGTCTTCCATGCCGGCCCGGCCGATGCGCTCCACCAGCGCGCGCTGGACGCTCTTCTCGAAGCCCGAGTAGGCGTGAACCACATACCACTTTTTCGACATCACGCCCCCGGTCCCATCAAGAGTTTCACGCCCCATACCAGGACCGCGTCCACGATCCACAGGAAGATCGCCATCACCAGCACGAAGGCGAGCACCATTCCGGTGGTCTGCACCGTTTCCTTGCGCGACGGCCACACCACTTTCCTGGTTTCGGCCACCGCCTCCTGGGCATAGACATAGAACTGCCGGCCCGGCTCGGTCGTCCATCCCACCAATACCGCAGCGACCAACCCCGCGAGCACCGAGGCAATCCGCAGAATCAGCGCCCTGTCACCCAGATAATAGAAGCCAGCGACTCCTGCAATGACCAGCAGTGCCGCCAGCGCCAACTTGATCTTGTCTGCCATCTTTCCTTCGGAGTGTTTATCCTACGGAGTGTTGAGTGATGAGTTTTAAATGTTAAGTTAAGACCAAGAACTCAAAATTAAACACTCAACACTCATCACTCGCGTAGCGGGTGGCAGGCCAGGAGGGTCTCGAACCCCCAACCTTCGGTTTTGGAGACCGACGCTCTGCCAATTGAGCTACTGGCCTTAAATTCGGGTGATTAGGTAAACGGTGATTTAAGTGATTGTCCAAGTCACTGAATCGCCAAATTACTCAATCGCTGAATCACTTAATCGCTGATTTACTCGATGACCTTTGACACCACGCCCGCACCCACGGTGCGGCCGCCCTCGCGAATGGCAAAGCGCAAGCCCTCTTC